>ENA-OWPB01000006-OWPB01000006.1-human-gut-metagenome-genome-assembly--contig:-NODE-6-length-378243-cov-15.240981_pt1 | contig 378243 bp, 338 predicted proteins | sample MGYA00248260_ERZ651838 | MGnify/ENA primary metagenome ERZ651838 (study PRJEB26924, sample SAMEA4378304) | human gut metagenome | biome: human gut; feature: human-associated habitat; material: faeces... | reverse complement strand
ATACCCCCATATAGGACTTTTATATTTCATTGTCCTATATGAGGGTAGCATATCAATAAGTGGCTGGTGGGGAATTTTTATTGTGGAGAATAATTATATACTATACAACACAAAAATATATAATATATTAAATAAACTATCAGACAAAAGAGTTGCACCTGTAATTACAATGGTGCTATACTTTGGAATAGATAAAGAAACAGTGGAAGTGGCATTGACATGCTTATAAATTATTGTTTGTATATGAATATGTAATATAAAAGGAAATTACAAATGTCATTATTTAAAAAAGATATATCAAAGAAAGAGCTTGAAAAAGCATTTAATGAGATTCAGATGAATCTGGAAAATAATTATAAAGATTTGGCGATAAAAGCATATAAAGACGCTGATTTAATGCTGAATAATTACCATAAAGAATCAAAAATTGATGAGAAAACATATACCAAATTCAAAGCAAGACTTGATATTTTTGCCAAGAGAATGGAAGGTTACAGTCATCGTCTTAATGTTAAGTATTAGAAGGCGGTTAAAATGAAGATATATGTGAAAAAGATATGTAAATTTGTTAAAACAGATACAGTGCTTGTTGTATCAATTGTATTAGCAGTGATTTCAATGCTTGCAGTTAAACCTGACAGACAGTATTTAACATATATAGATTTCAGGACACTTGCAATACTTTTTTGTCTTATGACGATAGTGGCAGTATTCAGACAGGAGGGGATTTTTGATTTTATTGCAGATAAAGTGTTAAACAAAGTAAGAAATACATCTTCAATTGTACTTGTATTGGTTCTGTTGTGTTTTTTTATGTCTATGATTATTACGAATGATGTTGCACTTATTACTTTTGTTCCGTTAGCGATTATAATACTTAATAAAACAGAGGAATGTGTGCGTGAAAAATGGATTCTTAATTGTGTAGCAATGCAGACGGTAGCGGCAAATCTTGGAAGTATGCTAACGCCGATAGGCAATCCTCAGAATCTTTTTTTATATGGTAACCTTAATAGCGAATCAGCCAATACAGGTGTACTGGGTTTTGTGGAATTAATGCTGCCATATAGTATTGTTTCGTTGATTCTGCTTATTGTATGGGTAGCAGCTTTAAAAATAATATTGGAAAAAAGAAGTGACAACAGAAATGAAAAAAATCAGTCTGATACGGGAAATATAAGAAAAGTATATGGTAAAACATTGAAAAATGTTAATAAGGCATATTTAATAAATTATTCAGCTTTATTTTTGATAAGTATTCTTGCTGTTGCACATAAGGTACATTATATAATTCCGCTTATACTTGTATTATTGTATTCAGTTATAAGAAATAGAAAAGTATTAACGAAAGTTGATTATTCTTTACTGGCTACATTTGTTGCATTGTTTGTATTTATAGGAAATGTGGGAAGAATTCCGTTTTTCAGTCATGCCCTTATGAGAATTATAGGCGGTAGGGAAACTATTACTGCTATAATTGCAAGTCAGGTTATAAGTAATGTTCCGGCTGCTATTTTACTTGCTGGTTTTACAGATAATATTTCCGCATTAATTGTAGGTACAAATATTGGAGGACTGGGAACATTAATTGCATCTATGGCAAGTCTTATCAGTTTTAAATATATATCAAGAGATAAACCTGATTTGAAAAAGAAATATTTTATTACATTTACTATATCAAATATTGTATTTTTGATAATTCTCGTTGTATTATATTATCTGAGTTTATAAATTAAATCTAAGGATGACTGTTAAGTTACAGAATAATCATAACCTGTTACAGCCAATGCATCAATGTTGGAACCGTTATTAACATGAACGCCTATTGTACATGAGGAAGCTTCGGATGCATTGAATGTTATTGTTGCAGAACTTCCGGAAACACGGCTGTTAGCTGATACACCATCAACTTCTACCTGATCAATAGTATTATTAAAATTGATTGTAAGAGAAACTGTTCCATTGATTCCTGACCACGAAGCAGAGATAAGCCCTTTTCCACCGCCATTCCATCTGTCCCAGACATTGAGAGAACTAACAGTCATATTTCCAGAACCGCTTGCGGCATAGATGCCTTCTGCTGATTCAGGTATAACAAATGCAATAGGTCTTTCATAATTATTATTCATAAGACAAACCGCCTGTCATAAAAAGCAAATTAAAAGGATATAGTTGAATGTTACTCATTCTGTAATATATCATACATGAGAATCAATCAACTCGATACAAATATATTATATAGTTATAATGCACAAAAAATCAATAGTAAATTTATGACATTTTTTATTTAATATTTTATATCATTTCTTTGTAATCTTTTTTAATGTTTCGTATTACAAAGAATGTAACGATGCAAGATAAAATAGTTGTAAGTATATTACTTAAACACATTACGATTCCGACACTTTCACTTCCGAGAGTTGTAAAGTTCTGTAATGCCCAAAGAATAGGGATTCTGAAAACAAAAACACGGCAGAAATTACAAAAAAGAGTGAGCTTTGTTTTTCCAAATCCAAATAAAAGTGCCATGACTGCTGCATTTATTCCGAGAGGAACACATCCGCCGAGTGAATCGTAACGGAAAACTTTAATAATCATATTCTGGAATTCCACATTATATCCATCCTGGCTGTTGGCAAAAAGGTATGTTATTGGACCGGCAAAAATATTTAATATGATATACATAATTAATCCAAGTGATGCTTCAATAATCACAAGTCTCCAGAATGTTCCAAGAGCACGTTTGATGTTTCCGGCACCACGGTTCTGGCTTATTATTGAAGCACCGCCATCCTGAAAACCATTTTGCATCTGGGTTGTAATTCCGTTGATGTTATTTGATATTCCAAGTGCACCGACAGTTACAGAACCATAGTTTTTACTCATAGAATTAATTACTGTTTTTCCCATTGCAAATGCAACTTTTTCCACAATGACAGGGAAAGAAAGATTAAGCATAGGATTAACAACGTTTTTCTTAAAGCGGATACTTTTAAAGCTGAATGTAAATGCATCGTTTCCTGAACATAAATTATGTATTGCCATTACAAAAAGAAATGCCTGTGAAATAACACTTGCAACGGCAATCATTGTAATATCGGCGTTGAGTCCATAGATAAAATATGCTGTGATTGAAAGCTTTAATATGATTACAAACATATTAAGGCGGAGGATTCTTTTAGAGTTGCCGCGTGAACGTTCAATGGCTATGTATACATTATTAAAGAAACTAAGTACTGTTGAAAAAAGTGTAATTATAAAATACTTTGTTCCTACATTAATAAAATCCTCGGGTGTTCCACATACACGCAGAAGCACAGGAGTAAAAGGAAGTATACAAAGAACAACTGCTGAGCATATGCCACAGATTGTAATTAACGTACTTAACCGTTTTTTAACCATGTCATAATCACCGGCACCATATGCCTCACTGATTTTTAAGGAGCTTCCTACTGCAAGACCTGTACCAACGGCACTAATCATATTTTGGAGCTGTGAAAGATATGCAACTGCCGAAACAGCTATAGCACTTACATGTGATGCCATCATAGTGTCAAGAATGTTAAAAAGGTGGTTTATAAGCTGAAAAACGGACAGTGGTATACATACGTAAAATATTACTTTCCATAAATTACCATTTAATGCAAAGTCCCTGAATTTTTTGTCTTTTTCAGATAATTCAGAACCGGATGAATTGATATTGTTTTCTGCAGCCATTAAAAATGTCCTCCATTTAATTAGTAATCAGGTATTAGTTTAAAAAAATAATGCTGTAAATGCAATGATAAAAGTTACTTTTATTTAATAAAATACAGAAAAAAAGCATTACTTCAATTTATTATGATGGAAAATGCAACTGCAATATGGTAAAATAATTAACATTAATTACAGAAGTTAATAATAAATTAAAGATGAAAGAGAGGCAATACCCCGTGTCTAAATTTACACAACAGGCTATTATTGATACTTTTTTGAAAATGCTTGCATGCAAATCTCTTGACAAGATAACTGTAAAAGAAATTGTGAATGAATGTGGAATTAATAGAAACACATTTTATTATTATTATAAAGATATATATGATTTGCTTGAAGATGTGGTAAGCACAGAAAGCAAGAAAGTAATAGAAGAAGATGGAAACAGCAAGACATTTTATGATGAATGTGTGAGAGCATTTGATGTAATGATGAAATATAAAAACGCATTGCTTCATATATATAATTCACGAAGCAGAAGTGTAATTGAAAAGTATTTAATGGCTGTTACACCTAATTTTATAAGGCGTTTTGTTACGCTTAATTCTGAAAATATTGAAATAAATGAAAAAAATATTATATTTATCTGTGATTTTTATAAGTATGCTGTAACTGGATGTACTATAGAATGGATTCGGAGTGGCATGCCTGAAGAACGGGAAGAATTTGTAAAGAAAATTGCAGATATATTTGAGGCGACCGTGTCCGATGCGGTTAAAGCATTTGAAATAAAAAAGAATTAAATATATTTGTTAAAAATTAGACATTTTCAGACAAGTGACTGAAATTTAGACAAAATGGCCTATCTGACTGTGTGAAGTTATATTTTATAAATATATAATGCATTTAAGTTTAAGAATTTAAACGCAGGAGGAATATTTATGGGTACAATGACACATATAGCAGGAAGAGCTGCATTTTCAAAGGCAGTTGATATTGTTTTAAAGAATGCTGATAAGGACAGAGAGAAAGAAATTACAAAACTCGTTGACCTTATGGAAAAATATATGGGCTCAGAAAAGATAGATGTTGATTATAATAAAGTAAAAGAACTTATTTGTGATAAAGACAAAACTTTAAATAAATATATTAACAGACTTCTCGATGAAATTAATCCGCATGTCTTAAAAACAACGGCACTTAATCTTGGTTACGAAGCATTTTTCCATGGAACTAAGACTATAAGAAAGATGAGAGAAGTACATGACTGTAATGTGCCATGGCTTATTCTTATGGATCCTACAAGTGCATGTAATCTGCATTGTACAGGATGCTGGGCGGCAGAGTACGGCAATAAACTTAATCTTACATTCGATGAGATGGATAGTGTTATAACTCAGGGAAAAGAGCTTGGTATATATCTTTATATGTTTACAGGTGGAGAACCGCTTGTACGCAAGGAAGATATTATAAAATTGTGTAAAAAACATAGTGATTGTGCATTTCTTGCATATACAAACGGTACTCTTGTGGATGAAAAGCTGTGTGAGCAGATGGTTGAAGTCGGCAATTTCTATCTTGCAATAAGTCTTGAAGGCTTTGAAGCAGTTAATGATCTGAGACGCGGTAATGGTGTTTACGGAAAAGTAATGCATGCAATGGAGCTTTTAAAGCAGTATGGACTTATATTTGGTACATCAATATGTTATACATCAAAGAATATTGAAACAGTTACAAGTGATGAATTTGTTGATTTGATGGTTGAAAAAGGATGTCGTTATGCATTTTATTTCCATTATATGCCGGTTGGCAATGATGCAGCAGTTGAACTTCTGCCAACAATGCAGCAGCGTATATATATGAAAGACCGTGTAAGACAGATTCGTAATATGAAAGACGGCAAAGGAATATTTACAATGGATTTCCAGAATGATGGTGAATATGTTGGCGGATGTATTGCCGGTGGAAGAAATTATTTCCATATTAATGCAAATGGTGATGCAGAACCTTGTGTATTTATACATTATTCAGGTGCTAATATACGTACGCATTCATTGCTTGAAATATTGAAACAGCCATTATTTATGGCATATCGTGACAGACAGCCGTTTAATGAAAATCATCTCCGCCCATGTCCGATGCTTGAAAATCCGGAGATTTTGCAGCAGATGGTAAAAGAAACAGGTGCGAAGTCAACAGATTTGCAGTCTCCGGAGGATGTAACGCATCTATGCGGTAAATGTGAGGAATATGCAAGAGAATGGAAGCCTTGTGCAGAACGTCTCTGGGCAGAAGAAAAACATAAAAAACATTCTTACGAAAATTATAAAAAGAAATAATGTATGTGAAAATGCACAAAAATAGTGCTGAACATCTGTTGAATATATAAATATTGACTATTTTCATAGATATGATAAAATACAAAATAGAGTTTGATAAAACTCATATTATGTAAAAAGGGAGTAAATTTATGAAGAAGGGTATTTTATTCAGATGCAGGAAGACTGCGGCTGTAGTGATGGCGTTTGCAATGACGCTTTCATATCTGCCACAGCAGGGGATTTCTGCATATGCAAAAGACGGTTCTGCGGCATCACAGTCACAGGTAACTGTGAGCAGCAGAGAATGCAGCGGATGGTACGAGAGTGCCTATGTTGAATGGCAGCCTGTAGATGGGGCAAAGTCTTATAACGTCTATATCAAGGGCGAAACAGAAGCAGATTCAGCTTACAAAAAGCTTGACGATGAGCTTATAAGACAGTATCCGGATTACTGGAGAGCTGATGCACCCGGCCTTAAAGCGGGAAAATATATGTTCAAGGTTGAAGCTGTTACTGACAGCACAACAGCAAGCATTGTTACGTCTGCTGTTGAAGTAATGTCATATGACAGAAGCGGTTACGGATTTGTCAACGGAACATCATCAGGTGCATATAACGAGGACGGAACATTAAAAGACAACGCAGTTGTTTTATATATTACAGAGAATACAAAGGATACAGTGTCCCTTGATGTTGTGACAGGCTCAAAAGGAGAAGTTACTTCATACACAGGACTTCAGGCAATACTTTACGGATTCAAAAAAGGCAAGGACAGCAGACCACTTGATGTAAGACTTGTCGGCAATATCACTGATTTAAAAAGCATGGATAAGGGTGATATTGTAATAGACGGATGCAACAACGGTATCACATTTGAAGGTATCGGCGAAGATGCAACGGCAAACGGCTGGGGACTCCGCGTTAAAGGATCTTCAAATATTGAAATAAGAAACCTTGCATACATGAACTGCGACAGTAACGAGGGTGATGATGTAGGCCTCCAGCAGGACAATGACCATGTATGGGTACATAACTGTGATTTCTTCTATGGACATGCAGGTTCAGATGCAGACCAGAAGAAAGGCGACGGAGCACTTGATACAAAGAAATCAACATATGTCACACACTCATATAATCATTTCTATGATACAGGAAAGAGCAATCTTCAGGGAATGAAGAGTGAGACGACATCAAATTACATAACATACCACCACAACTGGTATGACCATGCAGATTCAAGATGCCCGAGAATCAGGACATGTACGGTGCATGTATATAATAATTATTATGACGGCAATTCAAAGTACGGAATCGGTGCAACAATGGGAAGCTCCGTTTTTTCAGAAAATAATTACTACAGAAACTGTAAGTACCCTATGCTTATGGCAGGACAGGGCTCAGACATAAAGTATGCCGAGTCTTCAGATGGAATCTTTTCAGGTGAAAACGGCGGCGTGATCAAAGCATACGGCAACCACATCGAGGGAGCAAAGGCGGCGGTCACATATCAGAAGGATGCAGCAGGATTTGATTTCTATGAGGCATCATCAAGAGACGAAGTTATTGACTGTTCTGCATTAAAGGGCGGTTCAAAGTACAGCAATTTCGATACGGCAGCTGATTTTTACAAATACAGTGTACAGTCAGCAGAGGATGCGAAAGATACAGTCGTAAAATATGCAGGACGCATGAACGGCGGGGATTTCAAGTGGACATTTGACAATTCAGTTGATGACGAATCATATGCAGTTAATGAACCATTAAAAGCAAAACTTATGTCATACAAGACAACACTTGTATCTGTAGGCGGCAGTGTTTCAGGCACAGACAGGCCCGGCACAGGAGAGACACCGGGAACAGGTGAAGATAAGCCGGGAACAGGCGAAGATAAGCCGGGAACGGGCGAAGACAAACCGGGAACAGGTGAAGATAAGCCGTCAACAGGTGAGACAGCAGCTTCAGCTGTACATAACTTCACAACAGATTACACAACAGCAGACAGTTTCTTTACTATTTCAGGAAACCTTGCTAATAATAAGGGAACAAATACATATAACGGACTTAATCTTACAAAGTGCCTTAAAATGGAAAGTTCAACATCAATAACATTTAAGGCAGCATCAAAAGGAAAGCTTGTGCTTGTAACAGCAGCATCAAAGAAGATCAAGATTGACGGAAAAGCTGTCCAGGCAGACGCAGACGGTGTCATTTCAATGGATGTTGAAGCAGGTGAACATAAGATAGCAAAGAAGGATGCAACAATCCTTTTCTATATTTCATTCACGGGAGACGGCAGCCAGACACCGGGAACAGGAGAAGATAAGCCGGGAACGGGCGAAGACAAGCCGGGAACAGGCGAAGATAAGCCGGGAACGGGCGAAGACAAACCGTCAACAGGCGGCGATACAGACAAAGGTGATAAACCCGGTGAAAGGGTTGACAATGAAGTGCGTGAACAGGCACCGGGCTTCAAGGATGGAGATATATATGTATCTGCAAAGGGAAGCAGCGAGGGTGACGGTTCATATGAGAAACCGATGGATTTCGTAACAGCCCTTAACACGGTAAAGCCGGGAAATACAATCTGGATGTTTTCTGCAACATACTATGTATATGACATGTATAAGGCACCTGTTATCATTTCAGAGGATAACAGCGGCACAGCAGATGCTTACAAGACAGTAAGCAGCATCAATGGAAAGCCTGTAACAATCAACTTTGACGGAATGGCAGAAGAAGGTTCCAACAGGGGAATAACACTTGACGGTTCATACTGGCATTTTTATGACATTGACATCTGCAATGCAGGTGACAACGGAATGCTTCTTTCAGGTGATTATAATGTGATTGAACTCTGCCGGTTCTATGCAAACCATGATTCAGGTCTGCAGATAAGCAGATATAATACATCATATAATTCAATAGAACAGTGGCCGTCATACAATACAATCCTTAACTGTACGGCATATGACAACAAGGATATCAAAACATGTGAGAATGCGGACGGATTCGCAGCAAAGCTTACATGCGGCGAGGGAAATGTATTTGACGGATGTATTTCATACTGCAACAGTGATGACGGATGGGATCTGTATGCAAAGCCTGCAACAGGCCCAATCGGGGTAGTAACAATAAAGAACTGTATAGCATTCGGCAACGGCAAGCTTACGGATGGTTCAGGTTCAGCAAACGGCGACATGAACGGTTTCAAGCTTGGCGGAAGCAACGGGGCATGCCCTACACCGCACGTTGTGGAGAACTGTCTTGCATTCAATAACGGTGCGACAGGATTTACGGATAACGGCAACGGCGGAGCCATAAAGATGAGCAACTGTATTGCCGTAAACAATGGCATTTACGATAAGACTAAGGCAAATTTCATGTGCTACAGGACATCAGAAGATGCAGAATATACGAATATCGTATCGGCAGCAACATCAAAGAATGCAGCAACAGACCAGTTCAAGGGCAAGTTAAGCCATGTGCTTTATAATTATAAGGGTGAGGGAACATACTGGGTAAATGAATGGAACTGCAAGGACGGAGCAAAGACAAAGTACACAGGCTCTGAGGCAAAAGATTATACAGTTGCACTTAGTGATTTTGTGAATACAACTATTCCTGGATACAATGCGTCAAAGGGATCATATGCAGCAGATTACCATGAGGTATTCAGAAATGCAGACGGAAGCATTAACGTAAACCAGCTTTATGAATTAAAGAGCGACAGCAGGATTTATGAAGCAGGAGTAAACGGTTCCAAGATTGGATGCTCGTTTGAAAAACAGGTTGAACCGGGCAAGACAGAAGGTAATGTTGAAAGCAAGGGTGATGCACCAAAGATTGATAATGCTGAGGATATAGCAAAGAAAATTGAAGCATCAGTTGAACTTACTGATGAAGAAAAAGCTTCAATTGCTGCAGGAAGCAATATTTCTGTAAGTCTTGTTATTAATGATGAAGTTAAGACCGAAGAGAAAGAACTTGTAGAAAAGAATCTTTCATCACTTGTTGAAAATGGTAATATCGGACAGATTTTTGATATAAGCATTATTAAGAAGATTGGTGATGGTGAAGCAGTAAGTGCACAGGTTAATAAAGAAGTGACATTACAGATTGCAGTTCCTGAGAAGCTCCTTAATAAAGATAGCAATATCGAAAGAACATATAAGATTATAAGAGTGCATAACGGCGAAGTTACTGTTTTGGACAGTGATAAGTGTCAGTTTAATGAAAAAACAGGCGTTATTACATTTAAAACAGATAAGTTTTCAACATATGCCATTGTATACACAGATAAGGCTAAAGAAGTAATATCTGGCGGTTCTGAAGCGGGCGGTAAAGATAACACAGATAATGGAAACAATGCCAATATTGATGTTAAAGAAGAGCCGGTTTTGGGAAGTACAGCGGACGATTCAGTAAATACAGGTGATAATTTCAACCTTTACATGTATATTATGCTTCTTGCAGTATCAGGTGCGGCATTATTTTTATCAAAAAAGAAAAAATGTAAAAATAATTAATTAAAATAAGTTTGTTCACTGCATTACTTTTGATAATAATCAAAAAATTAAAATTTTTATTAAAAAAGTGTTGACATCTTATAAACGGAGTGCTATAAATACACGTAAACAGAAAGTTAAATGCAGTGAACAGAACAGTTTATCCAAGATGTTTGCATTGCAGAGAGTCATCGGTTGGTGTGAGATGATATGTGATTTTGGATAACATCATCTGCGAGCAGTGCACTGAAATTAGTCAATATTGATTAAGATTAAGTGTCACCGGTATTCTACCGTTATATAGAAGCTTATTAAACGGACGATTTAAAGTCTCCGTCAGATGAGGCAGAGTGGTCACGTAAGTGGCAATCAAAGTGGTATCGCGGAAGTTTTAGCTTTCGTCTTTGAGTATGTTGTAAGGCATATTTTAAGACGAAAGCTTTTTTTTATAAATAGGAAATTGCGTAGAACTTTCTGAATAAACATTTATACATAGACGGTTATAGATATTCCGTCAGGGAAGGAGAAACAAAATGAATGGTTTAGTTATTGTTTTAATCGGAATCGTTTGTTTAGGAGCAGGTTATCTTTTATATGGTCGTTGGCTCGCTAATAAGTGGGGACTTGACCCAAAAGCAAAGACACCTGCATTCACTCATGAAGATGGTGAGGATTATGTTCCATCATCTAAGTTTACAGTATTTTCACATCAGTTTTCATCTATCGCAGGTGCAGGTCCTGTAACAGGTCCTATTCTTGCTTCGGTATTCGGCTGGGTACCTGTTTTACTCTGGCTGATTGTCGGCGGACTTTTCTTCGGTGCCGTTCAGGATTTTGGTGCTTTATATGCATCAGTTAAGAATGAAGGCAAGTCAATGGGTATGATTATTGAGAAGTACATAGGTAAGACAGGTAGAAAGTTATTCATGCTTTTCTGCTGGTTATTTACACTCCTTGTTATTGCGGCTTTCACAGATATGGTTGCCGGTACATTCGTAGCAAAGGGTGTTGAAGGAATGACAGAAAAGACTGCTAATGCAGATGCTTCTGCTGCTTCAATTTCTATGTTATTTATCGTTGTTGCTATTATCTTTGGACTTGTTCAGAAGTCAATTGCAAAAGCTGGTAAGAAGATGAACGAATGGGTTAAAGCTATCGTTGCAATCGTGCTTTTGGTTGCTATGTTCGCTGTAGGTATGGCACTTCCAATTTATGCTACAAAGTCAGCATGGATTTACATCATCATGGCTTACCTTTTCCTTGCATCAGTTATGCCAATGTGGTTATTAATGCAGCCTAGAGATTATATGACAACATTCATGCTTCTCGGTATGATTATCGGTGCTGTGCTTGGTGTTGTTGTTGCACATCCAAGCATGAACTTAAATGCGTTTAACGGATTTACATTAGGAAGCGGTGCTTCAAAACAGATGCTCTTCCCTACATTATTTGTAACAATTGCATGTGGTGCTGTTTCAGGTTTCCACAGTCTTGTATCTTCAGGTACATCATCAAAGACAATCAGCAATGAGAAAGATATGCCTATGGTTGGTTACGGTGCAATGGTTGTTGAATCATTACTTGGTATCGTTGCACTTGTAGTAGTTGGTGCTGTTGCTGTTAATGGTACAAAACCAGCTGGTACTCCATTTGCTATTTTCTCAACAGGTGTTGCCGGATTCCTTGAAAAATTAGGTGTTCCTGTTCATGTAGCAACAGTATTTATGACAATGTGTGTTTCAGCTCTTGCTTTAACATCACTTGACTCAGTAGCAAGAATCGGACGTATGTCTTTCCAGGAGTTATTTTATGGAGACAGCACAGACCCAGCTACAATGACTCCTGTACAGAGAGTTCTTACAAATAAGTATTTTGCAACAGTTATCACATTGTTCTTTGGTTACCTTTTAACACTTGGTGGATACAACAATGTATGGCCATTATTTGGTTCTGCAAACCAGTTGCTTGCAGCTATGGTTCTTATTGCTATAGCAGTATTCTTAAAGACAACAGGAAGAACAGGCTGGACATTATATGCTCCTATGTTCATCATGCTTGCGGTAACATTTACAGCTCTTGTTCAGAAAGTAATCGCTCTTGTAGGCAATGTTGTAAATGGTAAAGCTACATTCCTTGTTGATGGTTTACAGCTCATCGTTGCAGCAGCACTTATGGTACTTGGTGTATGTGTTGCATACAGCTGCTTAAAGAAACTCTTCACAACAAAGAAGAATACAGAGCAGGCTTAATTAGAATGTTAAATTAATAAAATATATTTAAAATAAAAACGTTTTCTGTTATGATTATTATATAAACATAGTGGAAAACGTTTTTTATTTATGCTGGCAAAATACAATGTCCCGGTGCAGAAATGCATTTAGGGTGAATCTGCCCAAATTACGTAAATATGAGAAGGGACGGAGTGTATGAAAAATTTATATTATTGGCTTGCAATATGCATCGGATATTGTTTTGGAAGTGTTCTTTATGGATATGAAATTCCGCGTATTTTTAAAAAGATTAACATATGCGAATTGTCGGATGATGGTAATCCCGGAACATATAACGCATTTAGATACGGCGGATTTATCTGTGGTATAAGCGTCCTTATTGCTGAACTATTAAAAGGATTTATACCTGTATTTTTCAGTGCAAAGTATATTGGCAGAGAGTCAGTTTTGTTTGCATTTGTTATGGCAGCTCCCGTTATGGGGCATGCTTTCAGTGTTTATTATTTTTATATGAAATTCAGTATGAAATATATTAATAGAGAAAAAAATATGCCACGGGTATTTGCAGACGGAAATACAGGCGGCAAGGCAATTGCGGTTTCATTTGGTGTAATGTTGGGGCTTTATCCTGATACAATGCCGCTTACGATTCTTATTGCATGTTATCTGTTCTTTTCTTTGATATTAAGAATAAAGAGTCATGCAAGAAGAACTATAATAACATTTGGAAGTGTAATAGCATTGTCTTTATTTTTTGTCAAAGAAAAAAGCGTAATATTTGGAATAATAATAATTTCTTTTATTGTAATTTATAAACATGTAATATGCACAGAAAAGGAGAAAATATGCGAATCTTGATTTTATCGTGTAATACCGGTGGAGGTCACAATGCTGCCGGCCGGGCAGTTAAAGAGATGTTTGAAAAAAACGGGGATGAAGCAGTCATGCTTGATTATCTTTGCCTTGCGGGAAATAAAGTTTCAAAGACGGTCGGAAATGTATATATAGAAACTGTAAAAAATGTTCCGGGACTTTTTGGTGCAGTATATAAACTCGGGATGGGAGTCAGCAGAATATGCCACAGATCTCCGGTTTATTATGTGAATTCAGTTATGGCAAAATATATAAAACAATATCTCAAAGAAAATCCTGCAGATGCAGTTATTATGCCTCATCTGTATCCGGCGGAGACGATAACTTACATGAAAAGACATGGTATGAAGCTTCCGCTTACAATAGCTGTGATGACAGATTATACATGTATTCCGTTTTGGGAAGAGACTAACTGCGATTATTACATAACACCGCATGAAAGTTTGAACGGTGAGATTATAAAACGTGGAATTAAGAAAGAAAAGCTTAGAAGTTTTGGTATTCCGGTTTCGCTTTCATGTAATGATAATATAGAAAAAAAAGAGGCAAAAAATATCCTTTCTCTTGACGAAAATAAAAAATATATACTTGTGTCAGGCGGAAGCATGGGTGCCGGTGATATTTCAAAACTTGTAAAAAAACTTTCAGATGCTTTAAATGATGATGAGGGGATAATAGTAATATGTGGAACTAATAAAAAACTGTATAAACAGCTTATAGATGAAAATATACCGCATGTAATAATAAAAGGACATGTTAACAATATGCCTGTTTATATGAAAGCATGTGATGTTATATATACAAAGCCGGGAGGGCTTACATCAACAGAGGCGGCTGTCTGCAATATTCCGATTATACATACAAAGCCTATTCCGGGATGTGAGACACAAAACAGCAGGTTCTTTGTGAAAAATGGCATGAGCATAAGTGCAAAAACAACGGATGGACTTATAAAACAGGGAATAAAATTGTTTCGTGACGATAAGCAGAAAGCTGTAATGATAAAAAATCAGTCAGATATAATATCAAAAAACAGTTCAATGAATATATATAATTTAGTGAAAAATAATATGGAAAAGTGAGGCTGACATATGGGTGATAATTTTTTGAATTGTTCTATAGGCCTGCTGATACCATTTGTGGGAACGTCACTCGGTGCAGCATGTGTGTTTTTTATGAAAAATAATATGAAGGAAATGACAACAAGAGCATTGACAGGATTTGCTGCGGGAGTTATGGTTGCAGCATCAATATGGAGCCTGTTAATTCCGGCAATGGAGCAGACACAATCACAGGGAATGGGGAAAATGTCATTCTTTCCGGCATTTATAGGATTCTGGATTGGAATATTATTTCTTTTGTTTCTTGATAATGCAGTTCCGCATCTTCATATGAACAGCAGTAAATCAGAAGGACCAAAGAGCAGTCTTGGGAAAACACAGATGATGGTACTTGCAGTCACTATACACAATATACCTGAAGGAATGGCAGTTGGCGTAGTATATGCAGGTTATCTTTTGGGAAATTCGCAGATTACGCTTATGGGTGCACTGGCACTGTCTATCGGAATAGCCATACAGAATTTTCCAGAGGGAGCGATTATTTCAATGCCGCTTCATGCACAGGGAGAGAAAAAAGGAAAAGCATGCTGGTACGGTATACTTTCAGGAGCAGTAGAGCCGGTGGCAGCAGCTTTTACCATACTTTTATCAAAATTCATAGTTCCTGCGATGCCGTATCTTTTAAGCTTTGCCGCGGGAGCAATGATATATGTTGTGATTGAAGAACTTATACCGGAGATGTCAGAGGGTAAACATTCAAACATTGGAACAATAGCATTTGCTGTGGGATTTTCGATTATGATGACACTTGATGTAGTTCTTGGATAATTATTATTTTTCATATGGGCATGGATTAGGAAAGAGTGATTCCATAACTTTGATTTCATGGCGGCGGGCCTCGGAGCTTCCGCCATCGGCACCGGTATTAAGGCAGAATAAATCATAATTTCCAATTTCGGCAGTGCATCTTTGTATACTTGAAATTCCGTATGAAAGTGAACTGTTGATTTTTCTGTTTTTTGCGTTGACAAAGTAAAATCCGTAAAGATTCTGAAAAGAAGGCTGTACTGTCTCATTTGTTGTGCTAGAAAGACAGACATCTGCATATCGGTAATATTTTTTTACTATATTATAGCATGTCTTTATCTCGGATAATTTCAAAGGAATTGCATTGTGCAGTGTGTTTAAAGGATGTTTCGGAAATGTTAATTTTTTTTCTTGTAAAGCCGCACATGTTATGCTGTGGGCAGAAAGCACCCTGTAATAAAAACCATACATTGTATTTGGATTTGCTTTTTTAAGAAATTTGTCGGCGATAAAATATTTTGTCATTATAGAATGACGCATATCAGAGCCTGTCTTGTCCTTATATAATGTATAAGGATACACGATTCCCGCATCTTCGTAGAAAAAATCTTCTTTTTTCAGAGGATTTCCGAAAAAGTTATCGTCGTTAGCGTATATAATGTGCTCTGAGCAGCCAAAGTCTTTCAGACGCCAGAGATTGTATTCAAAAGTTGTCGAAGACGAGCTGTCAAATCCGAGTAAATCATTGTCTTTAATATATTTGATACGCTGTGAAATCAAATCGGCAGATTTTAGAAAACTTACACGCTCATTAGGCATAATGATATAAATGTACCGAATCCATGGAATATTTTTCAATGCTGAGCGGATAGAATACCGAAGTTCGTTATTGTCAAAATCTTTGCGGACTGAATCTGTGCGGTTAAGAGCCGGATCGCTCAAATCAATATATTTATAAACTAAATCAACAGGTGTATTATTTAAAAGAGATAATTTATTCACGATAACCCTCCGGGGACTAAAATTACTACATTTTATTATATTATAATGTTGAAAAATGTGCAAGAATGGAGAAAAAATGGAAAAGGTATCAATTATTGTTCCTGTATACAATGCTGCTGAGTATGTCGGAAAATGTCTTGAAAGTGTTGCTTTGCAGGATTATAAAAATATTGAAATTATCGTTGTGGAGGATGGTTCGGATGATGAAAGTCCGGATGTATGTAAGGAGTATGCCCGCAGATATGACAATATAAAAGTATATCATGATAAATGTGGTACTGCAGGAGCTGCAAGAAATTACGGAATGAGTAAAGCGGCTGGCGATTATGTTATGTTTGTTGATGCCGATGATTATCTTACTGATAATTGTGTTGTATCTGAACTTATAAAAAAAATGGAGAATGTGGATATAGTAGTTGGAAACTACCAGAGATTGTGGAAGAACAGGCTTCTGGATGCTTCAAAAAACAGTGGATTTGCAGGATTAAATATGAATTCAGTGGATTTTGCTTTTGGTGGATTTTTTTCAATAGGGACATTGTCGTATGCATGGGCAAAGTTGTATAGAAAGAGCTTTCTTGACAGCAATAAGATTGAATTTGGTGATTACAGATATGCTGAGGATAAGATATACAATTATTTTTGCTATATTGCAGGTGCAAGATATGCATTTATAGATAAAAAAATTTATGTATACAGGAGAAATGAACAGTCAGTTTCCAATACATACCGCAAAGATGGTGACAAAGACTGGATGAGGATTGCACAGGATCTGCAGGATAAAATTGACAGCTTGAATTATGAAAAAAAACAGTACAGTCAAGATGAAATTGAAAATTATGAAAGTATTGTTGCATGGACAATATATTTTGCTGCCTTTTTTGATGGAAAAATGGAGTATGAGTACAGTACAGGAAAGATAAGAGCTGTAATAAATCTTTTAAAAAGGTATGCATCATATGATTTGACTAAAAAATATTTAAAAAATCCATTAAGATATACAAAAAAAATACCAGCATTATCATATAAAATAATGCTGGGTGGATTTGCTTTTTTGATGAAATGTAATATGTATCTACTTCTTTCATTAGGAATAAAGCTTCTTGTTGACTGCCATATTGACGAAAGGCTGTCTGATACGGGCAGAAAAGAAGATTAATTCAGACACATATATTTATTTTCAAAATCACTGACAGGAATAGGGCGGCTGTAATAAAAGCCCTGAATCAGGTCACATCCGTATGACTCGACAAGCTGCTTTTGCTCAAGCGTTTCTATTCCTTCAAAGACAACATTATAATCAATCTGGTGAAGCAGATTGATTAAAGTGCGGATTAAAATACGGCCTTTGTCAGTGTACAGTGATTTGCTGGCAAATATATGATCAAGTTTAATTGTATCAGCAGGCATATTGGCAATCTGGTTAAGTGATGAATATCCGGATCCAAAATCATCGACACTTACAAGAAAACCATATGAACGGAGCTGATTTGTCGTGTTGACAATAGTGTCGGTATTTTCAATAAAAACAGATTCAACAATCTCAAATTCAATAAGGAATGGTGGAATATTATATTTTTTCTGAAGAGCAATTGCCATATCAGTGAAATCACCTTTTGTAAAACGCTGCCGTGATACATTGACTGAAATTGTAAAGACTTCCCGTCCTTCGTTAATCCAGCGTCTTTGAAGTTCAAAGACTTTTTCAATCATTATGTTATCAAGCGTGTCTATAACACCTGTACTTTCAAGCACAGGGATAATCTGGGCGGGCGGAATAATATTACTATGGTCATCCAGAATACGAACAAGGGCTTCAGCACCGACGATTTTATTTTTGGAAATTGAAAACTTGGGCTGCAGATACATTAACAAACGACCTTGTCTGCAAGCGTGGATAAACATGTTAGACATACGCATGTTATTGAGCATGGTTGTCATATCATTCTGGTTATATACCTGAAACTTTACATCAAACTTCCCTTTTGCCTGCTTTTTTGCAATATGAACACGGTCAAGAGCAGTGTCAGTATCTTCTGATGAATCGGAGATAAAGTAAACGCCTGTATATACATGTATATATACATTAGGATACTTTTTATTCATCATATCTTCAAAGGCTGTATTCATATCAACAATCCGTTCGAGTTCCCTGTCATGGGAAAAATTTCCCAGGTCGTAAAGCCCACGAAATTGGTCACTTCCTTTGCGGCAGGCAGCAAGACAACGTGGATTTTCTTTATAAAAGTAATCAGCCATTGTTTTTATAAATTCATCACCTGTATCGCGTCCGTAAAACTCATTGATATACTTGAAATTACTCACATCACTGGCTATTAAAACGAGTTTTTTAGAACCCTCTTTTATATATTTTTCGCATGTATCATGGAAATCTTTGCCAGAAAGAAGACCCGTCAATGTATCATATTGCATAAACCCCGTACCTTCCCTGTTCTGTCTTACAGAAAGAACGTCGTAAGACGAATTAAAATTAATCACGAAATAAACTATATTTATTATATTACAAAATAACTATATATGCAACCGATTTACAATTTTTAATATCATTTTTTTACAAAAGAATAATTCTATGAGGCTGATAAATAGGTTGAAGTGATGAGGTATAAATGGTATATTTTAATAAATAAATCTAAAGGTCTGTGAGGCATTTATGCCGGAAAGAAACAAGCAGACAGACAGGAGTACAATATGCTGACAAATGACGCAACAATTTTAAAAATCAAGCATGAAGTATTATATGAAGTAGCAAAACTAGCTTATTCGGGTGAGTTTGACGACAAAAAAGAAGATTTACCATATAAAATGATTCCTGGGCTGAAGCCTAAGTTTCGCTGCTGTGTATACAAGGAAAGAGAAATCGTACGACAGAGAGTAAGGCTTGCAGAAGGACTTTGTCCTAACGATAATGGCCAGCAGGAATCAGATAATGTAATTCAGGTAATAGAATCTGCCTGTGCAGACTGTCCGCTTTCACACTATATTGTAACTGACAACTGCCGTAAATGTATGGCAAGAGCATGTCAGCAGTCATGCAAATTTGGTGCGATTTCGATGGGGCGTGACAGGGCATATATTGATCCTGATAAATGTAAGGAATGTGGAATGTGTGCAAGAAACTGCCCATATAATGCGATTGCAGACCTTATAAGACCATGTAAAAAAGCCTGTCCTGTGGGTGCAATTACTATGGATGAAGAGACGGGAATCTGTCTTATTGATGATAGTAAGTGCATCCGCTGCGGTAAATGTATACATAGATGCCCATTCGGTGCAATTGGTTCAAAGACAGCAATAGTTGATGTTATTAAATCTATTATTTCAGGAAAACAGGTATTTGCAATGTTTGCACCGGCTATGGAAGGACAGTTCGGAGCAGATATCACGATGGCAAGTATCCGTACAGCATGTAAGAAACTTGGTTTTACTGATATGTATGAGGTAGGACTTGGAGCTGATATGACAGCAGCATCTGAGGCAGCAGAGTGGGCAGAAGCATATGATGAAGGCAGAAAAAAGACTACATCATGCTGTCCGGCATTTGTTAATATGATTAAAAAGTGCTATCCTGAACTTATTGAGTGTATATCAGATACTGTTTCGCCGATGTGCGGAATATCAAGAATGATAAAGAAAAAATATCCTGACGCCATCACGGTGTTTGTAGGACCTTGTATTGCCAAGAAAGATGAAATCAAGGATAAGTCAATTGAAGGAAATGCAGATTATGTTCTTACAATAGGTGAGTTCCGTGCAATGATGCGTGCTAAAGAAATAGTTTTTGAACCTGAGGAAAATACAGCACAGCAGTCAAGTGTTTATGGTAAGCGTTTTGGTAACGGCGGAGGTGTTACGGCAGCTGTTTTAAAGAGTATGGAAGAATCAGGAGTTGATACATCAGATTTCAAGATTGAAAAGTGTGCCGGAGCTGATGAATGTAAGAAAGCACTTCTTCTTATGAAAGCAGGAAAGCTTGATGTTGATTTTATAGAGGGAATGATGTGCGAGGGCGGATGCGTAGGCGGTCCGAGCAGACACAAGAATGAACAGTTCTTTAAGAAAGACAGAGATAAGCTTATACAGGCAGCTGATGCACGTGGAGTTCATGAAAATCTTGATAAATTTGATGCTTCAAAGGTTGGCATGCACAAATAAATCGTATGCTGATACTAAAAATAAGGCAGGTAGCAGATGTGGAATTTAATGGAATAGAAAAGGTGCATGAAGGTGCATTTATAAACAGGTATAATCTTACATATACAACAAAAGATAATAAGAAAAAAGTATATGAGATGATAAGCAGAAACCGCAATATTGACAGTGAAGATCAGATTAGAAATCCAAAGACTGACGGAGTTGTCATTATTATGACTGATGAAGATGACGAACATATATTGTTAAACAGGGAATTCAGAATGGCTGTTGATGATTATGTATACAATTTTCCGGCAGGGCTTGTAGATGCAGGGGAGACGCCGGAACAAGCAGCGGCAAGGGAATTAAGAGAAGAGACGGGACTTGAACTTGTAAAGGTTGAAGACAAACTTATTAACAGTTACAGTGCAATAGGTTTTTCTAATGAAACTAATGTTGTAGTAATCGGAAAAGCAAAAGGAAGATTTGCACCAAGTTCATCAACACTTGAAGAAATACAGGCAGCATGGTATACAAGACAACAGATAAGGGAACTTCTTAAAAACCAGCCATTTGCCGCGAGAAGCCAGGCATATTGTTATATGTGGTCAAAGCAGAAGTAAAATGGAGGAAATTAATGTATACATTTATAAGTAAAGTTGGCAGAAAAGTATGTGTTATGTTTAAAAGAAATATGTCAACTGCGGTTTTGTGTTACCTTGTAATGATGTGTGGGCTTGTTTTGGCAGGCTGTGGAAAAAAGCCGGGAACACAGATGTTTACATATGTGAAAAAAGATGATGCGACAATAGAAATTACCGGATTTACAGATGCGGCAAAAGAGCAGTCATCATTTATCATACCAACGGAAATTGATGGTATTAAAGTTACATCAGTTGCAAGAGAATCGTTTAGGGATTGTGCAAATATTAAAGAGATTTCGATTGCCGAAGGTGTTGAAACGATAGGTGAAAATGCCTTTTTAGGATGTTATAATCTTGAAACTATTAATTTTCCGTCAACAATAGAGTCGGTTGGAACTAATGTTGTAAAAAATACAATATGGGAAAAGAATGAATATGAGCAGTATGGAGCTGTAATAATTAATAACATTCTTTCTTCTGTGCAGAATGTACAATCAGAATATAAGCTGCCTGATGGTATTAAAAAAATAGCTTCGGGTGTATTTTATGGCAATACACAGCTTACAAAGATTGATATGGGCTCATCACTTGAAGAAATAGGAACCTATGCATTTGCAGGATGTACAGGTATTACGGAATTAAGAATTCCGTCAAGTGTAAAAAATATCGGATATGGAGCTTTCAGCCAATGCACCAATCTTACTGTAAGTGTTCCTGACTCAGTTGGACAGGTAGGACAGGAAGCTTTTTATAAAGTTAAATTTGTAGAATATAAAGGAAAGCTTGGCGGTGCTTATTGGGGAGCTGCCGCAGGCGGAACGGAGAAACAATGACAGAGACATCAGCTGGAAAAATAAATAAAGAAGAACATATATTTAAATCAACAAGCGGCGTGTGTGATATACATACTGTAATATGGTATCCTGATAAAGAAAAATATGAAAATCCTTTAGGTGTGGTTCAGATTGCACATGGAATGATTGACCATATAGAAAGATTTGAAGGACTTGCATTATATCTTACTGAACGTGGATTTGTTGTGGCTGGAAATGACCATCTGGGACATGGGGATTCAGTTAATGATAAAAATGACTGGGGATATTTTGCAAAAGGAAATAACAGCGGACTTTATCTTGTTAAAGATATGCACAAGCTGACAATTATAATGAAAAAGCGTTTTCCTGAACTGCCATATATTCTTATAGGACACAGCATGGGCTCATTTATGACAAGACGTTATCTTATGATGTATGGTAATGAACTTGATGCGGCTGTTATATTAGGAACCGGCAACCAGCCAAAGATTATGGTTGATGGAGGACTTTTAGCTGTAAAGTTCACAAAGCTTTTTCATGGTGACCATTACAGAAGCGAAACGCTTAACAGGATGATGTTCGGGACATACAACAACCGTATAGAAAATCCTGTTACAGATTCGGACTGGATTACAAGAAATCCTGATATAGTAAATGATTATGTAAATGATGAAAAATGCAGTTTCCTTTTTACGGTTAATGCGTATGAAGGTATGTTAAAAATCATCAGATATGTAATTAATGATGCAAATATCGAAAAGACACCAAAGGAACTTCCGCTTCTTATCGCATCTGGAAATGCGGATCCTGTAGGAGAATATGGAAAGGCAGTAGAGCGTATTTATAACAAATATAAAAAACATATGGATGATGTTGAATTGAAGTTATATGATGGCTGCCGCCATGAGCTTCACAGTGAAATAAACGCACAGGAAGTGTTTGAGGACATTTATAACTGGATAGTTGAGAGAGTAGGATAAAAGTAATTGTTTTATGAATACATTTGTTGCTACTCGATAGCAACTAAAATAAGGTCGGGTTCAAATGTTATGAGACTTCATTCGAGAGAGTGAGGTCTCTTTTTTTATCGGTCATGATTAACCTAAAAGTTATTCCTGTATTCCCTCGGTGACATTCCGTAAATTTTTAAGAATGTCCGATTAAATGTGCTCTGGCTTGAAAATCCGGAATTGAGAGCAATGTTTGTGATTGAATCATCGGTGCTTAAAAGCTGCTCTGCGGCGTATTTTGCACGTATGGATGAAACGTATTCCGACAGACTGACCTTTAATTTTTCGGAAAATGTATGCGATATGTAAAATTTGCTGACGCAGAATTCTTTTGCGAGCAGGTCAAGTGTGATATTTTCTTTGAAATTAAGAGAAATATAAGTTGTGATTTTTTTGGTGAGTCCGGCAACGGGAATGGACTGTTTGTGGGTCAAATTTAATTTTTTTATTAATTTTGAAAAAATAAGCATTGTCCAGGCGACCTGTTCGGTGAAATCAGTACAGCTAAGAAGTTCTTTAAAGGCGAGCTTTACAGAGCTGTCAATGTCGGTAATCACAGGACTTTCGGGTTGTACGTCGAAAAAATTTTGAAATAACCCTTTAAATATACCGGGCAGAAACAAAAGGCAGATTTCATCTGTGTCACGGTAAACTTCCCTGTAATAAGTGTGAATGGTGTTTGGAAAAATAATTGCGGCTTCTCCCGCATTGATTTCATAGTCTATTCCGTCGATGTTGATATGCTGGCTCAAATCAAATATATAAAGAATCTCCATATGTTCGTGAACGTGTGTCGGATAGTTTAATTCTCTTTTGTTATGAATTATCTTAATGTCCGAACGCTGAATTTCATAAAAAGGGACCATGTCATAACCTCCTTTTGCTGTATGAATTACTGACTTTTGTGAAAATAGTAGTGTAAATTTTATAAAAATTCAAAATAAATACAGCAATTTTTGAGCAATTCTATGCTAAATCTGACTATTATTCTAAAGTATATTCATATAAAATTCAAGAGTAGAATATACAGAGATTTATATTCTATAAAAAATATTCAGTTAGAAGTAAATGTAATTTGGTAAGGAGGATTTTTATGAGGTTAAAAAGGGGTCTTGCCCTGGTAATGTCGGTTTTATTGGCAGTGCCGGGCATTGTTATGCCGATTGGTTCGGTGAGTGCGAAAGCACAGACGAAGATCGTCGTGAATAAGGCGGAGGAGATTCTGCCTTATCAGGATACGTCGCTTTCTTTTGAAGAGCGTGCGGCAGACCTGGTATCAAGAATGACACTTGAAGAAAAGGTGGCACAGCTCGGATATAAGGCTGCGGGAATCGAGAGACTCGGTGTTGCACCGTACGATTATTGGAAAGAGGCTTTGCACGGAGTTGCAAGACAGGGAGCAGCTACAAGTTTTCCGACAGCTCTTTCAATGTCGAATACATGGAACACGGAGCTTATATATAAGCTTGCCGACGCGACATCTACAGAGGCGAGAGCAAAGAATGACAGATATAATCTTTCATATTGGTCACCTACGATTAATATGGCAAGAGACCCGAGATGGGGAAGAAATGAAGAGAGTATGGGAGAGGACCCATATCTTACGGGTCAGCTCGGTGCGGCATTTGTAAACGGCATGCAGGGAAATGATACGACTTATTTGAAGACAATAGCAACATTAAAGCATTTTGCAGCCAATAATAATGAAGCAAAGAGAAGTTCCGGTACATCTGTTATGACGGAATTTAATATGAGAAATTATTATACAAAGGCATTTCAGAATATTACGGAGTCATCAAATCCGGGTTCTGTAATGTCATCTTATAATGCAACAACAGTAAGCAGAAACGGTGAATATATATATAATTTCATACCGTCTCTTTCAAATTCATATCTTCTTAAAGATTTGTTGAGAAGAAGCTGGGGATTTAAGGGATATGTTACAAGCGACTGCGGTGCCGGTGAATATATGCTTAACAACAGCACCTTTAAAATCGGAATGCTCGGAAGCGATAAACTTCCTGATGAACAGTATATCGGTACGGTTTATAAGTCAGGTCTTAACCTTGAATGTAATCTCGGCGGCGGTAACAAGTCTACATTATATGGTGTGGCTGCCGTAATGAACGGGTATCTCAGTGAAAAAGAACTTGAGCATACAGTATACGAGTTGTTTTTGAAAAGATTCCAGGCAGGTGAATTTGACGAGAAAACTCCGTACACGGGAACATCTTCTGATGTAATCGAATGTGACGAGCATGTTGAAATCGCTGAAAAGACAGCAGAGGAATCATGGGTTCTTTTAAAGAATGACAATAACACACTTCCGCTCGGAAACAGCGTAAAGAAAGCGGTTGTTGTTGGAAATATGGCAAACACACTTGCTTTGGGCGATTATTCAAGTACACCGACAAAAACGGTTACGCCTATTCAAGGTATTACGACAGAACTCGATAAAAAGAATATAGATGTAAATCATCTCGGTGTAGTATCTGATGATGAACCTTTATTTAATATAAAGAGCATCAATCTGATTTTAAAAGATGGAACAAAACGCAAAGTTGATTTGTCAAAAGCAGAAAAAGTATCGGGAATGACACTTTCAAACGGAACGTTTACAGATGTTACGACAAAAGCTGTTGCGGTTATTTCCAATGTTGATTTTCTTGATGTTGTTTCTGTTGAAGCTGAAATGGCAACAGGAGGAAGAAAAGGAGGTTCGTTAAATATTGCATACGGAAACGGCGGACCTACTGTGGCATCTGTTTCGACAGAGGTAACGGAAAGCACTTCTTCATACATGGCATGTAAGGGTGAATATACAGGTGCGGACGGCGGTTACAACGGAAAAGCCGATATGTATATCAGTGCAAGTGTTTCTGCTAAACCGTTTTCTGTTGAAGCATACAAAACGGAGCTTGATAATGCAGACGTAATTATTGCATATGCGGGAACGGTTCCGAAACAGGCAGGCTTCGGTACGGCAGATTCGTCTGAGTCAAAGGACAGAGTTTCTATAAATCTTCCTGATTCACAGTCACATGTACAGGAACTTGCAGAAGCATATCCTGAAAAGACAATTGTTGTAATGCAGACTGTAGGACAGATTAATGTTGAACCTTTTGCCGATAAGTGCAAAGCAATACTGTGGACATCTTACAACGGACAGACACAGGGAACAGCACTCGGAAAAGTCCTTACGGGGGAGGTAAATCCTTCAGGAAGATTATCGACAACATGGTATAAAAATGACGATGTCAACAAGATGGAGCTTGTCGGAACAACTAAGACTATAGGCGGAATAACAGGCTCATACACGGATTATAATATCCAGGCAGACGGAACTAATCCGGGACATACATATCAGTATTATACAAATACTCCTGTATATCCTTTCGGTTACGGTTTAAGTTATACGAATTTCCAATATTCGGATATGTCTGTTGACAAAACAAAAGCAGATGCAAACGATAAAGTAACAATTTCGGTTAATGTTAAAAATACAGGTTCAGTATCGGGAAAAGAAGTAGTACAGTTATATGTTTCACATCCGGCGGCAGGAAAGGGAACAACACCGGCAAAGCAGCTTAAAGGTTTTGAAAAGGTTGAGCTTGCTCCGGGAGAGACAAAGAAAGTAACATTTAATCTTAATGTTGCTGATATGTATCTTTTTGACGAGGCAGCACAAAAGGACATTGTTCCTACAGGAACATATACGGCTTATATTTCATCAAATGCAGATGATACAGCAAATAAAAAGACATTTGATGTTACGGGAACACTTAACAGTGTTTTGAAAAATGTTACGGCAATTCCTGACGGAGTTTCGGTTGACGGTCTTATTTGCGAAGATGGCAGCGGACTTGAAGCAGCTTCTGTAATCAAATCAAATGTAACGGCTGTTATGTCTAATGAAGTTATGGTTGATTTGACAGATAAAAATACAGTTGTTTCTTATAAGAGTGCCGATAATGACATCGCTTCTGTTGATTCTGATGGAAATGTAAAATCAGGAAAGAAAGAAGGTGTAACAACGGTTACTGTTTCTGTTACGGTAGACGGTGTTACAAAGACAGATTCTTATCCTGTTGTAAACAAATTACAAATCAAACCTTATCAGTCTGAAATAGATAATGCAAAGGCTGAGCTTAAAACGGCATTTGACAGACTTCCAAAGTCAGCTTATTCTGAGAAAAATTACAGTGAAGTGACGGATATATACAATAAGGCCGTTGAAAATCTCGGAAAAGTTTCAACAAGAGACGAGCTTGACAATGTTCTTTCAAAAGCTGTAAATGACATGAATTCCGTAGATATGGATAAGCTTGAGTCTGTTTACAATATCACTTCGGTAAATCCTGAGATTATCAAATCTGGTGTGATTGATTACCGTGAGGGCGGAATTCCTGAATATAACGGGGCAACAGGCACAATTACAAATGCGTCACCTTATACGGGAATTGCGTTAAGCGTATCGGATAAAGACGGAAAAATAATAGACAATTCAAAACTTACATGGAAAGTTCAGAAAACAGACGATTCTGTACGTAAGACCGCATCTGTTGACGAAAACGGAAATCTTACGGTATATGGAAACGGAATAATCCAGATTACCGCAACAGACCTTGAAAATATGATTTGCGGAAAAATTACGGTTCATGTAAATACACAGATAGAAGCAGAGTATGCGGATAATGGCAACGGTGCCAGCCTGACGGATTCACAGAAAGGAAGCAGCGGCGGCTTTAATGTCGGCAGTGCCGGAGATACATGGATTGAATATAAGGCTGTAAAATTATCAAATCTTGACGGTATCACTGCAAGATATGCCGGTAAAAACGATTCGGTAATCAATATAAGTCTTGATAAAAGTGCATTGCCTGATAAGCTCATCGCATCTTCGCAGGCAGCAGCAACAGGCACATGGGATACATGGGCAGATACACAATTTACGATTAACGAGGATGTAGTATACAATGCACAGCTTAACGGCCTGCTTGATGAGAACGGCTGTACGACGGTATATGTACAGACAAACGGAAGCAATCTTGATTATTTCAGATTGAATTACATAGAAAATAATGATGATTTGCCTTATATCATAAGTAAGGTTACCAACAGGACAAACGGAAGAGCGAAAGTTACTATTAAATATCGCGGAAGCGTAAAATCATCAGATGTCAAGCTTACGGCACAGGTATTAAATGAAGATTCGTCTGTTAAGAGTACAGTTGAGACTGTTGTATCAGGAACAGGTGAATATGAGATTGAAACAGGAGCGGTTTCGGGTGATATAGTTAAATTTGCAATATATGATGCAAACGGAAAACAGCTTTCCGATTCATATAAAAAGATTTACAAGACACCTAAGGACAGTGAAATTGTAGTTTACAACCTTGAAAATAAGGAGTTTGATTATACAAAGCTCACAGGAGGTACAGATGGAACTGTTTATGCGGACACGGTAAACGGTCTTTGCGGATACGGTTCATGGACACTTGCCTCTAAAAAAGGAACATATACCTATACAGATGCAAATGATAAGACATATGAGTATTCATTTAACAAAGCATGGCAGGCAGGTTCGGGAAGCACGACAAAGAGAAGTCTTTATTTCACACCGCAAGCACCATGTAAGGTAACGGCTGTATTTTTGGGCGGTGATGCTGCAAGAAGCATGACTGTTTACCAAAGCGAAGATAATAAGGCAACTCAGCCGGGTACGGGTTCTGTGGCTTCTGTAAGTCTTGAAGTAAAAGATACACAAAATCCTGTATACATTTACGGCGGCAGCAGCAATAAACAGATATTTGCTGTAATAGTAGAGTATTATGCCGACGGTGCAGGCGATTCGGAAGATGAAATAAAAGATATTGACACACCTGTTCAGTTTGTTGACTGGGGCGGTGCAAAAGCAGTTCTTACGAAAAATGACCTGACCGACAATACAAAAGTATGGATACAGGACAGCAACGGCACAATGACACAACTTAGTACGGAGTATTTTGCCGAAGCAGATGTTGCATACAATGCAAACGATAAGTATACAATAAATGCACTTGCTGTATATAAAGACAGATTATACGCATCATGCGATAACGGACTTGTGATTGTTTTTACAAGCTGTCAGAAGTGTTACAAGCTTAAAAAGGTCAGTGATTTCGATAATAAGACAATGACTATAGAAAATGATATTATGACTGTCAGCGACGGAATAAACAAAAAAGAAATCGAGATGGGAAGCATCGGAGGAAATTCGATAGAACCTGACGAAGCTAATGTTCTGCTCGCAAACGGTGCAAAGCTTATTGATGTAAGAACAGCGGAAGAATTTGAAGAAAAATGGGCAATAGACTCAATTAATATTCCGTTGGATACATTGGAGACGGGACTTAGTATTTATGACAAGAGCACACCGCTTATCTTTGCATGTGCATCAGGTGTAAGAGCCGAAAGTGCTGTTAAAAAGGCAATGGAATTAGGATATACGAATGTATACAATCTTGGAAGTTTTGAAAAGATGCCTACACAAGAAAAAACACCGGACCCAACACCGACACCGGACCCAACACCGACACCGGACCCAACACCGACACCAGACCCGACACCTAATCCGACGCCGGGAACAGATGATTCAAACGGAAACAGCGGAAACAACCAGGGAACAACAGATGACACCAATACGGATGAATCTAAGACAGAACAGTCTGAGACAGAAGAATCTGTTGCAACAGGTGAAAGCGGATTATTATGGTATTCATTAAGTGCGGCTGTAACAGCACTTGGTGCGGGATTTGCACTTACAGGCAAAAAGCACAGAAAAGATGAAGAGTAATCAATAATTGCACAATAAAAATTATTTGCGGAATCAGTTCCTACGAATAGAAACAATATGCTCCTTTTCGGGCGGACAAGTGAGAAGAAACAATCACTTCACGCACGGAAAGGAGCGTTTTAATTTACATGGAAATATCGTTTTTATGGTTTCAGAAGATATTTTAAAAGTTTAATGTAATAGCTATAAAAATAGGTTATATTTATCCTAGAATATGTGTACAATATAAAAAAAGAGAGGTGTGTATTGTGACAGTAGATACAAATACAATGATTTCTATAACAGAAGCTAATCAGAATTTTTCAAAGGTTGCAAGAGTTGTTGACGAATATGGTGCAGCGGTTATTCTTAAAAACAATGTACCAAGGTATCTTGTAATTGACTTTAGTAAAGCGAAGAAAGAAAAAATAGCATCTGCAGAGGACGTATATGTTATATCAGAGCGTCTTATTAAGCAGAATATGCAGGCTTATGAGGTGCTTGCTGAATGATAAGATTAAGCAGAGAGCAGGTTGTTGCACTTCACGAAAGGCTGATTGAAGCTACGGGAGGCAGTAACGGTATTCGTGACTTGGCATCGGGTAAAATCGTTACTAAGGATATGTTAAAATGGATTATTAGTCATGAGAAATAATTATAAATATTGTTTTGTAAAATTTAATACAGAAAATAAAAAACGGTATTTTTTGAGTATTGAAACGAAGCGTCCGAATCAAAGAATACCGTTTTTTATATTTTACAAAATATGCGGGATGTTAATTATATAACCCGCATTTTATATTATAATGTACATTCACGGTGTAAATTTAATACTGTATAATTCCTACAGCAGTGTTTCATACTTAGGCATAATACCGATTCCGATTGTTGTAGGACCTGTGTGTACGCCTGTTATTGAGCTTACACGTAAGTCAAAACGTTCACGGCTCTCGACACATTTGATTTTGAAATCTTCTTCAACCTGACGGCGGAGCTCGTCACATTCGTCCGGCGTAGTTGCCGATGCAACCGAAATATCGTAAGTATTCGGGTCAATGTTTCTGCTTGTGAAATATTTTTTGCAGCTTTCAAATACGTTTGCAATCGATTTTTTGCGTGTACGGCAGAGACCGCTTACGTTTACCTCACCGTTTTTAAGGAAAAGACTTGGCCTGATATTTAAAATTCCTGTTACCATAGATGCGAGTTTTCCAAGACGGCCCCCCTTTTTGATGTAATCAAGAGAGCCGATTGTAAAGTAAACTGTTCCGATGTCTGTCATTTTCTGAAGAATAGATACCGCTTTTTCATAAGGAATGTTATCGCGGTTCATACGGATTGCTTCATATACTAAAAGACCTTCGGCAGCAGATATGAACTGAGAATTGATTACTGTGATTTTTGCATCCGGATAATCTTCCATAACCTGCTGTGCTGCCATTCTGGCAGAGTTGACCGCACCACTTAAAGCAGTAGAAAGGCATATTGTAACAATTGGAATGTTTTCCTTTACGGCAGGAAGATATGCGTCTATATAATCCTGGACACTTGGAAGAGATGTTCTTGGATATATCTTTTCCTCTGTTATGCGTCTGTAGAATTCATCAGTTGAAAGCTCAGTTCTGTCTTTGTAATAAGTTTCACCGTCAAATGTTATATAAAGCGGAATGAGTGTGACATCTACGGAAGCTGCATAATCCATAAGAAAATCGCATGCTGTGTCTGTAATTATTTTAAACATAAAATTAAATCTCCATTTTCTATTACTTATAATATTTTTCCTATTACCTTTATGAGTGGTTACTTTAAATGTTTATCACGGAGCATAAAGACGCAATAAAATATTTACATTAATATATCACATAGTATTAAAAACTACAATACATAACGCTGGGAATTGCGAGTTAAAATATAGATGTATGCAAAAATAAACAATTTAAAGTAAAGTTGCATAAAATAATTGACGTATATATAAAAAAATAGTAAAATTTATATAAATAATTCAGTGCGATGTGTGTAAGCCTGATTGTTAATTAAACAAAAAAGAGGAGAAGATTAATGGCAGCTTTATTAATTTTAGTCATTGTGGCAGCACTGCTGGCACTTGGATATGCGGCATTTAATTTTATCGGCGTAAAAAAGCTTGATGAAGGAACAGATCGTATGTCAGAGATCGCGGAAGCTATCAGAGTTGGAGCTAACGCATTTATTACTTATGAGTATAAGATTATAGGTATTGTAGTGGTTATTATTGCAATTATATTTGCAGCAATTTTTTCAGTCCAGTATGGAAAATTCAGCTGGGAGCCATCAGTATGTTTCATCATCGGAGTTGTGATGAGTGCATCAGCAGGATGGGTAGGAATGAAGATTGCAACTTATGCAAATGTCAGAGTATCTAATACAGCAAGAAAGACTAAGAATATCGGTTCAACACTCAAGGTAGCATTAAAGGGTGGTTCTGTAATGGGATTATGTGTAGGTGGTTTCGCACTTCTTGGTTTATTCCTTGTATACATAATTTTCGGTTACGGTCTTAATATGATTTCAATCAGTGCACTTCGTGATGGACAGCACATTTTCACACAATGTCTTTCATGTTATGCATTGGGATGTTCTATCGTAGCTATGTTTAACCGTGTCGGTGGTGGTATTTATACAAAGGCGGCAGATATGGGTGCCGACCTTGTAGGTAAGACGGAAGCACACATTCCGGAAGATGACCCTCGTAACCCGGCAACAATAGCAGATAACGTAGGTGATAATGTAGGCGACGTTGCCGGACTTGGTTCAGATCTGCTCGAATCGTTTGTAGGAGCTATATCATCTGCAATTATTCTTGCAGTAAGCTTATTCCTTTCAAATATCGCAAATAAACTTACGGTTTCAGATACACTTCTTATGAAGATGATGTATTTTCCACTTGTTTTTGCGGCAATTGGCCTTATTGCTTCGTGTCTTGGCATCGCATATGTTCTTATTAAGAAAGGCTCAGATAGTCCTCACAGGGATTTGAATATTTCAACATGGAGTGCAGCCGTAATCACAATCATAGGCGGCTTTGTTGCGACATATTTTATGTTTAAGCCTGAAACTAAAGCGGTACTTGATGTTGCAGGATTTAAGACAGGATATACATCACCTTGGATAGCAGCGTCACTTGGTGTTATTAGTGGTGTTATTATCGGTGCAATAGCAGAATATTATACAAGTTATGATTATAATCCGACTAAGAAGATTGCTGAGAGTGCAAAAGAAGGGGCAGCACTTACAATTACACAGGGTCTTGCAGTGGGCATGAAGTCTTGTATGCTTCCACTTATTATCCTTGGTATAACAACATACGTTTCATATGCTGTGTCCGGAATGTTTGGTATTGCTATGGCAGCTGTTGGCATGCTTTCATTTGTATCCGCAACAGTTTCTGTTGATACATATGGACCTATTTCAGATAATGCAGGCGGAATTGCTGAGATGTCAGAACTTGAGCCTGAGGTTCGTGAGATTACAGATAAACTTGATTCAGTAGGTAATACAACAGCAGCAATCGGCAAAGGTTTTGCCATTGGTTCTGCTTCATTTGCCGCACTTTCACTTATGGTTAGTTTCCTTTATGCATTCCAGCCTGAAGGTTCACAGCTTGAACTTAACTTTACAAATCCGCTTATTCTTGCTGGTGCCTTAATCGGTGGTGCACTTCCTTTCCTTTTCTCAGGAATGCTTATTGAAGCTGTTGCCAATGCGGCACGTAAGATGGTTGATGAAGTAAGAAGACAGTTTAAAGAAATTCCTGGAATTCTTGAAGGTAAAGCAAAACCTGATTATAAGACATGTATAGAGATTTCTTCACAGGGAGCTTTAAAAGAGATGAGAATGCCGGCTATTCTTTCAATTATTTTCCCTGTAATTTCAGGTTTCCTTTTCGGACCTTACTTTGTAGGCGGACTTCTTATCGGTGCAACACTTTCAGCTATTATGCTTGCAATATTTACAGGTAATGCAGGTGGTGCATGGGATAATGCAAAGAAGTATATTGAATCAGGTGCTTTTGAGGGACAGGGAAAAGGCTCTCCGGCACATGATGCGGCAGTTGTAGGTGATACAGTAGGTGATCCTCTTAAAGATACAGTAGGACCATCACTTGATATTCTTATCAAGATTATGTCAACAGTTTCACTTGTTGCAGCGGTTCTTTTCTACAACTACAACCTGTTATATCTCATTTTCGGAATCAGATAAAATATTTTTGTATTAAATACACATACTTATAAAAATTTAAGAGGTACAGGGCGTGGAAAAGCGTTCTGTGCCTTTTTGTTATAGATATCTATTAAGAACAGGTATTGGACATAATAGATATCATAATTTAAAATAAAAATTGTAAATAATAAAATTATAATTTTTATTTGAAAGGACTGATTTTGATTATGAAAATAAAAAATGCAGCGGCAAAAATATTACTGCCTGTAATGATATTATCATTTCTTGTGTCATGTGCATCAAAAAAGTCAGGAAATACTGATATAAAACAAGATACAGCACAAGGTACAGCACAAAATTCAGATGCCATGGATGATGATATTCCAAGAAATCCATATGGTGACACGGATTTTTCAAGACCTCAGGGATTTGATGAAAAAAGAGATGGTGTTGATTATGGATATATGAATGACAGGGTTATTTATTACAGTTCAACGATAGGAAAAGACAAGATGTGCGGCGTGCTTTTGCCGGCAGGATATGATGAAAAAAAGAAATATCCGGTTGTTTATGTGCTTCATGGATTTGGAGGAGACCATTTTGACTGGAGCCGTGATGACAGTTATCTTGATATTGTTTATGGAAATATGCTCGTTGACGGTACTGCAAAGCCTATGATAATAGTCACTGTTGATATGTATACATCGGAAATTGCATCAAAGGAGACAGCTACAGGAGAACAGTCAAGAACAGCTTATGATAATTTTGTCAATGATTTGCAAAATGATTTGATGCCGTTTATAGAAAGAACATATTCTGTAAAAACAGGGCGTGAAAATACCGGAATAATAGGAACATCACAGGGTGGAACAGAGTGCCTTGCAATAGGATTTATAATGCAGGATAAAATAGGATATATAAGCTCTCTTGCACCATGTCCGGGCGTTATACCGACACAGTTTAATGCAGGCTCATTCTGGAACAAGCCGATTCTTGAAGATTTTGAGATAAAAAGTGAAGAGACAAAGCCGGTTTATCTGTCACTTATGGTAGGCAGCCGTGACCCATGGTGTCTTGATTCTACCAGATATTATCATCAGAAACTTACGGAAGAAGGAATAAAACATGATTATTTTGAAGTCGAAGGCAGCGGGCATGACGATGATGTCTGGAAAGCAGGATTATATAATTTATTCAAGAGATGTTTTTAAAAATTATGTCATTAAAAATAATGTAACATTTATGTAACATTTACCATAAAACATATTGAAAAATCTGCGTTATTAGCGTACTATAAATATGTGGTGTTATATGACCACGGAATGGAGATTAGTATGAAAGTTACAGCTTTTTTGACAGACGGATTTGAGACAGTTGAAGCACTTGCTGTTATAGATATTTGCAGGCGTGCAGGAATAGATACAGATACAGTTTCAATTACAGGTGATAAAAATGTTATAAGTGCACAAAATATACCTGTAAAAGCAGATTATTTTTTTGATGAAGTTAATCTTGAAGAGTCAGATTTATTATTTCTTCCGGGAGGACCTGGACATAAATCATATATGGAAAATGAAAAACTTCTTAATGCATTAAAGGAGCATGATAAAAAGGGAAAAAGGATTGCTGCGATATGTGCAGCTCCAAGCATACTCGGAAGAATAGGGCTTTTAAAAGGAAAGAAAGCAACATGTTTTCCTGGATTTGAAAAATATCTCGATGGAGCACAGGTACTTTTAGCACCTGTGAGAGTTGTAACTGATGGAAATATTACAACCTCAAGAGGAATGGGTACTTCTGTTGACCTGGGACTTGAGATAGTAAAGCTGCTTATAAGTGAAGAAAAAGCCAAAGAACTTGCTGCTTCAACACAGTATGCAGACTGATTATTTGTTATGAATGGGGAATATAATGGGAAGTTTATATGATAACTCTGGTGAAGATATATATGCAAGGCGTGATATTGAGAAAAGAAGAAAGCATGCCATGGCAATGAAGAAAAAAAGAAAACGTCAGATATTGAAAAGAAAAATTATGCTTTTTACTGGAGCTGCAGCAATACTTGTGGCATCATTGGGGCTGACGGCTGCTGTGCGAAAGAATAATACAGCATCCGGAAGCAGTCTCAATCCCAAAGAGACACAGCAGGTTGCCATAGATGCCAATGCTGATGCGGCAAATGATGATAATATTGATAAAAAAGATGAAAAAAAATTTGTATATGCACAAAAGAGCAGCGATTATAAAGAGATAACAGATGCAGCAGTAAGAACGCCTTATGTTGCACTGCTTGATGTAAATAATAATAAAATTATAGCAGGACGTGAAGCAGAATCACGTATTTATCCGGCATCGATGACAAAAGTAATGTCACTTATTGTTGCAGTTGAGAATGTTAAAGATGTGACGAAGATGTATCAGTTTACTAATAAACTTTTATATCCGCTTTATAATGCACAGGCTTCAGTTGCTGGATTTGGAACAAATGAGATTGTGCCTGTATCTGACCTCTTTTACGGAATGATTCTGCCTTCAGGAGCTGATGCAGCAGCGGCACTTGCAGAGATAGTTGCAGGTTCAGAAGAACAGTTTGCGGTTCTTATGAATAAAAAATGTGAAGAACTTGGATTGAAAAATACACATTTTGTCAATTCGACAGGTTTATATGATGATGAGCAGTATACGACACCATCAGAGATGGCAATGATTATGAAGTATGCAATGGATAATTCCGAATGTGCAAAGGTTTTATCGACATTCCAGTATACAACAGAAAAGACAACACAGCATCCGGATGGAATACTTCTTACAAATACTATGTTCAGCCGTATGTATGGAACAGAGGTTGAAGGTGTGACAATTACAGCCGGTAAGACAGGTTATACGGATGAAGCATTAAACTGCCTTGTAAGTTATGCTGTAAAAGGTGACAAGAGTTATATTTGTGTTACTTCGCATGCACACAACAAATGGCATTGCGTTTTTGATTCTTTTGAAATTTACGGGAATTATTTGCCATAATATTTTTTGTGAATGTTGAACATAATAACATCAGGATAGCAGCGAGAGCTGTTATTCAAATTCAAAACAGATTATAAATGTTTGCTATGGAGGTGTTTTTATGAACAATTCAACAGCGTCAAGCAAGACAAAGAAAGAAGCACAGAGTGCATTAGACAGATTTAAGATGGAAGTAGCTTCAGAAATCGGTGTAAACTTAAAAGAGGGTTACAATGGTGACCTCACATCAGCAGAAGCCGGTTCTGTAGGTGGTAACATGGTTAAAAAGATGATTAAGAGACAGGAAGAGCAGATGTCACAGGGCAACTAATCTGACTGCCTTATGACGGCATTGAAGACAGAAAAATGAGTCGGGGCTGCTGTCATTAAGTATAAGAGAAAAGAAGAGACGGGAGGTTTAAAACCCCTCGTCTCTTCTTTGCTTTCTTAATTCAATTCTTTTTTCAGCAGCATCCCATTTGGCCTGTTCATCGATAGTCTGTATTTTAAGACGTGGAACTTCGACAGGTTTATTGTTTGCATCAAGTGCAACCATAACAAAAAATGCTCTGTTTACAGGGTGTCTCGAACCATCAGGACGCTCAACGTATGTGTCAATTCGTATTTCCATAGAACTGCGTCCTACATGTGTCACATAACCGATTATTACAATTACGTCATTTTCATAGCAGGGCTCTTTAAATTGAAGATTATCAATACATGCAGTTGTAAGATTGCCTTCACAATGTCTTCTTGCAACAATGCCGGCAACTTCATCTATCCACATGAGAAGCTGTCCACCGAATAATCTTCCGGCACTGTTCATGTGTTTGCTGAAAAGAAGGTGTGAAACCTCAGTTTTTGAATCTTCAACTGTTTTTATTTTTAATTCTGACATAAATCCTCCTTACGTCTCCACTTTGTGATTATACAGGTGGGGCAGATGTTCTGACAACAAATATAATTATAAAATATTATGCCAATTTAATAAAGTTTTGTAAAGTGAAAAATTTTGCTGGTAATATCAAAATATCTATGATATAATCCATTAGTATGTACGTTGTACGATTGAAATATTTTACATATATTTAAGGAGGAAATTTATAAAATGAGTTTCAAAGTTGAACAGTTAGAAGAAAAAAATATGGTTAAACTTGTGATTGAAGCTTCTGCCGAAGAATTTGAGGCCGGCTTGAACGCAGCATACAATAAGAACAAGAACAAGATTAGTGTACCTGGTTTCAGAAAAGGTAAAGCACCTCGTAAGATGATTGAACAGCTTTATGGTTCACAGATTTTCTTTGAAGATGCAGCTAATGAGATTATTCCTGATGCATATGCAGACGCAGCTAAGGAAAGTGGTCTTGACATCGTTTCACAGCCAAAGGTAAGCATTGAGCAGCTTGAAGCTGGAAAGCCATTTATCTTTGCAGCAGAAGTGGCAGTAAGACCAGAAGTAGAACTTGGCGAGTACAAGGGTGTTGAAGTAACTAAGGCTGATGCAGAAGTTACAGATGCTGATGTTGAAGAAGAATTAAAGAAGGTTCAGGATCAGAACTCAAGAACAGTAAGTGTTGAAGACAGAGCTGTTAAAGATGGTGATATGACTGTTATTGATTTTGAAGGATTTATTGATGGAGAAGCTTTTGAAGGTGGTAAGGGTGAGAATTATCCTCTTACAATCGGTTCACATTCATTCATCGATACATTTGAAGAGCAGATGATTGGAATGAATATTGGTGAAGAAAAAGAACTTAATGTTACATTCCCAGAGGATTATCATGCTGAGAACTTAAAGGGTAAGCCAGCTACATTCAAGGTTACTGTAAAGGAAATTAAAGAAAAGCAGCTTCCTGAACTTGATGACGATTTCGCTCAGGATGTATCAGATTTCGATACACTTGCTGAATACAAGGATGATTTAAAGAAGAAGATTGCAGAACGCAAAGAATCAGAAGCTAAGGCTAAGAAAGAATCAGAAGCTATTGAAAAAGTAGTTGAAGCAGCTAAGATGGATATTCCACAGGCTATGATTGATACACAGGTAAACAGAATGCTTGAAGATTTTGCTATGAGACTTCAGCAGCAGGGTCTTTCTGTTGAGCAGTATTTCCAGTATACAGGAATGACAGCAGATAAGATTATGGAAGAGATGAAACCTGAAGCAGTTAAGAGAATTAAGAACAGCCTTGTTCTTGAAGCTGTTGCTAAGGCAGAGAATATTGAAGTATCAGAAGAAGAATTTGAAGCAGAACTTCAGAAGATGGCTGATATGTACAAGATGGAAATTGAAAAGATTAAAGAGTTTATGCAGGATGCAGAAGCTAAGCAGATGAAAGATGATATTGCTATCCAGAAGGCAGTTGAATTAATCGTTTCTTCAGCAGTTGAAAAGTAATAAACTGAATTGATTTTTATTGGCATAATGCACAAAGAAATGGAGGAAAATTATGAGTTTAGTACCTTACGTCATAGAGCAGAACAGCCGTGGTGAAAGATCATATGATATTTATTCACGACTTTTAAAGGACAGAATCATTTTTCTTGGAGAAGAAGTTACAGATGTTTCAGCAAATATAATTGTTGCACAGATGTTATTCCTTGAAGCAGAAGATCCAAGCAAAGATATTCATTTGTATATTAACAGCCCTGGTGGTTCAGTATCAGCAGGTTTTGCTATTTATGATACAATGCAGTACATTAAATGCGATGTTTCAACCATTTGTATGGGTATGGCAGCAAGTATGGGTGCATTTCTTCTTTCCGGCGGTGCTAAAGGCAAGAGAATGGCTCTTCCTAATGCGGAAATTATGATTCACCAGCCATCCGGCGGTGCAAGAGGTCAGGAAACTGAGATTCGTATTGTGGCAGAGAATATTTTAAAGACAAGAAACAAATTAAATGAGATTCTTGCTGCTAACACGGGCAAGTCTGTCGAAGAGATTGCAAGAGATACGGAACGTGATAATTATATGACAGCACAGGAAGCACTTGCATATGGACTTATTGACAGTATAGTTGAAAAGAGATAATATGTGCGAAGGGCTGTCACTTATGTGGCAGTCCTTTGTTGTTTAAGGAGGAGTTATGGCAGGCAAAAATGTAGACGATAAGCTTAGATGTTCATTTTGTAATAAAACGCAGAATCAGGTTAAAAAACTTATTGCAGGTCCAAACGGAGCATATATATGCGATGAATGTGTTGGCATATGCAGCGAGATTCTTGATGAAGAATTTCTTGATGATGATAAGATGGACGAATCAGATGCCGGTCTTGATATAAATCTTTTAAAACCTAAGGAAATTAAAGAATTTCTTGATGATTATGTAATTGGACAGGATGATGCAAAAAAAGTTCTTTCAGTTGCAGTTTATAACCACTACAAACGTATTTTGTCAGGAAAAGATCTGGATGTTGAACTTCAGAAGAGTAATATTCTTATGCTTGGACCTACAGGTTCAGGTAAAACTTTTCTTGCACAGAATCTTGCAAGGCTTCTCAATGTTCCATTTGCAATTGCAGATGCAACAACACTTACAGAAGCTGGTTACGTAGGTGAAGACGTTGAGAATATTCTTTTGAAAATAATACAGGCGGCTGATTATGATATAGATAAGGCCCAATATGGTATTATTTATATAGATGAAATAGATAAAATAACTAAAAAGTCTGAAAATGTTTCAATAACAAGAGATGTTTCAGGTGAAGGTGTACAGCAGGCACTCTTAAAGATTCTTGAGGGTACAGTTGCTTCAGTTCCGCCTCAGGGGGGAAGAAAGCATCCTCAGCAGGAGCTTATTCCTATAGATACTACAAATATATTGTTTATCTGTGGTGGTGCATTTGACGGACTTGAAAAAATTATTGAATCAAGAATGGACAAGAGCTCAATCGGATTCAATGCAGAGATAAAAGAGAAGACAGATGCGGATGTAGGAGAGATGTTTCATAAAGTTCTCCCTCAGGATTTAATTAAGTTTGGTCTTATACCTGAGTTTGTAGGTCGTGTACCGGTTGTTGTTGCACTTGACTCGCTTGATGAGGAGGCACTTGTAAGAATTCTTCGTGAGCCAAAGAATGCTATTATCAGGCAGTATCAGGCATTGTTCTCGCTTGATGAAGTAGAACTTGAATTTACTGAAGATGCAGTGCGTGAAGTGGCAAAGAAGAGTTTTGAGAGAAAGACAGGAGCAAGAGGACTCCGCTCAATACTTGAATCTGTTATGAATGAAGTTATGTTTGAAATCCCTTCTGATGATACAATTTCAAAATGTATTATTACAAAGGAAGCTGTAGATGGAACAGGAAAGCCTGTTATCGAATATAGAACTGAGCAGGTAAATAAAGCACAATAATATGGAGAGTTGTTGGATTATGAAAAAGATGGTATTACCAACAATTGCATTAAGAGGTATGACCGTGTTACCGGACATGGTCATACATTTTGATATAAACAGGAAAAAATCAATTCATGCTGTAGAAAAAGCCATGCAGACGAATGAAACAATCTTTCTTCTCACACAGAAAGATATAGATACTGCAAATCCTGTGCAGGATGATTTATATTCTGTAGGAACTGTTGCGAAGGTTAAAGAGCTGATAAAACTTCCAAAGGGCATTGTAAGAGTTCTTGTGGCAGGTAAGTATAAAGGAATGGTTAATACAGTTAGTGAATCTGATGGAATGCTTATATCTGATATAGTTACTGACAGAGACTGGTTTTTAGCACCTGATAATCTGACACAAATAGCTATGATAAGATCACTTAATGAGCTTATATGCAGATATGCAGCAGTTAACCAGAGATTCAGCAAAGATATTTTAAAAGAATGGCTTATTGCCAAAAATCTTCAGGAAAAAGTCAAAAAAATTCTTGCAGATTATCCGGTTGATTATACTGTAAAACAGAAGTTCCTTGAGATGAGTGATGTTAATGAAATTTATGAACAACTTGCAAGGATGTTTATTGAGGATATCAATATTTTTGACATAAAAAAAGAACTCGAAGATGGCATAAAAGAAAAAGTAGAGAAAAACCAGAAAGAATATTATCTTAGAGAACAGCTCAAATATATTAACGAGGAGCTTGACGGCACAGATGGCTCATCTGAAATAGATGAGTATATGGAAAAACTTGAGAGTCTTAATGCAGCTGATGAAATAAAAGAGCAGATTGAAAAAGAAATACGGCGTTATAAAGTGCTTTCACAGGGTTCGTCAGAAGCAAATGTTGAACGCAGCTATATAGAAACGCTTCTTTCACTTCCATGGGAAAACAGTTCTCAGGACAGCGATGATATAGAAAATGCGGCAAAAATTCTTGATGAAAATCATTATGGAATGAAAAAAGTTAAAGAGAGAATACTTGAGACGCTTGCAGTGAGAAAAGTATCACATGATGCTGATGCACCGATAATCTGTCTTGTAGGACCTCCGGGAACAGGAAAGACAAGTATTGCACGTTCGGTTGCACAGTCACTTAATAAAGAATATGTACGTATATGTCTTGGTGGTGTAAAAGATGAAGCAGAAATCCGTGGACACAGAAGAACATACGTCGGTGCAATGCCTGGTAGAATCATTGACGGTCTTAGAAAAGCAAAAGTTAAAAATCCTCTCATGCTTCTTGATGAGATAGATAAAGTAAGTAATGACTATCGTTCTGATACATCATCGGCACTTCTTGAAGTACTTGATGGAGAGCAGAATTCGCATTTTGTTGATCATTATATTGATATGCCTGTAGATTTGTCGGAGATTCTTTTTATTGCTACAGCGAATGATTTGTCAGAGGTGTCAAGACCTCTTCTTGACCGCATGGAAATTATAGAAGTAAGCAGTTATACAAAAAATGAAAAACTGCATATTGCAAAAGAGCATCTTGTGGCAAAACAGTTAAAAAAGAATGGACTTACAAAGAAGTCAGTCAGATTTACCGATAAGGCACTTGCAAAAATAATAGATGGCTATACAATGGAGGCCGGTGTAAGAGAGCTTGAGAGAATGATAGCTGCTGTTCTTAGAAAAGTTGTAAGAAAGAATTACACGGTTAGTGGCGTAAATATTGAAAAGCAGATAGTCATTACAGATAAAAATCTCAGTGAATATCTTGGAAAAGTTAAGTTCATTAAGGAAAAGGCATCAAGAAAAAATGAGGTTGGCATTGTACGTGGACTTGCATGGACAGCAGCTGGCGGTGATACTCTTGAAATAGAAGTAAATGTTCTTGGTGGTAAGCCTGAACTTATTCTTACAGGAAATATGGGAGATGTAATGCGGGAATCTGCACAGATAGCACTCTCATATGTCCGCTCTGTTGTAAGAAAAAACCAGATTTTTGAAGAGAATGCAATACATATACATATACCTGAAGGTGCAGTTCCCAAAGATGGACCATCAGCCGGAATAACAATGGCGACAGCCATTTATTCCGCAGTTACAGGAAAGCCTGTAGATGCCTCAACAGCAATGACAGGAGAAGTTACATTAAGAGGCAGAGTAATGCCTATAGGCGGTCTTAAAGAAAAACTGCTTGCAGCAAAGACAGCCGGATTAAAGAGAGTGTTAGTGCCGTTGGAAAATAAATCTGATGTAGAAGAGCTTGAAGAAGAAATTGTACAGGGACTTGAGATTGTATATGTAAGCGATATGAAAGAAGTCCTTAAACTTGCCATTGTAAAATAGGAGAAAACTATGGTTATTAAAAAAGTAAATCTTGATATTGTAATTGGTGTTACAAGTCAGGTGCCGGAAACAGACTTACCGGAAGTTGCATTTGCAGGCAAATCTAATGTAGGTAAATCATCACTTATAAATGCCCTGATGAACAGAAAGTCATATGCAAGGACATCATCACAGCCTGGAAAGACACAGACAATTAACTATTATAATATTAATGATGCAATGCTTCTTGTTGATTTGCCGGGTTACGGATATGCTAATGTAAGCCAGTCCGTAAAGGAAAAATGGGGCAAGATGGTAGAGAAATATCTGAAGAAATCAAGTCAGTTAAAACAGGTCTTTCTTCTTATTGATATAAGACATGACCCATCTGCAAATGATAAGATGATGTATGACTGGATAGTTTCTAATGGATATCATCCTGTCATAGTTGCAACAAAACTTGATAAAATAAAAAGAAGCCAGCATGCCAAACAGATTAAAGCTGTAAGGACAGGGCTGGGTCTTTCTGCTGATGATATTCTTATCCCTGTTTCATCACAGACAAAACAGGGAATCCCTGAATTATGGGACGTTATAGAACAATTTATATAATTACATAAGTTTATTCATTACAAAATCATATATATCCTGGCTGGCGTCACGCCATCTGGCACACATTGCGTCAGCCTGTGATTCGAGAGGAACGGCAACATTTAATTCTATAAGATTAGTGTTGCCTTCTTTTACCTGGCAGTGAACAATAAAATCACCGTTTGTCGATTTATAATAATCAGAAGTTGTTCCCACTTCACATTTTAAATCATATTTATTATCTTTGAGATATTTGTCAATATCATCACGTATAGCTTGAGAAATTTTATTATAGAAAAAAGAAATTGTATCAATTCCTTCTTTAGTAAGCTTATATTGCGTGCTGCTTCTGTATGTGAGAATCTGCACAAAACCGTCGCTTGCAAGTGAACTTAATACTTCCTGAAGCGTAAAATAATTGGTATATTGTCTGTCTAACATAAAATCAGCAATCTGGCTGTTGGACAGAGGAAAATTAACTTTATCTAACATATATAAAACCATCAGTTTATAGAGGGTTGTTGCATCCGTACTCATTCGTAGTTCCGTCCTTGAATAATATTGTTGTTTGTAAAATATTGCATCAAACTGTTATGGACACGCTTTTTATCTGCACTCCATAAAGGTGCAATGAGAATTTTTTTTGGACCGTCTCCTGTAAGACGGTGTATAACCATATCGGGTGGCAGGAGTTCAATGATTCTTCCGATAAGCCTGATATAATTGTCCATAGTCATAGTTTCAAACAGGTGATTGTTATAATCATCAGCCAGATCAGTTCCTTTAAGGACATGAAGCAGCTGCAGTTTTATTCCCCAGGCACCGCTGTTTGCGATAAAACGTGCGGTATCAAGCATCATTTCATCACTTTCGCCCGGAAGACCAAGTATCATGTGGACAATTACTTTTATATCTGAATTGTTAAGGCGTTTAACGGCATCGGTAAAAATGTCAAGTTCATAGCCACGCCTTATGTAATCAGAAGTTTTTTTGTGGATGGTCTGTAATCCGAGTTCAATCCATACAGGTTTAATTTTATTGAGTTCGTCAAGCAGAGTTATAACACTGTCGTCAAGGCAATCGGGTCTTGTTGCGATTGACAGTATCTTAACATCAGGATTATTAATAACAGGCATAAACAAATTTCTTAAATAGCTGACATCTGCATATGTATTGGTATAGGACTGGAAGTATGCAATAAAATTATTTCCTGTATATTTATTTGATATAAGTTTTTTTGCATCGTCAACATTAGTGCATGCAAAATCACCGGAACCTCCGGCACTGCAAAAAATACATCCCCTTGTGTCAATAAGCCCGTCACGGTTGGGACAATTCATCCCACCGTTCAGGGCCAGTTTATACATTTTGACACCATAAGTGCCTTTTAAATATTCATTTACCGAGTAGAAATGTGGAAGCATAATTATTTAATAAGAGCCTTTATAGCCTGGCTTACAACGTCAGCAACGCGTGGGTCGAAAGCTTCCGGAAGAATATTTGTGTCACTGAGTTCATCATCAGGAACAAGATTTGCGATGGCAAGAGCTGCAGCAAGTTTCATTTCTTCTGTAATCTGTGTTGCACGTCCTTCAAGGGCACCCTTGAATATGCCAGGGAAAGCAATAACATTATTTACCTGGTTAGGGAAATCAGAACGACCTGTACCGACAACCTTTGCACCTGCGGCTTTTGCAACATCTGGCATGATTTCAGGAACCGGGTTAGCCATTGCAAAAAGAATGGAGTCTTTGTTCATTGATGAAACCATTTCTGCTGTAACGATGTTAGGTGCAGAAACACCTACAAAGATATCAGCACCTTTAAGTGCATCAGCAAGTGAACCGTGTTTTTGTTCAAGATTAGTAACATTCATCATAGATTCCTGCATCCAGTTAAGTCCTTCGCTGTCTTTTGCAAGAATGCCTGACTTATCACACATTGTAACATTTTTAAAACCATATGTAAGAAGGAGCTTTGTTATGGCAATGCCGGCAGAACCTGCACCATTTACAACAACACGACATTCTTCTTTAGTTTTTCCTGTAACCTTTAAACCATTGATAATACCTGCAAGCACTACAATAGCTGTTCCATGCTGGTCGTCATGGAAAACAGGAATGTCGAGGAGTTCCTTTAATCTTTCTTCAATTTCAAAGCATCTTGGTGCAGAAATATCTTCAAGGTTAATACCGCCAAATGCAGGAGCAATGTTTACTACAGTTTTGATGATTTCTTCTGTGTCCTGTGTGTCAAGACAGATAGGAACAGCATTGACGCCACCAAAAGACTTAAAAAGAACAGCCTTGCCTTCCATAACAGGCATAGCTGCATGTGCACCGATATTTCCAAGTCCGAGAACGGCACTTCCGTCAGAAACTACAGCGATAGTGTTGGCTTTTATAGTATACTTGTATGCGGCTTCCTTGTCTTTCGCAATAACCTTGCAAGGTTCAGCAACGCCGGGTGTATATGCGAGAGCGAGATCCTCTCTTGTTGAAATATCCATCTTTGGAGTGGTTTCAAACTTTCCATTCCATTTTTCATGTAAAGCAAGTGCTTTTTCTGCATTTGTCATGGTCGAGTCCATCCTTTCAAAAAAACATATTTAATTAATAATAACACATTACAGTGTTAGCGGCAAGGATTGAAATTATAACAAAATGTTTGAAATAATTTTAAAATAGTGTATAATAAATATATGTTAATTCTAAATTCTTGGATGAATCAAGATTCTTATCCGCAATTTGTATACATTTGTTATCTGCGGTATAATTCCAGAACATTAATTAAAAAAATAGGAGTGAATAATTTATGAGAGAAAAATTACAGACATTGCCACTTACTGTTTTACGAGAGTTTGCAAAGGACAAACATATTAAAAATATTACTGTAATGAGAAAAGCAGACCTTATTGAGGCGATTATCAAGGCAGATGAGGAAGAAAAGGCAGCTAAGGACGAACAGGAAAAAACAGTTAAGGCAGAACCGGAACAGCCAATAAAAAACGTGCAGCCTGTAAAAAATGAACATGAGCATGCTAATATAAATCATAATGACGGATATGTGCCAAGAAACAGACAGAACGTAAATAATGATAATGTTCAGGACAGACCTGAAAAACAGGAGATGGCAGATGGTATTCTCGAAGTTATGCAGGAGGGATATGGATTTATAAGATGTGAGAATTTCCTTCCGGGAGACAATGATGTGTATGTGTCACCATCACAGATAAGAAGGTTTAATTTAAAAACAGGTGATATCATAAGAGGACCTAAAAAAGCAAAAACACAGGGGGAAAAGTTCTCTGCACTTGTTTATCTTGAATCAGTCAATGATGAGGAGCCTGCAAAAGCGGCAAAAAGACCTTCATTTGAAAGTCTTACACCTATATTTCCAAATGAGAGAATTCATCTTGAAAAAAACAGCAATACAGTTGCAATGAGAATGGTAGATTTAATTTCTCCAATCGGTAAAGGCCAGCGAGGAATGATTGTTTCACAGCCAAAATCAGGTAAGACAACTCTTTTAAAGCAGATAGCCAATGCCATAACAAAAAATAATCCTGAGATGCATCTTATAATACTTCTTATTGATGAACGTCCTGAGGAAGTAACTGATATAAAGGAATCAATAGTAGGTGATAATGTTGAGGTTATTTATTCAACATTTGACGAACTTCCGGAGAGACATAAAAGAGTATCCGAGATGGTTATAGAGCGTGCAAAAAGACTTGTTGAACATAAGAAAGATGTTATAATTCTTCTTGACAGTATCACAAGACTTGCAAGAGCTTATAATCTCACTGTCCAGGCAAGCGGACGTACATTATCCGGTGGCCTTGACCCTGCAGCACTGCATATGCCAAAAAGATTTTTTGGTGCTGCAAGAAATATGCGTGAAGGAGGAAGCCTTACAATACTTGCAACTGCACTTGTTGAGACAGGAAGCAAGATGGATGATGTTGTATTTGAGGAATTCAAAGGAACAGGTAATATGGAACTTGTGCTTGACAGAAAGCTTTCTGAAAAGAGAGTATTTCCTGCAATTGATATTGCAAAATCAGGAACCAGAAGAGAAGACCTTCTTTTAGACCCTCAGGAACTCCAGGCAGTTGATATAATGAGAAAGGCACTTAATTCGCTTAAAAACGATGATGCGGCAGAAAGAATTCTTGAATTGTTTGTAAAGACAAAAAATAATAAAGAGCTTGTTGAGACAGTGTGCAAGAACAGATATATCTGATGTATACTGTAAAAATATAAAAAGGTTTTAAAATATTGTTATAATTTTGAAAAAACACTTGCATTGGTATAACCGGTATGTTACAATATCAAAGCTGCTTATCAAAGACAAAGAAACACTTTGTGAGTTTAAGTCTTGCAATTATAATAAAGATTATATAAAGAGGTGAAAATCATGAGAGAAGGAATCCATCCAGCATATTATCAGGCAAAGGTTGTCTGCAACTGTGGAAATGAATTTGTTACAGGTTCAACAAAGGAAGAAATCCATGTTGAAATTTGTTCAAAGTGCCATCCTTTTTATACAGGACAGCAGAAGGCAACTTCAGCACGTGGACGTATTGATAAGTTCAACAAGAAATACGGCGTACAGAACAATTAATTTTAGCTATTTACAAAGGTTGAGGCTGTATGCCTCAGCCTTTTTTGTTATGGAGAGAATATATGAAGACTTCCGGTATTGGTGGCCAGGCTGTTATTGAAGGAATAATGATGCGTAATAAAGATAAATACGCAATAGCAGTGAGAAAGCCTGACAATGAAATTGAGCTTTCTGTAAGAGAGAGCAGACTTTTAACTGAAAAATACAAATGGCTTAATTTTCCTGTTATCAGGGGTGTATTTAACTTTGTTGATTCACTTGTAACAGGAGTTTCTACAATTACATATTCAGCATCATTTTATGATGATCCGGCAGAACAGAAAAAGACAAAGGCTGATGAAATAGGAAAAGCCATTTTTAAAGATAAACTTGAATCAGTGCTTATGGCAGTTACAATTATTATATCTGTAGCATTGGCAGTAGGTCTTTTTATGGTTGTCCCTTATTTTGTATCAAGGCTTCTTGCCGGAGTTGTTACATCACAGTTCCTGCTTAACTTTTTGGAAGGTATTGTGAGAGTGGTTATTTTTCTTTTGTATCTTGTTGCAATTTCGCATATGAATGATATAAAAAGAACATTTATGTATCATGGGGCAGAACACAAATGCATTAACTGTATAGAGCATGGTGCTCCGCTTACTGTTGATAATGTTATGAACAGTTCAAGACTGCATAAAAGATGCGGAACAAGTTTTATGTTTCTTGTAATGTTTATAAGTATTATATTTTTTATTTTTATCCGTGTAGATAATACGATATTACAGCTTGTTATACGACTTCTTCTTATTCCTGTGATTGCAGGTGTATCTTATGAGGTATTAAGATGGGCTGGAAGAAGTGATAATGCATTCATTAATGTAATAAGCAAGCCGGGTTTATGGATGCAGAAACTTACAACAAGAGAGCCTGACCGTGATATGGCAGAAGTTGCAATTGCAGCGGTTGAAGCTGTCTTTGACTGGAGAGCATTTCTTGATGAATATTATGCAGATTTAGAGGGCGAAGAAGCAAGAAATGAAGCTGTAAAGGCATCTGAACAGGCTCTTGCTGATGAAGCAGCAGCAAGAGGATATAATAAAATTAAAGAACAGGTTGAACTTAATGCAACTTCAGCAGACTCAGAAACAAGAAAGATTAAGCCGTCAGAGCAGACAGAAGCTGTAGCAAAGGCAGCAGCACAGGTATCATCTGATGAAGGAATAAAAATAGAAGAACCTGAAATTCCATCTGAGGTGCCCTCTGTAAATGTGTCTGATGCAGGCATTAATGGATCAGAAGATGGTATAGAGTTAGAAGACGATATAGAATCAGAAGACGGCGAGCAGATTGAGGATGATACACATACAGAAGACAGCCTGCCTGATGAAGATGTGCAGGATACAGAAGAAGATGAACTTGGTGGAATAGAGATTGAGGAGCCTCAGGAAAGTGGCGAAGAAATAGAAAATGCTGATGATGTTCCGATATTTAAGAAAAGAGATTCAGAATGACCAACAAAGAAGCAATAGACAGTGCAGCTGTCAGGTTAAATCTTAATAATATTGAAAATTCACTTTATGACAGCAAACAGATGTTTATGGAAGCTTCCGGCATGAGCACAACGGATTATCTTATGCATATGACTGATGATATAAGTAACGAAGTTCATGAAAAATTTGAGAACATGGTTCAAAGAAGATGCAGCCATGAGCCGCTTCAGCATATATTGGGAAAGGCATATTTTTATGGACACGAATTTATTGTAAATAAAAATGTGCTTGTTCCCAGACCCGATACAGAAATTCTTGTTGAAGAATCATTAAAAAGGCTTAAAGGTGTCAATAATGCATATGTGCTTGATATGTGCACAGGTTCAGGATGCATTATAATAAGCATATTCCTGTCAGGTATGGCAGACAGGGCTGTAGCTGTTGATTATTCGGAAAAGGCACTTTCGGTGGCAAAACAGAATGCATCATTAAATAATGCTGATATAGAATTTATTTACAGTGATTTGTTTGAAAATGTAAGTGATGATGAGACATTTGATATGATAGTATCAAATCCACCTTATATTGAGACTGATGAGATTGAGACATTATCAGATGAAGTGCGTCTTTTTGACCCAATGATGGCATTGGATGGCGATAAAGATGGTTTGAAATTTTACAGAAATATTACTGAACAGGCTGCCGGATATCTTAAACGTGGTGGATGGCTCATGTATGAGATTGGATGCTCTCAGGCAGTGGCAGTAAGCGAAATTATGCACAAAAATGGGTTTGCTGAAGTGACGGTTATTAAAGATTTGTCCGGACTTGACCGTGTTGTGTGTGGAAAACTGATGTAATATAGAAATGGAGAGATAATATATGGAAATGTTTGATAAACTAGAAGATATAGTAAACAGATATGAAGATATTACAGCTGAATTAAGCAATCCTGATGTTGTTAATGATCAGGACAGATTCAGAAAGCTTATGAAAGAACAGAATAATATTCTTCCGATTGTTACTGCATTTACTGAATACAAGGACTGTAAGAAAAATATTGAGGACAGTCTTGCAATGCTTAGTGAAGAGAGCGATGAGGAACTTCTTGAACTTGCAAAAGAAGAGCTCAATGAATCAAAAAAACGAGTTGAAGAACTTGAAAATGAATTAAAGATATTACTTCTTCCTAAAGACCCTAATGATGATAAAGATATTATTGTTGAAATCCGTGCCGGTGCGGGCGGAGACGAAGCAGCATTGTTTGCAGCTGAACTTTTCAGAATGTATACACACTATGTTGAGTCGAGAGGCTGGAAAATTGAAGTAGTCAATGCTGATGAAACAGGAATTGGCGGCATGAAGGAAGTAGAATTCATGGTTAAAGGACAGGGTGCATATTCTGTTATGAAATATGAGAGTGGTGTTCACAGAGTGCAGAGAGTTCCTGAGACTGAATCAGGCGGACGTATCCATACATCGACAGCATCAGTTGCTGTTATGCCTGAAGCAGAAGAAGTTGATATAAAGATTGATGAAAAAGATATACGTATTGATGTAATGCGTGCATCAGGAAATGGTGGACAGTGTGTCAATACAACAGACTCAGCGGTTCGTCTTACTCATTATCCTACAGGAATTGTTATTTATTCACAGACTGAAAAATCACAGATTCAGAACAAGGAAAAAGCTTTTGCATTACTGCGTGCAAAATTATATGATATGGAATGTCATAAAGCACATGATGCTGAAGCTGATGCAAGAAGAAGCCAGATTGGTACAGGTGACCGTTCTGAGAAAATCAGAACATACAATTTCCCACAGGGACGTGTTACAGACCACAGAATCGGTCTTACATTATACAAACTCGATAAAATTATGGATGGCGACATTCAGGAGATTATCGATGCATGTATTATAGCAGACCAGAATGCAAAGCTTGCAAAGATGAATGAGAATTAATAATAATAAAATTGAGAAGGACTTGTTTTTGTGGCAGGTCCTTTTTTATATAAAAATAAACGATTGAAAAAGTATATAAATATGATATAATATAATTTACAATTATGAATGTGAGGTAGCGATGTATGGATAATTTAAATAATATAGTTTCACAGCCAAAGCTTCTTTTATTTGATGTGAATATTTTTAAGGCGGATAATATTAAAAAAGTGTGTGAAAGTCTTGGCATAAGTGTAATTTGTGTGGATAGATGCGATTATGCCCAAAAACTTGGGGCAATTGCAGGAATTGTAGGCTTTGGAATGGTAAACATAATATATCTTGGAAGAGGTCTTTCAGACGAGATGATGGTATTTTCTGGAATAGATTCTGAGCTTCTTGATAAATTCCTTTCTGAATACAAGAAAAATGGTATTGAGCCTATTAATTATAAAGCGGTTTTAACAGTGAATAATATTTTCTGGACTCCGGAAGAGTTATTTGCTGAGCTTAAAAAAGAACACAGAAAGTTTGCAGGAAGATAATACGGACAGGGTTCTGGTTATAAAATAAAAAGAGAAAATATAGAAAAGAGGATAAGAAAATGGGAATGAATCCGGCAGCGATAATGAAATTAATGAGTGCGAAAAATAAATTTACTTCAAATCACCCAAAGTTTTCTGCATTTTTAAATGCAGTGTTTTCAAGAGGAATTGAAGAGGGAACAATTATAGAAATAACAGTTCAAAGACCGGGAGAACAGCCGCTTACATCAAATATAAAAGTGCAGCAGAGTGACATCGAACTGCTTGAAAGTTTAAAACAGATGGGAAAATAGTTATGTATACAAAGAATGATTTAAAAAATCAGCTTAAAAATATGGGACTTACAGGCAATGAGACAATTCTTATTCATTCGTCAATGAAGTCAATTGGTGATGTACAAGACCGGGCGGAAGGCGTACTTGATGTATTGATTGATTATTTTAAAAATGGATTGTTGCTTTTTCCTACACATACATGGAAAACAGTAAACAGTGAAAATCCTGTATATAATCCGTATGAAACGCCGTCGTGCGTTGGAATTCTTACGAATTTATTTATGAAAAGAGATGACGTAGTACGTTCACTTCATCCAACTCACAGCATGGCAGGAATCGGAAAAGATGCAGCTTTGTACCTTGCAGGCGAAGAAAACTGTAATACACCTTGCACACCTGGTGGATGCTATGACAGATTAAGGCAGCGTAATGCAAAAATACTGCTTGTCGGTGTAGGACATGAAAGAAATACTTTTATTCACAGTGTTGAAGAAGTTTTAAATATTCCTAACAGACTTGCAGACAAACCGATGGAGCTTTATATTGTAATGCCGGATGGCAGTAAGAAAAAAGTATATGTAAGAAAACATTTTAATCCGGATCAGCCACATATATCTGAGGATTTTGTAAAATTAAATCAGGCTTACATCGACTGCAATGCGGCAAAAGAAGTGAAATTCGGTGATGCAGATTGTATTTTGTGTGATGCAGCAAAGATATTTGAAGTAACAAGACATGTTCTTGCACCGAATCCTGAATGTATAATTACAGAGCAGTTTATAGATACGAGCAGATGGGAGGATTTTGTTTGAAAAAGGGAAGAATATCGGCTTTACTGCCTATATTAGTTTTTTTGGTGTTATATCTGGGGCTTGGTATAACATTTGAATATATAATGAAAATCCCTATGGGATTCTATAATGTTCCTATTATAGTTGCATTTCTTGCATCAATCTTTGTTGCAAGTATACAGAACAGAGCTGTGTCTTTTGACGAAAAACTTGAGATTATGGCTGGCGGACTGGCAGATAAAAATATTATCACGATGCTTCTTATATTTCTTACAGCAGGAGTATTTGTCGGAGTTGTAGGAAGAAGCAGTGCCGAGAGTGTTGCATATTTTATGCTTTCGATTATACCGGCACGATTTTCGGTTGTAGTGCTTTTTATAGTTGCATGTTTTGTATCTACAGCTATGGGAACGAGCGTAGGGACAATCACGCTTATTACGCCTATTGCGGCAGCAGTTTCTTCAGCGTCAGGATTCGGGCTTCCGTTATGTGTTGCATCTGTTATGGGAGGTGCAATGTTTGGTGACAATCTTTCATTTATATCTGATACTACGATTGCTGCATGCAACGGACAAGGCTGCAGGATGAAAGATAAATTCAGGGAAAATTTCCTGATAGCATTTCCGGCAGCAGCTGTAACGCTTGTTATTATTCTTATTATGTCATTTAATACAGAAATTAACGGACTGGTGTATAATGATTATAATCTTGTTCAGATAATACCTTATCTACTTGTACTTATCGGAGGTATAGCAGGATTTAATGTTTTTCTTGTTCTTATAACAGGTATTGTTTCAGGAATGGTTATTATGACATTCACCGGACAGATAACGGCCATAGGACTTATAACTAATATGGGTTCGGGAGTATCGGGAATGTTTGAGACATGCATGGTTGCTGTGCTCGTATCGGCGATGTGTGCCCTGATAAGAGAATACGGCGGTTTTGATGCACTTTTGTATGGAATAAAAAAAGTATTTAAAGGTAAAAAAGCCGGACAGCTCGGAATGGGACTTCTTGTGGGAACTATGGACATTGCAACTGCCAATAATACGGTTGCGATTGTCATGGCGAATCCTATAGCAAAGGAAATGGCAGAAAATTATGGAATAACACCGAGAAAGACGGCGTCACTGCTTGATACTTTTTCATGTATATTCCAGGGAATTATACCATATGGTGCACAGATGCTTGTTGCAATATCGGCAGTATCGGAGCTTGGATACAGTATATCGGCATTTCAGATATTGCCAAAGCTTTTTTATCCGATGATGCTTATGTTAAGTTCAATAATCTGGATATTTTTAATTCCTGAAAAACGAGTTGGTAAGGAGAAATAATAATGATACGTCTTGCAAAGACTGAAGATTTGAATAATATAACAGATGTTTATTCATATGCCAGAAAATTTATGGCTGAAAACGGAAATCCGACACAGTGGGGAACAAACTATCCTTCCGAACAGCTGATTGAAAATGACATAAACAATAAGAAAATGTATGTAATTGAAGAGGAAAATCAAATTCATGCGGTATTTATGTTTGACATCTGTGAGGATGAGACATACGAGGTGATAAAAAACGGGCAGTGGCTCTCGGATGAGGAGTACGGTGTCATACACAGGGTTGCAAGCGACGGAAAAATCAAAGGAGTATTAAATAAAGCTGTTGATTTCTGTTCAGCAAAAAAAGCACATCTTCGCATTGATACGCATAAAGATAATAAAATAATGCAACATCAGATTGAAAAAAACGGATTTAAAAAATGCGGTATTATTAAGCTTATAAATGGTGACGAGAGAATCGCATACGAGAAGATATAAGTTCACAGGCATTATAAAATAAATATATTACAGACAATTTTTCTGTATTCCATGCTATTAATCGCTAGAAAATGCAATTCTATTGCAGTATTATTATAAATAATAGATATGGAAATTTTGTTTTATAAAAGGAGCAAAAGATGTCAGGTACACAAAAAAGTAAGATTGATATGACAACAGGTCATATAATGAAAAATATTATACTGTTTGCGATACCAATTATTATTGGAAATGTTTTGCAGCAGTTATATACTACGGTTGATGCAATTGTAATAGGTAAATACTGTGGCGATACATCTTTGGCTGCTGTAGGAACAAGTTCACAGCCGGTTGAAGTATTATTATGTGTTTTTTTAGGAATAGGAACAGGTGTGTCTATTCTTATTTCACAATATACCGGGGCTAAGGAATCGGAAAAGGTTGTTTCAGTATGTGGAACTTCAATAACATTTATATATATTATAGGTATTCCGATTGGAATTCTTGGATGGTTTGCAGCACCGTATATTCTGGAATTTATGAAAGTGCCGCAGGATGTGTGGAATGCTGCATTAATCTACACAAGGGTTGTATTCTTAGGTACACTTGGTAATCTGGGTTATAATATGAATGCCGGAATTTTAAGAGGACTTGGAGACAGTAAGGCTTCGTTATGGTTTCTGGTTGTGTCATGTGTTTCTAATGTAGTATTTGATTTATTGTTTGTTGCAGGGGTTGGAATGGATGTAGCCGGAGCTGCACTTTCTACAAGTATTGCCATGTTTATTTCATGGATTGTAAGTATTGTTTATATAAGAAAGAAGTTTCCGGAGATACAGTTTACATTTTTGCCGAGAAGATTCTCTGGTACAATGATGAAAGATATTCTGGCTATTGGTTTGCCTGTTGGACTTAACAATTCGCTTTATTCATTAGGGCATGTTGCATTACAGACATTTAATAATTCACAGGGTGCTATATTTATGGCCGGAGGTGCAGTAGCAGGAAGAATCACGGGATGCTCTAACATAGCAATTACAGGATTGTCTTCGGCAGCCACTACATTTTCAGGACAGAATTATGGTGCGAAGAAATATGCAAGAATTAAAGAGGGACACTGGAGGATTCCATTGTGTTCAGGTCTGATTACATTAGGTTTTGGATTGTTTTTTATAATGATACATAAACCTATAATCCGTTTCTTTTCATCAGATGAAATGGTATTGATGTATGCGAGCAGACATGTAGTTGTCATGTTGCTTTCACAGTGGTTTTTTGCTATTTTTAACTGTATAATATCTATTGTAAACGGAACTGGAAAGGTGCGTTATACTACAATTGTTAACATTCTTATGCTTTGGGCAGTCAGAATTCCAAGTGCCTATATTATTAACAGATATTTTGATGGAACATGGGTAATGTTGTGTTTCCCAATATCTTTCAGCTTTGGAATGTTTGCAATGATAGGTTATTATCTGTTCTCGCCGGCATGGAAGGAAGTTATGAGAATGGCGGAAAAAAATTCATAATGCAAGTATAATATAAGGGGCTGCCGCACTAACGATTTGAAATTTCATTTCATTAGTGTGACAGCCCTTTTAATATAACAAAAAGTTATTTCAGAATAATTACTGAAGGAAGGTAAAAAAGTATTTCATAAAGCTGTCATGTAAAATTTTGTAAAAATAAAATTAAAATGTGTTACATTTTGCGGGTGTGGATTGTATTTATTATGAAAGGAAAATGATATAATAAATTACATTTCAATGAATATATGGAGCACTACATATGGAAAACGAAAGTAAAACTGAAAATAAAAATCAGGTGGCACGTCTGCTTGAAAAACATGGCGACAGAGTTTTTCGCACTGCATTCATGTATTTAAAGAATTATCAGGATGCGGAAGATGTGTTGCAGATGACATTTGAAAAGTATCTGATTGCAAAGCCGCTGTTTAAAAATGATGAACACGAAAAAGCATGGTTTTTGCGGGTCGCGATTAATATAAGTAAAAATCTTGTTACAAGCGGCTGGAAGAGAAAGGTTATATATGATGATGAGCAGTTGAAATTGTTTGCAGATGAGGCTGTCGCACAGGATAATACAGGTGACAGTGATGATAACAGTGAGGCTGTATTAAAAGCAGTGCTTGCACTGCCAAAGAACCTTTCGATTGTAATACAATTATTTTATTATGAAGAATATTCGGTTGCACAGATTGCTGATTTACTCGATATAAGTGTTGGAAATGTGACAACAAGGCTGAACCGGGCAAGAAAAAAATTAGAAAAGTCTTTAAGGGAGGTCTGATTATGGATATTGAAAAGTATTTGAAAAAAGAGAAAATAGAAAAATCTGTTTCCAATCTTAAAGCAAATGACAGGGTAAAACAGAAAATACTTGATGAGAGCAAAGATACAGATTATGAAAAATGGCTTTTTTCATTGGAACGTAAGTCACTAGTTAAAAAGAATATTAAAATTGTAATTGCGATGAGTATTGTTGTGGCATTTTTAATATTATTGATGCTGTATACAGTTTTGAGTAACAGGTTTATGGACAAACTTGTCCAGTCTGATAATTATATTACACTTGAATATAATCCTGATACGAAAACATATTCTTTTAACGGAACTATCAATCATAAAAACATAAATTTAACATGTGAAAAGAACTGGTATTATGTTACCGGGCATGATTTTATGAGAATGTATTATACGGATGGAAATGAATGTGATGCGATACCGGAATTTGTATATGAATACTGGCTGATAAGATATATATTTATTGCAGTGTCATTTTTGGCGGCAATATTTATAATATACAGGTCTTTAAGAAAAATTTTAAATATAAGGAGGATATATTATATGCCATTTGGAGATTATAACAGTTCAAACAACAGTATGGATTTGCTGGGAATGCAGGCAAATAAGGATATGTATGAGGACATGGGAGCAAACAGCAAAAACTCAGACAGAGAGTTTAAGAAGTCAAAAACTAAGAAAAAAGTTGATGTAAAGAAAGTTGTGATAGTTGTTATTATTGTTGCTGCATGCATCGTCGCATTTTTCGCAAGAAAAGTGTATATAAGAAATTATTATACACAGGAGTATACGGCAGGCACAAAGGGAATCAAAGGTAATGTCAATGTCAGCAAATTTACCGACATAAGTGAAGATTTTGCGATTGGTGCAAATTCAAACGGATATGCAGTATTCAAAAATCCGTCGAAAGCATTTAAGACATTTGAAAAAATGTATGCTGATGATATCCAGAGTCTGAAAGATGAATTCGGATTAAAAGACTTCAACAAAAAAACATATCATGATTATATGACATATGGCTGGCAGTCTAATGTAGGAACAGATGAAGAAAAGCAGAATAAGAAATTTATTTCAAGCTTTCTTGATATTTATGAAAATTCGGAGTGGAGATGAAATCAGATAGATATACGGTGAATTAGTAAGTAAGGTTTCCCACGGGCACAATTTTCACATTGGGATTATAAATCCAATATGTGAAAATTGCACCCGTGGGAATATACATATTAAACAATATACATCTGATTATAATTCTGCTAGTTGCAGTAGCACGGAGAAAATATACAGATTTATTTTATACAGCCTGACGCAGGCATGTTTTTATATCATCTTCGGCATTGCTTATAAGCCTGAGGTTAAAAGTGTCGGTAAGATATTGAAGAACATTCGGGCTTATGAAAGCCGGAAGCGTCGGACCAAGGTATATATTTTTGAAACCCAGACTTAATAATGCCAGCAGGTCGGCAACGGCTTTCTGTTCATACCATGATATGATGAGTGACAGGGGAAGACCATTTATGTCTGTTTCAAAAGCATCGGCGAGTGCAGTTGCAATCCGGACAGCAGAATATGCATCGTTACACTGACCAATATCAAGCAGACGAGGGATTCCTGCAGCTTCACCGAAATCAAGCTTGTTAAAACGGTATTTTCCGCATGCAAGAGTCATGATAATACAGTCATTGGGAACAAGTTTTGCAAATTCTGTATAATAATTACGTCCGGGTCTTGCACCGTCACAGCCTCCGATAAGGAAAAAGTGTCTTATATGACCTGATTTTACGGCATCTACGATTGACTGGGCGTTGCCTAATACCGCCTCATGTCCAAAACCGACAAGTATATTATGAGGTTCAATATCTTCTTTAAACCCTCCAAGTTCAAGTGCCTGTCTTATAACGGGAGAAAAGTCCTTTTCACCGTCAGATTTTTTCTCAATGTGTTTTACGCCTTCCCAGCCGACAACATTAGTTGAATAAATTCTGTCCTTATATGAGTCTCTCGGACGCATAAGGCAGTTGGTTGTCATTATGATACATCCGGGTAAGTTGTCAAATTCTTTTTGCTGGTCCTGCCATGCACCACCAAAATTGCCAATAAGATGAGGATATTTTTTTAATCCTGCATATCCGTGGCTTGGAAGCATTTCACCGTGAGTATATATATTTATTCCTGTGCCTTCGGTCTGTTTTAATAACATTTCAAGGTCTTTTAAATCATGACCGGAGATAATTATAAATGGTCCTTTTTTGATATTCACATTAACGGTGTGAGGAGAGGGGTTATCATAAACAGATGTGTTGGCATCGTCAAGCTGTTTTATTATTTCAACAGCCATTTCACCTGTACGCATAGTAAGTCGTATAAGGTCTTCAACTGTAAGCCTGTCATCTGTTACGGCTTCAAGAGCTGTAATATAAAAATCGTCAACTTCATCGCTGTAAAATCCGAGCTCGCGTGCCTGATGTCCGTATGCACTGATACCTTTAAGACCATATACAACAGTCTGTCTCAGTGAACGTATATCGGGGTCAAGTGATGAATCATACATAATGCCTGCGATATAGGCATCTTTTAGCATCTCATTTTTATCGTTTGGAAGTTTGTAAGTGGCATGATATGTTGGATTGTTTATTTCACCGACACTGCTTTTTAAAGTTTCTTTGATTTCCTGTGACTGACGCAGCAATTTTACATGAGCATCTGCATCGAAATTGACATTTGTAAGAGTAGTAAAAAGAGCGTTTTCGATAAATGTTACGATTGATTTATCTACGTGTTGTTCTTGTTCAATAAATGTTTTGGCATAACAGCTTATGCCCTTTATCTGAAAAATAAGTAAATCCTGCAAACCGGCTATTTCGGGAGTTTTACCGCATACACCAAGTTTAGTGCAGCCTTTGCCTCCGGCCGTCTGTTCACACTGATAGCAGAACATTTCATATCCGAGTTCCATATTATTCCCCATAAGTTCTCCTTCTTGAATGAAAGATGTATCATCCATTTGATATTGTGCATTTAGAAAGCACTGTCTTTATGATTGACATAAAATCCGGGAATAATACGGCTTTTTGTTAATTTTGTCCTTTGGAAATTATAATATTGATTTCTTCTATGCTTTTTTGATTCCGTTATGATCAGATCCTTTAAATTCACGTTCTAATTCGGAAGCAGCTTTTGGTTCCATTCCATAAAAAGCGGGGATACATGATATAACTATATTGGTCAGTATAATTCACAAACAATGATTTTTCAAGAATTAAAATATAAAAAGTATCTAAAATATAATTTAAGTATAAAAAATTATATACTGAAAAAACTTATCATTTTACTGCACAATTTTTATAACAAAATGATTGGATTTATAAAAAATTTATTATTATATTTTAGAGTCAGATAAGACTAATAAAACAATGAAGATATGAAATATAATATTAATTTGGAATATAAATATAAAAGGAAAGTGTGGATAAATATGTCTGATACAGCAGAAATATTAAGATTAAGGGTGCTGCTTGCATTTTTACAGCTTGAGCGTGAGTCATGTACTATGATGAATATGTCAAGAATGCTAGGAGAAGAACATTATGCAATAAGCAGAACAATTAACGGACTTGAAAAAGAATGGCTTGTGAGCCGTACATCGCCAAGACAGCCGGTACTAACGGAAAAAGGAATAGAGGAAGCGGCGTTGACCAGATTCTTCATGGGAGTGTATGCCTTAAAATGAAATGTTCGGTAGGACTTATGCACATGCCGGAGTCAACTGCCATATTTACAGTATTAATATAGAATAGAAAAATGTATAGATAGAATCTATAATAAATACAGCTTGGTATTATTGTATAAAAAATACATTTGTAGTATTGACAAGTATATTAAAATGTGATATTAATATATTAAAAGAATTGAGAAGACGATTCTTTTATCTTGGGCTGAATGTTCATTCAGTTTTACCCATGTGACACACATTTATATAAAGCAGGCTTGTATTTGATTTTTTTTAATGCTAATATACTCTTATAAAAACATAAAAATAGTATATGTGCACACGGATATCAGCCTGCAAAGAAGAGGAGGATATCTATGGCAGAGAAGAAAGACAATGTAGCAGTTAAGTTTAAGGATAATGTATTTTGTATGATTTACAGGGATAAGAAAAATCTTCTTGAATTGTATAATGCACTCAACAATTCAAATTATGAAGATGTGGATGCTTTGGAAGTTACAACATTAAACGGCGGCTCATATATGAAATATAAAAATGATGCGTCATTTTTACTTAGCATGAATTTATATATGTTTGAACAGCAGTCAAGCAAAAACCCCAATATGCCATTAAGATTTTTGCACTATTTATCAGACGTATACAGGGAAATGTATAGTAATGATTTGCTTCATAGAAGGAGTATGATAAAGCTTCCGGTTCCACATTTTATAACATTTTATAATGGCAGAGAAAAGTGGATTGATAATGAGGAAATAATACGATTATCTGATATGTTTGAAAATTATGTAAATAATCCACAAATAGAACTTAAAGTACGTGTTATAAATATTAATGGAGATGCAGCGATTCTTGACAGATGTAAGAGTCTTCGTGATTACATGACATTCGTTGAAAAGGTAAGATATAAGACTGATTTTGAAAATATAGATATCAGGACTGCAGTAATGACAGCAATGGATGAATGTATGAAAGATGATATACTTGTCGATTTCTTTGAGGAGCACAGAGCGGAGGTAATTGAAGTGAGTATATATGATTATGATGAAGAAAAGGTAAGAAAAATATTGGCTGAAGAAGCAAAAGAAGAAGGAAGAGAAAAAGGAAGACAAGAAGGAAGACAAGAAGGAAGGGAAGAGGGAAAAAAAGAAGGGGAAAAATTGGCTAAGATTAATCTTGTTATAAAGAAAGTTAAAAGGGGCAAGCCATTATCAATAATAGCATCTGAGCTTGAGGAAGAAGAGGATGACATGAAGCCAATGTATGATGCGGTAACAGCTTCGGCTCCAGAGTATAATATAGATGAGATTAAAGAAAAACTTAAAACGAACTGATACAGACAAAGCAATGCCGGCGGGATATACCACTGGCATTGCTTTTTTATAAGCTGTTTTATAAATAGACTGTACAAAATAATGGTGCAATATTGCACGAAAGATATGGAAAGCAGGCAGATACTGCATTTAAGTTAGAGATGATTAACAGGAATTAGTCATAATCTAACAACGCAATAATTAGACATTTAAGGAGGAGAAAGGAATAATGGTAAATGTCAAAGTAACAACAAAAAGATGTGTTTCGGCAGTAATGGCATTTTTGATGGTTGCTATGCTTGTACTAGGAGTAAGTGCAAGTCCTTTAACACAGGTTTTTGCAGCATCTGCAACTAAGAAATTAAAAAGTGGTGACGTTACCGTCGAACTGGATAAAAGTTGTGCAGCAACGAATGTTTCTGTAGATATTAAGACCGCAGCAGAAGGACTTCATGATTTTACAGATGATCCATATGTGCATAATTATCTTGATTAAAACATAAAGATAAAGCTGTAGCCAATCTTTCAGGAAGGCAGAAGCAGCGTGTATTTATAGCGATGGCACTTGCACAGGATACAAAAGTGCTCTTTCTTGACGAGCCGACAACATATCTTGACATAAGATACCAGCTTCAGATATTAAAGCTTATACGACGGCTTAACAAAGAATTTGGCATGACAATAGTAATGGTTCTTCATGATATTAACCAGGCTCTTTATTACAGTGATGAAATTGCGGCAATGAGAGATGGACAAATTGCAGCAAAAGGAAAACCGGATGAGATTATAACATCAGAGCTTATAAATAAAGTATACGGTGTTAATCTTGATGTTGAAATCCATAATAATAAGACGTTTGTAATATCATGGAATTAAGATAATTACAGGTGTAAAAGATAATGCGTTTGGTATAGTCTGAAACTATGTCAAACGCATTAATTTATGTATTATACAAATTTGAATTACGATGTTAGCATAAAACCAATGACACAAAACAAGGAGGCTAAAATCCTCTCCTCATCATAGGATTCGGATTTTTGCTTCGCAAAAACAAGGAGGATTTTATGAAGGCATCGGTAATTGGTTTTCCACGAGTTGGAACATTAAGAGAGCTTAAATTTGCAACAGAAAAGTTTTTCAGAGGAGAGATAAATGAAGATGAATTGAAGCTGACATCCGGGAAGATAAGAAAAAACCAATGGCTGTTACAGAGCAGCAAAGGAATTGATTATATTGCGTCAAATGATTTTTCATTTTATGATAACCTGCTTGACACAGCAGTATTATTTAATATTATTCCCGAAAGATATGTTAATCTTGATGTATCACCTATGTGGAGATATTTTGCAATGGCGAGAGGATATCAGGGCGAAGCCGGAGATGTAAAAGCACTTGCAATGAAAAAATGGTTTAATACCAATTATCATTATATGGTTCCTGAAATTGAGGATGATACACAGATTAAACTTGCAGGAAGCAAGCCGTTTGATGAATATGAAGAGGCAAAAGCGGCAGGGGTTAAGACAAAGCCTGTTATTGCGGGACCATTCACTCTTTTAAAGCTTTTAAAATATACAGGAAGTAAAAAATGTGATGATTATGTAGATGAATTAATTAATGCGTATAAATCGTATGTCAGCGAATTTGAAAAGCTTGGAGCAGAATGGATTCAGTTTGATGAGCCATTTCTTGTACATGATCTGACAAATGATGATGTAGCATTATTTGAAAAAATATATAAAGAACTCCTTAAATGCAAGGGGAGTATAAAAGTTCTTTTACAGACATATTTTGGAGATATAAGAGACTGCTATGAAAATGTAGTAAAACTGGATTTTGACGGAATCGGACTTGATTTTATCGAGGGCAGAAAGACAATAGAACTTGTTGAAAAATATGGTTTTCCAAATGATAAAGTTTTATTTGCCGGTCTGGTTAATGGAAAGAATATATGGAAGAACAATTATAAGAAGACACTTGAAACAGTTTCTGGATTAAAAAATGCAGGAATCAATGTTGTTATCGGTACATCTTGTTCACTTCTTCATGTACCGTACACACTTGAAAATGAGAGCAGGCTTTCAGAAGATTATACAAAGCATCTTTCATTTGCAGTTGAAAAACTTACAGAACTTTCACAGTTAAAGAATCTTGCAGATAATAAAAATCCTGAAAGTGAAAAGGCATATAATGATAATATTGAACTTTTTAGCATAAAAAGAGTGAACAGTTTTAATGATAAGGTAAAAAAGAGAGTAGCTGATATTAAGGAATCGGATTTTGTGAGACTCCCGGCATTTAACGAAAGGGAAAAGATACAGAAAGCTGAATTCGGACTTCCGATGTTTCCTACGACAACAATTGGTTCATTTCCACAGACAGCTGATGTAAAAGCTAACAGAAGTGCTTATAAGAAAAATGAGATACCAAAAGAAGAGTACGTTGATTTTAATAAGAAAAAGATTGCAGAATGGGTAAAAATTCAGGAAGATCTTGATATAGATGTACTTGTTCACGGCGAGTTTGAAAGAAATGATATGGTTGAATATTTTGGTGAGCAGCTTGATGGATATGTGTTTACTGAAAAGGCATGGGTACAGTCTTATGGTACACGATGTGTTAAGCCGCCGGTAATCTGGGGAGATGTATCAAGAAATCATCCTATGACGGTTGATTGGTCCGTATATGCACAGAGTCTTACAGACAGACCGATGAAGGGGATGCTTACAGGTCCGGTTACAATTCTTAACTGGTCATTTCCAAGAGAAGATGTTTCAATAAAAGAGAGTACATATCAGATTGCACTTGCGATAAGAGATGAGGTGCTTGACCTTGAAAAAGCAGGAATAAGTGTAATTCAGGTTGATGAGGCAGCACTTCGTGAAAAGCTTCCGCTTAGAAAGACTGACTGGTACAGCCAGTATCTTGATTGGGCAATTCCATCATTCAGACTTGTACACAGCGGTGTAAAAGCAGAAACACAGATTCATACACATATGTGTTATTCGGAATTTACAGATATTATAACTGCTATTGATGATATGGATGCAGATGTTATAACTTTTGAGGCATCACGTTCAGATTTACAGATACTTGATTCTCTTAAAGAAAATAATTTTAAGACAGAAGTAGGACCTGGCGTATATGATATTCATTCGCCAAGAGTGCCTTCAACAGATGAGATTAAATCAGCTCTAAAGAAGATACTTGAAAAAATAGATGCAGATAAATTATGGGTAAATCCGGACTGTGGACTTAAAACAAGAGGGGAAAAAGAGACGCTTGCAAGTCTTTATAATCTTGTAAAAGCAGCAAAAGAATTAAGAGAAGAATATAAGTAGAATTAACTGGTCATGGTAAAGTAGCAATAAAGGACTATATAATATAATGAAAGACTTGCAAATCATTTTTTGTTGACAAAAATTCGATTTTTGCAAGTCTTTTTTTAACAAAAATGGCACAAAAATACATTTTGATAATTATTAAAATTGTATAAAATGCACAAATCTAATTTCTAATGTGAAAAATTTATCAATATCGCAAAAAAAGGACTTGTAAAACATTTTCGGAGTGATAAAATAACCACGATTGGAGTTAATATATTACAATCTGGAGGTGATAAAACAAATGGGCAATTTGACAGAGTCTCTGATGGAAGAGCTGAATTGTGAAACAGTATTCACTATTCCGATATTTGGAGGTATTGGTGTATCTGAATCTGTTGTTGTAACGTGGATTATCATGGCAGTTATGGTGCTTGTAGCATTCATACTTACGAGAAATCTTCGTATTGACCACATCAGCAAAAGACAGGCAGTGGCTGAGACAATTGTTACCAAGCTGACAGGTATGGTTGAGGACATGACAGGTCCTGAGGGCAAGAGATATGTACCGTATCTTACAACTGTGCTTGTTTATATCGGATTAGCCAATATTATTGGTCTTTTCGGTTTCAAATCCCCAACTAAGGACTTGAATGTAACAGCAGCATTGGCAATTATGAGTATCGTCTTAGTTGAAGGTGCAGGAATATATCAGAGAGGTGTTAAGAAGTGGTTACATAAGTTTACAGAACCGATAGCAATCGTAACACCAATTAATATTCTTGAGGTCTTTACAAGACCATTATCGCTTTGTATGCGACTTTTTGGTAACGTATTAGGTTCTTACGTTATCATGGAACTTTTAAAAATCGTTGTTCCTATCGTGGTTCCGGCAGCATTCTGCCTCTACTTTGATATATTTGACGGTTTGCTTCAGGCATATGTTTTCGTATTCCTGACTTCGCTTTATATTAAAGAAGCAATTGAATAAAGCAAAACAATTTAATTAATGATTTTAAACAAAACAAATTTTTGCATCGGTTACAGATAAGTGATGCATTTGAATGAATGGAGGAAATTATTATGAATACATTAATAGCAATTGGTGCAGGTATTGCAGTTTTAGGCGGTCTCGGTGCTGGTATCGGTATCGGTATTGCAACAGGTAAGGCATCAGAGGCAGTTGCAAGACAGCCGGAGGCAGAAGGTAAGATTAGTAAGACATTGATTCTTGGTTGTGCTCTTGCAGAGGCAACTGCTATTTATGGTTTCGTTATCGCATTGATGATTATTATTATGTTACAGTAATTTGAAAGGCAGGTTGGTAAAATGCTCCGTTTAGATTGGAATTTATTATTTACCGTAATCAATCTTTTACTGCTTTTCGTTTTGATGAAGATATTTTTGTTCAAGCCGGTTCAGAAGATTATAGCTGCAAGACAGGCAGAAGCTGACAAGCAGTTTGATGAAGCTGCTGCAAAACAGGCAGAAGCTGATGGATTAAAGGCTCAGTATGCAAAGTCAATTGCAAGCGTTGAAGAAGAAAAGAGCAAGGCTATGCAGGAGACAATGAAAAAAGCTGATGCTGAATACCAGAGAATTGTTGGTGATGCAGAGAGCAAGGCTAAGCAGATTAAAGAAGATGCGGCTGTTGAGGCTGAGAATCAGAAGACTCAGATATTAAAGAAAGCTGAGAAAGAGATTGCCGATATGGTAGTTGATGCAGCGGTAAAGGTTGTTGGAAAGAACAGTGGAGCTGACGTTGACAGTTCTCTTTATAATGAATTTTTAGATAAAGCAGGTGATAAACAGTGACACAGGCAGCGATTGATTATGCGACAAGTTTACGCAAAACAGAAACTCCTAAGGAATTACTGCAGCAGGTAAAAGATGTTCTCGAGGCTGTGCCGCAGGTACGTTCGGAATTTGAAGATCCAACAGTATCTATTGAGAAAAAACACCTGATTATTGACAGAATATTTCCTAAGGAAATCAGAGATTTTTTAAAGATATTATGTGATAACATGGATTTCGGGCTGTTTGATGAAATATGCACAGCTTATGATGAACTTGGAAGAAAGCCTGAAGCAAAAGAAAATCAGGCACAGTTAATCTATGTTACAGCTCCAACAGATGAGCAGTTAGAAGGTATTAAGGCATTTCTTGCAAAAGAATTCCACAATCCTGATATGGAACTTACATTAAAAGAAGATAAGTCTATTAAGAGTGGTTTCGTACTGCGTGTCGGAACAAGAGAGTTCGACTGGAGTGAAAAAGGAAGAATTGAGCAGCTTGAGAACAGAATAGCAAAGGCTGTTAATTCTTCAAGAAATACTACATTTAGTGAAGAAAGCATCGTTTCTATACTTAAAAGTTCTATTGATGATTTTGAACTTGAAGCAAAAGACAAGGAAATTGGTGTTGTAAACTGGGTTGGTGATGGTATTGCCAATGTTGATGGTATTGATCATGCATTTTACGGCGAAATTGTTGTATTTGACTGCGGCGTAAAAGGAATGGTACAGGATGTAAGAAGAGATGAAATCGGTGTTATCCTCTTTGGCCGTGATACAGACATCAAAGAGGGAACAAGAGTTATACGTACAGGTAAGATGGCAGGTATTCCTGTAGGCGAAGCCTTCGAGGGAAGAATTATTGATGCACTCGGTGCACCACTTGACGGACAGGGTGATATCGAATCTGTAGGTTTCAGACCGATAGAGTTTCCGGCACCAAGTATTGTTGACAGAAAGTCAGTTACTGTACCAATGGAAACAGGTATTCTTTCAATTGATTCAATGTTCCCAATCGGACGTGGACAGAGAGAGTTAATTATCGGTGACCGTCAGACAGGTAAGACTTCTATTGCGATGGATACAATTCTTAACCAGAAAGGTAAAGATGTTGTTTGTATTTATGTTGCAATCGGACAGAAAGCATCTACAATAGCAAAGCTTGTTAATACATTAAAGAAAAATGATGCAATGTCCTATACAATTATTGTATCAGCTACAGCATCAGACCCGGCTCCGCTTCAGTATATTGCACCATATTCAGGTACAGCACTTGCAGAGTATTTTATGTATCAGGGCAAAGATGTATTAATCGTATATGATGACCTTTCAAAGCATGCGGTTGCATATCGTGCAATTTCATTATTGCTTGAACGTTCTCCGGGACGTGAGGCTTATCCTGGTGATGTATTCTATCTTCATTCAAGACTTCTTGAACGTTCAAGCCGTCTTACACCGGAAGCAGGCGGTGGCTCAATCACAGCACTTCCTATAATAGAGACACAGGCAGGAGATGTATCAGCATATATTCCTACTAACGTAATTTCTATTACAGATGGACAGATATTCCTTGAAAGTGAGCTTTTCTTTGCAGGTCAGAGACCAGCCGTTAATGTAGGTCTTTCAGTATCACGTGTTGGTGGTGCTGCACAGACTAAGGCTATGAAGAAAGCTGCCGGAAGTATCCGTATCGATTTGGCACAGTACAGAGAGATGGAAGTATTTACACAGTTCTCTTCTGACCTTGATGAAAGTACAAAGAAACAGCTTGCTCACGGCAAAGCTTTGATGGAATTATTAAAACAGCCGCTCGGACATCCAATGAGCATGGCAGAACAGGTTATAACTCTTGTTGCAGCAAATGCACACGTATTCAGTGATTTGGAAGCAGCACAGGTTAAGCCTTTCCAGAAAGAAATGCTTGCAGATTTCAATATGAATCACACTGATATTATTAATCAGCTTGAGACAACAAAGTCATTATCAGATGATATAAAAGATTCTATCGTAAAAGCAGCAGAGAGTTTCAAGGCTGTAAAAATGCCTAAGAGTGTGGAAAGTGAAACAATGACAGAGTAATACGGAGTGATGTGTTATGGCTAGTGCAAAGGAAATTCAAAACAGAATAAGAAGCATTCAGGACACAATGAAAATCACAAGAGCAATGTATATGATGTCTTCAATGAAGCTTAGAAAAGCAAAACAGCAGCTTGAAGATACAGAACCGTATTTCTTCGGTTTGCAGGAACAGATTTCAAGTATACTTTATCACTTTCCGGATATGGAACATATATACTTTGATAACAGAAGCAAAGACCAGCATGAAGTTGTCAAGAAAAAGGCATTTATAGTGCTTACAGGCGATAAGGGTATGGCAGGTGCTTATAACCATAATGTTATAAAAGAAGCACAGAGATTGTGTGATGAGTCGGATGAATATAAATTATATGTTGTCGGTGAATTGGGAAGACAGTATTTTGCAGGACAGGGTTATCCTGTGGATGCCGATTTCCGGTATACGGCAACTAATCCGTCAGTTCATCGTGCGAGAGTTATATCTGAACTTATTGTTGAGCTTTATAAAGAAGAAGTATTTGATGAGGTATACGTTATCTATACAAAAATGGTGAGCAGCATCAGCGAGGAAGTTGAAGTACAACAGCTTCTTCCGTTAAAACCTCACCAGTTTATTAAGCAGGAAATGCTTGATAGTGCAATGAAGAAACGTGGTAACAGTTATAACAGTAATGAAAATCCAGATGGTAAATCATCAGAAGATGACAGCGATGATTATAAAAAAGGAACTTATGAAAATGATGGCGATTTCTTTATATATCCATCACCTAAAAAAGTCCTTAAAAAACTGGTATATAACTATGTTACAGGATTTATGTATGGTGCTTTAGTTGAGGCTTCAGCCAGTGAGGAGAATGCCCGAATGATGGCGATGCAGTCCGCCACAAACAATGCCGAGGAAATGTTAAAAGAATTATCGGTTGAGTATAACAGAGTAAGACAGGCTGCAATTACACAGGAAATCACTGAGGTAATCGGTGGTGCCAAGGCTTTGAAAAAGAAAAAGAAGAAGCAAGTGAGGTGAGACTTACAACTATGGAAAATATAGGTAAGATTGTACAGGTTTCAGGACCTGTAGTTGACGTAGAGTTTAGTGATAACAATCTTCCGTCTATCAAGGATGCACTTTATGTTATTAACAATGGTAAAAAGTGCGTTATGGAGGTATCACAGCATATAGGACATAATACTGTTCGCTGTATTATGCTTGCAGCCAGTGAAGGTCTTTGCCGTGATATGAAGGTAGTAGCTACCGGTTCTGCAATTGAAGTCCCTGTAGGTGAGAAAACACTTGGAAGACTTTTTAATGTTCTCGGTGATACTATTGATGGTGGTGAGAGTCTCGAAAATGAGACACATTGGTCAATCCACAGAGAACCACCTACATTTGAGGACCAGAGTCCGGTAGTAGAGATGCTTGAGACAGGTATTAAAGTTATCGATTTGCTTGCCCCTTATGCAAAAGGTGGTAAGATTGGTTTGTTCGGCGGTGCCGGTGTTGGTAAGACAGTTCTTATTCAGGAGCTTATTCATAATATAGCAACTGAGAGAGGTGGATATTCTATATTTACCGGTGTTGGTGAACGTTCAAGAGAGGGTAATGACCTCTGGACAGAAATGAAAGAGTCAGGAGTTCTTGATAAAACAGCGTTAGTGTTTGGTCAGATGAATGAACCACCTGGAGCTCGTATGAGAGTTGCAGAGACAGGTCTTACAATGGCTGAATACTTCAGAGATGTTAAGAAGCAGGATGTGCTTTTGTTTATTGATAACATCTTCCGTTTTGTTCAGGCTGGTTCGGAAGTTTCAGCACTTCTTGGACGTATGCCTTCAGCCGTTGGTTATCAGCCTACACTTGCTAATGATGTAGGTGAACTTCAGGAGAGAATCGCTTCTACAAAGGATGGTTCTGTTACATCAGTACAGGCTGTCTATGTACCTGCCGATGACCTTACTGACCCGGCTCCTGCAACAACATTTGCACATCTTGATGCAACAACAGTTCTTTCAAGAAAGATTGTAGAACAGGGTATTTATCCTGCTGTTGATCCACTTGAATCATCATCAAGAATTCTTGAAGCTGATGTTGTCGGTGAAGAACATTACAATGTTGCAAGACGTGTTCAGGAGATATTACAGAAGTACAGAGAACTTCAGGATATTATTGCAATTCTTGGTATGGAAGAGCTTTCAGATGAAGATAAGCTTACTGTATACAGAGCAAGAAAGGTTCAGAGATTCCTTTCTCAGCCATTCTTTGTAGCAGAAAACTTCACAGGTACTCCGGGACGTTTCGTTCCTGTTAAAGAGACGATTGAAGGATTCAAAGCTATTCTTGATGGTGAGATGGATGACTATCCTGAGGCAGCATTCTTTAACGTAGGTAATATTGATGACGTTAAGGCAAAAGCTGAACAGATGGCTAAGAATTAAGAGAGGTGTCATGTATGAGCACTTTTTCATTGAAAATAGTAGCCTGCAATAAGGTTTTTTATGACGGAGAATGTGAGATACTTATATATCCTGCTTATGATGGTCAGATGGCAATCATGGCAAATCATGAGCAGATGACATCTACAGTTGAAATTGGTGAAATCAAATTCAAGCTTCCTGACGGAACATGGATGAATGCTATTGTTTCAGATGGACTTGTTGAGGTTGACCATAACAAAGTCGATGTTTTGGTATATTCGGCAGAAAAGCCGGAAGAAATTGATAAATTCCGTGCCGAAGCAGCGTTGGAAAGAGCTAAGGAACAGCTCAGAACAAAGCAAAGCATAATGGAATATCATATTTCGCAGGCATCGTTATCAAGAGCTATGGCACGATTAAAAGGTGCACGCGGCTACAAGTAAAATCAGATTAAACAGACTGTAGCAGGCTGTTTGTGAGAATAATCCGGGACATGTGTTTATACATGTCCCGGATTGTTTTCTGCTTTCATATATTTTCTGTAGCGAAGCGGCATGTTACTCTGTTGAAGTTTTGGATTGCATCGCTCTTTTATAGCTATAGTGTCAAAAAATGTTTTCCAAAGATTCTGGAAGCCTTTTTCTGTGTCTGATAATACAGAAAAATTTGCAAGTTCACTTTCTGTGAGATAAGAAAAAAACACAGGCTTTGAAGCTTCATGTATGGCAGCGAAGTTTCGTCCGGTATCAAGTATTATCCAGTTTTCACAGTGTAATCTGTCAGCAAAGTGCTCACTTATAAGAGGAATTATATTACTCTTTGGTTTTATGCGGCTTACAAGTACACTGTTGGCAAGTTCTTCAAATCGTACAAATTCTAAAAAGCTATGTGACTCACGTCCGACCTGTTTATCAATATTAAATATCTTTAGTACATCATCATCGTGGAGCATATTTATAATAGCCGGACCCGTTTTAAAAGCCTTTTTTAAAAATGAGTATATATATGAGGCACGTTCTTCTTCATATGAGAGTGCGGTTCTGTATATATAAAAATAAATATCCCAAGACAGCTTTCTAATTATAGTATTATGTACTTTTAATGCAAGTTCATAGTCAGTGTCTGTATCTACATAGCTTTCAAAAAAAGATAATGAAGATGAGCTGCTGCGGATTCTTACATCTGTTGTTTTGGGGTTATTATCCCATGCCTTGTAAATTGCAGTGAAAATGCCTTCTATAGTGTCATCACAAAGATAAATAGTTTTATTGGTAATATCTGTATCATTCATAAGATTAAACTCCGCTTTTTATATTATAATCATCAAATAAAGACATCTGTCTGTAAGTATCATGGCTGCTTATCTCATAATTCTTACGTTGTTCAGAACTTATAAGATTGTTGGTGATAAAGTTCTGCTCAATATGCATATTTGTATACATCATGTGTCCCTGACAAGTTATGAAATATATGGCGCGTTTAAGCACAACACCGATTTTTTTCAAATCGTTAAAATCAAGCTTTGCACTGCGTCTTGCACGCACAATACGTCTTGCGGAATTGACGCCGATACCGGGAACACGCAGAAGTGTATAGTAATCGGCACGGTTAATCTCGACAGGAAAATGTTCCAGATGCCGTATTGCCCAGTCACACTTAGGGTCAATGAAAATATTAAAATTAGGCTTTTCGGGGCTTAAAAGTTCAGCTGACTTAAAACCATAAAAACGCATAAGCCAGTCAGCCTGATAGAGGCGGTGTTCGCGAAGCAGCGGAACGTCTGACGAATCATTCTGGATTGGAAGAGTGTCATCATTATTGACATTGACAAAGGCAGAGTAATATACACGCTTTAAATCATATTGTTTATATAATGCTTCTGCTATAGTGACTATATGATAATCGCTCTCAGGTGTTGCACCTATAATCATCTGTGTGCTTTGTCCGGCGGGAACAAATGAATTGTTTACCGGGCAGACTGTAGAAAGATTGCGTGTGCTGCTGCCTGATATGATGCCTGGAGCATGAAAACGGTCTGCTGTGCTTATGCGGTTATTATAAAAATTACTGTCAGAATTATCAGGAGTGTTATCGGTAGTGCTGCCGGGAAGAGAGGCAGTCTTATTATCAATAAGAGGAAGCTCACGGCTCTTATATATGCCATTCTGAATCTGACGCATAGGAGTGAGAATAGTTTTGCGGCTCTTGTGCGGTGCAAGTAAGGCAAGTCCGTCAGCAGTCGGAAGCTCAAGATTAACACTCATTCTGTCAGCATACATACCAGCAGCTTCAATAAGGTCAGCCGCTGCACCCGGTATGGCCTTCAGGTGTATATATCCGCCAAAATGGTACTTCTCGCGTAAAAGATAAACAGTCTCTACAAGCTGGCTCATAGTATAGTTGGGATTGTGCGTTATACCGGAACTTAAAAAAAGACCTTCGATATAGTTGCGGCGGTAAAACTGCATTGTGAGAGTGCATACTTCCTCAGGCGTAAAACTGGTGCGTACAATATCGTTATCAGAGCGGTTGATACAATAGCGGCAGTTAAAAATACACTCATTAGTAAAAAGGATCTTCAAAAGAGAGATACAACGTCCATCAGCAGCAAAACTGTGACATATGCCGCATGCTTTGGAATTGCCTATTCCTTTGCCGTTATTCTTACGGTCAACGCCGCTTGAACTGCATGATACATCAAACTTTGCGGCGTCTCCGAGAATTCTTAACTTTTCTGTTAAATCCATATCATATTGAATAACCATCATGCTGCCTCCGGTAAAATAAAAATAAAACGAACATTTGTTTGATATAATAATAACACACGAACATATGTTTGTAAATATGCAAATTAAAAATTAAGTATAAAAATTTTATTTTGGAACAATACTGTAATTGTTCGTGATAATAAATTATTGGGGAGGCATATATGGCAGAGTTATCAGAAAAAGAACTTTCGGCAATAAATGATTGCCTTAAAGAAGAAGAACTTCTTGTAAAAAAATTTAAAATGCTTGCAGAGCACGCGGAAGATGACAAAGTAAAAAATTGTTTTAAAGAAATTTCCGATAAGCATCAGGGACATTTCAATATGCTTTACAATCAACTTTAATAAAAAGGAGGCAATTTGACATGGAGACAGTTTACGGCGAAAAAGAAGCTCTTGATGATGCACTTACATCAGTAAAAACAGCGACAGGTAATTACAACACATTTTCTAATGAATGTGTGCATGAAAATGTAAGAAACGTAATGTTAAAGATATTAGAGCAGGAGCATGAAATTCAGGATGATGTTTTTAAGATTATGCATGATAAAGGTTTATATCCTACTCCAGAGGCGGAGAGCAAGAAGGTAGAACAGGCAAAACAGAAATTTGCATGCTCTTATAAAGAGATATAGGAATGGAATAATAAGTTCTATTAAAAATTTATTAATTACCCTATAAAAATATTGAGATTTTCAAAATATTTGATATAATTAACTTTATTGTTTAAGCGGCAGTCCCGAACCAATGAATGAGCTTTGGCTGGCTGCCGCAATAATAGTTTATGAAAATGGAGAATATTTTATGAAACCAATAGGAGTAGTTACAGACAGTCATAGCGGAATATCACCGGAAGAAGCTGAGCAATTGGGAGTAAAAGTGCTTCCAATGCCTTTTTATGTGGATAACCGGTGTTGTTATGAGGGGGTGACATTCACAAGGGAAGAATTTCTTGAAAAACTGAAAAATGGAGCAAAGGTGAGTACATCGCAGCCGTCACCACTTGAAGTGATGAAGTTATGGGATGAGGCATTGACAGAATTTGAGCAGATTATTTACATACCGATAAGCAGCGGACTCAGTGGTTCGTGTTCGACAGCATCAATGCTTGCTTCAGACGAAAAATATGAGAACAAGGTGTTTGTAGTAGATAATGGCAGGGTTTCAGCACCGCTTCGCCGCTCTGTTCTTGATGCACTTGAACTTATAGAAAAGGGATATGTAGCACCATGGATAAAAAAGATGCTGGAATCATCAAGGTCAGATATGGTTATATATGTCGGTGTTGAAACGCTGGAAAATCTTAAACGCGGTGGAAGAATATCAGCTGCTTCAGCGGCACTTGGCACAGTTCTGAATATTAAGCCTGTCCTGAAATTTGATGTAAGTACGCTTGATGTGTATCAGAAGTGCAGAGGTTTTAATAAGGCAAGAAAAGTCATGATAGAAGCAATGAAAAATGACTTGAATACAAAGTTTGAAAAATGGTATAAAGCAGGTAAAGTCAATCTTCTTGCAGCATCAAGTGCATCGCCGGAAGTTACAAAAGAGTGGGAGGCACAGATTCGTGAAGAGTTTCCGGGAATGGATGTAAGATGTGATGATTTATCAATGGGAGTTGCATGCCACATTGGATATGGCGGACTCGGGATAGGATGTTCATGCTGTCCTGATGCAGCATTGGACTAAATTAAATACCAATGTTAAAAATGCCTTAAAAGAGTTGAAAATGTAAAGTATTTGCTTTATAATTTAACGGAAAATGCAATTAAATTTATAAACTATACTTTGCGAAAGAAGGCTAAAATATGGCAAATAGAAAAGGCGTTAAAGTAAAACGCAGACGTGATGTTCAGATTAAAAAAGTGAAAAAATATATATCAAAGCATATATATTCATTTGTATGCGGAGGTGCTTTGCTTCTCGTACTGCTTATTGTGATAGCAGTTGCAATAGGAATTAGTCTTCATAAGACAGTCAATGCTAATTCTGATTCGGCAAATAATGCAGGAACACAGAAGACAGAGACAAAAAAGGATAGTAAAAAAGAAGATAAACGTGATTTGACAGCTCCTGTTATAAGTGGAACTGCAGATAAAACATTCACCCTCGGAGATAAGATAGCATATCTTTCGGGTATTACAGCAACAGATGATGTTGACGGTGAAGTAGATGTAGAAGTTGACAAGTCAGCGGTTGACACAGATACTCCGGGAACATACGAAGTAACATATAAGGCGGTTGATGCGGCAGGCAATGTTGCAACTAAGACTGCAAATATTACAATAGAAAAACCGGCACCCGTTGCTGGCACATATCAGGCACTTGCGGAGGAAATACTTGGAAATATTACCACATCTTCCATGTCTACAGGACAGAAGTTAAGAGCTATATTTGATTATGCACATAACAAAATCGGTTATACAGGAACACCATATGACGGTTCTAACTGGGAAAATGAAGCATTGCTTGCACTTACAGAACTTAAAAAGTCTGATTATACAGGAGGCGACTGCTTTACTTACACATCAGTAGACAAAGCACTTCTTGAAGCATTAGGTGTTAAGACAATGTGGCTTGAAAATGAAAATTCACCTACAGGTGATCATGCATGGCTTTTAGTTGATGCCGGTACAGGCTGGTATCATTTTGATTCTACAAGAATGCGTTCGGGATTTTCATGCTTTATGAAGACAGATGCAGAGATTCAGGCATATCTTGATCAAGGCAATTATAATTATGTACGTACAGTATCAAAATATCCGGCGACACCTACGACGCCGTATACTTATTAATATGTGCACATTAAAAAGAAAATGATAGGAATGGAGAATATATGTTATTTACATCTGTTAGTTTTGTGATATTTGTGGCTGCAGTACTCCTCATGTATTACATTGTGCCTAAAAAGTGGCAGTGGATAATGCTTCTGTGTGCGAATGTCTGTTTTTATCTTCAGGCAGGAGTGCGTGGTGCGATATTTATGATTGCCACAATTATTTCAACATATTTTTGCTCACGAATGATAGAAAAGGCTTCTGACAGACAGAAGCTTGCGATGGAAAAATTAAAAGACCTTATGACAAAAGAGCAGAAGAAGGCTTATAAGGCAAAAACAAAAAAGAACCAGAGAATGTGGATGGTTTTATGTATACTTTTTAACTTTGGAATTCTTGCGGTATTAAAGTATACTAATCTTTTTATCAGTTTTACATCATTAAAGCCGGTTAATTTTATATTGCCGATGGGTATCTCATTTTACACATTTCAGTCAATGGGATATATAATTGATGTATACAGAGGCGTTACAGAAGCAGAAAACAATATTTTTAAATTTGCTTTATTTGTTTCATTCTTCCCGCAGCTTATGCAGGGACCTATCAGCCGCTGGAAAGATTTAAAAGAGACATTGTTTGAGGAACACTCATTTTCGTGGGAGAGATTTGAGTCGGGAATCCAGAGAATCATCTGGGGTTACTTCAAGAAAATGGTAATTGCGGACAGGGCTGCAATCGGTCTTGCGACAATTACAAGTGATTTTTCAAAATATACAGGAGCATATGCATTTCTTGGAATGTTAATATATGCTGTTGAGCTTTATGCGGATTTTACGGGTGGTATTGATATAACAATAGGTATCGCTGAACTTTTTGGAATAAGACTTCCGGAGAACTTCAGACAGCCATTTTTCTCAAAGAGTCTTGCAGAATATTGGAGAAGATGGCATATCACACTTTGTGCATGGTTTAAGGATTATGTATTCTATCCGATTTCCATGTCAAAGAAGATGAACAAAGCTTCAAAGTGGCTTAAAAAGCATGTTTCAACAGGAATAGGACAGAGATTTCCTATATATACAGCAACAATAGTTGTATGGTTTGTTACAGGTATGTGGCATGGTGCAAGCTGGAACTTTATTGTATGGGGTCTTTTAAACGGCATAATAATGCTTGCATCACAGGAACTTGAACCTGTATATGCAAAAGTTGACGGAAAGCTTCATCTAAAAAAGCATACAGCATATAAAGTATTTGAGATTATAAGAACAACAGCTATTGTCTGTGTGCTCCAGATGCTTGATTATCACAGGAATATAGCAGATGCGTTCAGACAGTTTATATCAATGTTTACAACAGCTAATTACGCAAGTGTTTTTGGCAGTGGAATGTTTAATATAGGACTTTCTTTGCCGGATTATATTCTTTTACTTGCAGGTGTTATAATTATGTATATTGTAAGCTTTGCAGGACGTGAAGAATCTGTAAGAGAACGTCTTTCAAAGAAAAGCTTTGCATTAAGATTTACTATATTCCTTGCGTTATTCCTTGGAATAGCAGTGTTTGGTGTGTATGGAATAGGATATGAATCAAGTCAGTTTATTTATAATCAGTTTTAGGAGGACGTATTTATGGGAAAGAAAATTATACGTGTAATAGCGGTCGTCCTGATACCGGTTGTATGCCTTTATCTTCTGACACTGCTTCTTACACCGAAGTATGTTAATGATATACCTGAAGGCTCTATGATAGCAGAATATTATAAGAGTGAAAAAAATAATGATGTGCTTATTCTTGGTGACTGTGAAGTGTATGAAAATATTTCAACAGTCAAGATGTGGGAAGAGTATGGAATTACAAGTTACATAAGAGGAAGCTCTGAGCAGCTTATATGGCAGTCATATTACCTGCTTGAAGATACATTAAAACATGAGACACCAAAGGTCGTTGTTCTCAGTATGCTTGCGATGTCTGAAGCTGATGCGAAGAGTGAAGCATATAACAGAATGACGCTTGATGGAATGCGTTGGTCAAAGTCAAAGTGGAATTCAATAAAAGAATCAATGACAGAAAAAGAGACGATGGGGAGTTACATTTTTCCGCTTTTGCGTTATCATTCAAGATGGAGTGAATTGTCATCTGATGATATAAAATATATGTTTAACAAACCTAAAGTCACAAGCAACGGTTATCTTATGCAGGTTGGTGTACGTCCGGTGACTACGGTTCCGAAGGTTTCGCCGCTTGCCAATTATACATTTTCAGATAGAAATTACGAATATCTTGATAAGATTAAAGATTTATGCAATGAAAAGGGTATAAAACTTGTTCTTATAAAAGCACCGAGTATTTTCCCACACTGGTATGATGAATGGGAAAGTCAGATTCAGGACTATGCAAATGAAAATAATCTGTTATACTTAAACATGGTCGATAAGGCAGATGAAATAGGACTGGATTATACAACGGATACATTCGACTACGGTCAGCATCTCAATGTTGACGGAGCGGAAAAGACAGCGGTTTATCTTGGAAATATTTTAAAAGACCAATACAGGCTTACTGATCACAGAGGCGAGAGTGAAACTGCATCACAGTGGAACAAAATTGTATCGGATTACAACAGTCTCAAGACAAAAAAACAGGAAGCATGGAATAACAGCTTAAATGGAGGTTCACAATGAGAAAGAGAAGTTTAATAGCAGCAGGATTAATGATTTTATGCGTAGGTCTTACAGCCTGCGGCGGTTCTAAAGGAACAGACAATGGCAGCACAACACAGCAGCAGAGCCAGAATACATCCACAGGTTATGTGTTCACTACAAATGGTGTTAATATCGCAATAGACGAAAAAGTTGAAGATATTACATCAAAGCTTGGCACTCCAAAGGGTGGTTATTATGAAGCTAAGAGCTGTGCATTTGACGGAATGGACAAGTTCTGGTATTATGACAGCTTTACACTTCAGGGATATCAGAAAAATGGCGTAGATGTTGTATATTCAGTAACATTTATGGATGATACAGTAAAGACAAAAGAAGGAATCAAGATTGGTGATTCAAAGGATAAAGTAACATCTGCTTATGGTTCTTCATATAAGGAAGAAAACGGACAGATTAAGTATGAATCCGGAAATATGGTTCTTAGTTTTGCTATAAAGGATAACGCAGTAACAAGCATTGTATATTCAGTAAAATAATTATTTTATGAAAGGCGGAACATTAAAAAGTGTTTCGCCTTTTGAAAAAATATAGAGGTGATATCTATGAGTAAAAATTTATGGGTTGTCGGAGATTCGACACTTAGCAGCTTTGAGGATAAGTATTATCTGCCAAGATATGGTTACGGTACAAAGCTTCAGGAATATCTTGATGATGAAATTATAGTTAAAAATATTGCACTTTCAGGAAGAAGCAGCAAGAGTTATACAACAGAACCTGAATATCAGACATTACTTTCAGGAATGAAAAAAGATGATTATCTGATTATAGGATTCGGACATAATGATGAAAAGACTGAAAATGACAGATACACACAGGGTGAGGGTGATTATCTTACACAGGGAACATTTGCTTTTTCGCTTTATAATAATTATATCAAAAAGGCTCAGGAGGCAGGATGCACACCGATTCTCTGCACTCCGATAGTAAGAAGAAGCCCTGATGGAAAATGGAACGGACAGATGCTTCATGTAACTGCACCTGTAGGTGAATATAAGGGTGGAGATTATCCGAAAGCGATAAGGGATCTTGCAAGGCAGCTTAATATAGCACTTGTCGATATGACTATGATGACAAAAGAAATGTATGACAGACTTGGTGCAGATGAAACACTATATCTTCACGCATGGCCGTCAGATAAGGCGATAAGTGTTGATAACACACATACAAATGTGTGGGGAGCAAGAGTTAATGCATATCTTTGCCTTTCAGAGATAAAAAATATCGGTGTTGAGGGGCTTTCAAACCATATTACAGGACTTGAAAATGATGCTCCGATGCCTTCAAAGAAAAAGTATTTTAAACCATCTGAAACTTATAAACCTACTGTTTTTGATTCAAATCTTAGTGACAGTAAAATATGGGAAAAATCAGGAATATGGAAACCATCAGTATTTGGAGATATTATGGATATGCCGACAAAAGACACATTTACGCTGGAAGCTCTTTCTGATAACAGTTTCCATATTGCAGTCTGTGGAAATGTGGGAAAAATATCAGCTGTATCTGATGGTATAGCAGTATACTATACAAAAGTACCTGTAAAAGATGATTTTATATTTTCAGCTTCAATGAAAATAAACAATTATTTCCTGAACGACCAGGTATCGTTTGGGCTTATGGTAAGAGATGACATGTATATTGACAAAGTAACACCTGATATATTGGGAGATTATGTTGCAGCTGCACCTCTTCTTTTAACGCATGAAAATGCACCTGCTAATTGTTTTGCAAGAAAGAGCGGAAAGCTTGTATATGGAGGCACATGCACAAGAGGTTATAAACCGGGCGAGACAGTAAAAGTACAGATAGAAAGCACATCTGACGGATATGCGTGTACATTTGGAGATGAGACAACAATTACAGGTGGATTTGATTTCAAACTTACTGCGTTAGACCCTGAAAATGTATATCTTTGTATGTTTGCGGCAAGAAATGCAGATGTGACATTTTCTGATGTCAGATTAGATATAAAGTAAGATAATCAGGAAGATATTTACAGGTCTGCCGATGGGATATGTGAGGAGAAAATGGAAAAATTAAAGAAAATTTTAAACAGAATATTTATTGACGGTCTTGGCGGAATGGCACTTGGCCTGTTTTCAACATTGATTATTGGAACGATAATCGCACAAATCGGAACGTTTATCGGTGGTGACATAGGAAGCTATATCAATGGTGCTGCCAATGTTGCCAAAACACTTACAGGTGCCGGCATCGGCGTTGGAGTTGCTGTAAAGCTCGGCTCAAGTCCTCTTGTTACGATTGCAGCAGCTGTTTCCGGCATGATAGGAGCATTTCCGACAGTAAATTCAATGTCTGCATTTGCACTCGGAAAGCCAGGCGAGCCACTTGGTGCATTTGTTGCGGCATATGTTGCAATTGAAATCGGAAGACTTGTATCGGGAAAAACAAAAGTTGATATTATTGTGACACCATTTGCGTGCATAGCATCGGGAGCAGCAGTTGGATATGTAATCGGACCGCCGATATCAGCATTTATGATGTGGCTTGGCAATCTTGTTAATATTAATGTCGAACAGCATCCGGTAATTGGCGGAATACTTATATCGGTTCTTATGGGAATGATTCTTACTCTTCCTATAAGTTCAGCAGCAATAGGTGTTTCCATGGGAATAACAGGTGTTGCCGCCGGAGCGGCGACGGTTGGATGCTGTTGTCAGATGGTTGGATTTGCGGTTGCAAGTTACAGGGAAAATAAAATGGGTGGTCTTATTGCACAGGGAATCGGAACATCAATGCTTCAGGTTCCTAATATTGTAAAAAAACCGCTTATCTGGATACCGCCAATCGTGTCAAGTGCGATACTTGGACCTGTATCAAGTGCAATTCTTAGAATGACAAGCACTCCGACAGGTTCTGGTATGGGTTCAGCCGGATTTGTGGGACAGATTATGGCATGGCAGTCAATGACACAGACAATGTCAGTTCCTGTTGTTGCAATAGAAATCATACTTATGCATTTTGTCCTTCCTGCACTTATAACACTTGCTGTTTCAGAGTGGATGAGAAAGATGAAATGGATAAAAGACGGAGATATGCTTTTAAGGTTGTAAAGGAAAATATATATGAAGATAACGAAAGAACAGTCATTTGAAGAAAATAGAAAATTTCTTGGATTTATAAAAGAATGTCCAACATCATACCAGACAGTAAATACATTGAAGAAAATATTTGATGAAGCAGGTTTTGTCCAGAAAGAAGAGTGGGAATACGGCTTCTGGAACAAGGATGATGCATTTGGAAGCCCTGATGGAGAATATAAGGGGTATGTTATAAGAAATGACTCATCAATTATTGCTTTCCGTGTACCGGCATGCAAAAGCCCGAAAGGATTTAAAATTGTATGTTCACACACTGACTCACCGATGTTTAAATTCAAAGATAATGGTGAATACGGAAATAGTGATACATGTTTAAAACTTGATGTGGAAAAATATGGTGGAATGATTACACAGTCATGGTTTGACAGACCTCTTGGTGCTGCCGGAAGAATAGTATGTGACGTTGATGGCATATTGGACAGTATACTTGTCAATATATCTGAGCCGTCTTTTATAATTCCGTCACTGGCAATACACATGACAAGAGGAAATGATGCTTCAAAGATGGGTATATCTGTGCAGAAAGAAATGCAGCCGGTTGCAGCAGACAAAGGTTTATATGAACTGATACGAAAAGAATTTGGAATAAAGCAGAGTGACATTCTAGGAACGGATTTATATCTGTATAATACTCAGGAAGGCTGTATTATGGGTGAGAATGCCTCTTTGATATCAGCACCGAGAATAGATGACCTTCAATGTGTTTACAGCACTATGACAGGCTTTATACAGACCAGATGTCAGGATAAACCGGAGAGAGATGAGTATATAAAAGTATATGCGGCCTTTGATAATGAAGAAGTAGGAAGCCTATCAAGACAGGGGGCGAGCTCTGATTTTCTGCCTGTTGTGTTAAGAGAACTCGCATCAGTTAAAGATATTACAGGAAGCGGATTTAACCGTATGCTTTCAAAAAGTTTTATGCTAAGTGCAGACAATGCACATGCCATGCATCCAAATTATTCTGAAAAAGCGGATGTTATCCATAGACCGGATATGAATGGTGGAGTTGTAATTAAGTATCACGGCGGACAGAAATATACAACAGATGCATGCACAGGTGCATTTGTAAAACAGATTTGTAAGAAAGCAGATATTCCATATCAGACATATTATAATAATTCAGATGTTGCCGGAGGTTCCACACTTGGAAATCTTGTAATGGCTAATTTGTCAGTAAAGGCGGCAGATATAGGTATTGCACAGCTTGCAATGCATTCTTCATATGAGACATCAGGAGCATACGATACAATTTATATGAGTGAGTTTGTAAAAGAATTTTATGGAAAGGAAACACAGATATGATAAAGGAACTTGCAAAGAAAAACCGTTCATATAGAAGATTTTATGAAAATAAAAAGATAACAGAAGATGAACTTAAAGAACTTGTCGATATGGGAAGAAATACGCCGTCAGCAGCTAACAGACAGCCGGTAAGATATAAACTTGTATGTGATGAGGTAATGAATGAAAAAGTATTTGAATGTCTTGGTTGGGCAGGATATTTAAAGGATTGGGCAGGACCTGTTAAAGGGGAAAGACCATCGGCATACATAATTATGGCTACAGATAAAAATGCAAAAGCGGAATGTGATGAGGGAATTATCGGACAGACAATTCTTCTGGCAGCAGTTGAAAAAGGAATGGGCGGATGTTTTCTTGGCAATGTCAACAGGGCAAAGCTGGCTGGTGTTATTGGCCTTTCGGATGATATGAAGATTGATTACTGCATCGCACTTGGATATCCGAAAGAAGAAGTTGTGCTTGAGGATATTCCGGATGGAGGAGATATAAAATATTACAGGGATGCGAATCAGGTACACCATGTTCCTAAGATTAAACTTGATGATTTGATATTATAAAAATATCTGAAAATCTACTTGATATATTTTATCATTAATGATATTATTTAGAAATGTAATTAATTCCCTGAGGGAGTAATCGGCATAACATAAGTTGTGTAGTTATATCGACATAATGGTTTAATACCCGGTATTACTGTAAATGATGAGACTCGTGGATAGCTTTTAATACAAAGCTGTCCGGAGTCTCTTTTTTGTTATGCCGGCGGGGAAAATATATAAAAATTACAAAAGAAATGGAGATTAATATGAGTTTAATTGAATTGTTTATTCTGGCAGTTGGTTTGTCAATGGATGCATTTGCTGTTTCAGTCTGTAAGGGGTTGTCACTTGGAAAGATAAAGCCTAAGCATATGTGCATTGCAGGTGCATGGTTTGGTGGTTTTCAGGCACTTATGCCTCTTATGGGTTATTTTCTTGGCAGCTTTTTTGCTGATAAAATAACTAAATATTCGCATTGGATAGCATTTATTCTTCTTGTGATTATCGGTGCTAATATGGTGAGAGAAGCATTTGGCGAAGAAGAAAGATTAGATGCCAATATGAATCCGGCATCAATGTTTCTGCTTGCAATAGCAACAAGTATAGATGCACTTGCGGTAGGTGTTACGTTTGCATTTCTTCAGGTTAATATAATATATGCTGTAATATTTATCGGATGTGTCACATTTGTCTGTTCGGCAGCAGGTGTAAAAATTGGAAGTGTTTTCGGTGAAAAATATAAGTCAAAAGCAGAGATATGCGGTGGAATTATACTTATTCTCATAGGCATTAAAATTCTTTTCGACGGATTAGGAATTTTATAGGAATTTTAGTTGAAAATTAGCCTTGTTTATCATAAAATTGTATTATAAATATACGTTAAAAATATAAACTGAAAAGAGGGATAGTTATGAGACTTAATTTTTTAGGTGCTGACCATGAAGTAACAGGAAGCTGTCATTTTCTTCAGGCGTGTGGTGTGAATATACTTGTTGACTGCGGTATGGAGCAGGGGAATGATGTTTATGAGAATCAGGAACTGCCAATCCCGGCATCGGAAGTTGATTATGTATTACTTACACATGCACATATTGACCATTCAGGATTGATTCCGCTTTTGTATACAAATGGATTCAGAGGCAAAGTTTACACAACAAGACCAACTGTGGATTTGTGTGAGATAATGCTTAAAGACAGTGCTCATATTCAGGAATTTGAGGCTGAATGGCGTAACCGTAAAGCAAAACGTTCCAACGGTACGTTGAAAGAATTCGTGCCGCTGTATGATATGGATGCGGCTGTTAATGTTATGAAACAGTTTGTTGGCTGTCCATATTCAGAAAAGATTGATTTATGCGACGGAATTACAATAAGATTTATAGATGCCGGACATCTTCTTGGTTCAGCAAGTATTGAAGTCTGGATTGATGAAGATGGCATTTCAAAGAAAATTGTATTTTCGGGAGATATAGGTAATGTTAATAAGCCTATTATAAAAGACCCGGAATATATAAAAGATGCAGATTACGTTGTTATGGAATCTACATATGGCGACAGAAGCCATGGTGGAACGCCTGATTATGCGGCAGAACTTGTAAAGGTGTTTACAAGAACATTTGAACGTGGAGGTAATGTTGTAATTCCTTCATTTGCAGTCGGAAGAACACAGGAACTTTTATATTTTATACGCGAAATTAAAGAAAAGAAGCTTATTGACAGACCATTTGATGTATATCTTGACAGTCCGCTGGCAATTGAATCTACTAACATATTTGGTAAAAATACACATGAATGTTTTGATGAAGAAGCAATGAAATTTATAGATGCAGGAATCAACCCGCTTGTATTTGAAGGGTTGAAGTTTGCCACAACAAGTGAAGCCTCAAAGATGATTAATTTTGATAATAAGCCAAAAGTAATTATATCTGCATCAGGTATGTGCGAGGCCGGACGTGTAAGGCATCATCTGAAACATAACCTTTGGAGACCGGAGTGTACGATACTTTTTGTGGGATATCAGGCAGTCGGAACAACAGGCCGTGCTATTGTTGAGGGAGCCAAAGAAATTAAGCTTTTTGGTGAACCGATACAGGTAAGTGCTGAGATTGCACAGCTTCCTGGAACAAGCGGACACGCAGACAGGGAAGGTCTTGTAAAGTGGATTAATTCATTTGAAAAGAAGCCACAGAAGGTATTTATAGTTCATGGTGAAGATTCAGTATGTGATAGTTTTGCGGCATTACTTCACGATGCGTACGGATATGATACACTTGCACCTTACACCGGAGCTGTTTATGATCTTGCTGGTAATGTTGAGATTTCACATGGTAATGAACAGAAGAAGTCAAGAAGGACAGTTGTTAAGCGTAATCAGGGCGTATTTGCAAGACTTGTTGCAGCCGGACAGAGACTTATGACTGTTATAACCCACAATGAAGGAGGGGCAAATAAAGATCTTGCAAAATTTGCTGACCAGATAAATGCTTTGTGTGATAAGTGGGATAGATGATAATAAGCACAGGAGAGTTTATGAAGAAGTTATTATTTGTATTTAATCCCAATTCGGGTAAGGCACAATTAAAGAATAAACTTATGCAGATAGTACAGATATTTTCAGAAGGCGGATATGATGTTACGGTATATCCTACAAAAGCTGCCATGGATGGATATAATTATATTATAGAAAATGGCTTGTCACATGATGTCATAGTGTGCAGCGGTGGCGATGGAACGCTTAATGAGACTGTTGGTGCGGTATTGCATCTTGATGAAAGAATTCCTATAGGATATATTCCAAGCGGTACAACTAACGATTTTGCCAGGAGTCTCGGAATTCCCAAAGATATGATTGAAGCAGCTAAGGTTATTGTAAAAGGAAGAACATTCAACTGTGATATAGGAATGGTTGACGGACAGAGAAGTTTTAATTATGTTGCTGCATTCGGGGCTTTTACAGAGGTTTCATATAATACTCCGCAGCAACTGAAAAATGTACTTGGACATCAGGCATATATAATTGAAGCTGCTAAGCAGTTTATGACATTAAAGCCATGCTATGTAAGAGTAAAAAGCGATATAAAGAATGTTGAAGGAAACTTTGTATATGGAATGGTAAGTAATACAAAATCAGTTGGCGGCATGAAGTTTCTTGTAGGTGGTTCTACTGATTTGCAGGATGGGCTGTTTGAAGTGACACTCATACGTGAAATAAAGAATCCTATGGACCTGCAGCAGCTTGTCAATGCTTTTATGACACAGAAGTTTGATGAGTCGGATATGGTATGTTCATTTAAGACCAATCATGTTGAATTTGAATCTCCAAATGAAATAGCATGGACTCTTGATGGAGAGTTTGGGGGTTCGCTTAAAAAGACAGTATTTGATGTAATGCCCAAAGCGGTGGATTTCATTGTCAGAGGAAAAAAGAAGAAAAGTTAGATATGTATAACTTTATAAATTTAAGAAAAAATAGAAATTAGTTTATAATTTTAGGCTGGTTCGCTGAATTTTAAAATAAAATTTTGCGAATCAGCCTTTATTTTTTAGATTCAAACATAATATCGGACAAAAAACAAGCGATTTGCAAAACAAACAGTAAAAAAGATATGAACAATTCAGACACAATTTAATGATTGATACATGTATAATATAAATTATGAAAAATAAAATTTAGATTGATTTCGTGAAAAACTAATAAAATTACATCTAAACTGTAATAAATACTAAGAAAAATAAGTAAAATTACAGATAATATAATAAAATTAAGCGAAATGATAAATAATCAGACAAATATTTAAAAAAAAGATATTTACACGCATATAAAAATGGCGTATATTATAGGACAAGAAAAAACCATTGCGAAAGGATGATAACGACTTATGGAAAAACAGAGCAGACAGCCGGGACTGTACAGTCCGAGCTTTGAACATGATAACTGCGGTATCGGTGCCGTTGTAAGCATCAAGGGAATTAAGACACACCAGACAGTTTCAGATGCATTAAGTATTGTTGAGAATCTGGAACACAGAGCCGGAAAAGATGCAGAAGGAAAAACAGGTGATGGTGTTGGTATTCTTCTTCAGATTTCACACAAGTTTTTCAAGAAGGCGGTAAAACCACTTGGAATCCAGATTGGTGATGAGAGAGAATACGGCGTTGGTATGTTTTTCTTTCCACAGGATGAACTGAAGAGAAATCAGGCTAAAAAAATGTTTGAAATCATTGTTGAGAAAGAAGGCCTTGAATTCTTAGGCTGGAGAGAAGTGCCTACTTATCCTCAGATACTTGGTAAGAAAGCAGTGGATTGTATGCCTTACATTATGCAGGCTTTTGTGAAGAAACCGGCAGATGTGGCTAAGGGAATAGATTTTGACAGAAAACTGTATGTCGCAAGACGTGTTTTTGAACAGACTAATGAAGATACATATGTAGTTTCACTTTCAAGCAGAACTATTGTATACAAGGGTATGTTCCTTGTAGGACAGCTCCGTCAGTTCTTTGGTGATTTGGAGGATGCAGATTATGAATCAGCAATCGCAATTGTCCATTCAAGATTCTCTACTAATACAAATCCTAGCTGGGAACGTGCTCATCCTAACAGATTTATTGTTCATAATGGTGAAATTAACACAATTAAGGGTAATGCCGACAGAATGCTTTCAAGAGAAGAGACAATGTATTCGGAATATCTTGAATCAGAGATGGCAAAGATTACACCTGTTGTAAATACCAATGGTTCGGATTCAGCTATGCTTGATAACACACTGGAATTCCTTGTTATGAATGGCATGCCGCTTCCTCTTGCTGTAATGATTACAATTCCTGAACCATGGAGCAATAACAAAGCAATGGCACAGGAAAAGAAAGACTTTTATCAGTATTATGCAACTATGATGGAACCATGGGATGGACCTGCATCAATTCTTTTCTCTGATGGTGATATAATGGGTGCGGTTCTTGACCGTAATGGTCTTCGTCCTTCTCGCTATTATGTAACTAATGACGGTTATCTTATTCTTTCTTCAGAAGTCGGTGTTCTTCCGATTGCTGAGAGCAGAATCAAGGTAAAGGACAGATTAAGACCTGGTAAAATGCTTCTTGTTGATACAGTAAAGGGCGAACTTATAGATGATGATGAGTTAAAAGAAAAATATGCAACAAAGCAGCCTTATGGCGAATGGCTTGATAACAACCTTGTACAGCTTCATGATTTAAAGATTCCAAATCAGAAAGTGCCAATGCATACAAAGGAAGAGAGAGCAAGACTCCAGAAAGCATTCGGATATACATATGAAGATTTGAAGACATCTATTCTTCCTATGGCACTTAACGGTTCAGAGTCAATTGGTGCGATGGGTATTGATACACCGCTTGCAGTGCTTTCAAATAAACATCAGCCATTATTTAATTATTTTAAACAGCTTTTTGCACAGGTAACAAATCCGCCTATAGATTCAATCCGTGAAAAAGTCGTAACATCAACAACTGTTTATCTCGGAACAGATGGAAATGTCCTTGAAGAAAAAGCAGAAAACTGTAAACAGTTAAAGATTAATGACCCAATCCTTACAAATACAGACCTTTTGAAGATTAAAAATATGAAGGTTGACGGATTTAAGGTAGAGACAATTCCTATTATTTATTATAAGAATACATCTCTTGAAAAAGCAATTGACCATCTCTTTGTAGAGGTTGACAGAGCACACAGAGAGGGTGCAAATATTATAATTCTTTCTGACCGCGGTGTTGACGAAAATCATGTTGCAATTCCTTCGCTTCTTGCTGTATCTGCACTTCAGCAGTACCTTGTACAGACAAAGAAAAGAACTGCAATGGCTGTTATTCTTGAGAGTGGTGAGCCAAGAGATGTCCATCATTTTGCAACACTGTTAGGATATGGTGCATCAGCAATTAATCCATATCTTGCACAGGAGAGCATTCAGGAATTAATAGACCTTAATATGCTTGATAAAGATTATTATGCTGCTGTAGATGATTATAACAATGCGATACTTGGCGGAATTGTTAAAATTGCTGCAAAGATGGGTATTTCAACAATACAGTCATATCAGGGTGCTAAGATTTTTGAGGCAATAGGTATTGATTCAGATGTTATTAATAAATATTTCAAGGGTACAGTGAGCAGAATTGAAGGTATAAGCCTTAAAGATATCCAGGAGGATGTTGAAACACTTCATTCTAAGGCATTTGACCCATTGGGACTTCCTACTGATACAACACTTGACAGCAATGGTGCACATAAGTTAAGAAGCGGAAAAGAAGAGCATCTTTACAATCCGCAGACAATTCACCTTTTACAGCTTGCAACAAGAACAGGTGATTATAAGATTTTCAAGGAATATACAAAGCTTGTAAATAAAGATACAGGTGCCATGAATCTTCGTGGACTTATGGACATCAGATTTCCTAAGAAAGGAATTAATATTGATGAAGTTGAAAGTGTTGATTCGATTGTAAGAAGATTTAAGACAGGTGCTATGTCTTACGGTTCTATTTCAAAAGAAGCACATGAGACAATGGCGATTGCAATGAATATGCTTCACGGCAAGTCAAATTCAGGCGAGGGCGGTGAAGATGAGGACAGACTTACTGTAGGACCTGACGGATTAAACAGATGTTCAGCAATCAAGCAGGTTGCGTCAGGACGTTTCGGTGTAACATCTAAGTATCTTGTAAGTGCACAGGAAATACAGATTAAGATGGCACAGGGTGCAAAGCCTGGTGAAGGCGGCCATTTACCTGGAAAGAAGGTATATCCATGGATTGCAAAGACACGTCTTTCAACACCGGGTGTATCACTTATTTCACCTCCACCACATCACGATATTTACTCTATCGAGGACTTGGCACAGCTTATATATGATTTGAAAAATGCGAACAAAAATGCACGTATTTCAGTTAAGCTTGTATCAGAGGCAGGCGTTGGTACAGTTGCTTCTGGTGTTGCAAAAGCAGGTGCACAGGTAATTCTTATATCAGGTTATGACGGCGGTACAGGTGCGGCTCCGAGAAGTTCTATCCACAATGCCGGACTTCCATGGGAACTCGGACTTGCAGAGGCACATCAGACACTTACTATGAACGGACTTCGTAATAAGGTAATTATTGAGACAGATGGTAAGCTTATGAGTGGCCGTGATGTTGCGATTGCAGCTATGCTTGGTGCTGAAGAATTTGGTTTTGCAACAGCACCGCTTGTAACAATGGGTTGTGTAATGATGAGAGTATGTAATCTTGATACATGTCCTGTAGGTGTTGCAACACAGAATCCTGAACTTCGTAAGAGATTTACAGGAAAACCTGAATACGTTGTCAACTTTATGAGGTTTATAGCAGAAGAACTTCGTGAATACATGGCAAAACTTGGTGTGAAGACAGTTGATGAACTTGTCGGAAGAACAGATTTACTCGAACAGAGAGATGTTCCTGGCAGCGGACGTTCAAAGAATGTTGATCTTTCACAGATTCTTGATAATCCATATATTAAGGAAGCTGCAAAGATTCATTACGATAAGAAAAATGTATATGATTTCCAGCTTGAAAAGACAGTTGATGAGAAAGTTCTCTTGAAGAAATTTGCAACGGCACTTGATGAAAAACAGAAGAGAAGTGTTGAGGTAGATGTAACTAATACAGACCGTGCAGTCGGTACTCTTCTCGGTGCTGAGATTACAAGAAGATTTGGTGAGACACTTGATGAAGATACATTTACAGTAAAATGTAACGGTGCCGGCGGACAGAGCTTTGGTGCATTCATACCTAAGGGACTTACGCTTGAACTTGTCGGCGACAGCAATGATTACTTCGGAAAAGGCCTTTCAGGCGGTAAACTTATTGTATATCCGCCTACAGGATGTGCTTATAAAGAAGATGAAAATATCATCATAGGTAATGTTGCACTTTATGGAGCTACAAGCGGTAAAGCATTTATCAATGGTGTTGCCGGAGAGCGTTTCTGCGTAAGAAATTCAGGTGCTACAGCGGTTGTAGAGGGCTGTGGTGACCATGGATGTGAATACATGACAGGCGGCCGTGTGGTTGTACTTGGCAGAACAGGAAAGAACTTTGCAGCAGGTATGAGCGGCGGTATCGCATACGTTCTTGATGAAGATACAAGCCTTTATAAGAGAATGAATAAACAGCTTGTATCAATTGAACCTGTAACAGATAAGTATGATGTACTTGAATTAAAAGATTTGATTACAGAACATGTTGCATATACAAATTCAAAGAAAGGCAAAGAAGTTCTTGATAATTTTGGTGAATACCTTCCAAAGTTCAAGAGAATCATACCTCACGATTATAAGAAGATGTTAAATACAATAGTCCAGATGGAAGAAAAAGGACTTAGCAGTGAGCAGGCTCAGATAGAAGCATTTTATGCGGCTACAAAGTGATGTGCACAGCCGAGGCACACATCACATCGGTTCGTTTGATGGAAAGGAGATACGTATGGGAAAGCCAACAGGATTTTTAGAATATGAGCGAAAAGAAGCAAAAGCTGTTTCGCCAAAAGAGAGAATAAAGAATTTTAATGAGTTTCATACACCACTTTCAGAGGCAGAGCAGAGATGTCAGAGTGCAAGATGCATGGACTGCGGTGTTCCGTTCTGCCAGTCAGGAATGAATATTAAAGGAATGACGTCAGGATGTCCTTTAAACAATCTTATTCCTGAATGGAATGACCTTGTATACACAGGAAACTGGGAGCAGGCATATAACAGGCTTCATAAGACAAGTAATTTCCCTGAATTTACAAGCCGCGTGTGTCCTGCACTCTGTGAGAAAGCATGTACATGTGGTCTTAATGGTGATGCAGTCTGCACGAAAGAAAATGAAATGGCTATTATTGAACATGCCTATGCTAATGGCTGGGCAGGTCCAAAGCCTCCAAAGGTAAGAACCGGCAAAAGAATAGCGGTTGTAGGTTCAGGTCCTGCCGGACTTGCAGTTGCAGACCAGCTAAATACGAGAGGACATAATGTTACAGTATTTGAAAGGGCTGACAGAATTGGCGGACTTTTAAGATATGGCATTCCTAATATGAAGCTTGAAAAACATATTATAGACAGAAAACTTGAAGTTATGAAAGCTGAAGGAATTGAGTTTGTAACAGAAGCAAATGTCGGAGAAAAAATCAAGGCAAAAAAGCTTGTTGATGAGTATGATGCAGTTGTACTTGCATGCGGAGCTTCTAATCCAAGAGATATCAATGCTCCGGGAAGGGATGCCAATGGAATTTATTTTGCCGTAGATTTTCTTAAAGCAACTACAAAGAGCCTTCTCGATTCTGATTTGAGCGATGGCAAATTTATATCAGCAAAAGATAAAAATGTTATTGTAATAGGTGGCGGTGATACAGGCAATGACTGTGTCGGAACATGTATAAGACATGGCTGTAAATCAGTTACACAGCTTGAGATGATGCCTAAGGCACCTGATACAAGAAGAGAGAGTAATCCATGGCCACAGTGGCCGCTTGTATGCAAGACTGATTACGGTCAGGAAGAGGCAATAGCGGTATTTGGACATGATCCACGAATTTATACAACAACAGTAAAAGAATTCAAGAAAGATAAAAAAGGAAATCTTGAGAAGGTTGTTGTTATAAGCCTCGAGTCCAAAGTTGACGAGAAAACTGGAAGAAGAATGATGGTTCCTGTAGAGGGAACAGAGAAGGAACTTCCTTGTGAGCTTGTTCTTATTGCCGCAGGATTTCTTGGAACACAGAAATATGTCACAGATGCATTTGGTGTTGAACTTACTGAACGTACAAATATCAAGACAGAAGAAGGAAAGTTTGCAACAAATGCAGCGGGTGTATTTACTGCCGGTGACTGCCATACAGGTCAGTCTCTTGTTGTAAAGGCTATCCGTCAGGGCCGTGATTGTGCAAGAGAAGTAGATAAATATCTGATGGGATATACAAATCTTTAAAAATTAATATAGCAAAACAGATGCTGCCGCTTTGATAAAAAGTGGCGGCATTTTTGGATTAATAAGATAAAAATCTGCCGGGGAGTGGAAATAAAATAGAAAAAATGATATTATAAATATTAATCAGAGCAATTAGTCAGATAGAGAGTTATAGTGCAAGAGGTATTGAATATGAAGAAATTGACACAGAAACTAAAAAAAATAACAAGAGTTCTTTTTGGACGTACAGCATTTGTAATAATTGCAATTCTGATGCAGTTTGCATTTTTCTTCATACTTATCAACTGGCTGTACAGATATTCTGTGCTTATACATTTATTATTTGTACTTCTTGGTATGTTTGTTGTCATACATATTTTTAATGAGGATACCAATTCGGCGTTTAAGATGGCATGGATTATACCGGTGCTTATAATACCTATATTCGGAACCATGATATATGTATTTGTTAATCTGCAGCTTGGCACTAAGATTATGAGGTCTAGACTTGCATCGATTGATAAACAGCTGCATGAGAAAGCCAAAACAAGTGATGCAGTGCTCGAAAAGCTTAAAAGTGAGCTGCACGGAGAACGAGGGCTGGCTTCTTATTTACATAATGTCGGTGACTTTCCGGCATATTATGATAATGATATTGAGTTCTTTCCGCTTGGCGAGTTCAAGTTTGAAGAGATGAAAAAGCAGCTCATGGCTGCAGAAAAGTTTATTTTTATGGAATATTTCATAGTGACTGACAGCTATATGTGGAGAAGCATTCTTGATATATTAAAGTTAAAGGCTTCACAGGGTGTAGAAGTCCGTTTTATGTATGATGGAATGTGCTCGCTTGCATTGCTTCCATATGGATATTACAAAGAACTTGAAAATATGGGAATAAAATCAAGACCGTTTTCACAGATAAAGCCGGTCCTTTCTACAGTACAGAATAACCGTGACCATAGAAAAATACTTATAGTTGATGGCAAGACTGCGTTTACAGGCGGAATTAATCTTGCTGATGAGTATATTGATAAACTTGACAGATTCGGACATTGGAAAGATACAGCAGTTATGGTAAAAGGCGATGCTGTAAAAAGTTTTACGTACATGTTTTTGAAAATGTGGAATGTAGCCGGTAAGAAGGACAGAATTGAACAGGAAGAAATTGATAATTATATTATTAATTTTGATAAGGATGAATGTCTGAATGATTTTGATTTAAAAAATGAACTTATCCGCAGTAATGGATATGTCATTCCATATGGTGACAGCCCATTTTCATCTGAGAGAATAGGAAAACGTGTATACATTGACATATTAAACAGGGCACAGCGATATGTTCATATTATGACACCATATCTTATATTGGATGATGAGATGATTGCCGCTTTGAGATATTGTGCAGCAAGGGGCGTTGAGACAACTATAATCATGCCGCATATCCCTGATAAGGTTTATGCATATCTTCTGGCAAGGACATATTATCCGGAACTTATAAAACATGGCGTTAATATATATGAATACACACCTGGATTTGTCCATGCAAAGGAATTCATAAGTGATGACTGCCGTGCGACTGTTGGAACTGTTAATCTTGATTTCAGAAGTTTATATCTTCATTTTGAGTGCGGAGCATATATTTATAAAAATGATGTTGTGGCAGATATCGAAAATGATTATCAGAAAACACTTGAAAAATGTCAGAAGATTACAGAAGAAGATTGTAAAAAATATCCGTGGCATAAAAAACTAATAGGACAGATATTAAGACTGCTTGCACCGCTTATGTAATATATTTTACAATTTTGCGTGAAATTTAAGGCGTTTCGGTTGTTTTTAATTTTTAAATGTAGTATTATCGGATTATCACAAACTAAAGTAAAAAACAGAAGGTACATATTTAAAGGATAAAAGTTCTTATGGTACCTGGAGGAGGATGAATATGTTTACAGTGACAGTAATGTTGGATTCAGTTGAAAAGGTGCAGAGATTTGTTAGTGTAATAAGCAAGTATTCTTGCTCGTTTGATATTGAGTCTGAACACAGTTGTGTTGATGCTAAGTCAATTGTAGGTTTATTCAGCCTTGATATCAGTAAACCTCTTCATCTTACAATACAGGATGAAGGAGCAGAACTTGAAGATATTTTGAGAGATATCCAGGAATTTATGGAATATTAATTGTAAATGTAAATTGTATATAAATAGACAGGAGTGAATTATTGAAGGTTTTAAATGCGAAACTTCGTGAGAAATTTATAGAAGCACTTAAAGCTGTGCTGCCTATAGTTGCAATTGTTCTGATTTTGGGATTTACAATCGCCCCGGTTACACCGAGTGTACTTCTTTGCTTTCTGGTAGGAACTGTAATGGTAATGGCTGGAATGATGTTTTTTACATTAGGTGCGGAGATGTCAATGACGCCGATGGGAGAAAAAGTCGGTGCATGTATGACAAAAAGTAAAAAAATAGTATTCATTGTTATCATGTCATTTGTACTTGGCGTGATAATTACAATATCAGAACCTGATTTACAGGTTTTGGCTTCTCAGGTTCCATCCGTTCCCAATATGACACTTATATTGTCAGTTGCGGCAGGAGTAGGAGTCTTTTTGGCGATAGCTCTTATTCGTATGCTAATAGGAATTGCACTTCCGCCATTGCTCGCATTCTTTTACATTATAGTATTTATTCTTATGGCTTTTGTGCCTGAAAGCTTCAGGGCAGTAGCGTTTGATTCCGGTGGTGTTACGACAGGACCGATGACGGTACCATTTATAATGGCATTGGGAATTGGTATTGCTTCCATAAGAAATGATAAACATGCAGCGGATGACAGTTTTGGACTTGTTGCGTTATGTTCTATCGGACCTGTTCTTGCTGTAATGACACTTGGCATGATTTACAGACCGGCTGAGAGCGGTTACAGTGCTGCTGTGGTACCGGAAGTGGCTGATTCTGTGGAATTATGGCATCTTTTTGGGAGTGGTATGCCATCTTATATAAAAGAGATAGCAATATCAATGCTCCCTATTATAATAGTATTTGGAATTTTTCAGCTGGTTTCATTGAAACTTACAGGCAGAAGTCTCTTGAAAATCGTGATAGGACTTTTGTATACATATATAGGACTAGTACTTTTTCTCACAGGAGCAAACGTAGGATTTATGCCAGCGGGTAATTATCTTGGAAAGGTACTTGCGTCTCTTAATTATAAATGGATACTTGTCCCGATAGGTGCGTTGATTGGATATTTTATTGTTAAAGCAGAACCGGCGGTATATGTGCTTAATCATCAAGTTGAAGAAATTACAGATGGTGCAATATCAGCGAAAGCAATGGGAATAAGTCTTTCAGTTGGCGTTGCGTTGTCAGTGGCACTTGCTATGGTGAGAGTATTATGGGGGATTCCTATAATGTATTTTCTGATACCGGGATATGTGCTGGCTATAGGGATATCATTTTTTATACCAAAGATTTTTACGGCAATTGCATTTGACTCGGGAGGGGTTGCATCGGGACCGATGACGGCAGCATTCCTTCTTCCACTTGCACAGGGGGCATGTGCAGCTGTCGGAGGCAATATTGTTGAAGATGCATTCGGGGTTGTTGCAATGGTTGCAATGACGCCTCTTATTACAATCCAGATTCTCGGCGTTGTATACAAAATTAAACAGCATACGTCTAAAGGTGAAGCGGTATATGCTTATGAAGCCATGGATGAAGATGCAATTATTGAACTTTAGAAATGCACAAATAAGATTGACGGAGTGTAAATATGAGTGAATTATATCTGATGGTTACTATTATCAATCGTAATCTTACAAAAAAGTTTATGGATTTTTATACAGATACCGGACTTGAAGTATCCATGACGGCAGCGGGCAGCGGAACAGCCGCCAATGAAATACTTGATTATTTTGGGCTTGAAGGCAGTGAGAAAAGTGTATTGTTTCATGTTGTGACAGATGGTAAGTGGAGTGAAGTGAAGCGAAAGCTTTCAAAAGAAATGAAGATTGACATTCCCGGAGTTGGGATTGCATTTGTAATCCGGATAAGCAGTATAGGGGGCAAGAAGGCACTTAACTATCTGACATGCGGGCAGGAATTTGTGAAGGGAGATGAATCTGTATTGAAAGAGACAAAGTATGAACTTGTTGTAGTTATTGCAAATCAGGGATATTCTGAAGATGTCATGGATGCGGCAAGGAAAGTGCATGCGGCAGGAGGAACAGTTATTCATGCAAAGGGAACCGGTGCAAAAAAAGCAGAAAAGTTTCTCGGAGTTACACTTGTTCCTGAAAAGGATATGATATTTATTGTTACAAAGACAGAGAATAAAAATGATATTATGAGAGCAATAATGGATGAAGCGGGATTTGAGAGCAAAGCCAAAAGCATTGTATTTTCAATACCGGTTACAGATACGGCAGGCATGAGGCTTATGGAAGAAATAGAAGAAAGCATGCACTTGACAAATAATAATACATAATATACAATATTATGAGTGCTTTGATGTTAATAACAGGCATCGGTTGTATATTTGCGGAAGTGTCGGAATGGCAGACGAGCAAGATTCAGGTTCTTGTGTGGATTATCCACGTGTGGGTTCAAGTCCCATTTTCCGCATTAATAATGTTTTGAGAAAGTCCCGTTAAGGGGCTTTTTTCTTATCACCGGGATGGGAAATATTAAAAAATAACATTGAATTGGCGGTGCATATGGCAGTTGATTATTCGAAGATTATTACGGATATATGTAAAGATATATTGAAACTGACGGGTATGTTTCCTTATTTTATAATTGCAGCAGTTCTTATTACATGTTTTATATATACGATATTCAGATGGCATAAAAAATTAAAATTCGTATTGTGGTGTCTGTTTATATTTTATATTGAAGCATTATTGTGGATTACATTCTTTTCAAGGGAACCCGGAAGCAGAAGGGCAATTGATATGACATTTCTGTATACATGGGGATATACGGCTCAGGAACATGCTTTTTTTATAGAAAATATAATATTATTTGTTCCATTTGGCTTTATGATGCCATGCATTTTCAGAATGTTCAGGAAGATGCCGGTATGCGTTATGGGAGGATTTATATTCTCAGTTATGATTGAAGTTGTGCAATATATAACACAGAGAGGATACAGCCAGCTCGATGATGTTGTTACTAATACGGCCGGTGCACTGGCAGGCTGGATTGTGTGGGCTTTGATTGCAGGAATTATATATATGATAAAAAGAGTAATAAGAATATTGATGGGGAATATGTACAGCGTACATTCGCACAGAAATTTCAGAAGATATTAGGTACTTTTTACTTAATAGGTTTAGTAAAATTAGCACTTATTTACGTGCTGAATATGGCAGAAGTGCACAAAAATCAAAACAATTTTGATATATTTTCACGATTTTATTGACACATTTTTCTAAAGGTGGTATCCTAGTAGAGAACTAAAAAATACCATAAGAAAGGGAGATTTTATCATGAAGATTAAAAAGATTTCAGCTTTAGTATTATCTTTAATGCTCGTATTTGCTATGTCAATTTCAGCATTCGCAGCTTCTAAGGATGATATTATCAGCAAACTTCAGAGTGCAGGCGTTGCTACAGAGTATGTTAACGTTGCAAAGCAGTTCTTAGCAGACAACACAGTAAGTGATGCAGATGCTGCTTACGTTATCGCTAAGATTGATGCTGCAACAGCTACAGCTAATGGTGTAAAGGATATTGCTTCTCTTACAGCAGACCAGAAGTCAGCTATCATGGCAGATATCAAAGATGCAGCTGCTAAGCTTGGTGCTACAGTTTCATTTGATGCATCAAATAACACAATTACAGCTGTTAAGGATGGCAAGTCATATGTTGTTGCTCTTTCTGCTAAAGTAGTTAAGGATACAGGTTTCACAACAGCTGCTACAGTTGGTGTTGTTGCTGTATTAGCAATGGGATTAGTTGTTTGTGCATTCGTTAGCAAGAAGAAAGTTGCTTAATTGAATAATTATGCATAAACGTAAAAACGTTAAAAGAATACTGGCATATATCTATATGCCAGTTTTTCTTTCTTTAATTGGTTTTTTATTAGTTTTCATTTGCTTGTCACCATATATCAGTGCGGTATATTCAGTTATGTCGATTCTTTCAGGAGAGACAACTGAAACGACTGTTGATGTGTCAGGTGTTCCTGATTTTAAATTAGAGAATGCACAGAATCAGGAAGAGGAGATACCTTATTCATCTGATATGTATCCGGCTCTCGGTGAACTGTATGCACAGATTACATGTGAGAGACTTGGAATTAAAGAGAATATCTATTTTGGAGACAGCAGAACAGAATTAAGGAATGGTGTCGGTCAGTATGCCGGTACACCTATATTTGGTTTTGGTGCACCTATTCTTCTTGGTGGTCATCATGCCACTTCGTTTGCTCCTTTGGAATATGTTGAAATAGGCGATGTTTTTACAGTAGTTACTTCTTATGGAAAGTATACATATGAGGTATATGATACAAGAATTGCAGACCAGAATGACAGGTCAGCATTTGGTTTTGATAGTAATGAAGAGATTATAACGATGTATACATGTTATCCATTTACTCCACTTACTTCATATACCCAGAGATTGTATGTATATGCAAGAAAAACATCCGGACCTAAGCTGGTATATTAGGAGGAGGTAGCATATGAAGAGAAAGTCAGAAAAGAGATCTAACTCAAAGAGAAAGTTTTATCCTTTGAGCATTATATTATCTTTTATATTAGCTGGTCTTCTTGCGATTGCCGGTTATCTTGTCGGAGCAAGCTTTGGGATATTCAGAAGCAATATCTTCCTTGAAAGTGCTGCAAAGACAGGATATTATGAGAGTGTCCATGAAAAATTCATTGAAAACGCAATGGATTTAGGTAAGCCGATGATGCTTCCTGATGAAGTATTTGAAGATATAGTGGATGCTGACAAGATGACATCTGATATAAAGCAGGTGTATAATTCAAGAATAGATAAGAAAGATATATCTGTTGACACAAGCAGTGTCAAAAAGAAACTTACAGATAACATATATAAATATGCACAAGATAATAATATTGCAATAGGCGACGAACAGAAGTCTGCTATTGAAGAATTTGTTACATCTATTGAAAAAGAGTATAAGACAGATGTTGATATAACATATATTAATTATTATGTCAGCTTCAGAAATATGTATAGCAAGTTCTTTATCATACTTATTGTAATTCTGTTAGTGCTTGCTGTTGTAGATATAGTAATTACAATAAAAGACCATCATTATGTTCACAGAGGTCTTAGATATGTAACTTATGCTACGCTTGCAGCAGCTATAATGACAGGTGTGCTTCCGTTGTTTTTGTTTATTCAGGGCAGATATAAGCATCTTAATATCAAACCTGTTTATTTCTATAATATGTTTGTTGATGTTATTAATAAGAGTCTCTACTCATTTATGGCTGTATCAGTATTTTTTATACTTGTATCAGCGGGCTTGATAATAGCAACTGTTATATTAAGAAAAAAAGCAGAAAAAGGACATAATTAATAAAATAATAAATAACAAGAGCCGCACGGTATGATTGAATAATCAGCTGTGCGGCTTTTCTTTGTAAAAAAGTGTCGTTTTTTTAATCAAATTGTCTTGCGTTACGGGTTTATGCAGACTGTTCATTTACAGACATGAAGGATTTGAAAGTCATATGACGGTCGATAATATTTCCGGCAATGCTTATGCCTTTGCCCATTGTAAAAGCTGCGACAATTGTTCCGATTCCAAGACCGTCGATGTGTCTTAAAAAGTAGCCTGTCATAAATGCTGTTGTTAAAAGGCATGTAACATCAAACCCAATTTTTATCTTTGAATATCTGACACCTGTTATATCAGCCATTTCGCGTGGAAATAAATCAGTAGGAACGATAGGAAGCTGACATCTGTTAGATAAAGCAATTCCGATGCAAAGAAGAATATAACTTATTACAAAGTAAAAAACACATGTTGGAATTGATTTTGGGAGAATATTAATCCACAATTCGTAAAAATCGAGCAGTTTTCCAAATACAAATCCGACAACAAAACTGAAAAGATATTGTGGAACGAATTTTTTTCGTAAAACCATAAGAGTGATGATAAGAATTCCCTGAAAAATATAAGTCCATGTACCGAGAGATATATGCGGCAGCACTTTTGAAAAAGCATAAGGTACACTTGAAATTGCCGAGATTCCTGCACCCGAATAAAGCATTAATACAACACCAAAGCTGTTGATAATTACGGCTGCCAGCAGGGCTAATTCACCCCTGAAAAGAAATGTCTGTTTTTTGTTTTCTAGATTTTCCATGATTTCCTCCTTAATAGAACGCTTTTAAATTTATCGCAGTGTGTGTTATTTTTCAAATAAATAGTTTTTATAAAACTATAGATAAAATCTATATAAAATGATATTATTTATTCGTCATTTTATGGAAATAAACAGGAGGGTAACTTCGTGAATCTTTTTCACATAAGATATTTTGTTAAGCTTGCCGAAGTAGGGCATTATACAAAGGCGGCACAGGAACTGCATATAACGCAGCCGAGTCTGAGCCATGCAATATCGCAGCTTGAAAATGAACTTGGTGTTCCGCTTTTTGAAAAAAATGGAAGAAATACAACACTTACAAGATTTGGGGATGAATTTCTGGCATGTGCAAAACAGACTATTTCAACACTTGACGGAGGTGTGGATTCCATACAGAGAGAAGCCAGAGGTGATGGTGTTATAAGGGTAGGGTTTCTACGTGCATTTGGAACACAGTTTGTTCCGCAGCTTGCGTCACAGTTTTTAAAAGAAAATAAAGATAATGAGATAGATTTTACATTTCATAGCGGAGCGACCAGAAAGCTGCTTAACGAGCTTGAACAAAAGAAGTATGACCTTGTATTCTGCTCAAAACCGACGGCTGAGTATAGATTTACAAGTGTTGCGGTAGAAAAGCAGATGCTGGTACTTATAACGCCGAAAAATCACCCGCTTGCGGCGAGAGAATCGGTTGAATTAGCGGAACTGATATCATATCCGATGATATATTTTACGAAAGAATCAGGTATGAGGGATGTTGTTGAACAGCTATTTGAGGCGGTAAAAGATAAGCCGAAGATAGCTTATGAAACAGAAGAAGACCAGGTTGTGGCGGGGCTTGTTGCACAAGGATTCGGAATCGCAATAGTTCCGTATATGGAATTGCTGCATAAACTGGATGTGAGTATAATACAGATAAGTTCACATCCATACAGCCGTGACTTGTATATGGTGAGTAATGAACAGATATATATGCGTCCGGCAGTAAGAAATTTCTATGAATTTGTACTTGATAAATATAAAAAACATGAAAATTAAACTTTTTGCTTGAATAACGCATAAAAAGGTGGTAAAGTTTATTTTAAAGGAAATGAAAAGAATTAAAAATAAACTTTCTGATATGAAAATAAACTTTTGGAGGGCATTATGGCTGACGGAACACAATTTACAGAACGCTTTAATGAACTTTTAAAGCAAAAAAACATGAAGCAGGTGGATTTGCTTACTGCGGCGGCAAATGAAGGAGTTAAGTTGTCGAAAAGCCAGATAAGCCAGTATGTAAGCGGTAGAGCAGTGCCGAGAAGAAATATTGGTGAATTTATTGCGATGACATTTGGTGTTGATGCTGACTGGCTTTATGGAGAAAAAATAGCTGAGAAAGGAAATATTAGTATGCGTGAATTCAAGAAATCATCAAAGTTAGATAATGTCTTATATGATGTGAGAGGTCCTGTTGTTGATGAGGCAAACAGGATGGAAGAAAATGGTACACATGTACTCAAGTTAAATATAGGCAATCCTGCACCATTCGGATTCAGGACACCTGATGAAGTTATATATGATATGCAGAGACAGCTCACAGATTGTGAGGGATATTCAACTTCAAAAGGACTTTTTTCTGCGAGAAAAGCAATTATGCAGTATGCACAGCTTAAAAATATACCTAACGTTTCAATAGAAGATATATATACAGGAAATGGTGTAAGTGAGCTTATAAATCTTAGTATGTCAGCATTGCTTGACAATGGAGATGAAGTGCTGGTTCCGGCTCCTGATTATCCGCTATGGACAGCATGTGTAACACTGGCCGGTGGCAAGGCTGTTCACTACATCTGTGATGAGCAGTCAGAGTGGTATCCTGATATTGATGATATTAAGAAGAAAGTTACTGACGGGACAAAGGCTATTGTAATAATCAATCCAAATAATCCGACAGGTGCGTTATATCCAAAAGAAGTTCTTGATCAGATTGTTGAAGTTGCAAGAGAACATCAGCTTATAATATTTTCAGATGAAATATATGACAGACTTGTCATGGATGGCGAAGAACATATTTCAATTGCATCGCTTGCACCGGATTTGTTCTGCGTTACATTCAGTGGGCTTTCAAAGTCGCATATGATTGCGGGTTACAGAATCGGCTGGATGATTTTAAGCGGCAACAAGAGCATTGCAAAAGATTATATGGAAGGTCTTAACATGCTTTCTAATATGAGACTTTGTTCAAATGTTCCGGCACAGTCAATAGTACAGACAGCACTTGGCGGACATCAGAGTGTCAATGGATATATAGTTCCGGGTGGAAGAATTTACGAGCAGAGAGAATATATTTACAAAGCACTTAATGACATTCCGGGAATCAGTGCAGTTAAACCCAAGGCAGCATTTTATATTTTTCCTAAGATTGATACAAAGAAGTTTAATATATATGATGATGAGAAATTTGCACTTGACCTTCTGCGTGAGAAGAAGATTCTCATAATTCACGGTGCTGGATTTAACTGGGGAGAGCCGGATCATTTCAGGGTTGTATATCTTCCAAGAATTGAAGTTCTTAAAGATGCAGTAGATAAGATGGAAGACTTTTTAAAGACTTATAAACAAAGATAATACAGATTTTAATATGCTGTAAGAACATATTTATTTTAATTGCAGTGTGTATATGCCATATAGGTGTATGCACACTGCTTTTTTGCCGTATTAACAAATAGCTGAATTAACGGATATTAAAAAAGTTTCTTGACAGGAGACTATTGGTGTCATTGTTTACAAGACCGCAAATTTGATACATGGGAAGCGACAATAGATAAGATTCGCGGGCTGCTTCAGGAAGAGTATGGAAGGCATCAGGAACTGATTGATAGTGATAAGCTTTCGCAATATGAAAAAAATTATTTTACAAAGATTTTGAATTCTTCTGCAAATGAGGTTGAACTTACTTCTGCACTTGAGAGATTATCAAAAATGCTTGCAGTGCATTATGGGAAAGCTCCAATTATAATTATTAACGAATACGATACCCCGATTCAGGAAGGATATTCAAAAGATTTCTATGATGAGATAATTGGCTTTATGAGGAACTTTTTCTCGGGTGCATTCAAGGATAATAAAAATCTGTCATATGGTTTTCTGACAGGAATATTACGCATTGCACAGGAAAGTATTTTCAGCGGACTTAACAATCTTTCTGTAAATACTGTGATGGATGAAGAATATGATAGTTTCTTTGGCTTTACCAGTGATGAAGTAAAGAAAATGCTTGAGTATTATGGAATGTCGAAAAAAGAAAGTGAATTAAAGGATTGGTATGATGGTTATTTATTTGGCAGCGAAGAAATATATAATCCATGGTCAGTAATTAATTATATTTCAAGAGGCGGTATTCCGCAGGCATATTGGGTAAATACAGGAAAAAATGAAATCTTGGAAGACCTCTTGAAAGTTGCGACTGATGATATAACTGAAAGACTTTATGCTCTTTTGCATGGAGAACGAATAATTGCCCGTATAGATCAGAATGTTGTATACAGTTCACTTACTGAAGAGCCAGCCAATATTTATAGTCTGTTGTTGGTTGCCGGTTATTTGAAGGCACCAAAGAAAGAACTGCAGGCAGATGGTTCGTATCTGTGCGAGGTTTCGATTCCAAACAGGGAGATTGCGGCTGTCTACAAGAGTGAAATATTATCACATTTTTTACAGGTTGGAGTTATAACAAGGAATACGGCAAATAAAATTGCAGAAAGTCTTTATGCAAATGATTATAAGAAGTTGCAGAATGCTGTTGCCGAATATATGGATAAGTCTATCAGCTTCTATGATGGCGGCACAGAGGGATTTTATCATGGATTGATGCTTGGATTAATTGCATTGATGGATAATCAGTACAAAATTAAATCCAACAGAGAATCAGGAGACGGAAGATATGATATTTGTCTGATTCCGAGAGAAGAAAAATATCCGGGAATTATCATGGAATTAAAATGGAAAGAAAAGTTAAGCGAAGCAGCACTTGTGAGTCTGGCAGAAGAAAAGACTAATAAGGAGACAAAGCTGTCAGTTGATTATTCATCATATGATGAATTGATAAAAAGGCTGCCAATATACTAAAAAACGGTTATTCAAGTCAGGATAAAGTTGATATATCACCTGTGTTCTTTTATAAGCAGTCAGGATATGAGACACTTGGATATACCAAAAAAGACCTTGACAATGATGGCATAGATGAGTTGATTTTTGGCGTAACAGTGAATAAAGACGGAACAATCGCTAATGAAGGTTCAAGCGGTGCCGCATATTCCAATTGAACATATTTTAAGTATTCCAATGCAAAGCTGGATATGAAAGAAACTGTGTATACAGATGACAAGGTGCCAGGACAGAAGTATTATTATGCTACTGATGTTGCTTTAAAAACAGAAAAGCCTATAAGTGAAGAGCAGGCAAAAGAAATCAGGGGAAAATATACATACGAAAAGCTTCAGTTTACTCCGTTTGTAAATTAATTTAAAACTAAATATTTAAAGATATTGTAAAACGATATAATAAAATATGCGGGATATTCACGGCTGTGAATATCCCGTTAGTTTTTCCCTAAAATTCCCACCCATTTTTGTAAAATATTAATTTGAACATATGTAAGTTATATGATATATTTATTAGTGCAAACTAACAAAAGTTCGCTGCAAAAGAAGAAAGGAAACTTACATTTATGATGATTAATAAAAGGCTGATTGGTACAGTCAAAGAAAGTAAAAAGTATATAGCACTCAATGTTGCGATACAGTGGTGCTCGCTTGCTGCCAATGTTGTCATGATGGCGGCAATATCCGTGCTTCTTGCATCTATGGCAGAAAAAAATGTCACAAGGACAAGAATCTATACAACTATAATAATAGCGGCGGCAGCGGTTGTCATAAGATTTCTGTGTGCGGTCGGGATGTCCAAGATGAGTTATCTTTCATCAAAGGCAGTAAAGAAAACACTGCGTGAAAAGATATATGAAAAGTTATTAAAGCTTGGAACTTCTTATCAGGAAAAGGTTCAGACATCAGAAGTTGTACAGGTTGCGGTAGAGGGTGTTGACCAGCTTGAGACATATTTTGGTGCGTATCTGCCGCAGTTTTTCTATGCAATGATTGCACCGCTTACTTTATTTGTGATTTTATGTTTTATAAATGTTCCGTCTGCGGTTGTACTTCTTATATGCGTTCCGCTTATACCTGTTGCGATAGCGGCTGTGCAGACATGGGCAAAAAAACTTCTCAGTAAATACTGGGGCAGATATACGGCACTAGGCGATACTTTCCTTGAAAATCTTCAGGGACTTACAACATTAAAAATCTATCAGGCAGATGAATTCAAACACAAACAGATGAATGAGGCATCTGAAGAATTCCGTAAAATTACTATGAAAGTGCTCACAATGCAGCTTAATTCGATTACGATAATGGATTTAATCGCATATGGCGGTGCGGCACTTGGAATTGTAATGTCTGTTACTCAGTTTAAGGCAGGGCATATCGGTCTTGCCGGGGCGATTTTTATAATACTTCTTTCGGCTGACTTTTTCATACCGATGAGACAGCTCGGAAGCTTCTTTCATATTGCAATGAATGGTATGGCATCAAGCGATAAGATATTTAAACTTCTTGATTTGCCGGAAGATAATAATGAAAACGGAAAAGAGTGTCCGCAGGATGGAGATATAGTGTGCAAAAATCTCGCATTTTCATATGATGATGACAGGGAAATATTGCATGGAATTGACATGGTATTTAAAAGTGGCAGCTTTACAGCTGTTGTCGGTGAGAGCGGCTGCGGAAAGTCAACAACTGCGGGAATTATTATGGGACATATGAAAAATTATACGGGAAATGTGACAATAGACGGCAATTCACTCTCGCAGATAAGCGAAGCAAGCCTTATGAAGCATATTACATATGTAGGGCATAACAGCTATCTTTTCAAAGGAACAGTAAGGCAGAATCTTCTTATGGGAAGTCCGGATGCCAAAGATGACAAACTATGGGAAATGCTTAAAGAAGTTAATCTTGCAGATTTCCTTAAAGGCGAGGATGGACTTGATACTAAGCTTCTTGAAAAAGCATCTAATTTTTCCGGCGGGCAGTGTCAGAGACTTGCACTTGCAAGAGCATTGCTGCATGACAGTCCTGTATACATTTTTGATGAGGCAACGTCTAATATTGATGTTGAAAGTGAAAATGAAATAATGGAAAGAATATACGAACTTGCAAAGACAAAGACAGTAATTCTTATTTCACACAGACTTGCAAACGTAACAGGAGCAGATAATATTTATGTTCTTGAAAGCGGCAATGTGGCAGAGTGCGGAACACATGAAGAACTCCTTGACAGACACGGAGTTTATGAGAAACTCTGGAATGCACAGCAGGAACTTGAAAGTTTTGGAAAGGAGACAGCATGAATACACATAAAAAAAGAAGCGGATTTAAAGTCATGACAAATCTTATCGGACTTGTTAAACCGATGACAGGATATATGATTCTTGCAATTCTGATGGGACTTATGGGACATCTTTGTGCATCATTTATAACGATTTCGGGCGGATTTGCAATATTAAGTGTCTTAGGAAAAAATAGTCTGCATCTGGCTGTTATATTTGCAGCAATGGCAGGAATGGCGGTACTCAGAGCTGTGTTAAGATATGCGGAACAGTCATGCAATCATTTTATTGCATTTAAGCTTCTTGCATTAATAAGAGATAAGGTATTTGGAGCATTGAGAAAGCTCTGTCCGGCGAAGCTTGAAGGACGAGACAAAGGTGATTTGATTTCTGTAATTACATCTGATATAGAACTTCTTGAAGTATTCTATGCACATACGATTTCACCTGTTGCGATAGCAGCACTTTTTACGGTGATAATGTGTATTTTTATCGGAAGCTATAATCCTCTGCTCGGTGTTATTGCACTTGCAGCTTATATTACAGTAGGTGTTATAATTCCACTTGCAGTTTCAAAGTTAAGCGGTGACATGGGACTGGTTTTTCGTACAAAATCAGGTGAATTATCAGCATTTGTGCTTGACAGTCTCAGAGGACTGCCGCAGATACAGCAGTTTGGAACAGGCAGAAAACGTCTTGCACAGATGAATGAAAAAATGGAAGAACTCAGCGAAAATGAAGCAAAGATGAAGTGCTTTTCGGGAAGGAATACAGCAATTACTAATACAGTGATTTTGTTTTTTGACGTATTAATACTTTTTGCAAGCGGAATGTTATTTGTAAACGGAGCGGTTGAATTTGATGGTGTGCTGATTCCTGTTATTGCACTTATGAGTTCTTTTGGGCCTGTTGTTGCACTTGCAGCACTTGGAAGCACATTACAGAACACATTTGCAGCAGGAAACAGAGTCCTTGATATTCTTGAGGAAAAGCCGGTTGTAGAAGAGGTCAGCGGAAAGCAGAATATAGAATTCAATGGGGCATCATCAGAAAATGTTACATTTGCATATGGAGATGAGACAATTCTTGATAATGTGTCAGTTGATATACCGAAAAATTCTGTTATAGGAATTGCAGGACGAAGCGGAAGCGGAAAATCGACATTTTTGAAGCTTTTTATGCGTTTCTGGAATGTGGATAACGGAAGCATCAATATTTCCGGGAAAAATATTAATGATGTAAATACTTCAAATCTTCGAGATATGGAGAGCTTTGTTACACAGGAGACACATCTTTTTGCGGACAGCATTAAAAATAATATTAAAATAGCAAAACTTGATGCAACAGATGTGGAAGTTTATGAGGCATGTAAAAAAGCGTCTGTGCATGATTTTATAATGGGACTTCCAAAAGGATATGACACACCTGTAGGAGAACTTGGCGGAACGCTTTCAGGTGGCGAAAAACAGCGAATCGGGCTTGCAAGAGCATTTTTACATAATGCGGATATGATGCTTCTTGATGAACCGACAAGTAATCTTGACAGCCTTAATGAAGCTGTAATTCTTAAATCTCTTCATGAAGAGAGAAATGGAAAGACAATTGTGCTTGTATCGCACAGAAAATCAAGCATGCGTATGGTTGACCGTGTATACAGCGTGGAAAACGGAAGGATGAGCTGATGAAAGATAAAGAAAGTAAAATGTCAGCAGAAAAAATACAGTCAAAAAGGGAGCAGGAAAAAGAGGTTGTCTCCCTTATGATTGGTTTGTACTGTAAAAAGAAACATAAAACAAAAGGCGTGCTTTGTGATGAGTGTAAAAAACTAGACGATTATGCAAAGTTAAGAAGTGACAAATGCCCGTTTATGGAGACAAAGACATTTTGTTCTAACTGTAAAGTTCATTGTTACAAGCCGGAAATGAGAGAAAAAATACGTGAAGTTATGCGTTTTTCCGGTCCGAGAATGATTTTTTACCATCCATATCTTGCAATAAAACATGTAATAGAAAGCAAAAAAGAAAAAAAGCGGCTTGAGGTTGACGAGTTTAACAAGATAAAGTAAAATAGAAAGAAGAATTTTTAGCTTTTTTTTCTTTGCACCATTAAGGCGGCATTGAATCAAAACAGGAATGGAGGAAATTATGGCTAAAGTTGGTATTGTTATGGGAAGTGACTCTGATATGCCTGTTATGGCAAAAGCAGCAGACATCCTTGAACAGTTGGGTATTTCTTATGAGATGACTATTATCTCTGCACACAGAGAACCGGATGTGTTCTTTGAGTATGCAAAGACAGCAGAAGAAAAGGGATTTAAGGTTATTATTGCAGGTGCAGGTATGGCAGCACATCTTCCGGGTATGTGTGCAGCAATATTCCCTATGCCGGTTATCGGTATCCCGATGCATACAACATCTCTCGGAGGCAGGGATTCACTTTATTCAATAGTACAGATGCCATCAGGTATTCCTGTTGCAACAGTTGCAATTAACGGTGGTGCCAATGCAGGACTTTTAGCAGCAAAGATTCTTGCAACATCAGACCCGGAACTCCTTGTTAAGTTAAAGGATTACAGCAAGGGCTTAAAAGAGAGCGTACAGAAGAAGGACGCTCGTCTTCAGGAAGTAGGATATAAGAATTATTAATTTCTTTATGTGTTAATTAATTTTAATTAAAAATAAAATAAATTTTTGCATGAAATGCATAATATGGAGGAAAAAATGGATTACAAAAAAGCTGGTGTAGATATTGAGGCAGGTTACAAATCGGTAGAGTTAATGAAGGAACATGTTGCAAAGACAATGAGACCTGAGGTGCTTACAAATCTTGGTGGATTTTCAGGTGCGTTTTCTATGGAAAAGTTCAAAGGCATGGAAAAGCCTACACTTGTTTCAGGTACTGATGGTGTTGGTACAAAGTTAAAGATTGCATTTACAATGGACAAGCATGATACAGTAGGTATAGACTGTGTTGCCATGTGTGTAAATGATATTGCATGTGCCGGTGGCGAACCTTTATTCTTCCTTGACTATATTGCCTGTGGCAAGAATGAGCCTGAGAAAATTGCTCAGATTGTTAAGGGTGTTGCTGACGGATGTATTCAGTCAGAATGTGCGTTAATAGGTGGCGAGACAGCAGAGATGCCTGGTTTTTATCCTGTTGAGGAATATGACCTTGCCGGTTTTGCAGTAGGCGTTGTTGATGAGAAAGATCTTATAACAGGCAAAGATATCAAAGCAGGAGACACTCTTATCGGTATTGCGTCAAGCGGTGTCCACAGTAATGGATTTTCACTTGTAAGAAGTGTATTTACTATAACAGAAGAATCACTTAATACATATTATGATTCACTTGGAAAGACTCTCGGTGAAGCATTACTTGCTCCGACAAAGATTTATGTTAAGACATTAAAGGAAATCAAGAATGCAGGTGTTCGTATCAAGGGATGCAGCCATATCACAGGCGGCGGTTTCTATGAAAATGTTCCTAGAATGTTACCAGAAGGTGCACATGCTGTAATTAAGAAAGACAGCTATGAAGTACCACCAATCTTCAAGATGCTTCAGAATGACGGTGAGATTGAAGAAAAGATGATGTATAACACATTCAACATGGGTATCGGTATGGTACTTGCAGTTGACAGTGCAGATGTTGATAAGGTTCTTGCAGCAGTAAAAGCAGCCGGTGAGACAGGTTATGTAATCGGTGAAGTAAAGGCTGGCGAGAAGGGAGTTACAGTATGCTAAGAATTGCGGTGATGGTATCCGGAGGCGGAACTAATCTCCAGGCAATTATTGATGGTATTAAGGATAAGACAATTACCAATACGGAGATTGCTGCTGTAATAAGCAATAATGCAGATGCTTACGCACTTACAAGAGCAAAAGATAATGGAATAGAAGCAATATGCGTTTCTCCTAAGTCATACGAGACAAGAGACGAGTTTAACAAGGCTCTTCTTGAGAAGGTTAATTCACTTAATGTTGACCTTGTTGTTCTTGCAGGATTTCTTGTTAAGATTCCTGAAGAAATGGTACATCAGTATTCACACAGAATTATTAATATACATCCATCACTCATACCATCATTTTGCGGAGTTGGTTTTTATGGACTTCATGTCCATGAGGCTGCACTTGCAAAAGGCGTAAAGGTGACAGGTGCTACTGTCCACTATGTTGATGAGGGAATGGATACGGGCGAGATTATATTCCAGAAAGCAGTTGAAGTTAAAGAGGGCGATACGCCTGAGATTCTTCAGAAAAGAGTTATGGAAGAAGCTGAGTGGAAGCTTCTTCCGGCTGCCATTAATATGATTGCCAATAAAGAAAGGAATTAGATATGAAAGTACTTGTAGTTGGAAGCGGCGGACGTGAACATGCTATCTGCTGGAAGATTTCACAGAGTCCTAAGGTTGATAAGATATATTGTGCTCCGGGTAATGCAGGAATTTCGCAGATCGCTGAATGTGTTGACATCAAGGCGATGGAATTCGATAAGCTTGTTGCATTTGCTAAAGAAAAAAATATTGATTTAACAGTAATTGGTATGGATGACCCGCTTGTCGGCGGTATTGTTGATGTGTTTGAGGCAGAAGGATTAAGAGTATTCGGACCGAGAAAGAATGCGGCTATCCTTGAAGGCTCAAAAGCATTTTCAAAAGATTTGATGAAAAAATATAACATTCCTACCGCAGCATATGAGACATTCACATCTGCCGATGATGCAAAAGCATATCTTGAAAATGCAGAGTATCCTATCGTATTAAAAGCAGACGGACTTGCACTTGGTAAGGGTGTTCTTATCTGCCCTACAAAGGAAGAAGCACTTGCTGGAGTTGATGAGCTAATGCTTGATAAGAAATTCGGATCTGCCGGAAATACAATTGTTATAGAAGAGTTTATGACAGGACGTGAGGTATCTGTATTATCATTTGTTGACGGTAACACAATCAGGATTATGTCATCTGCACAGGATCACAAGAGAGCAAAAGATGGTGATCAGGGGCTTAACACAGGCGGTATGGGTAACTTTTCACCGAGTCCTTTCTATACGAAGGAAGTTGATGATTTCTGTCAGAAATATGTATACCAGCCTACGGTTGATGCCATGAAAGCAGAAGGAAGACCATTCAAGGGTGTTATTTTCTTCGGACTTATGCTCACACCTAAGGGACCAAGAGTCCTTGAGTACAATGCACGTTTCGGTGACCCTGAAGCACAGGTTGTTCTTCCGAGAATGAAGAATGATATAATTGATGTATTTGAGGCCTGCATCGACGGAACACTTGATAAGATTGACCTTCAGTTTGAAGACAATGCATGCGTATGTGTTGTTCTTGCTTCTGACGGATACCCTCTTTCTTATGAAAAAGGATTTGAGATTACAGGTATGGATAAATTCCATGATGATGAAGGATATTTCCTTTTCCATGCAGGAACAAAGTTTAATGAAGAGGGCAAAGTTGTAACTAATGGCGGACGTGTACTCGGTGTTACCGCATTGGGCAAGGATTTAAAAGAAGCCCGTGCAAATGCGTACCGTGCTACGGAATGGGTTGATTTTGCAAACAAATATATGCGTCACGATATAGGAAAAGCTATAGACGAAGCAGACGTTTAAGATATTATGAGAAGCATGCCCATATGTGTGTGCTTCTCATATTGTATAAATAAGAGGCTGCGTTATCGTAACACCGTTTTTTGGCAGTAAGTGCTGCAATTTTTAAATTATTATTAAGTAAAAGGAAAGTTTGAAAATGAAAATAACATCAGTAAAGGGAACTAACGATTATCTTCCTAACGAAGTGGAGATTCGTGATTATCTTCAGGAAAGAATTCTCAGTGTATATAAGGAAAATGGTTTTGAACATATCATTACACCTGCAATAGAAGATATTGAAAATCTTGATAAGAGTGACGGCGGTGAGAATCTTAATCTTATATTTAAGATTATGAAGCGAGGAGATAAGCTTGACAAAGCACTTGCTTCAGGAGTTACTGCTGCAAATGAAAATGAACTTGCGGATATGGGCTTAAGGTATGACCTTACACTTCCGTTGAGCCGTTATTATGCCAACAACAAAGATAAGCTTACACTTCCAATGAAGTGTATACAGATTGACCGTGTATACAGAGCCGAGAGACCTCAGAAGGGAAGACTTCGTGAGTTTATTCAGTGCGATATTGATATTATCGGTTCAGAGTCTACGGATTCGGAGATTGAACTTATTCTTACAACAACAAAGGCTCTTGATGCAATCGGTCTTAAAAATTATAAGGTTAAGTTAAATGACAGAAGACTTTTACGTGCTGTTCTTCAGTCATTTGGATTTGCGGAAAATGATTTGGACAGTGTATGTATCACATTTGATAAAATGGACAAAATCGGTCTTATGGGAGTTGTTGAAGAACTTACAGAAAAGGGTTTTGAAAAGGATGCTGTCGATAACTTTGAAAAGTTCTTATCAGAGGGCGATTTTACTCTTGAAAGCTTAAAGTCACGTCTTGAGGACAAAACTCCGGCAGAAAGCCTTGAACATATCATTGACACTGTAAATGAACTTACAGGCAATGCGTTTGAACTTGTATTTGATTTGTCACTTGTAAGAGGACAGGGATATTATACAGGAACTGTATTTGAAGTTGAGAGTATTGATTTCAAGGGAGCTGTTGCAGGCGGCGGAAGATACGACCACCTTATCGGCAAATTCCTCAATGAAGATATTCCTGCTGTAGGTTTCTCAATCGGTTTTGAGAGAATATTCGGAATTCTTATGAATAACGGAATCAGTATTGAACAGAGAGCCGACAAGATTGCGGTTGTATATGAGGACGGACAGTTAAAAGATGCTGTCAAGGCGGCTGATGCTTTAAGAGCACAGGGAAAAATCGCGTCATTATACATCAAGCCTAAAAAGCTTGGCAAGTTCCTTAACAAACTTGAAGAACGCGGTTACGACGGATTTCTTAATGTCGGCGTGAGCGAAGAAGTGAGCATGTTTGAGAAGTAAGTTTTTTATCAGATGTTTTGTCAGCGTTGAAACAGAAGAACATATTACCGGGGCGAATATGAATACAGGCTTAAATAGTACCACATTTTTAAGATAAGAAAATTTTAAGATAAGTAAAACAGTGCTGCCACATATTAAAGGACGTTAGTCTTTAGATATGCGGCAGCACTGTTTGTTAATTTATGTGGACAATATTACAAAAAGTAAACTGTATTTATTTTTATATGAAAAATAATAGACATATGATAAAATATCAGTTATAATTGTGCTTGTATAAATACAAAAATATGTGAAGTTTGCAAAAAGATATTGCGGAGTATGATTTATCTTTTTGATTACTGCGTATATTGATGCAAAAGAAGAGCAGGAGGGTTATGAAAAATACTAAATTATTATTTGAAATGTTACTTGTAGGATTGATTTTTGTTACATGTCTTTTTAAAAGCAGGGAAAGAATTTGTGCGGGAGAGCTTCAGGTTGAATGTGTATTACATAAAATTGAGATATGTAATATATGTCAGCATGATTTTAATAGTTCATTATGTTCACATTCAAAGGGAGTATTATATGGTGGAAATGAATGTACACCATATGAGGAAAGGTATTGTAATATATGTGGTGAAAATATAGTTTATTGTGAGCATGAAGAAGGCGTTGAATATGGAGGTACAGAATGTAATCCGTGGGAAAGGTGCAATATCTGCGGAAATAATTATTATGATGCCGGTGGTGCCTGTTCACATTGGAAGGGCGAGTATTATGGCGGTGAGGAGTGTTCGCCATATGAAATTTATGTATGTAATATATGTGGTGAAAATTATTGGGGAGGTAGCTGTTCGCACAGTGAAGGAGCATGGTATGATGAAGGATATTGTGAACTTGATAAATTAACAATATGTAATATCTGTGGAAATAATTATTTCGACCCTGATGGTGCGTGTTCACATTGGGAAGGTGAAATGTATGGACAGGTGGAATGTACAACAACTACAATATGTAATATTTGTGGGAATAATTATTATGATATTGATGGTGCCTGTTCACATTGGAAGGGTAATTATTACGGAGGTACAGTATGTGAGTATAATTATTTGAAAATATGCAACTTGTGTGGTAATAATTATAATGACCCTAGTGCATGTGGACACTGGGAAGGGCAGAGTTATGGAGACGAAGAGTGTAATCCTACAGATAAAATGATGTGTAATATATGTAATGACTGGTACATGAATTGTTGCCATATAGTTGGACGTGAGTATAAGAATATAGCATATTATTTTTATATTGAGAGTAGATATGACCAAATGAATAGTGATGTATCAGATTTAGAAAAAATAGGAAATGATGAGAATAATCCATATAATGATTCGAATAAAATATATGCTGTGGTAAAGTATGAAACAAATAGTAATGAACAATTTATTAACGCATGGAATTCGTTAGGTATATATGATGAAAAAGATTGTTGTATATATACAGTTATAATGAATATGCATGGTAATGAATACGAGATATCAAATGGTGTCGGAAAAGGTTACAGTTTTAAGTTAGATACAAGTGATATTGAATCATTAAAAAAGAAACCGGTACAAAGACTGGTTTTGTTACAATGTTCGGTCGGAAAAATAAGTTCAGCAGGAGAGAATATTGCATCTTCATTTGCAAGAGTTGTAAGCGGACGGGTTTTGGCAGGAGATGCGGAAGTGAATAATAATAAAATAGAGGGTGAATATATGGGACAGTTCCCGGATGAAGATAATTTTACATCAATAAATATGAATACATATGTGAGATATTATGTAAAAGAGGGAAGTAACGGATGGTTTATATACAAATATGATTGGAATGAGCGTAAAATAAAATATGAATATATGGCGGAGGCTGTTAAGAAGTTTAGGATATATCAGCTTTTAGCTTTTTTTGATTAAAGGATATAATAGATGAAAAAAATAAGTATAAGAAGGATATTCAGTCTTATTCTGATAGTTTTTGTTATCGGAGGAGTATTATATATCAACAGTCCGAGATATATAATAAAGCGGACGGTAATGTGGTATGAAAGAGATTTTACAATACCTGTATTTTGTAAAAAAGTAAGGTTTGAATATGACAGGAAAACGGGAAATTATACGGGAAAGTTTAAAATCAGTGAACATCAGGCACAAAAGATAATAGAAAAATTAGATTACTGTAAAGAAAGAGGATTAAAAGCATATGAAAAGAATTCTATAGTAAATGAAGAAAATTTAGAAAGCCTGAGTCCGGGTATTCTTAACTGTACGTATGTATGGACTCTTATGTTAAAAATAAATTATGAAAAACATGAGTGGGAAAAAAGAGAATATGTTGACGGGAAGAAATTATATCCTGAAGAGTGGATGATAGAAGATGACGCACAGATATTGGAAATCTATACAAGCCATCCGCAAAGATGGGGAAAGTACACGTTGTATAAGGGAAAAGATGTTACGTCATATATAACAATATATAAAAATTCAAAAAATGAGTATTATTTCTGCATAAAATATACAGATTTTTCTGATTGGGACGGGATAAAGATGGATTAAAGGATATAATAGATGAAAAAAATAAGTATAAGAAGGATATTCAGTTTTATTCTGATAGTTTTTGTTATCGGAGGAGTATTATATATCAACAGTCCGAGATATATAATAAAGCGGACGGTAATGTGGTATGAAAGAGATTTTACAATACCTGTATTTTGTAAAAAAGTAAGGTTTGAATATGACAGGAAAACGGGAAATTATACGGGGAAGTTTAAAATCAGTGAACATCAGTCCGAAAAGATAATAGAAAAATTAAATTATTGTCAGGAAAGAGGGTTAAAAGCACATGAAAAGAATTCTATAGTAAATGAAGAAAATTTAGAAAGTCTGAATCCTGATATTCTTAACTGTACATATATATGTACGCTTATGTTGAAAATAAATTATGAAAAGCATGAGTGGGAAAAAAGAGAATATGTTGACGGAAAGAAGCTATATCCTGAAGAGTGGATGATAGAAGATGACGCACAGATATTGGAAATCTATAAAAGTCACCCGCAAAGCTGGGGAAAGTATACATTGTATAAGGGAAAAGATGTTATGTCATACATAACAATATATAAAAATTCAAAAAATGAGTATTATTTTTGCATAAAATATACTGATTTTTCGGACTGGAAAGGAATAGATTATAGTATATCAGGAAAATAATACAGCCGCGATATCCTTTATAACCAAAAAGGAGGATTGTTAAATGGGCAGAAAAAAGAAAAATATAATTATTATAATATGTGTATTGAGCATAGTCATTGTATATTTTTTAATTAACTTTCTGATATGGGGGATTGTACCGCCTAAGAAGAAAATATATTTTTTAAACAATGAAGTGTCATTAAAGTACGAAAGAAAAAAACGTAATAATGGAATTATATCTGTTGTGTATAAAGATTCTGCGGGGAATGATTATATATTTGACAGAAACGGGAAATTGACGGGATATTACGATGTCGGCGGAGGAGCTGATTTTCCGGGTTATGATGCGGCTGAAATAAATCCGTCTGATGACAGTGATGAAGCATTGATATATTCTTTGGGACAGAAAGCGAAAACTGTTTTTGAAGAATTGATTATCGATAAGAGCAGAATTTCACAATATGAGTTAATTACTTCCGAAACATTTACTTCATATGGGGTGTGCCAATTCTCGTTTGTGAAGAGTATTAACGGATTTAATACTAATGATACGTTAAGTATTGCGATTGACAGAGACGGAAAGATAAAATCATACACAGGCAGTCGTCAGGGGATATTTGATAATCTTACAGTCAATGCAGATAGGTCTGACATAGAGAAATTTATAGATGAAAAAGTGAATTCGCGGTATAAAAATCAGACTGTGAAATATAACGTGAACAGCATGACTATAGATAAGAAAAAGAATAAGTTTTATATCAGATGTTTTGTCGGCGTTGAAACAGAAGAGTATATTACCGGGGACGAATATGAATACAGGCTTAAATAGTGCCACATTTTTAAGATAAGAAAATTTTAAGATAAGTAAAACAGTGCTGCCACATATTAAAGGACGTTAGTCTTTAGATATGCGGCAGCACTGTTTGTTAATTTATTTCGCCCCTGTTACAACAGCTTTGTCAAGTGCGGCTTTTATGCCGGAGAGAATCATGCTTGAAGTGTATTTGCTTTCGGCACTGTAAGTTATATTCTGCGTGCTTCCGCTTATTTTTACGGCAGAAGCGATTTCTTCAAAATTATCATTTAACATAGGATACATTGTTGTTACGCTGTCAGACAGATTGACAAGCTCTATATTATTAATATTATTTTTATCAAGAGTTACTTTTATATCTACAGGATTTCCATCAAGCATAATAGAAGCAGTGTATACACCGGGTGTGTAGGTTACCGGTGAATTTTTGTATGTAGAATTCCTGACATCTGAGGAATCAGTATCCGCAGCGGATTTTACATCGGTAGATGTCATCCTGGCATTGCCGGATGATGAGCCGGAATCATTTTTTCCCATGTTAAAATATAAAACAATGCCGGCGATAAGGACAATTGCGGCAATAACGGCAATGATAAGCCATTTCATACGGATTACAACAATTTTTGTCTGAGAATTCATAGTCATTTACCTCGTTTTTTGTTATTATAAAGATATGCGGAATCAGTATGAAATATGAATGGAGGAAATAAAATGTCACTTCAGATTGTAGCAGGTGGTTCGGGGGCAGGAAAATCAACATATATATACTCGGATGTAATTGAGAAATCCATGAAATATCCTGAAAAAAACTATATTGTCGTAGTTCCTGAACAGTATACGATGGCAACACAGAAGAAACTTGTTGATAGCCATCCGCGAAAAGGAATTCTTAATATAGATGTTGTGAGTTTTGAGCGTCTTTCTTATAAGGTGTTTGAAGAAATAGGCGGACAGAATCATCCGGTTCTTGACGATACAGGTAAAAATCTTATTGTCCGTAAAGTCCTTGGCGATAACAGGGATAAGCTGAGATATTTTGGCAGCAATATCAACAAGACGGGATTTGTCTCAGAATTAAAGTCGGTTATATCGGAATTTCTTCAATATGATATAGACGTAAAAAGACTTGGTGAAATTCGGGAAAGAGTGGAAGACAGCAGACAGCTTTCAGCCAAGCTTGATGACATTTCGGTTGTATATTCTGCATTTAAAGAATATCTGGCTGATAATTATATAACTTCAGAAGAGATATTATCTGTTCTTTGCAGTGTTATTGACCGTTCGGAAAACATAAAAAGAAGCGAAATTATACTTGACGGATTTACAGGATTTACACCGATACAGTACAGGCTTATTGAACTTCTTCTTATATATTCAGGTAAAGTTATAGTTTCAGTGACGGCAGATTCAAGAGAAAAGCTTAATGTCAATGAGGGGGTACAGCAGCTTTTCTTTATGAGTAAAGAGATGGTATCAAAGCTTTATAGAATCTGTGATGTAATACATGTTGACGTGTTAAATCCTATAATACTTGACAATGAAAAAAATCCGAGATTTGTTTCGGATGAGATAGCTTTTCTTGAAAAAAATATTTTCAGAAATAATAATCAGTCATATAACAAAAAATGTGAAGATATAAAAATTATTACTGCACAGACACCAAAGGAGGAACTGAATTACTGTATCAGTGAGATTTTAAGGCTTACAAGATACGAAGGATACAGATATCGAGATATAGCGATAGTTTCGGCTGATATGGCTTCATATGGAATTCTTGCCGGAAATATATGCAGACAGAACAGGATTCCGTGTTTTGTCGATAACAAGAAGCCTGTAACCGACAATCCATTTGTCGAGTATATAAGAAGTGCACTTGAAATAATTGAAAAGAGCTTTACATACGATTCGATGTTCAGGTATCTGCGTTCGGGAATGTCGGGAATAAGCCGTGAAGATGTTGATTTGCTTGACAATTACTGCCTTGCAGTCGGTATACGTGGTTCAAAGCAGTGGCATGGCACATGGGTAAAAAAAGGCAGAGGCAGAAGTGCATATCCGCTTGATTATCTCAATGAACTTCGTGAAAAGATTATGAAGCCGCTTGAGATACTTGAGAAAGCATTAAAAGACAAAGATTCACTTGTAAAAGATTATGCAAGAGGGCTGTACGAGTTTATAAAAGCGTCCGATTGTTACAAAAAGATTAATGAATACGCAGATATGGAAGATACGGGAGCCGAGTATGAGCAGTTATATAAAAAAGTTATCGATTTTCTTGATAAAATAGTCGAACTGCTTGGTACCGAAAAGATTGCAATAGCTGAATTTAACAGGATTGTTGATTCTGGCTTTGCTGAGATAAAAGTCGGACTTATACCGCCGTCATCAGACTGTGTCCTTATCGGTGATATAGAAAGAACGCGTCTTGATGATGTAAAAGTCATGTTTTTTGTCGGTGTAAATGATGGGCTTATACCAAAATTAAATGACAAAGCCGGGATTTTGTCAGAGACTGACAGAGATGTACTTGAAAATGCAGATGTGACATTGTCACCCGGTGCAAGGCAGAAGGCTTTTGTTCAGCGATTCTACCTTTATATGATACTGACAAAGGCTTCGGACAGGCTTTATATAACATATTCATCAAAGGGTGATGACGGAAAGGGCAGACTGCCGTCATATCTTATAAGAAATATAAGAAAGCTGTATCCGTCGATAGGTATTTATCCTGCATCACAATTTACATCGCAGATGTCATATATAAAGATTCCGAAAGCGGAAATTGTATACAGTGATGAAAATTATATAAAAGTGCTTGGTGAAAATATTGCAGCGTCACTGTTTGGCGGTGAAATTACAGGAAGCGTTTCATCATTTGAGACATTTGCATCATGCCAGTTTGCATATTTCCTAAGATATGGACTGGGACTTGAGGAACGTGAAAAGTATACATTTGAAGTCGCAGATTTTGGTACTGTGCTTCACAGTGTGCTGGAAAGAATCAGTTCACATTTAAAGCATGAGAAAAAGCCGATAGCAAGTCTTTCTGATGAGGAGAGAAGAAAGCTTGTATCGGAGACACTTGGAAATATCAGTGCGGATTATGCTGATACAATCCTTAAAGATTCGGGAAGAAATGAATTTCTTATAAGAAGGATGGAAGATCTCGCTGACAGAACTTTGTGGGCTGTCGGAAAGCAGCTTGAAAAGGGTGTATTTGCACCTGACGTATTTGAGATGCCGTTTATCATAGATGAACATGAGATAAGGTCCGGCGAAAATACCGGAAGAATGGTGATAAAAGGAAAGATAGACAGAATTGACATCTGTGAGGATGATGACAATGTTTATGTAAGAATTGTCGATTACAAGTCAGGAAAATCTGATTTTGATCTGCTTAAAGCATATTACGGAATAAAGATGCAGCTTGTTGTATATATGCGTGCGGCAATGCAGATAGAGAAAAAACGCCACCCTGACAAGAATATTATTCCGGCAGGACTTTTGTATTATAATATTGACAATCCGATTGTGGAACTGGACAGCACGGCAAGTGATTTGCCGGATGATGGGACATCAGTTGAAAAGATGATATTTGAAGCACTTGCAATGAAAGGTGTTGTCAACTGTGACGGTAACATAATTAAAAATATGGATAGTTCTGATGTGAAAAAATCTGATGTTATTCCTGTAAGTTACAAAAAGGATGGCACAATTGATTCACGAAGCCATATTTTAAATACGGATCAGTTTATTTCACTTGATAATTATATTGCAAAGAAAACTTCTGATGTGGGTAAAAAAATATATTCGGGAGCTGATAAGATAAATCCGTATAAAGATGGCAATTACAGCTCATGTTCATATTGTCCGTATAATGAGGTGTGCGGATTTTCACAAAATCTTGGTAATATAAAGTTCAGGCAGATTCAGAAATTTGATGATGCACAGCTTTGGGAAAATATAAAGGAGGGAGTTGACGAGGATGGCAGCAAACTGGACTGATAAACAAAAACAGGCCATTTACGTTTCGGGCAGAAGTTCACTTGTGGCTGCCGCCGCAGGCTCAGGAAAAACAGCTGTATTAGTTGAACGTATAATAAAAAAAATTACAGATGAAAATCATCCTGTCGATATAGACAGGCTTGTTGTTGTTACATTTACAAAAGCGGCAGCAGCCGAGATGAGGCAGAGAATCCGTGAAGCACTTGATAATATCCTTGAGAGCAGCCCGGGAAATGAAAATATCATAAGGCAGCAGTCACTTATACATAATGCAAAGATAACAACTATTGACAGCTTCTGTCTTAATATTGTGAGAAATTATTTCTCGGATATTGATGTTGACCCGGGATTTCGTACTGCGGACGAGGGAGAAATCAAGCTCCTTGAAAATGATGTCATGGATGATATGCTTGAAGAATACTATTCTTCCGGAAATGAAGATTTTCTTCAGTTTGTCGATGCTTACGGAACAGGCAGGGATGATTCTAAAATTGTTGACATTATAATGAAAATATATAATGCGGCAAGAAGCTGTCCGTGGGAAGATGAGTGGTATGAGGAATGTCTTGAAAATTATCTTGTGACAGAAAAATCAATGGACTCCAATCCTTGTATACAATATTTATTTAATGATTTAAAGAAAAGTCTTGAAGATTTTGACGGTATATTTGATAAGCTTGAAAAAATATGTCAGAGTCCGGATGGACCTGCAGGCTATCTTGCGACAGTAAGCGAAGACCATCAGCTTATAAAGATGCTTATCAATTCTGAAAATTTTGAGATGCTTGTAAAAAGGATAAATCTTTCTTCATTTGGAAATATCGGAAGATGCAGTAAAGGTGTTGATGAAGAAAAGAAGAATTATGTGAAACAGGAAAGGGATAATTTTAAGAATTTCCTGACAAAAGATGTTAAAGGAAAGCTGATAACGGGGGATATTAATAAGATTTATAAGGATATTGTGGATAACACTCCGGCAGTGAGAATGATGGTTCATCTTGCTCTTGAATTTTCGCAGAGGATGAGCGGGGAAAAGAAGAGAAGAAATGTTATTGATTTTAATGATATGGAACACATGGCTCTAAATATTCTTATAAAACGTGAAAACGGACAGAAAATCCGAACTGATGCGGCTAAGACGCTTGCTGGCTTTTATGAGGAAATACTTATTGATGAATATCAGGACAGTAATCTTTTGCAGGAAGTGATTCTTACAGCTGTTTCAAAAGATGGACAAAACATTTATATGGTAGGTGATGTCAAGCAGAGTATCTATAAGTTCAGAATGGCATGTCCGGAACTTTTTATTGAAAAATATAATTCGTATGATGTATATAACAGCGATTCACAGACTGATTCTGCGGAATCTTTAGATGCAGTAAAAATAGAGCTTCAGACTAATTTCAGAAGCCGCAGGAATGTACTCGAGTGTACGAATGATGTATTTTACAGGCTTATGAATGAATCATACTGCGGCATGGCATACAATGATGAAGTAAGGCTTAATACAGGACTTGTATATCCCGAGTGTCCGCCTGATGTTATTATTAATGCAAAAAAATATAAGACAATGAATTTTGGCATGGATGATAAGACAGAAATATATGCTTTTGAATCTGATGATGATACGGATTTGGGCAGTCATGAGACTGAGGCGGGAGCTGTTGCTGATATTATAGAAAATCTTATGAGCCGCAAAAATGGCAGAGTGTATATGGTGTATGATAAAAATGCTGATGGTGGATACAGACCTTTAAGGTACAGTGATATTGTTATTCTTACAAGAACTGTTTCCGGATGGGCGGAAAGTTTTGTCAATACGCTTATGAGCAGGGATATTCCGGCATATTCTGACACATCACAGGGATATTTCAGTGTAAGGGAAATACAGATTTTAGTAAGTTTTCTTACAGTAATTGATAATCCGCTTCAGGATATACCACTGTCGGCTGTTATGCTTTCGTATTTTGGAAGATTTGATACGACAGAACTTGCCGCTATAAGGCAGACTGATAAAAAGACAAGACTTTATAATCAGCTTACATCATTGGAAAAAAATGAAAAAGTTGCGAAATTCCTTAAACTTCTTAACTCATACAGGGTAAAAAGTGAGATTATGTCTGTGTATGACCTTTTGTGGGATGTTATTTACAACACAGGATACTATGATTATGTAAAGACAATGCCGGCCGGGGAGAGAAGGCAGGCAAATCTTGATATGCTTCTTTACAGGGCTGCACAGTTTGAAAAGACAAGTTACAGTGGATTATTTAACTTTTTAAGATACATAGAGCGTATGAAAAAATTTGAAGTCGAGATAGGTGAAGCATCGCTGCTTGGCGAAAATGATAATCTTGTGCGTGTAATGAGTATCCATAAGAGCAAAGGCCTTGAGTTTCCTGTTGTTATTCTTACGGGAATGGGTAAAAAGATAAATAATAAAGATGCTGCCGGAGATGTTGTAATCGACAGGGAACTTGGAATAGGTACTAATGTTGTGCGTGTTAAAGAAAGAACAAAGAGCCAGACAATTATAAAGAGTGCAGTTTCTAAAAAGATTATCCGTGATAATATAAGCGAAGAGATGAGAATTCTCTATGTTGCGATGACGAGAGCAAGAGAGAAACTGTTTATCACAGGAACTGTAAAAGATGAAGGAAAGGCAGAAGAGACATGGCATAGCAAATCCATATTTCTTGCTGAAAAAGGGATATTTGACTATGCTGATGATGCATCATGCCAGAATTATTTTGATATGGTAATGCCGCAGGCACTCATGGATGAGAGTGTTAATAATGGAAGATTTTTTGTCACATTTGGTAAACCGCAGGACTTTTTTGATACAAGCGGGGGTTCATATATGGATGACTTTGTGCAGACAGATGATGTCACACAGACAGATGGTGCTGTTGTGGTGGATGAATCGATAGAAAATGATTATGATGAAAACACACAGGAGGATTTTGAAACACAAAATCAGGAAATTGTGGAACTTCCGGAATATCCGTATGAAAATGATACTGAAAGAAAAGCAAAAGTTACGGTATCCGAACTTAAACAGATGCAGCACGATTCGGATTTTGATGAAAAATCACAGATGCATGAATCTATTGCAGGTATTACGGATACCGAGGAAGATGATGAGCCTGTTCCGTCATTTATGAGTGATGAAGAAGCGGTTCTTAAAGGAAGCAGGAGGGGAAGTGCATATCACAGGATTATGGAATGTATTGATTATGGTAAACTTCCTGATAATGAAGATGAAATGATTGATGCCATAAAAAGTGAAATCGCAGACATGCTTTCTGATGAAAAAATTGACAAATCACAGAAACAATGCGTAAAAGTGCGGGATATTGCAGCATTTTGCACTTCACAGATAGGAAAACGCGTAAAAAATGCGTCAATGGCAGGCAAAGTCTGGCGTGAGCAGCCTTTTGTGTTCGAGATGACTGATGAAAATGACCAGGCATTTGGACAGCTTATACAGGGCGTAATTGATTTGTATATAGTTGAAAATGATGAGATTACAATAGTCGATTATAAGACAGACAGAGTTTTAAAAGGCAAAAAGGGCGAAGAGGAACTCAGAAGCCGCTACAGTATACAGCTTGATTATTACGCAAAAGCATTAAGCCGTCTTACAGGATTAAATGTAAAAGAAAAAATTATATATTCATTTACGCTTGGATATGCAATAGATGTATGATTTTTAGTTAAATAATTGTTGCCCTGTTGATAATATTGATATATAATACAATATGTATTCGTGCGTAAATCAGTTACATGGAGGAATAGAATCATGGTTAGAACTTATAGTGTTAAGTATAAGAGCAAGAGCAAAATGCTTACAGATGCAGAAAAGGTTGAAGCAGCAAAGAAAGCTATTTTAGATGAAACAGTAGCAAAGTCTGTTGAGATCAAGGATGATGGACAGATTGTAAGTATTGAAGCTGAGGAAGATGAATTCACTGAAGTTATGAATACCGTAGTTAATGTATTCAGAAAAATTGATGATAAGTCAGAGGTTTCATATAAGTTTGCACTTAATATGAACAGATAGTCTTTTTAAGACGGTTGTGAGAAGCCTGTGATGCAGCCGCATCATAGGCTTCTTGCTGATTATTATGATGGCAGGTCAAAGCCTGTGTCTGCACGAAAATAATCAAAGTACAGAATGCTTTGTAAAAATATATTTTATTATAAAGATTTATAGTGAGGAAAATTTAATGCCTGATATTAAAAGTGAAATAGAAAAAAGACGTACATTTGCAATCATATCCCACCCGGATGCCGGTAAGACAACACTTACAGAGAAGTTTCTTCTCTATGGTGGTGCTATCAATCTTGCCGGTTCTGTAAAGGGCAAGAAGACGGCAAAACATGCAGTTTCTGACTGGATGGAGATAGAAAAAGAAAGAGGTATTTCTGTAACTTCTTCTGTTCTTCAGTTTAATTATGGAGGATATTGCATTAATATTCTTGATACTCCTGGACATGAGGATTTCTCGGAAGATACTTATCGTACACTTATGGCTGCCGATTCAGCAGTCATGGTTATTGATGCATCAAAGGGTGTTGAGAAACAGACAATTAAGCTTTTCAAGGTATGTGTAATGAGACATATTCCTATTTTTACATTTATTAATAAGATGGATAGAGAGGCAAACGACCCATTTGAACTTCTTGATGAGATTGAGAGCGTGCTCGGCATAAGCACATGTCCTGTCAACTGGCCTATTGGATGCGGCAAGGAATTTAAGGGCGTTTATGACCGCAATGAGAGAGAAGTTTCTCTTTTTAAGGCGGCAATGAATGGTCAGAAAGAAGTAGATACTAAGAATATGAGCATAGATGATGCTGCTTTAAAGGATGAAATCGGACAAGCTTTTTTTGATAAGCTGAATGAAGATGTAGAGCTTCTTGATGGTGCAAGTGCAGAATTTGACCTTGAAAAAGTGCAGGCCGGTGATCTTACACCTGTATTTTTTGGTTCAGCACTTACTAATTTTGGTGTTGAGACATTTTTACAGCATTTCCTTAAAATGACAACACCTCCGCTTCCAAGAAATTCTTCTGAGGGAATTATTGACCCGGTAAAGGAAGATTTTTCGGCATTTGTATTCAAAATACAGGCCAATATGAATAAAGCACACCGTGACAGAATTGCTTTTATGAGAATCTGTTCCGGCAAATTTACGGCAGGCATGGAGTCATTCCATGTGCAGGGAGGCAAGAAGATAAGACTTTCACAGCCACAGCAGATGATGGCACAGGAAAGACATATTGTTGAGGAAGCATATGCCGGTGATATTATCGGTGTATTTGACCCGGGCATTTTCTCAATAGGTGATACAATCTGCAATTCCAATAAAAAGTTTGCATTTGAGGGAATTCCGACATTTGCACCTGAACATTTTGCGAGAGTACGCCAGATTGATACGATGAAGCGTAAACAGTTTATAAAAGGTATCAGCCAGATTGCACAGGAGGGTGCAATTCAGATTTTCCAGGAGTTCAATACAGGAATGGAAGAGATTATTGTTGGCGTTGTCGGTGTTCTTCAGTTTGAAGTATTAGAGTACAGATTAAAGAACGAGTACAATGTTGATATTAAGCTTGAACCGCTTCCATATGAGCATATCCGCTGGATTGAAAATCCTGAAGAAATCAATATGTCAAGAATTGTTGGTACTTCAGATATGAAGAAGATTAAAGACCTCAAAGATAACCCACTTCTCTTGTTTGTAAACAGCTGGAGTGTTAATATGGTATTAGAGCGTAATGAAGGACTTAAACTTTCTGAGTTCGGTAAAAATAATTAGTTTTTACCGTAAGATATATGAATTAAGGTGGTTTAATGAATAAAGATAAAAAGATACTATTTTCATGGAAAAGAATAATTGCGGTATTTATGCTGTTCACAATGCTTGCAGCATCAATTGCCGGAGTGTCGCAGTATTTCGGACCTGTTGCTGTAAGGGCCGAAAATGCAGTCGCCACGGGACATGTGAATTCAGGTGTTTCCGGGCTGCGTGTGCGTACACAGCCTGATACGCAAACAGGACAGATTATAACGGTTGTCGATGATTCTTTTACATTTGACATTTATGAAACAGTATATACAAGCGATACTTATTATTGGTACAAAATAGGCTTTGACTACAATGGTTCATATACTTATGGTTATATAAGTGGTGAATATACTTCAAAAGATAATTCTTATTCGGAAGATATGGATTTTGAAAGCTATCTTAATGAGCAGGGATTTCCGGATTCATATAAGGATGGGCTGCGTCAGCTTCATGCAGATTATCCTAAATGGGTTTTTGTTGCAGATCATGTCGGAAAAGACTGGAATGAAGTTATTGACAATGAGAATGTTATAGGACGAAGCCTTATATATGGCAGTGCAAAGAGTTCATGGAAGTCTGTTGAATCAGGATGTTATAATTGGAATTCGGGCGAGTGGACAGAGATGGACAGCGGTGGCTGGGTTCAGGCTTCAAGAGAACTTATCGAGTATACTATGGACCCTCGGAATTTCCTTTCAAATCCATATATATTTATGTTTGAAAGTCTTGCATATGATTCTTCTTTGCAGAACGAATCCGGTGTAGAGCAGATTATATCAGGAACATTTATGGAAAATTCGAGCCATGATTTATCTTTTGAAGGAAATGATTATACATATGCGTCGGGACTTATGCTTGCGGGCAGACAGTCAGGTGTGAGTCCTTATCATCTTGCAACACGTATTTTACAGGAGCAGGGAAATACGGGATACGGTTCATGCATTTCCGGTAATGTTGCAGGATACAGAGGATATTATAATTATTATAATCAGGGAGCTGTAAAGAGCGGAAATATTTCAGCTGTTGTAAATGGCATGATATATGCAAGCCGCTCGGATTCTGATTCGCTTCGTCCGTGGAACACACGAATGAAATCAATTGTCGGCGGTGCAAAGATGATTGGCAGCAGTTACATAAATCGCGGACAGAGCACGATTTATTATGAAAAATTTGATGTCGTTTCATCGTCACCATACTGGCATCAGTATATGACTAATGTTATGGCACCTAGAAGTGAGTCGCAGAAAGCAGCAAATGCTTATTCAGACAGCACAAAATATAATACAGGTCTTGTATTTACAATTCCTGTATACGATAATATGCCGCAGGAGACATGTACAGCACCTGATGGCGACGGAGATCCTGGTAATCTTTTATCAGATATGTATGTTGACGGACATTCAATTACACCGTCATTCAAGAAGTATACTCAGGATTACAGTCTTATCGTTGACAATAATGTTGACAGAATAAATATTAATGCATCTGCAATATCAGGTTCATCATGGGTTGACGGAGCAGGCGAACACAGGCTTAATGTCGGTGAAAATAATATAGAAGTTACGGTACATGCAGAAAATGGTTCTGACAGGACATATTATCTTACAGTAGTAAGAAAAGAGCCGTCAGAAAATCCAAATCCTCCATCACCTGATCCGGCACCGGAAAATCCGTCATTTGATACAGGATATAATCTTGACAGTGACAATATGTATATTTCGGGCGTAAAAGCTGGTGACAATGCAGGAACTGTTCTTGGTAATGTGAGGACACAAAATGCCACAGCTTATATCTGTAACAGAAATGGAGACAGAAAAGGCGATGGCGATATAATTGCAACCGGCGACCGTCTTGTCATAAATGATAATTCAGGTAATGAATATGCTTCTTACACATTTGTTGTCTATGGAGATATCAATGGCGATGGTGAGATTGACCTTATAGATATTGTTAAGATTAAGAGACATATTCTTGAATTATCACAGCTTAAGGGAGAATTCCTGCGTGCTGCGGATATTAACAGGGATGGTGAGATTGACCTTATAGATATCGTTGCTGTAAAGAGGCATATTCTTGGAATGAAAGAGATTACACAGTGATTTTTCTGAGAGATTGGAGAATGTTAATGAATAAGATTAAAAAATATACAAGTCTGGCTGTCGTTATGATTGTTATAATGACACAGCTTCTTGCATTTAACCAGAAAGTTAATGCAGCACCTGCTGTAGGCACAAGTGTCAGCTCAGCAAGCGGAAATGTCGGCGATGTAGTAAGCGTTACAGTAAATATATATGCTGATTTTAAGCTTGGTGCATCAAGAATGTACTTGAGTTATGATGCCGATATGCTTGAATATGTAAGCGGTGCTGATGCCGGTGGTGCAGGAAGTGTCAATTGGCTGGATACAGGTGATAATCCTGTTAGTAAAACTATTAATTTTAAGATTATAGCTTCCGGTTCTTCTTCAGTGAGTGTAATAGGTTCATCTTATGTTGTTGGACTTGATGAATATTCGGATGAAAAGATTCAGGTAACAGGCTCTTCCGGAACTGTTTCAGGAAAGACAGGCGGTAATTCCGGCAATGATGATAATGGTGGCAATTCCGGCAGTGACGATAACGGTGGCAATCAGGGAGAAGATGATAATAACGGCGGTGAAAGCTATTCGTCAGATAATTATCTTTCATCACTTGAAATAAGTCCGGGAAGTCTTTCTCCGGCATTTTCAGTCGGAAGAACATCTTATTCGGTTTCAGTCGCAGATGATGTTACTAAGCTTATTGTAAGTGCCGATACAAGAGATGGTAATGCCAATGTGAGAATTTCAGATACAAGTCTTTCAGTCGGTCAAAATACGATTTGCATAACCGTTACAGCCGAGAATGGCGATGAGAGAACTTATACATTGAATGTAACAAGAGGTGGGAACCAGGAGTCATCATCTGATTCGGAAAACAGCTCAAATCAGCAGAATGAACCACAATATACAAAAGTGACAATGAACGGAACGGATTTTGTTATTTCTGATGATTTTGGTGCATATCCACTTCCTGATGGATTTGAAGAGACAGAGATTGATTATAACGGAACAAAAGTTAAGGCGGCTAAAGGTTATGCTGGAAAAGTTACTATAATGTATCTTGATGCTGTGCTTTCTCCTGAGAAATCAGGATATTACATTTATGACAGCGTTACAAAGACATTTTCAAAATATATCCAGATTGCACAGCCTTCAATATCATATGTGATATTAAATATCACATCTTCAATGGAAATACCGGCAGGATATAAACTTAGTGAAGAACAGATAAACGGTATGGATGTGGTAGTGCTTAAAGGAAGCAGTGACCAATACTGCCTGTTTTACGGAGTGAGCAGTGACGGTGTGACAGGCTGGTATTGTTATGATTATAAATATCAGACAATCCAGAGATTTTTTGCACTTCCGGATTCTGTAAAAACTGTTGCCGGTGTATCTGAAAATGTGTCAGGCGGCACGTTTTCATCAGGTACTTTTATCTGGAAGATTATAAGTGCGGTATGTGCTGTTGCTGCAGTGGCGGCTGTAATCTGTGCAGGTGTATTTGCTTCCAAATCATCTAAAAATAAAAAAATTGCAAGAGAGCTTGTAGGAAACCAGTTTGATGAAGATGAATTTGATGATGAAAATGAACTTGAAGATGAAAATGAACTTGAAGATGATGAAGATATGCCTGATTCTGACAATGACAGCATTGTCATAGATGACGATACTGTTGAGACGCTGGATATTACAGAGGTTATGGATTCGGATGATGATAAATAACTGACAAATAAGTTTAACGATTTTACTTGAAATAATTTAATAAATGAAGTAATATTATATTATTAAAAATCTTGAAACTAAAACTAAGGAGATTCACGTTATGTTTGGACAATTATTTGGAAAATATCTTGTAAAAGAAAATATTCTGGATGAAGAGACACTCAATAAGATTTTAAGTGCACAGTTACAGATAAGAGTTAAGCTCGGAGTTATAGCTGTTGCTGACAAGCTTCTTACAACTGAGCAGGCAGATGAGATTAACAGAATCCAGCAGCAGGAAGATAAGAGATTTGGTGACATTGCTATCGAAAAAGGATGGCTTACAGATGCACAGATATCTGAACTTCTTGAAAAACAGGGTAATCCATATATGCAGTTTTTACAGGTCCTTGTTGAAAACAGCAGCATTAAGATATCTAAGATTGATGGATATATTGATGATTTCCAGAAAGAACTTGGACTTAATGATGAACAGATGGCTGCACTTAAAAAAGATGATGTTGATGGCGTTGTAGGTGCATTTACAAAGGATGCACAGGGTTATGCGGCTAAGATTGCAAGCCTTGTATTAAGAAATATAACAAGATTTGTAAGTAATAATTATTACATTGATAATATGAAAAAGATTGACCACCTTGATTACAGATGTATGGCAGCCCAGAAGAGCGAAGGTGCACATGATTTCTGCATTGGTTTTGCGATGAAAGATATCAATGAAACATTTATTAAGGTTGCAGAAGGATATACAGGTGAGCAGTTTAATATGACAGGTGTTGAGGTAAGCGATGCAGTCGGAGAATTTGTCAACTGTATAAGTGGTCTTTTTGCTACAGCAATGGCAAAGGATGGCATGGAATTAGAGATTCTGCCACAGGTTGCATATGAGAATCAGGTTGCCAAGGGTGAAGCATATGTTATGCCTATATTTATTGATGGTGAGGAGCTTGATTTGTATGTTGCAATTGACAGCAATGCACAGCCGGGCAGCATGCCTATCATTGGAAAGATGAGGGTAAACCAGACGCAGTCAGATATAAAAGATGCAAAGGGCACTGTAGTTATTGTTGATGACTCAGGTATGTCAAGAAAGATGCTTAGAAATATTCTTGAAGGGGCAGGATTTGCAGTTGTTGGCGAAGCTTCTGACGGAATAGAAGGTGTTCTTGCATACAAGCAGTTCAGTCCTGATGTAATTACACTTGATATTACAATGCCTAATATGGATGGTACGGAAGCATTAAAGCAGATAAAAGATTATGATGAAGATGCAAAGGCTGTTATGATTACAGCAGCCGGCCAGCAGAATAAAGTCATAGAAGCATTAAAGATTGGTGCAGAGAAGTTTATAACAAAGCCTTTTGATAAAGAAGAAGTTGTTAAAGCGGTTACAGAACTTGCAGCAGAATAATAATAAATAACAATGAGCTGTTCGCTTGTATCATTAAGATTTGGCGTGACAGCTCTATTATTTTGTGCATAATATTATGTATGAATGACAGATATATTAATGATTTATGAAAATTACAAAAGCAATACAATAAAGATGATATATTCGTATGAAGAATTAAAAGAGAATTTATAAATTACAAAAAATTACAAAAAAAATAAAAAAAGTGTTGACAGATGTCACATATAATGATATTATAACTAAGCGTTGTGAGTGCAACGGCAAAACAAAATAAGCAGTCGTGGCGGAATTGGCATACGCGCTAGACTAAGGATCTAGTCCATATTGCTTGGGTGCGGGTTCAAGTCCCGCCGACTGCACTACTGTGAGAAGCGGTGAAGCATTTTGCTTTGCCGCTTTTTTATTTTGCAGGTGGCTGGCCGGAATTCATGAGAGCATGGTAAAACTGGTGAATGCCGCGAATTAAAAAGGAGGCTATATGAAGAAAGTTTTAACAATTGCCGGAAGTGATTGCAGCGGTGGTGCCGGAATACAGGCTGATTTAAAGACTATGATGGCACATAAAGTCTATGGGATGAGTGCCATTACGTCACTCACAGCACAAAATACTACAGGCGTATATGGAATAAGTGATGTGACACCTGATTTTCTTGCAAATGAACTTGAATGTATATTTGATGATATATTTCCTGATGCAGTAAAAATCGGAATGGTATCCAATTCAGCACTTATAAGGACTATTGCCGATAAATTAAAAAAATACAAACCGAAAAATATCGTTTTGGACCCGGTTATGGTTTCAACAAGCGGGTCAAGACTTTTGGAAGAAGAGGCAAGTGCATCATTGATTAACGTTCTTATGCCGCTTGCAGATATAATTACGCCAAATATACCTGAGGCTGAGGTTTTATCATCAATGAAGATAAGCAAGTCAGAAGATATGGTGGAAGCTGCTAAAGTTATAAGCGATAAGCTTGATGGTAGGACAGCGGTGCTGGTAAAAGGCGGACATGATCTTAATACGGCGAATGATCTGCTTTATTGTGACGAAAGAGCAGTCTGGTTTGAGGGTGAGAGAATAAATAATGATAATACTCATGGAACAGGCTGCACATTATCGTCTGCGATAGCATGTAATCTTGCAATGGAAAATGATATGGCATCTGCTGTAGAAAATGCAAAGAAATATATATCAGGTGCTTTAAAGGACGGACTTAATCTTGGAAAAGGCAGCGGACCTTTAAATCATGCTTTCTGGCTTGATATCAACAGATAATAAAAAACAGAGGAAAATAATATGGATAGTTTTATATACAGCATTAATTCAACTGTTCCGATATTTCTTGTCATGATACTTGGATGGGTTATAAAACAGCTTGGTATAATTGATGACAATTTTGCTTCTAAAGCAAATAAATATGTATTTAAGGTGGCACTACCGGTGCTTTTATTCCGTGATTTGTCAGCTACGGATTTTAAAAGCCAATTTGATGCAAAGTTTGTGATTTACTGTATGGTGGTTACAATTCTTATGTTTTCAATAATATGGATTTTAACAGAGATTTTTATGAAAGATGAATCTATGAAGGGGGCATTTGTTCAGGCATCATTTCGAAGCAGTGCGGCAATTCTTGGCATGGCTTTCATACAGAGCATGTATTCAAGCACAGGAATGGCACCTCTTATGATTGTTGCTGCCGTGCCGCTGTTTAATATATTTTCTGTTATTGTTCTTACATTTAAAGCAGTACCAGAGAATGCAGATGGCAAAGCAGCTGAAAAAGATAGTGCATCAAATATAAAGAAAGCATGTATTAATATAGCCAGAAATCCGATTATTATCGGTATTGTACTTGGATTTCTTGCGTCGGTTGCAGGGCTTAAACAGCCGGTTATCATGCAGAAGACGATTCAGTCGGTTGCCCAGACAGCGACCCCGGTTGCTTTAATATGTATCGGTGCCGGATTTGAGGGCAGCAAGGCTATAAAGAAGATAAAACCTACGCTTATAGCAACATTTATCAAATTGGTAGGAATAGCGGCCATAGCTATACCGGTGGCAGTTATGATGGGATTCAGAAATCAGGAACTTGTCGCAATTCTTATAATGACTGCCTCTCCATCAACAGTAACATGTTATATAATGGCAAAGAATATGGATAATGATGGTGTTCTTTCTTCAAGCATTATTGTTCTTACAACGCTTCTTTCAAGCATAACATTGACAGGGTGGATTTTTGTGCTTAGGAGTTTGGGCTTGATTTAGAGAGAAGGACATGTTATAATTATCGCTAGTTTAAAAACAGAAGGAGGAATTGTCGTGAAGCATATTAAGACAATCAGCAATCGTGTATTAAAAGATACAATGAAGCATGGCGGATGTGGCGAATGTCAGACATCATGCCAGTCAGCATGTAAGACATCATGTACAGTCGGCAACCAGAGCTGTGAGAATAAGAATAACTAAGTAACAGTTGTTGTGTTACAGCAGTAATCAGTAGAAAAGGAGAGCGTGTTAAGCATTTTCGACACGCTCTTATTTTCTTTAAAAAAGATTTGGACAGGAACGGAGAACAAATGGTACACCAGTATAAAAATAACGGATATAATATTGTTCTTGATGTAAACAGTGGTTCGGTTCATGTTGTAGATGATATGGTATACGATATTATTGAACAGTATGAGAACCATTCACTGGATGAAATCATAGAACTTCTGGAGAATAAGTATCCTGAAAGTGATGTGCGTGAAGCATATAATGAGATAGAGCAGTTAAAAGAAGATGGACAGCTCTTTACAGAAGATATTTATGAACCATATATAGATTCATTTAAGGACAGACCTACAGTTGTAAAGGCATTATGTCTGCACATTGCACATGACTGTAATCTTGCCTGTAAGTATTGTTTTGCCGAAGAGGGAGAATATCATGGAAGAAGAGCTATGATGAGCTTTGAAGTCGGCAAGAAAGCACTTGACTTTTTAGTTGCTAATTCGGGTTCAAGACGCAATCTTGAAGTTGATTTCTTTGGCGGCGAGCCTACAATGAACTTTGAGGTTGTAAAGCAGCTTGTAGAGTATGGAAGAAGTCTTGAAGAGGCTAATAATAAAAAGTTCAGATTTACGCTTACAACTAATGGAATTCTTCTTGACGATGATATTCTTGAATTTGCCAATAAAGAGATGGGAAATATTGTTTTAAGTATTGACGGACGTAAGGAAATTAATGATTTAATGCGCCCTACAAGAAACGGACATGGCAGTTCATATGATATTATAATGCCTAAGTTTAAGAGGGTAGCAGAGAGCAGAAACCAGAATAATTATTATGTAAGAGGTACATTTACACATAATAATCTTGATTTTGCAAATGATGTTCTTCATCTTGCTGATGAAGGATTTGAACAGATTTCGGTGGAGCCTGTTGTAGCACAGCCTACAGATGATTATGCGATAAGACCGGAAGATGTACCTTTTATATGTGAACAGTACGATTTACTTGCAAAAGAGCTTGTAAAGCGTAAAAAGGCCGGTAACGGATTTAACTTTTTCCATTTTATGATAGACTTAAACGGCGGACCATGTGTTGCAAAAAGACTTTCAGGATGTGGTTCAGGATGCGAATATCTTGCGGTGACTCCATGGGGCGATTTTTATCCATGTCATCAGTTTGTAGGAAATGAAGATTTCCTTATGGGTAATGTGGATGATGGTATTACCAGAACAGATATACGCGATATGTTTAAGAATAGTAATGTTTATTCTAAGGAAAAGTGTAAGAATTGTTTCGCTAAGTTTTATTGTAGTGGTGGGTGTGCTGCAAATTCTTACAATTTCCATGGGAATATTAACGATGCATATGACATCGGCTGTGACTTACAGAGAAAAAGAATTGAGTGTGCTATTATGATTAAAGCAGCACTCGCAAATGACTAAAAAAGAAGGGAGTTTTACTAAAAAAATGAAGTACAGCAAAGCTAAAAAAATAGTGTATTCAATTGTGATACTCGCTATGATTATCGGCTTTACACTGATTTCTGTTTTCGGTATTGACGAAAATGGTTCAGGAAGTGCCAAAGATATTAATCTTGGACTTGACCTTGCCGGTGGTGTAAGTATTACTTATGAAATACAGGAGGACAATCCAAGCAGTCAGGATATCAAAGATACAATCGCAAAGCTTGAAAAACGTGTGGAGGGTAAGAGTACAGAATCACAGGTTTACGAAGCAGGCGACAAGAGAATAACAGTTGAGATTCCTGGTGTTACAGATGCTAATGCAATTCTTGAAGAGCTCGGTACACCTGGTTCTTTGGAATTTCTTGACAGTACAGGATATACAGCATGGTCAAAGGGAGAGGAATATACGCCACTCCTTACAGGTTCTGATGTAAAGGGAGCACAGGCTTATACAGATACAAGCTCATCATCATCAACATCATTTGGTGTTCAGCTTACATTTACTGATGATGGAGCAGCAAAGTTTGAACAGGCAACAAGAGATAACCTTAATAAGATTATCTATATTGTTTATGATGGACAGGTAATAAGCTATCCGACAGTTGAGTCTGTAATTTCAGGCGGAACAGCTTCTATTACAAATATGGAATCATTTGAATCAGCTGATAATCTTGCAGTATTCATAAGAATAGGTTCAATTCCTCTTACACTTAACGAGGTAAGTTCTAATGTAGTTGCTGCACAGCTCGGACATAATGCAATCCGTACAAGTGTTATTGCAGCTGCAATCGGTCTTATTGTACTTTGTATTTTTATGATTGTTTCATATAGAATTCCTGGTGTTGTTGCAACACTTGCATTATGGATTTACACAGCACTTGTACTTGTACTCGTAAGCGTATATGATATAACACTTACACTTCCGGGTCTTGCAGGTATTATTCTTGGTATAGGTATGGCTGTGGATGCCAACGTAGTTATCTATTCAAGAATACGTGAGGAAATCGGTGCAGGAAGAAGCGTTGAGTCGGCTATTCAGGCAGGTTATTCAAAAGCTACATCAGCAATTGTTGATGGTAATATAACAACTCTTATTGCAGCAGTAGTTCTCTACATATTTGGTACTGGTCCTATCAAGGGATTTGCCATGACACTTGCTCTTGGTATTGTTGTATCAATGTTTACAGCACTTGTAATCACAAGAGTAATCATGAAGCTTTTCTACAACTTTGGTATTACAGATGTAAAATGGTACGGAAGAACTATTCATACTAAGAAGTTTAATTTCCTTGGTATCAGAAAATGGTGTTTTATCGGTTCTGCAGTAGTTATTCTTGCTGGTTTTATCGGTATGGCAGGATTTAAGGCATCAGGAAACAGAGCTCTTAATTACAGTCTTGAATTCGTAGGTGGTACAACAACTACTTACACATTCCAGCAGGAATATTCACAGGAACAGATTGAAAATGAAATTATTCCTGTAATCAGACAGGCTGCTGGTATTACAGAAGTACAGCAGCAGAAAGTTAAAGACAGCACAAAAGTAACATTTAAGACAACAGATCTCACACTTGACCAGAGAGAAGCAGCGGAAGAAGCTGTAAAAGCTAAGTTCCCTATTCAGGATGGAACAATTGTTGAATCAGATACAATCGGTTCTTCAGTTAGTGCTACAATGAAGCAGAGTGCATTTATTTCAGTTATTATTGCAACAATCTGCATGCTTATTTATATCTTTATCAGATTCAGGGATATCAAATTTGCACTTGCTGCAGTTATCGCACTTGTTCATGACTGTCTTGTTGTACTTGCATTCTATGCCCTTGCAAGAGTTCAGGTAGGTACAACATTTATTGCATGTATGCTTACTATTGTTGGTTATTCAATCAACAGTACAATTGTCATTTTCGACAGAATCAGAGAAAGCTTAAAGAATGCTGACAGAAAGACTAATATTGCTGAGCTTGTAAATGAAGCAATTGGTAATACATTTACAAGAACATTCAATTCATCTCTTACAACATTTATCATGCTTCTTTCATTATTTATTTTTGGCGTGACATCAGTAAGAGAATTTGCACTTCCACTTATGGTTGGTGTAATTGCCGGTGCATATTCATCAGTATGTATTACAAGTGCATTATGGTATGTTCTTGGCGGTAAGAAAATCGGAGCACAGGCTGAGGAAGCAGCAAAGGAAGAAAAGAAGAAAAAAGCTGCTATTGGCGAAGATGGCTCACAGGTTTAAAAAGTATATTCAATTGGAATATTGAGTGATTATTGAAAGGGGGAGCTTGCTCTCCCTTTTCTTTTATGGAGAAAAATTATGAGTAAATGGATGGTTTATGCCAAAAAGGCTGACTTTAAAGCAATTGCGGCCAGATATGGAATTGACCAGGTTATAGCCAGAATTATAAGAAACCGTGATGTATGCACGAATGAAGAGATTGATATGTATCTTGGCGGAGATATATCAAGTATGCATGATGCACATTTATTAAAGGATGCAGACAAAGCGGCGGATATTATTATTGACAAAATAAATCATAGAAAACATATAAGAATAGTTGGAGATTATGATATTGACGGCGTATGTTCTGTTACGATATTATTAAAGGGTCTTAAAAGAGCAGGAGCAGATGTAGATTACACAGTGCCTGACAGAATAGCTGACGGATATGGAATTAATGAAAATATTATTAATCATGCTATTGAAGATGGCATAGATACAATTGTGACATGTGATAATGGAATTGCAGCAATACCACAGATAAATTATGCTAAAAACAATAACATGACAGTGATTGTAACAGACCATCACGATATACCTTTTAAGGAAGAAAATGGAGAAAAAGTATTTCTGGAATCTGACGCAGATGCGATAGTTAATCCAAAGCAGAAAGAGTGTAAGTATCCTTTTAAAATGCTTTGTGGTGCAACAGTTGCATACAAAATCATAGAGATTATTTATGAGCGTCTTAATCTTAATCCGGAAGACTTAAATGAATACAGGCAGCTCGCAGCTATTGCCACAATCGGAGATGTGGTTGACCTTGAAGATGAAAACAGGATTCTTGTGAAATTTGGACTTTCAACACTGAAAAACACGAAAAATACAGGAATACGTGCTTTGGCAGATGCATGTCAGATTGATATAGCCTCTCTTTCATCATATCATATTGGTTTCGTTATAGGCCCATGTCTTAATGCTGGCGGACGCCTTGAAACAGCAAGGCATGCGGTAAGCCTCCTTATGGAAGAAAATCCAGGCGAAGCCAGAGTCAAGGCAGAAAAGTTACGCTCACTTAATGAAGAACGTAAGGATATGACAGAAAAAGAAGCTGCAAAAGCTATTGATATGGTGGAAAATACGGAACTTATCAATGATAATGTTTTAGTTGTGTATCTTCCGGAGTGTCATGAGAGTGTTGCCGGAATAATCGCCGGAAGAGTGAAAGAATATTTTTACAGACCGACGTTTGTTATAACTGATGCAGCTGAGGGAGCAAAAGGTTCAGGCCGTTCCATAGAGGGCTACAACATGTTTGAGGAGATAACAAGATGTGGTTATCTTTTAAATAAATTCGGAGGTCATCCGATGGCAGCAGGAATATCACTTGACAAAGAAAATATTGATGAATTCAGGTGGCAGCTTAATCATAACCAGAAGCTTACAAAAGAGCAGCTTACACCTGTTACATGGATAGATGTTCCAATGCCTCTGGGTTATGCAGGATTTCCGCTTATTGAGCAGTTAAAGCTTTTGGAACCATTTGGCAAAGGAAATGAAAAACCTGTATTTGCAGATAAGAATCTTAGGGTAAGACAGGCTTCAATAATAGGAAAAAACAGGAATGTTTTAAAAATGGTGCTGGAAGATGCAAATGCATATTCGTATGATGCTATAATGTTTCGTGCTGACAGCATGAATGTTCCAAAGAGGGAGCAGAATATTTCAATTGTTTATTATCCATCCATCAATGAATTTAATGGGAAAAAGACTATTCAGTTTGTTGTTACGGAGTGGAAATAAAATAGGAAAGTTGAAAAGGAGAAAGAGAAAATGAAAAAGAAACTCATGGCATTGATTTTATGTATGGTAATGGCACTTGGACTTACTGCGTGCCGGATGCCTTCTGACGGTAAAAGAGATGCAGACAACAGTGATGTGACACAATCACAGACACAGAGCTATGAAGCAAAAGATATTACAGTTGCTGCCTTGAAGGGACCTACAGCGATTGGAATGGTTAAGCTTATGGAAGATTCAAAAGAAAAAAAGACAGCCAATAATTATGATTTTAAGATTGCCGCATCTGCTGACGAATTCAGTTCGCTTCTGATAAAAGGAGATGTGCAGATAGCAGCATTGCCTTGTAATGCGGCTGCAACACTTTACAACAAAAGCAATGGCAAAATCAAGGTGCTTGGCATAAATACACTCGGTGTCCTTTATATCGTCGAAAAAGGAAACACGGTGCAGAATGTAGCTGATTTAAAAGGAAAAACAATTTATACAACAGGAAAAGGTACAACACCGGAGTATACACTTAAATATCTTTTGAAAAAGGCAGGGCTTGATGCTGAAAAAGATGTGAATATTGAATTTAAGTCAGAGGCTTCAGAGGCAGCAGCAATGCTTGCTTCATCAGATTCAGGTGCAGTTGCAATGCTTCCGCAGCCATATGTTACAACTGTTATGGCGGCAAACAGCGATGTAAGAATTGCACTTGATGTAACAAAAGAATGGGAAAATCTTTCAACAGACGGAAGCACTGTTGTTACCGGAGTTATAGCTGTTAATGCAGATTATTATGAAAAGAATAAAGCAGCAGTTGCCAAATTTATGGAAGAGTATGAAAATTCAGTTGATTTTGTAAATTCAAATGTTGATACAGCAGCAGAATATGTTGAGGAATTTGGTATATTTAAAGCGGCAGTTGCCAAGAAAGCAATTCCATATTGTAATATCACATTTATCAAGTCAAATGAAATGAAAACACGCATAAATCAGTATCTTACAATACTTTATGAGTCAAACCCTTCATCAGTGGGCGGCAGTATGCCGGATGACAATTTTTATGCGGAATAAATAGATTGTTTTCAGTCGGAATAAACAGATTAAATAAAAGCCGGTATCAGACAAAAGATGAAAATCGATAATGTCTGATACCGGTTTTTGTAATACACTCACTAAAGAAGTGATTTATGTTATTTTAAGAAGAATGTCTGTTAATGAATTCGGTTCTGTATTTTGAATACATGATTTTCTGGCTGTTATAGAGACTATAATAACCTGAGAGCAGATAGCTTAAAGCAATACATAACAGGCAGTATTTCAGACTTTCGCTGCCAAACATCTCTATTGAGAGAAGCAGAGATGTGAGAGGGCAGTTAGTTACGCCGCAGAATACTGCAACCATGCCGCATGCAGCACATATGCCTGTAGGAAGTCCGAATATCGGAGCGAGGAAGCTTCCAAGTGTAGCACCGACAAAAAGTGTAGGAACAATTTCGCCGCCTTTAAATCCGCCGCCAAGAGTGACAGCTGTAAAAATCATTTTCAAAAGGAATACATACCATGCACTCTGTTCGACAAAGCTGCGTGCAATTATGTCTGTACCGGCACCAAGATAATCAGTAGTGCCGAATAAAAATCTCATAATAATAACCAACACGGCTGCAACTATGATACGAACGTATTGGTTTTCAAAATGAGCAGTGAAAAAATGTGAGGTTTTGTGCAAAACAACACATAAAAGTATGCTTGCTACTGCAAAGATGAGTGACAGGATGAAAAATTTTATACCATTAGGAATACCAAACTGAGGGATTTCTTCTACAGTAAAACGTGTGGCGGTAAGGCCTGACATTGAGGAAATGCTGCTTGCTATAAGTGCAGCAACAGTACATGGAACGAGTGCTGCATAATACATTATGCCGACGCTGATAACTTCCATTGAAAAAACAGCTGCGGCTACAGGAGTTCCGAAAAGTGCAGAGAAGCATGCACTCATTCCGCACATTATCATTATTCGAGTGTCTTTGTCATCAAAGTTAAATAGCTTTGCAAAAGCGTTGCCTAAAGAACCGCCGACCTGAAGTGCTGCACCTTCTCGTCCTGCTGAACCACCGCATAGGTGAGTAAGGATTGTCGATACAATAATTAAAGGTGTCATTTTTAGCGGAACTTCTTCGTTGGACTGAATAGCTGTTATAACAAGGTTTGTGCCTTTACTGCTTTTACATCCGGAAAGGCGGTATATAAAAACTATGATAATACCTGATATTGGAAGCAAAAACAGTATCCATGGATGTGCAGTCCTTATTTCAGCGGCCAAGTCGAGGAGTGAATGGAAAAAAGCTCCTATAAGACCGATTACAATACCTGATGCAATCGAGCATAACATCCACTTTATGAGAGTAAGGATGGCAAGACGCAGTCTCTGCAAAGTTGTTTTAATATACTCTTTATCAATAAAAGGTTTCATTTTACTCTCCGTTTCCAGTATTAATATGGCTTACATCAAGCATGCTCATATTACTGTTATGATACATTTTGTTCATTGTTACGTCTTCTTTAAACCATGCCGGTGGATTGTAGCTTTCGGCTTCTTCAACAGAATCAAATTCAACTTCGGCAAGGATTGTTCCGCTGAAAACACCTTCAAATATATCAAGCTCAATAGTATGTCCGCTGTTATCAGGAATTTCATAGCGTTTTTTTGTTATTATATTGCCATCAGCCTTTTTGATAAGATGTTCATATGATTCTTTTGTGAGAGGAAGATTATATTCTTCTCTTGCGAGTAAACCTTTTCCCTTGTATGTAAGATAATATTCGTCGTTGTCCATTCTGACACGTACAACAGGAGAGGATGAAAGATAACCCTGCTCGATTTTACGGCATTTGTATTGTGGCAGATTGTCAGGAAGTTCCGATACAAGATATTTTTTTTCGATTTCCATTGCAGATATTCTCCATTTTATATTTATTAAATGGCAAAGTGGCGGACTTTGCCTGTATGCTGCAAAAATATAAGACCATGCTGGGAGAGCATATTAGAAAATGCAAACACATCATGGTCTTAAATCTTGCTTATTATAGATTATACTATATGATTAAGCGTTTACAGAATCCTTTAAAGCCTTACCAGCCTTAAACTTAGGAGCCTTGCATGCAGCAATCTTAATCTCAGCACCTGTCTGTGGATTCTTGCCTGTTCTTGCTGCTCTGTCAGAAGTCTCAAATGTACCAAAACCTACGAGCTGTACTTTTGAGCCATTCTTTAATTCATCTGTCACGGCCTCAATAAAAGCGTTTAATGCCTTTTCAGCATCCTTCTTTGATAATTCAGATTTTTCTGCGATAGCAGATACTAATTCTGTTTTGTTCATTATAGGAACATCCTCCTTAGATAAAAATATATTATACTTTTTTATACTCCATAAGGACTTATTTGTCAATAAGTTCTTCGGATAGCTCTTCCCATTTTTCGTACAATTCATCAAGCATTTCCGAGAGAGAAGTGCGTTCATTGTGAAGTTCGACAAGTTTTGCTGTGTCGCTTGCAATATCAGGATTGTTATATTCTTCATCAATTGCACTGATGCGTTCTTCAGTCTGGCTGATTTTGTCTTCCGTGCGTTTCAGCTCATTTTTAAGTTTTTTAAGTCTTGCAGCTTCTTCTTTTGACTGCTGCCATTCTGCCTTTGAAGACCCCTGTGCTGATGACGGTGTCTGACAGGCTGATGACGCCATGCTGTCATTAATGGCAGCTGTAGCATCAGTAAGTGCTTTTGGTGTAAGTATATCCTTTTTTTCGATATAATAATCGTAATTGCCGATATAATTTACAATTGTATGCCCTGTAAGTTCAATAATTCTTGTGGCTGTTGTGTTGATAAAATATCTGTCATGTGAGACATAAAAAACAGTTCCAGTGTAATTATTGAGTGCATTTTCAAGAATTTCTTTTGAAACTATATCAAGATGGTTAGTTGGTTCATCAAGAATCAGAAAGTTGGCGTTTGAAAGCATAAGTTTTGCAAGTGATACACGTCCACGTTCGCCACCGCTCAAATCCCTGATATACTTAAATACTTCGTCACCGGTAAATAAAAATGCGGCGAGAGTGTTTCTTATCTGTGTGTTGTTAAGGTCAGGATAAGCATCCTGAATTTCCTCAAACAGAGTCTTATCAGGGTCGAGAACGTGATGTTCCTGGTCGTAATATCCGATTGTAACTTTTGAACCGAGAGTGATTTCACCATAATCAGCAGGAATTAAACCGTTAATTATTTTAAGTATTGTTGTTTTGCCTGTTCCGTTATTGCCGATGAGGGCAACGCGTTCGCCTCTTTTTATTTCAAAGTCAAGACCTGAAAATAAAAAGTTATCGCCAAAACTTTTTGAAAGGTCTTTGACAGTTAATACGTCATTGCCGCTTACCACCTTAGGATCAAGGCGTATATGCATTTTGTCGTTTAGTTCTGTTGGCTTATCGACAAGTTCCATTTTGTCAAGCATTTTTTCACGGCTTTCGGCACGTTTGATTGATTTTTCACGGTTGAACTGTTTCAGTTTTGTGATTACTTCCTGCTGGTGTTTGATATCACGCTGCTGGTTTAGGTATTCTTTTAATTTCATGTTGCGAAGAACAGCTTTTTTGGCAGCATAGTCTGTATAATTGCCGGAAAATACCGTGACAGCAGTGTTGTCAATCTCGATAATCTTTGTGACAATTTTATCAAGAAAATACCTGTCATGTGCAACTATTAAGACGCTTCCATTATATGTGAGAAGATAATTTTCAAGCCATGCAATAGAATCCATATCAAGATGGTTGGTAGGTTCATCAAGCATGATGATGTCAGGCTTTGATATGAGCAGTTTTGCAAGTGCAACACGCGTTTTCTGACCGCCTGAGAGTGTGTTTACATGAAGAGAAAAATCCTCATCGCCAAATCCAAGACCTTTAAGGACGCCGGTAACTTCACTTTTATATGCATATCCGTTATTCATCTCAAATTCATGATTAAGTCTTGTATACTGTGAAAGCAGGTTGTCAAGCTCATCGCCTGTAACATCTTTCATCTGTATTTCGAGACTGCGGATAGTATTTTCCATATCAATTAAATCCTGTTTAACAGACAGAAGTTCATCATATATAGTCTTGTCAGTTGAGAGATTCTGGTGCTGTGAAAGATAACCGAGAGTTTTTCCTTTGGAGACAGTCACATTTCCTGAATCAGCGGGAAGTTCACCGACAATGATTTTTAAAAGAGTAGATTTTCCGGCACCATTGATTCCGATTATGGCAGCTTTTTCACGTTCTTCAAGGTGAAATGAGCAGTCATTTATAATCTGGTCAGTGCCAAACGATTTGCTTATATGGTTACATGATAAAATCATTTTTATATCCGTCCTTTGAAAATTTGCTTATACATGGTGGCAGGTAAAAGACTTGTCTGCCACACTAATATTTTATTATAAATGGAAAATGCTTTATTTGCAATATGCATAGGAAGGCGATGGATATATTGAGTGTCTGAATTGTATGTAATAATAAACATTTTGACTTTATCAGCATAATTGTGTAAAATAAATCGATTATAAAGATTGCTTTTTACAGAGCAGGAATGGAGAATTAATGAAATTTGAAGAATTAAATTTAGATGAGAGAATATTAAGAGCTGTTGAAGATATGGGGTTTGAAGAGGCATCTCCTATTCAGGCTTCAGCTATTCCGGTTATTATGGACGACCGAGATGTGGTCGGACAGGCACAGACAGGTACAGGAAAGACGGCAGCATATTCTATTCCTGTTCTCGAAAAAATAGATCCTGATTTAAAGAAACTTCAGGCAGTAATACTCTGCCCGACAAGAGAACTTGCAGTCCAGGTTGCAGAAGAAATCAGAAAACTTGCAAAATATATGAGCGACATAAAAGTGCTTCCGGTATATGGTGGACAGGAGATTGTAAGACAGATTAAGTCATTAAAAGCTGGAGTGCAGATTCTTGTAGGTACGCCGGGACGTGTTATGGACCATATGAGAAGAAAGACAGTTAAATTTGATAATGTTTCAATGGTAGTTCTTGATGAGGCAGATGAAATGCTCGATATGGGCTTCAGGGAGGATATGGAGACTATCCTTACAGATACACCTGAAGACAGACAGACAATAATGTTCTCAGCGACAATGCCTAAGGCTATTATGGATATTGCAAAGAATTTTCAGAAGGATGCTGAAATTATCAAGGTTGTAAGAAAAGAACTTACAGTAAAGAATATTGAACAGTATTATTATGAAGTAAGACCAAAGAATAAGAATGAGCTTTTATGCAGGCTGATAGATATATATAATCCGAGACTTTCGGTTGTATTCTGTAATACAAAAAGACAGGTTGACGAGCTTATATCTGAGCTTAAAGGCAGAGGATATTTTGCAGACGGAATTCACGGAGATATGAAGCAGGCCCAGAGAGACAGGGTAATGGCTGATTTCAGAAGCGGAAAGACAGAAATACTTATTGCTACAGATGTTGCGGCAAGAGGAATTGACGTTGATGATGTTGATGTTGTATTTAATTATGACCTGCCTCAGGATGAAGAATATTATGTGCACAGAATAGGAAGAACCGGACGTGCCGGAAGAGAGGGTGTTGCTTTATCATTTGTTTCCGGAAAAGAAGCATATAAGCTGAAGGATATTGAGCGTTACTGCAAGACAAAAATCAAGGCAAAACCTATTCCATCAATGGATGATGTGAAAAATACAAAGCTTGAAGCAATATTTTCAAATATAAAGGAGACTATTGAAGCCGGAGGGCTTTCAGATATGGTTGAGGCTGTTGAGGACAGGCTTAATATGGAAGATTATACATGCCTTGATGTGGCTGCTGCACTTCTTAAAATGGTAGTAGGTGATTCACTTGAGGACAGAGAGGAACTTGAACAGGTTCATTATGACCTTGATGCTGACAGGAGAGGCATGGTAAGACTTTTTATCAATGTGGGTAAAAAAGATAAGATTAAGCCGGCTAATATTCTTGGTGCAATAACAGGCGAGTCAGGAATTCCCGGTAAGCTTGTCGGCTCTATCGATATGCTTGATAATTATACATTTGTTGAAGTACCTTCAAAGTATGCAGATGCAGTTCTGCTTGCAATGGAAAATGTTACCATAAAGGGCAGAAAAATCAGCATGGAAAAAGCAAAGGGAACAGGACGTAAAAAGAAGAAAAAAAGATAAAATTCATAGCAGATGCTATGAAAGGCAGGAGTTAATGATACATGCATGCTGATATAGTTCTTGGACAACTCGATAAAAATGAAGCATTAAGATATATGGGACACAGAGGTCAAGATATTGATGAGCAGCTTGATAAGCTTATAACAAAATGTGAGAAAGAAGTGCTTAGATGTGTAAAACCCAGATTTGTATACAAAGTATGCGATATTTCAAGAGAAGAAAAAGGAATTCTTGTTAAAGATACGAATCTGTTTCTTACAGGAAATTCTATAAAAAAACATCTTGATGGATGCGATAAGGCTGTGCTTATGGCGGTTACGATATCTGCTGATGCAGACAGACTTATAAGAATAGCACAGATACGTGACATGGCTGAGGCTGTTGCGATAGACAGTCTGTGCAGCGTTGCAGTTGAACAGGCATGTGACCGGGCTGAGCTTATCATAAAAGAGGAAAATCCCGGATATTACCAGACATTCAGGTTTGGACTTGGATACGGAGATCTGCCGATAAGTCTTCAGGGACAGTTCCTTCATGTATTAAATGCTCCAAAACAGATTGGACTTAATGTCAGTTCGACAGATATGCTCACACCGACAAAATCAGTTACGGCAGTTATAGGACTGTCAAAAAATCCAATTCCTCAGAGAGCAAGAGGATGTCAGACATGCAGTATGAATAAGAAGTGTCAGTTCAGACAGAAAGGTGGACGTTGTAATGGCTAGAGATTTTAGAGAATTATTAAAAAGAGATTATGTTATTCTTGATGGAGCAATGGGAACAATGCTTCAGGCAGCAGGCATGAAAATGGGTGAAACACCTGAGATGCTTAATATTACACATCCGGAACTTCTTGTTTCTATTCATGAGCAGTATCTTAATGCCGGTTCAGATGTAATATATGCCAATACATTTGGCGGCAACGCTTACAAACTGGAAGAATGCGGACACAGCGTTGATGAACTTGTCACTGCAGGAATTAAAAATGCGATTACAGCCAGAGATAATGTCAAACCTGAGGCACTGGTAGCACTTGATGTAGGTCCGATAGGCCAGCTTTTAGAGCCTACAGGCACTTTAAGCTTTGAAGAGGCATATGAGATGTATGCAGAGGTGGTGAAAGCCGGAAGCAATGCGGGGGCTGACCTTGTTGTATTTGAGACAATGACAGATCTGCTTGATGTAAAGGCAGCTGTACTTGCCGCAAAAGAAAATTCTGACCTTCCTATAATGTGTACAATGACCTTTGAGATGAATAAAAGAACATTTACAGGATGTATGGTTCCGTCAATGGCACTTACTCTTGAAGGACTTGGTGTTGATGCCATTGGTGTCAATTGTTCACTCGGACCAAAAGAGTTAGAACCTGTTATAGAGGAAGTTACAAAATGGACCAACCTTCCTGTTGTAGTTAAGCCTAATGCAGGACTTCCTGACCCACAGACGAATGAATATAATGTGGGACCAAAAGATTTTGCTGAATTTATGAAAGATTTAAGAAAGTACGGAATCAGGGTATTCGGCGGATGCTGCGGTACAAATCCGGAATTTATTAAAGAACTTTCAGATATGCTTAAAGAAAATGGCAATGCAATTGTAAATGAGCTGCCACAAAAAGTAATTCCGGCAGCAGTATGTTCTGCAACAAAGGTAGTTCCGATAGACCAGCCGAGAATAATCGGTGAGAGAATTAATCCTACAGGCAAGAAAATATTTCAGGAAGCTTTGCGTAAAGGCGATATAGATTACATACTTAACCAGGCACTTGAACAGGTTCAGGCAGGAGCTGATATTCTTGATGTCAATGTCGGACTTCCGGGAATAGATGAGCGTGAGATGATGATAACAGCTGTCAAGTCACTGCAGTCAGTAGTGGATGTTCCGCTTCAGCTTGATTCTACAATTCCTGAAGTGCTTGAGGCAGCACTTCGTGTATACAACGGTAAGCCGATAGTCAATTCAGTAAACGGTGAGAAAGAGTCTCTTAAAAATGTTCTTCCACTTGTAAAAAAATACGGAGCTTCTGTTGTTGGACTTACTCTTGATAAAAATGGTATTCCTAAAAAGGCGGAAGACAGATTTGCAATTGCAAAGAAAATTCTAGATGCGGCACTTGCAATAGGCATTCAGAAAGAAAATGTATACATTGACTGTCTTACACTTACTGCATCTGCAGAGCAGGACGGGGTAGTTGAGACGCTTAAAGCACTTCACCGTGTCAAGACAGAACTTGGATTGAAGACAGTTCTCGGCGTATCCAACATTTCCTTCGGGCTTCCTAACCGTGTGCTTGTAAATCACATTTTTCTTACAATGGCACTTGAAAACGGACTTGACCTTCCTATTATCAATCCTAATATTGAAGAGATGACAGGTGCTGTAAGAGCTTACAAGCTTCTTGCAGGATTTGATAAGAATTCAGTTGATTTTATAAAGCATTATGCAGGAAAACAGATAGTACCAAAGATTGTCATTTCTGAAAATAAATCAGCAGGAACGGACACAAAATCAGGGGCGGATGGTGCAAAGGGCATACAGCAATCAGCTTCTGATAATGATACAGGACTTGAAGGTGATAAGCTTGCACTTTACAATGCAGTTCTTAACGGACTTAAAAATGAAGGTGCTGACTGTACAGCTAAGCTTCTGGAAAATACGGACTCAATGGAAGTTGTCAATGAAGTTTTAATACCGGCACTTGATAAAATCGGTGAGGAATTTGAAAAAGGCACACTTTTCCTTCCGCAGCTGATAATGTCCGCATCAGTTGCACAGGCGGCATTTGAAGTTATAAGAAAATTTATGATAAAAAGTGATGCGGCACCGGTGAGTAAAGGAAAAATTGTAATTGCGACAGTAAAAGGCGATGTGCATGATATAGGAAAAAATATTGTAAAAGTTCTTCTTGAAAATTATGGATATGATGTTATAGATCTGGGAAAAGATGTTCCTTATCAGGCTGTAGTTGATGCGGTAAAAGAAAATGATGTAAAACTTGTAGGACTTTCAGCACTTATGACAACAACACTTGTATCAATGAAAGAGACAATCGAACTTTTGCATGAAAATAATCTTGATTGTAAAGTTATGGTAGGCGGTGCTGTCCTTACACCGGAATATGCAAAAGAAATTCATGCGGATTTCTATGCGAAAGATGCGAAGGAATCAGTTGATATTGCCAAGAGAGTATTAGGCTGACTTTGACATTGTTTTAACATTGGTTTATAATAAAAAATACGAAAAAACAGGAAGGTACGGATGAGCAATATGGAAGAGACAAAAAAAATATCATCTGCGGTAATCAGGAGACTTCCAAGATACTATAGATATCTTGGTGAACTGATTGAAAGCGGTGTTCAAAGAATCTCATCAAAAGAACTCAGTGCAAGGATGAAGGTTACCGCATCGCAGATAAGACAGGATCTGAACAATTTTGGAGGGTTTGGCCAGCAGGGATACGGATATAATGTAAAGTATCTTTATGATGAGATAGCTAAAATTCTTGGTATTGACCGTACTCATAATATGATTATTATCGGTGCAGGTAATCTCGGTGCAGCACTTGTTAATTCGGGTGATTTTGCAAAGAGAGGATTTATAATAAAAGGTGTTTTTGATAATAATCATGAGCTTAAAGGCAAAAAGATAGGCAGCCTTGATATTATGATGATGGATGAACTAAAAGGGTTTATAAAAGAAAATAATATCGAGATAGTTGCACTTACAATTCCAAGACAGGCAGCAAGAGAAGTTGCAAAAGAAGTGGCTGAAGACGGAATAAAGGCAATATGGAATTTTGCACATACAGACCTTAATATGCCTGAAGATGTTGTAGTTGAAAATGTACATTTATCAGAGAGCCTTATGAGACTTTCATATAATATAGCAAATAAAAATGGTAAAACTCGTAATATACAGGAGGGTTGATTTATCATGGCAGATATTACATATGATTTAATAAAAGACACAGCATCATTTAATCATATTCCTATTCTTACACTAGATAAGAGATGGTATCTGCTTGTCCCGGAGGTCAGCAAAACTGACGAGATAAAGTATTGGGAAAAAAAGGTTAATGACCTGCTAAAAAAACAGGGACAGGTAACCAATGATTTAAAAGAAGTAAAAAAGATAAAACAACAGGTTATTCAGGATGTCGTTGAAAATATGGAAGAAGACGGCAATGATTTTCGTCGTAAGAAACGTATGAATAAAAACCAGCGTCTTATACATGAAGCAAAAGACAAGATTGAATCACTTCAAGATGAAGAAAAAGAGATTCCAAGACAGCTGGCAGAAGCTAATAGAAAACTTCTGGTTGAAACGGTAAAGATGTGCTATGCGAAGATTAATGAAAACAGGGCAGATCTTGAAGTTCTGGATAAATGGATTGAAGCTACAAGAATCAAGCTCAAAAAGAATCTTCTTATAAAGCATGATAAGGAGAGCATGAACGAACAGCTTTATTCGGGAATGCATAATATCTTTGGACCGGAGATTATGGGAGTCCTTGATGATATTAATTCAAAAGATCAGGAGTAACTGTGTATGAAGTATTTACTTGATTCTGCTGCAATGAAAAAAATAGATGAATATTCAATAAAAACGACAGGGATTCCATCTGTAGTTCTTATGGAGCGTGCAGCATTGTCTGTATCATCATTTGTGGAAAAACTTGCATACAATAAAAAAGACAGCGGAAAAAAAGATATAAGCATCTGCGTTGTTTGTACAAAAGGAAACAATGGAGCTGACGGGCTTGCTGCCATACGTCAGCTTTATCTTCATGGTTATAAAACATTGGTGTATGAAGCTGGCAGAAAAGAGCCGGGAACAGATGAGTATGAGCTGCAGAAAAATATTATAAAAAATCTTGAAATTCCATTTGAATGTGCGGTACAAGATAACATACTGCCACTGGATGAATATGATTTTATTATAGATGCAATGTTTGGAATTGGACTTTCAAGAGATGTCACGGGTGTTTATGCACAGATTATAGATGAGATTAACCGTGTCAGTGCAGTTAAGGTGGCGGTTGATATTCCGTCGGGGCTTAGTGCGGGAATAGTTCAGGTAAGCAATAAGAAAGTAAAAGCAGATTATACAGTTACATTTGGATTTGACAAGACAGGGATGGTTTTGTATCCCGGTAGGAAATATGCAGGAAAAGTAATAGTTTCTGATATAGGTTTTGCAGTCAGTCAGGACAATGTGCAAAAAATATTAGAAAATAATCCGGCAAGAATGATTGAAAAAAAGGATATTCTGACGATTCCTGAAAGAGAAGCAGACGGTAATAAAGGAACGAGCGGAAAAGTGCTTATAGCGGCGGGAAGCAGGAGTATGGGCGGTGCGGCGTTTATGTCAGCACAGTCTGCATACAGAAGCGGCTGCGGGCTTGTGAGGGTTTTTACACATGAAAATAATAAAAATGCACTTCTTACACTTGTGCCGGAATCAATATGTGACACATATAATGATAAAAACAGCAATTGTGATGAACTTACAAAATGGTGTACATGGGCTGACTGCATTATTGCAGGTCCGGGCTTATCGGTTTCAGGACAGTCAGAAGAGATTGTAAAATGCATTTTACAATCAGGTTCGGATGCAACATTAATACTTGATGCGGATGCTTTGAATATCATCTTAGAAAATGAAGAATATTATGAATATATAAGCAGATACAAAGGCAAAGTGATTATGACACCGCATGTTGGAGAAATGTCACGGCTTACAGGAAAAAGCATAGGACAGATAAAGGGAAATCCTGTGGAGACGGCATTATGTTATTCAAAAGAACATGGTGTTATATGCGTATTAAAAGATGCAGCAACAGTGGTTTGTGACCATGATAACATATATATCAATACTTCTGGCAATTGCGGAATGGCAACAGGCGGTTCCGGAGATGTGCTTACGGGAGTTATTGCCGGCATGATGTGTGCAGGATTTGATGATGAGTGTTTTGCAGCAGCACTGGCTGTATATATACATGGCTGTGCAGGTGATATGTGCCGGAAAAATCAAGGCACATTTTCAATGAAAGCATGGGATATTGCAGAGTCGTTAAGCACAGTTTTTACACAAAATAATACAGATTATAATTAAAAAATAAGGAATCGGAGAACAGAGTTAAAATGGGAAAGTATTACAGAGTATATGCAGATGTTGAACTCGGAAACATAGAATCCAATGTAAAGGCACTTATGGCACTTACGCCTGCCGGCACAAAGTCACTTGCAGTAGTCAAGGCAGACGGATACGGTCATGGAGACGTTGCAGTTGCAAAAGCAGTGTATTCAAAAGTCTTCGGGTATGCTGTTGCAACTCTTGATGAAGCAGTTAATTTAAGAGAAAATGGAATAGATAAACCTATATTAATACTTGGCTTTGTAAATACAGATGAATATGAAACTCTGGTTGAAAATGAAGTTGCAGCTACAGTTTTTGATTATGAGACAGCCGAGGAATTAAGCGAGGCGGCAAAAAAGACAGGAAAGACAGCAATATGCCATATTAAAGTAGATACAGGAATGAGAAGAATAGGAATGGAACCTGATGAGAGCGGTGTTATGCTTGTAAAGAAAATCAAGCAGCTTCCTAATCTTAATGTAAGAGGTATTTTTACTCATTTTGCAGCTTCGGATGAGACTGATAAAACATCAGCAAACAGACAGTATGAGAAGTTTAATGGTTTTATAAAAAAACTTGAAGATGATGGGATTACATTTGAAATAAAACACTGTGCAAACAGTGCGGCAGTTATAGATATGCCTGATACATATAAAGATATGGTGCGTCTTGGAATAGCAATGTACGGAATGTATCCTTCTGACGAAGTTAATAAAGATAAAGTTCAGCTTAAACCGGCACTTGAACTGAAAAGTCATGTTACTATGGTAAAGACAGTACCGGCAGGCGAACGTGTAAGTTATGGCGGAACATTTACAACACAGCATGAGACAAAGCTTGCAACTGTCTCTGTCGGATATGGAGATGGTTATCCGAGAAATCTTTCATCAAAAGGATATGTGATTATCCGTGGACACAAAGTTCCTATTGTCGGACGTGTGTGTATGGACCAGATGATGGTTGATGCGACATCAATTCCGGATATACAAAGAAATGATGTTGTCACACTTATCGGAAAAGATGGAAATGAGGAGATAACTGTAGAAGAAATCTCTGCTCTTGCAGGAACATTTAACTATGAATTCGTATGTGATCTTAATAAAAGAATTCCGAGGAATTATTATTATAACGGCAGATACATAGGAAGCCATGATTATTTCCATGAAAAATGGAATCTTGAAATCTGAAACAGGCAATATATATTAATAAAAAATTGAATACACACCCGTAAGCTGGAAATACTACGATTATCAGATTAATAAATAGCTTTGGGGGAGTGTGATAGATTTGGTAATTAAACGTGGTGATATATTTTATGCAGATTTAAGACCGGTTGTCGGTTCAGAACAGGGTGGAGTAAGACCTGTACTTATAATACAGAATGATACAGGCAATAAACACAGTCCTACTGTAATATGTGCTGCGATAACATCAAAAATGAATAAAGCTAAGCTGCCGACACATGTTGAAATTGATTCAAAAAGATTTGATATAGTAAAAGATTCGGTCATTTTACTTGAGCAGCTGCGTACAATAGACAAGAAGAGATTAAAAGATAAAGTGTGTCATCTTGATAATGAGATTATTTCGCAGGTTAATCATGCTTTATCAGTTAGTCTTGAGATGGATTCTATTGACTGATAATATGTTTATATGTTACTATAAAAAAGCATACTGATTAAATTGGTTTGTTTAAGAAAGGATATAGAAGATGAACGAAGGCCATCCCGCGGATGGGAACGAAGGATTATTTTCTTCACTTTTTAAAAAGATTACAGGTAAAGTGAAGAAAGATGATGATGTAACAGAAGAAGAGATTATGGATATGGTCAATGAAGGCCATGAACAGGGTGTTTTAAAAGAAAATGAAGCTGAGATGATTGGCAATATTTTTGAGTTTGGGGAGAAACATGCATCTGATGTCATGACTCACAGAAAGAGTATTGTAGGAATTGAAGCTGATACTACAGTAGAAGAAGCTTTTGAATTTATAATGGGCGAGAATTATTCAAGATATCCTGTGTATGACGGCGATATTGATAATATCATAGGAATTCTTCATATAAGAGATCTGCTCAAGATATATTCAGAAGAAAAGAACAGAAAAAAGAAACTTGTCGATATGAAACATCAGGTTCTTTTTGATGCGAGTTATATACCTGAGACAAGAAATATAAGTGTTCTTTTTAAGGAGATGCAGTCCGATAAAGTACATATGGCAGTTGTTGTTGATGAATACGGACAGACAGCCGGTATTGTTACTATGGAAGATATTCTTGAAGAGATTGTCGGTAACATTTTTGATGAATATGATGATGAAGAAGTGCTTATAAGCCGCCAGCCTGATGGCAGTTATATAATAGACGGACAGACGCTTCTTGAAGATATAGAAGATGCATTTGACATGCATTTTGACTGCGAAGATATTGATACTATAAATGGTTACCTTATTTATAAAATGGGGAAGATACCACAGGATAATGAACAGTTTGAATGTACTTGTGACGGATATTCATTCAGAGTGCTTGAGGTGCATGACAGGATGGTGACAAAAGTTGGAGCAAGGAGAGAAGAAGAAAGACAGCAGCCTGTTACATAACATTTTATACTATGGTATATATCAGGGGTGAGGATTATGATACCAGTAAGTTTAAGACATGAAGACAGTGAGATTCTGGAAGCAAATTGTACAATTACAAAAGATTATCAGATTATAAGCGGCGATGAAAGTTTTTACAGGATGATGGGCGAGAATACAATGTTTCTTATGAATAAGCTCATTTATCCTGATGATTTGAATATATTTGAAGAATGTATTTTTTCTGATAAGAGTAATTTTGTACTGCTTAGAATTCATACAGCAAAAGAAGTATTCAGATGGGTTTTGATGAGAAGACGTTTTGAAGCTGATGAGCCGGGGAGAATTGAGCTTCAGATTAAAGATGTAATAACACAGAATGATAAATTTGAACTGTATTATAACAATGTCCGTAAATACCGCGTATTTATGAATCAGATGAAGCAAAGATTTTTTGAATACGATTTTAAGACTAAAATTATAACTATATACTTTTATGTTAATGGACATTCGGAGATACTTGAAAAAGATATGCTTAGTGAGTGGCAGAAGAGAGTAGTCAGGATGGGCTTTGTTGAAGGCGAGAATATAGAGCGTTTCAACAGAATGTGTGATGATATAGAAAATGGCATCGACAGTTTTTCATCGACATTCCAGTCTTCTTTTATGTCGCGTGGCACAAGAACAGATTTGCTCAATTTCAGGGGCGAGACAATGAGAGAAGGCTCAATTAACATGCTCGTTGTCGGTCTCATCGACGAAATTGGCGGAAGAATTGATGCACAGCCCGTACTTTATGATAATGATGTAAACAAAGATTCTGCTACAGGACTTCTTAATAAAAAGGCTGTAACGGAAGCGGTTATTGATGCACTTGCCGAGGCTGACACTCTTAATGACAGAAGAACTCTTTATCTTGCTGTAATGGATATAGATGATTTTAAAAATGTTAATGATACATATGGACATTATTTCGGTGATGAAGTTATTGCCGGATTTGCCGCTGAATTGCGAAAGAATATTGGTGATAAAGGAATTATAGGAAGAATTGGCGGCGATGAGTTTATATGTCTGTTTACTGACTGTCATAGTGAAGATGATGTAAGAATTTATCTTAAAGCGATAAGAAAAGGACTGAGTTTTTCTTTGGCTGAAAAACAGCCGGGATATGAATTCGGAGCATCGATTGGTGTTGCAAAGTATCCGCAGGATGGCACGGTATATGAAGAATTATTCCGTATTGCAGATGGATGCCTTTATATTGCAAAAGAAAAAGGCAAGAACAGATATATAATTTATGATGAAAAGCTCCATGGAAAAGCAATTGCAGAAGGAATCAAGAATGGACATATAATCGGTGGTGACTTTATGAAGCCTTACGAGAAGGGTAATATGACTGCCGATATGATTGCAAGGATAGTGAAAGATGGCAGAAATGCAATAGATAGTGTATTTACCGAATTGATGGATAAGATGCACATTCAGGGTATATGTGTATATGCCGGTGATGACATGGCATGTGTCAAGAAGTATGGCAAATATGGAAATCACCCGCAATATGCCGCACTTATGGGAAATGATAAATATCTTTCCTTATTTAATGAGAATGGAATTAATGTTATCAATAATATAACATCGCTTGCAATGGATTTTTACGATATATATAAGATGCTGATTGAAGAAAAGATATGTTCATCGCTTCAGATAGGTGTAAAAGATGCAGATGGTGTATATAAATGGCTGATCTGCTTTGATACATTTGGTGACCATAAGAGAAAATGGAGCCATGACGATATTATGTCAATATATATACTTATAAAGACTATTGCAAAACTGGATGAAATTAATGATGAAAAAAATCTTTAAACAGAACATCAATAAAATAATTATTATAGCTGTATGGCTGCTTATATGGCAGGCAGCAGCATCATTGACAGGGCTTGAACTTATTTTGGCAGGCCCTGTCAATGTGTTTAAGGCATTATGCACAAAGCTGGGTGAAAAAGATTTTTACATAGCAGCAGGTGGAAGCTTTGTACATATCTTTGCCGGTTTTATAATTGCATTTGTGACGGCATGCATTATAGGTTTTCTTGCATCTTTTTGCAGATGGCTCAGGGAATTTTTAAGACCGGCAATAGTAATAATGCAGTCGCTTCCGATAGCATCATTTATTATTGTGCTGATTATATGGTTCGGCTCGAAAAATGTTGCGTCATATATTTCATTTATTGTTGTATTTCCGATGATTTATAACAGCGTTATAACGGGCGTTGGCAATGTGGACAGCAAAATACTTGAGATGGCACAGGTGTTTAATGTTTCGTGCTGGAAAAAAATAAGATGTATATATGCTGTGTATGTTCTGCCGTATATTCAGACCTCTTTGAAATCGGCACTTGGAATGTGCTGGAAAGCAGGAATTTCGGCTGAAGTAATCGGACTTGTGACACATTCAATAGGAGAACAGCTGTATTATTCAAAATTATATCTGATGACGGCGGATTTATTTGCATGGAGTATAGCAGTTGTATTTATGAGTTTTATTTTTGAGAAAATATTTATGAAACTTGTGGATTTGACAGTCTTAAAGATGAGGAAACTGTAATGATAAAACTTGAAAATATATGTAAAAGTTATGATGAAAAGACTGTACTTGATAATATTATGGCAGAGTTTCCGGATGACAGCATAACATGTATTATGGGGGAATCGGGAGCCGGCAAGACAACACTTGTAAGGATTATAGCAGGACTTGAAAATGCTGACAGAGGGACAGTTAGCGGTGCAGGGGTTGTGTCATTTGATTTTCAGGAAGACAGGCTTATAAATGATATAAGTGCGGCAGACAATATTATGCTTGTTCTTGATAAAAATGATTTTAGCGGACATGATAAGAAAACGATGCGTAAAATTATAAATGAAAATCTTGCAGAGGTCCTAAAGGACTATCCTTCGGATAAAAGTACCGGAACTTACAGCGGCGGCATGAAAAGGCGTGTGTGTCTTGTCAGGGCAATGATGAAAAAATCGGATACGGTTATTCTGGATGAGCCGTTTACCGGCATGGATGAGGAGACAAAGATTCTTGCAGCAGAGTATATAAAAAAGCATCGTGACGGCAGGATATGTATAGTTGTGACGCATGAAAAAAGCGATTCAGGATTACTTGATGGTGGTATTTATTTGTTGACAATGGACAAGGCAGTTGATACAATATAGTGAAGTTCTTTTGTTATACGGGAGGTACATATGAGACATGCAGTTTTTTCTATTCTAGTTGAAAATTCAGCCGGTGTTTTAAGCCGTGTTGCAGGACTTTTCAGCAGAAGAGGTTACAATATAGATAGTCTTACTGTTGGTGAAACAACAGATCCTAAGGTGTCAAGAATGACAGTTACAGTTACAGGTGATGATGATGTTCTTGAACAGATTGAGAAGCAGCTTTCAAAGCTTATAGATGTCAAAGAAGTTGTAGAACTTCCGGCAGAGGCATCTGTATGCAGGGAACTTGTTCTTGTTAAGGTTGAATGTGATACGACAAGAAGACAGGAAATTATAGCTATAAGTGATATATTCAGAGCAAATATTGTTGATGTTTCAACAGAATCTGTTATTATAGAGCTTACGGGAGCACAGAGCAAACTTAATGCTTTTATTGAATTACTTAACGGTTTTAAAATTACAGAACTCGCAAGAACTGGTATTACAGGACTTGCAAGAGGAACTGCAAGTTTAAAATAAATATTAATTAATACTTTTGGAGGTAAAGTAAGATGGCAGAAGCTAGGATTTTTTATCAGCAGGATTGTAATTTATCATTATTGGATGGTAAGACAATCGCCATTATCGGTTATGGCAGTCAGGGACATGCGCATGCATTAAATCTTAAGGATTCAGGTTGCCATGTAATTATTGGTCTTTATGAAGGCTCAAAGTCATGGAAGAGAGCAGAAGAGCAGGGCTTTGAAGTATTTACTGCAGCAGAAGCAGCAAAGAGAGCTGATATTATCATGATTCTCATTAATGATGAGAAGCAGGCTAAGTTATATAAGGAAGATATCGAACCAAACCTTGTACCAGGCAATATGCTTATGTTTGCTCATGGTTTCAACATTCATTTTGGTTTAATCAAGGCACCTAAGGGCGTTGATGTGACTATGATCGCTCCTAAGGCACCTGGTCATACAGTACGTTCTGAGTATCAGGCAGGTAAAGGTACACCTTGTCTTGTAGCTGTTGAGCAGGATGAGACAGGTAAGGCACTTGAGATGGCACTTGCATATGGTCTTGGTATCGGCGGTGCAAGAGCTGGTCTTCTTGAGACAACATTCAGAACAGAGACAGAGACAGACCTTTTCGGTGAGCAGGCTGTTCTTTGCGGTGGTGTTTGTGCATTAATGCAGGCTGGTTTTGAAACACTTTGCGAAGCTGGTTATGATCCAAGAAATGCATACTTTGAATGTATCCATGAGATGAAACTTATCGTAGATCTTATCTATCAGTCAGGTTTCGCAGGAATGAGATATTCAATCTCTAATACAGCTGAGTATGGTGATTACATAACAGGTCCTAAGATTATCACAGATGATACAAAGAAGGCTATGAAGCAGATTCTTAAAGATATCCAGGATGGTACATTTGCAAAAGACTTCTTACTCGATATGAGCGAAGCTGGCGGACAGGTTCACTTCAAGGCTATGAGAAAACTTGCTTCTGAGCATCCATCAGAGAAGGTTGGCGAAGAAATCAGAAAGCTTTACAGCTGGAACGACGAATCAGACAAGTTAATCAACAACTAATTTGTTCGGATTTCCGGATATTTATATACCCCGCCGCTTTCGGCGGGGTGTTTTTTACGCAACAGGTGGAATAATTTAAAGCCTGTATGATACATATTATTAGTATTTGCCAAGGAGACAGATTTATAATGTATAATTTTTCTAAATCAAAAAAAATACTTTTTGCTATAATGGCAGTTTCTTCATTAACATTTGCTGCATGCTCACAAAAAAACAGTTCGGATGAAAATGTGACATCAAATCAGGCACAGACTGAGTATGAGAGCAAATCATCAGGTACACAGGCAGTACAGCAAGAGACAACAAAAGAGCAGATTAAAGGTGTAAATAAAATTGCACTGTATATAGACCACAAGGATACAGGTATACATGAACTTGCTGATACATATTCATCTGCGTGGGTTAAAGGAAAAGATATTATAAGTTTTGACGCATTTGGATGCGATGAAAAGACATTTTCATCTAATGGCATGAACTTTAAAAAATTATGGGAAAGTTACTGGACACAATATGAAGGATATGAGAATTCAAAAATAGGTTATATTGTGAGTTTTAAACTGAAATCAGGAGAGGAAATAAATACTACAATTAAAAATCCTGATGATGTTTTTGTATATAGAAATTATCTTGAAAATTATCTGTATGATGATATAAATCAGGTCCAGGGTGAGTGGTACAGCCATCTTTTACAGTCAGAAGTGACTGATAAAACACGTATGACTTCAATAAAATTTACAGCAGGACAGGATATTGATAAAGTTGGCGACACAATAAAACTGACAGCTTTTGTATACAATTCGGATGATGATTTTGATGCTTCCGGCAATTACAAAGGAAATGTGAGTTATACAGTTACAATAAAAAATACAGCACAATAAAATTAGGAGAGGAATATATAGGTGAAAATTTACATGTTAAGTAAATATTTAAAAAAGGCAGCGGCAGTAATGTCGTCTGTAATGATTTTTTCATTTGCAATACAGGCAGTATCACCATCATTTGTTGCAAAAGCAGACAGTGTAAGTGCACAGACAACAGCATCAGCACAGGAACAGCAGGAAGTACAGGCAAAACAGCTTACATTAAATCTTTTGGCATCATCTGGAAAGAGCGTGGCAAATCTTTTGGACGATGCGTATACATCTAAAGTGTCATTTGTGGCAGGAGATACACTTACAGTTTCAGCTGATGAACCTATGCAGGGTGTATATCTTAAATGGGCTTCGCTGGAAAGCAGCTATAGCGTGTCATATAACGGAAAAGAGCAGAAAATCACGAAGGAAGATATGCTTCATAAGTATATTGATTTTGGGGAGACAGTTACAGAATGTACAATAACTTTTGAAAGTGCAGCTTCTGTGTGCGATATATTTGCATATGGAAAAGGTAAACTTCCTGATAATGTGCAGGTATGGGAAAAACCATGTACAGACGCTGATATACTTGTATTTTCGACACATGCAGATGATGAAATTCTTTTCCTTGGTGGAGTTCTTGCAACATATGCAGGCCAGCAGGGGCTGAATGTACAGGTTGCATATATGACAAATTACTGGAATGGTGCGACTGTAAGGGAACATGAAAAACTTGACGGTCTCTGGGAGAGCGGTGTAAAGCATTATCCTGTTAATGGGGAATTTGATGATATATACGCTACAGATCTTAATGGTGCAATGAGTGTTTATTCTTATGATGATGTACTTGGTTATGTTACAGAACAGATAAGAAGGTTCAAGCCGCTTGTTGTTGTTACACAGGATATCAATGGAGAATATGGACATGGAGGACATATGCTTCTTGCAAAGGCTGTATGTGAGGCTGCCGATAACAGCGGCACGGCTTCATTTAAACAGGAATCTGCTGATAAGTATGGTGCGTGGGATGTTCCAAAAACTTATATACATCTTTATGGCGAAAATAAAATCAGGATGGATTTAAGACAGCCGCTTTCAAATATGAAATCAAGAACAGCAATAGACGTTGCCAAAGATGCGTATTTACAGCATGTATCACAGCAGTGGTGCTGGTTCTACGTATCGGATGAATATGAATACAGCTGTGCTGATTTTGGACTTTACAGGTCTACAGTCGGTACTGATACAGGCAATGACATGCTTGAAAATGTAACGACATATGAAGAAAAAAAGCGGATTGAAGAAGAGTCAAAAGCTGCAGAAGAATCCTCAAAACAGGAAGAATCTTTAAAGACAGCCGAAAAAGAGGAGATAAGAGAACAGAAAGCTGCTAAAAAGAGAAACATAGTTCCGGTTATTATTATTGCTGTTCTGGTTGTTGTGCTTGCAGCTGCCGGAGTGGTTTATCATAATTATATGGAAAAGATGTGCCGCAAAAAGAGAAGAAAAAACAGGGGGAAAAATGGCAGTCATAGGGGTAATACAAGATAATCTGTATAAATCACGTGCAAATATAGCAATAAAAAGGATAAAGAAAAAATGTTCCGGGCTTCCTGTTATGATTCACCAGGTCAGTGAAATCCGTGGATACAACAGTACATATGCACTGCTTAATGCAGTTGTTATCCGTGATGCAGATATTGTAGTTGTTGAACTGGACAGGTTGAATGATATCAGGCTGAAATATCCGGATATATCTGAGAATATCAGCATTGCAGCGGTTCTGAAAGCAGGAAATCCTGGAAATGTACTTATAACAAGAAAATTTGAAAAAAAGTTTGGGCATGCTGTGGCATTGTGTGATTCAATGCAGGCTGTAAGGCAGCTTGAAAGCATATTTGATGGTATAGTATGCAAGTATAATGATGATGATACAGTAAAACAGATAGAAAGATTAAAACAGGGGCAGTGTGATGCACTGTTTTTGTCAACAGACAGGGTAAAAGTAACGCAGAGTGAACATATAAGAGGACTTTCCTACAAATATTATGAGGGAAGTGAAAAAGATACATCACAAGGAAAAGCTGTGTGGGTGATAGTGGCAAGATATGATAACAAAGGTCTTATAGATATTCTGGAAAAACTTTCTGATGTAAAAACAGTTGAAATGTGTCGTAAAAAATTGTAGAATGTATTATTATATAAATATAATGCTGTGTGACAGTAAAAATGTAAATATTAATAGTTTAATAGATTATTGGCGAGGATACATATGGAATTTAAAAAGATTGATGATAAAAAGTTTCAGTGCCTTCTTTTTGAAGAAGATTTAGAGGAAAATAATATATCATTAGATGACTTTTTTAGAAATGATACAGAAAAGATACATGGACTTCTGGATGTTGTTATGGAAGAGGCAAGAAAAGAGATTGGTATAGCACCTTCTGGTGAGATGATTTCATTACAGCTTGCACCGCAGCCTAATAATTCTTTGCTTCTTACAGTGTCATCCGGCGGTGATGATATTTCGGACATGTTAAGACAAGCAGGAAAGAGAGCGGCAAAAGCACTTTCTTCAATGAGTCCGAAAGAAAATAATATTATAAAGAATTCAGATGACAAGCGTAAAAAGAAAGTCAAAGAAGCCGAATTTGAAAGTGTTGCTGTCAAAGACGGTGATGAATTTTTTGCGATTGACTGTGAAGGCGGATTTGTTGACAGTGAACTTGCAATATGCAGATTTTCAGAATGGGCTGAATTTGAAAGATTCTGTTCACAGAGCAGAAGAACATGGGGTGTCCACAACACACTTTATAAGGATGATACTGATGTTTATATTGTTCTTGAAAGAGGAAGATGCTCAACTGTAAAGTTTTCTCAGCTTGTTAATGATATGCTTGAATATGGTGAATTTGTACCGGCAAATGTGGAAAAGATAGGATATATAAAAGAACATTATCATAAGATCATAGCTGATAATGCTATTAATATTACTAAAAAATATTGTACTGCCGGATAATTGATAAACAGTATGGAGGAAAAGATGCTTGAATTAAAAGATATATGTTTTAATGTAAGACAGGATTCAAAAGAAAAAGAAATTTTGAAAAATATTAATTTGAAAATTGATGAGCGTTTTGTTGCAATAACAGGACCTAATGGTGGAGGCAAGTCTACACTTGCAAAGATTATAGCCGGAATTGAAAAGCCTACATCAGGAAAAATTATCCTTGATGGAGAAGATATTACAGATTTATCGATAACAGACAGAGCAAATAAAGGCGTAAGTTTTGCATTCCAGCAGCCTGTAAGATTTAAAGGATTGACAGTAAAAGATTTAATTACACTTGCAAGCGGTAAAAAGATAACAATTGCGGAAGCGTGTTCATATCTTTCAGAAGTTGGTCTTTGTGCAAAGGATTATATTAACAGGGAAGTTAATGCTTCACTTTCAGGAGGAGAACTTAAACGAATTGAGATTGCAATGATTATTGCAAGGGGAACAAAACTTTCTTTGTTTGATGAACCGGAAGCAGGAATAGATTTGTGGAGTTTTAATAATCTTATAAGAGTTTTTGAGTCACTTCATGAAAAGATTAAAGGCTCAATAATTATTATTTCACATCAGGAAAGAATTCTTAATATAGCTGATAAAATTATTGTTTTATCAGGTGGAGAAGTGACTGCTGTCGGAACAAAAGATGAGGTAATGCCAAAGCTTATTGAATCATCAGAAGCCTGTTCAACACTTCTTGATAAACTAGCTTAATAATACAGTTAATATATTTGAATGGAGATTATTTAGATTATGGATGCAATACAAAAAAGCATGCTTGAAAAGATAGCGGATCTGCATGAAGTGCCGGAAGGAGCTTATAATATACGTTCTAACGGAGCACTTGCAGGCAGAAATACAACTGCCAATATAGATATTGTTACAAAGCAGGATAAACCGGGAATAGACATAATTATCAAGCCGGGCACAAAAAATGAGAGCGTTCACATTCCGGTTATATTAAGCGAGAGTGGACTGAATGACTGCGTATATAATGATTTTTATATCGGTGAAGGTGCAGATGTTGTGATAGTTGCAGGATGTGGAATTCATAACTGTGGAACTGATACATCAGAACATGATGGAATTCATACATTTTTTATCGGTAAAAATGCAAAAGTAAAATATATCGAAAAACATTATGGTGAAGGTGACGGAACCGGTGAAAAGATTCTTAATCCCACAACTATAGTCCATATTGATGAAGGCGGATATATGGAGATGGAGACAACACAGATAAAAGGTGTTGATTCAACAATAAGAGATACACAGGCTGATTTGAAGGACGGTGCATCTTTAGTTATAAAAGAAAAGATTATGACACACGGAAACCAGACTGCCGAGACTAACTTTGTAGTTAATCTTGATGGTGTAGATTCAAGTGCCAATGTAATATCACGTTCAGTTGCAAAAGATTCATCAAAGCAGGTATTTAATTCAAAAATATGCGGTAACAACAAGTGTTACGGACATACTGAATGTGATGCAATTCTTATGGATAACGGACATGTCAATGCGGTGCCTTCGCTTGAGGCAAATGACCTTGATGCAAGTCTTATCCATGAGGCGGCAATCGGCAAGATAGCAGGAGAGCAGCTTATCAAGCTTATGACACTCGGACTTACGGAACATGAGGCAGAAGAGCAGATTATTAATGGGTTTATGAAGTAATGAGATATGCAGAATTTTTAAAAAAAGATGGTGTAATAGGTTTTGTGGCTCCATCTTTCGGATGTGCCACTGAACCCTACAGAAGTGCATTTGACAGTGCAAAAAAAGAGTTTGCAAGGCGGGGATATATTCTTGTAACCGGTCCTAATTGTTATGAATCTTCCGGAATAGGAATAAGCAGTACGCCACAGAAGTGCGGAGAGGAACTCACATATATGTATATAAACAGCAGTAGTGATATTCTTATATCATGCGGTGGTGGTGAGCTGATGTGTGAGACTCTTGAGTATGTTGATTTTGATAAAATAAAGAATTCACCTCCGAAGTGGTACCTTGGATATTCTGATAATACCAATTTTACTTTTTTACAGACAATACTTAATGATACAGCATCTATTTATGGTGTGTGTGCAGGTGCATTTGGCATGAAACCGTGGCATAAAGCAATTGATGATACATTCCGTCTTATCACGGGAAAGAAACTGCGTTTTACCGGGTATGACAAATGGGAAAAGGAATCATTAAAATCAGAAGAAAATCCTTGTGCGACAATGAATGTCACAGAAAAAAGAATAACTCCTGCATTCATTGGAAGTAAAAGGATAGCTTGTGAGGATACTGATATTACTTTTTCAGGACGTTTAATTGGCGGATGTATGGATTGTCTTGTTAATATTTTAGGAACAAAGTATGATAAAGTTGCTGATTTTAATGAGCGATATAAAGAAGATGGTTTCATATGGTTTCTTGAAAGCTGCGATTTGAATGTATTTGCCATAAGACGAGCTATGTGGCAGATGGAAAATGCGGGATGGTTTAAGTATTTAAAGGGCTTTGTGATAGGACGTCCGCTTGTATTCGGACAGGAAATGATGGGACTGGATCAGTATGAGGCTGTTCTTGGAATTATAGGAAAATATAATGTTCCTGTCATCATGGATGCAGATTTGGGACATTTATCACCGACAATGCCGCTTATATGTGGAAGTGTAGCAACAGTCAGCATAAAGGGAAATAATTACAGTATAGATATGAAACTGATATAAAAAATGGCGGGCAATAATTTGCCCGCTATTTTATGTATAAAATAAATTTTCTAAAAGACAATCGGAATGACGTGATTCGAACACGCGGCCTCTTCGTCCCGAACGAAGCGCTCTACCAAACTGAGCCACATTCCGCAATAATATTTCCGGATATAATCAATATGCCAAAAACATTATATATTTTAATAGCATTTTGCATAAATGTCAATAAAAAGTTCTGTTTTTAAGATAGTTGATAAGAGATGTGCATGCACTGTCAGATGGAAGTGATTTGCTGTATGCAAAGCATATCTGGCGTGGCTTTATAGTAGATGGTGTTTTTATCTGAATAAGTGATTTGTTATTAAGCTCTTCTTTTATGAATTCTTTAATAATGCATCCGACACCGAGACCGGTTTTTACAAAGTCAATTAAAAGCTCCATACTATTTACTTCCATGGCTGTGTCAGAAGAAATTTCCCAGCTGCTTAAATAATTGTTGATAAATTTTCTTGTAAGGTTGTTTTTATCAAGAAGAATCAGGTTTGAATTGTTTATTATATCATTTGAAGATATGTTTTCACGTTCAATCAGTCCTTTGGCATATTGCGGTGATGATACGAATATGTCATGAATCTGGCCGGCACATATATAGTCGAGTTTTTTTGCTGAATCGGGTCTGGCAATAAGTCCGATATCAATTTCGTTGTTTTCAATAAGCTCAATTGTGTGGCTTGTTGACTGGCACGATATTGTTATCTGCATATGTGGATATTCTGTAAGAAAATCTTTGAGACAGGGAAGAAGAATGTGCTTGCACAGAGTTGAACTTACACCAATTCTTATATGTCCTATTCCAAGTTCGTGTATATGCCTTAATGTATCTTCACCTGCAGAAATTGTCTCAAAAGCACTGTGAAGATATCTGTAAAGTATATTTCCTTCATTAGTTAAAGTTATGCCTTTTGATGAGCGTTTTATAAGGCTGACTCCAAGTGATTCTTCAAGTTTTTTGATGGATTTACTGACGGCCGGCTGGCTGATATAAAGCGACTTTGCGGCACCGGATATGCTTGACGAACGTGCAACTGTAAGAAATATATGATATAAAGGTATATTTGCTGGATTCATAATGCCTCCTTGAATGATTTATGAAATGCACTAATGTATAACTTCAAGTTATAACTGATATGTATAATATGTATTTGCATTATATCAATAAGTGTATTAGAATACAATAAAAGCATTTAAATTATAGTCTGAAAGGATGGTAGATAAAGATGGGAATGACAATGACACAGAAGATTCTTGCTGCTCATGCAGGTCTTGACAAGGTTGAGGCAGGACAGCTTATTGAGGCAGATCTGGATCTTGTACTTGGTAATGATATCACATCGCCGGTTGCGATTCATGAGATTGATAAGATGACTGTTAAAACTGTATTTGATAAGGATAAGATTGCACTTGTACCAGATCATTTTGTACCTAATAAAGATATTAAGTCTGCTGAACATTGTAAATGTGTAAGACAGTTTGCAATGAAGCATGATATTACTAATTATTTTGAAGTTGGACAGATGGGTATTGAGCATGCACTTTTGCCTGAAAAAGGACTCACAGTTGCCGGTGATGTTATTATCGGTGCTGATTCACATACTTGTACATATGGTGCACTTGGTGCATTTTCTACAGGTGTTGGTTCTACAGATATGGCTGCCGGAATGGCAACGGGCAAAGCATGGTTTAAAGTACCTTCTGCTATTAAGTTTAATCTTACAGGCAAGCCTTCAAAATGGGTAAGTGGTAAAGATGTGATACTTCACATTATCGGTATGATTGGTGTTGATGGTGCTCTTTACAAATCAATGGAATTCACAGGTGACGGAATTGCGAACCTTACAATGGATGACCGTTTTACAATTGCCAATATGGCAATAGAAGCAGGTGGAAAGAACGGTATTTTCCCTGTAGATGATCTTACAAGAGAATATATGAAAGAACATTCAAAGAGACCGTTTGTAGAATATAGTGCAGATGATGATGCAGAATATGAACAGGTTTATGATATTAATCTTGCAGAGATTAAGCCAACTGTTGCATTTCCTCATCTTCCTGAAAATACACACACAGTTGATTTTATAGATGATATTAAGATTGATCAGGTTGTAATCGGTTCCTGTACAAATGGCCGTATAGATGACCTTCGTTGTGCGGCAAAGATTCTTGAGGGAAGAAAAGTTGCAAAAGGACTTCGTGTAATCGTAATTCCTGCAACACAGAAAATCTATCTTCAGGCAATTGAAGAGGGCCTTGTTCAGACATTTATCAACGCAGGTGCTGTAGTAAGTACACCTACATGTGGTCCATGTCTTGGCGGTTATATGGGCATTCTTGCTGAAGGCGAGAGATGTGTTTCAACAACTAATAGAAATTTCGTAGGACGTATGGGACATGTTGACTCAGAGATTTATCTTGCAAGCCCGGCTGTTGCGGCTGCCAGTGCTGTTACAGGTAAAATAAGCCAGCCATCAGAACTTGGTTTATAATATAATTTGAATATAGATTAATGGAGGATTAGTGATGAAAGCAGAAGGAAGAGTTTTTAAATATGGCGATAATGTTGATACAGATGTAATTATTCCTGCAAGATATCTGAATTCATCTGACCCGGCAGAACTTGCTACACACTGCATGGAAGATATTGATAAGGATTTTGTTAAAAATGTAAAAAAAGGTGATATAATTGTTGCAAATAAGAATTTTGGATGTGGTTCTTCAAGAGAACATGCTCCTATTGCAATTAAGGCAGCAGGCGTAAGCTGTGTTATTGCTGAAACATTTGCAAGAATTTTTTACAGAAATTCAATTAATATCGGACTTCCTATTATTGAGTGTCCTGAAGCTGCAAAAGCTATCAATGCAGGTGATGATGTAGAAGTCGATTTTGACAGCGGTGTCATAACAGACAAGACAACAGGCCAGAGCTTCAAAGGACAGGCATTCCCTGAATTTATGCAGAAAATCATAAAAGCAGAAGGACTTATTAATTACATTAATAATAAGTAATAAGACAAATAAATATTATTAAAATATAAAGCACCGGCATATTTCGTATGCCGGTACTTTAGTCATATACATATAAGAAAAATAGTAATAATGTAATATATCAATCCGCTGACAACTAGTGTATTATAATGATTAAATTTCTCTATAAATATATGGTTTAAATGAAAGGAAATAAAATGCAGAAGAAAAGCAAAAAAAACGCATCTATTGCCCATAAGATGAGAAACGGATATAACAAAGTAATCAAAATAATGATAGCATCTGGAATTTTGTCACTTATAGTAATTGTGTTGCTTCTTGCTAACATGCTTAATTATGTACAGAAGGTTGAGCGTGCAGACAGAGCAGTAAAGATATGTATAATTGATGTTAATTCCGCAGCAAGAAGTATTCGTGAAATGGCACTTAATACAGATAAGTCATCATATAATACATATGAAAGTGATGTCAAGGATATATTAAATAATGTTAACTCAGAACTTCTTATATTAAAAGGTCTTAATACAGTTGATACGGATTTATATAATCAGTATTCAAAGGCTTTAAATGACTGGGGAACAATTGGATATTCAATTATAAAAGAAATAAAGGCAGGAAATATTACTGCTGCAACAAATGATATACTTAATAAGTGTACACCGGCACTTGATAATGTAATCAGCATCGGAGATAAACTTGATGCCGATACTGATGTAACAAGAAATACTGCAATCTGGTTTACATTTTTCTATGCTATAGCAGGAATTGCAGCAATAATTATATTTGTTATTGTAGCAATAGTTATTTCAAAAAAGACAAGTAAGAATATTGTCAATTCTATTATGCTGCCACTTGGTGAAATTGAAAAAGTCGCAGCAGAACTTACACAGGGAAATCTCCACAGTCAGCTTGATTATCATTCTGATGATGAAATTGGACAGCTTGCACATAATCTTAGAAAGTCAATAAGAATTTTAAGTTCATATGTTGACGATATTGGACATTCAATGAAAGAATTCTCAAAGGGTAACTTTGCAGTTCAGCCTGAAGTTGAATGGAAAGGTGATTTTGTTGACATTCTTAATTCATTTGTTGCATTTGAAAACAGTATGTCTGATACAGTAATCGGAATACAGAGAGCAGCTAATGAAGTATCAGGAGGAGCCGGACAGGTCGCTGAAAGTTCTAATGATCTTGCACAGGGTGCAACAGATCAGGCTGCAGTTGTTGAAGAGCTGACTGCTAGTATCACTAATGTGGCTGAACAGATTGACAAGAATGCCGAGAGTACAAAGAATATAAGCACCAGTGTTGATAATCTCGGAAAAGAGATTGTTACAAGCAATGCAAGAATGCAGGATATGGTTGAATCTATGAATGAAATCAATGAGGCATCTCAGCAGATAGACCAGATTATTGCAACAATTAACGAGATTGCATCAAGAACGAATCTTCTTGCACTTAATGCTTCAATTGAGGCAGCAAGAGCAGGCGAAGCCGGAAAAGGCTTTGCAGTTGTTGCAGACCAGGTAACAGTTCTGGCTGAGAACAGTGCCAAGGCTGCAAAAGAATCAGCAGTACTTATCAGCAATTCTGTAAGTGCGGTTGAAAGAGGTATGGTAATTGCTAATGAAACAGCAGGAAAACTTGAAAAAGTTGCTGATAATTCTAAGCAGATTACAGTCGATGTAAATGATATAGCTGAGACTTTGAAGGCACAGACGGATGTGATTCATCAGATTAATGAAGGCGTTAACCAGATTAATGATGTTGTTCAGACAAATTCAGCAACTTCACAGGAATGTGCTGCTGCAAGCCAGCAGATGAGCAGCGAAGCTGAGAATCTTAAAAATCTTATACGTGAACTCCGCGTTATTAAAAAGTAATATGATAACTCCTGCGACAGCTTTTACGGCTTCGCAGGAGTTTTTTACTGCATGGAAATTTTACAATGAATCAATGTATTTTCTGAACTTTGAAGGCAGGATTATTTTATTGTAAATTGAAGCGTATTGTATAGAAGAAATATTTTCAATGTAATTACGTTCATATTTTACAGATGTTTTCTTTTCGGTCATATCAGCAGCTTTGTTATATGCAATTGCAGCTTCATTTTCAGCTTCATATGTTCCAAGCTGGTACATTCCGTTGATGTGGATGGCAGCACGATATAATTTTTTGCCGTTTTTTTCAATCATGCTCACACCATTATAGCGGTTGATGACACAGATGTTTTCATAACGGTAATCACATGAATCCCCATTTTTAAAAATGTAGTCACGCCCCTCGACAGAGTGTGCACGGATTCCATAACGGGAGAGAATACTTGTCTGCATTCCAAAATCATTTACATAATAGTACCCGCCGCGTGCAATGATTTTGTGGGTTGAATAATAAAACAGGCTGTCCGTATTGAAAATAAGCGTTTTATCAGGTGACAGAAAATAGAGAAAAAACTTTTTGCACAGGTAAACAGGCGTCTTTATATATATTCCGTTATCTCTGAAATTAATAAGTATTATGTATTTTTCAAAAGGAATATTCATGTCTGGAGAATAAGATGTTGTGTGGAGTTCTGTATTTATGATGTGCAAATCGCTGCGGGACAATATTTCGCATGCTTCATTGTAAGTTACGGCGGCTTCATTTTCAGAAGAGAAACTTCCGAGACTTATATGTTTGTTTTTGTGTGTTATAGAAGAACGATAGTAAACAGTACCGTCTTTTTTATATGCAGTATAAACTCCGGCTGGCATATATTTTCTCCTTTTTTTTAAATGAATGTGTAAATTTGCAAAATAATGTTGTGTTTATTCATAACTATGTTGTATAATAACAAATGATTATATGGTTTTATTATATGTCAATGATGTTGATTTTTCCATATAAAAATTAGTAAATGATATTAAGGGTGGAAAGAAGAATGAGTTTGTTTTACAAAAGTACCAGAGACGACAGCGTAAAGGTTACTGCATCACAGGCAATATTAAAGGGACTTGCACCGGACGGCGGTTTATTTGTACCGGAAAGTATTCCTTCATTTGACAAGAGCCTTGAAGAGTTATCTAAGATGTCATACAAAGAAGTGGCATATGAAGTAATGAAGCTTATGCTGGATGATTTCACAGAAGAAGAGTTAAAGGCTTGTATCGACAAGGCATATGATGAAAAGTTTGATACAGATGTAATCGCACCGCTTGTCAAAGCTGATGGTGCTTATTATCTGGAACTTTTCCATGGTGCAACTATTGCATTCAAGGATATGGCACTTTCAATACTTCCACATTTGCTTATAACTTCAGCTAAGAAGAATGACGTACATAATGAGATAGTTATTCTTACAGCTACATCAGGCGATACAGGAAAAGCTGCACTTGCAGGATTTGCCGATGTTAAGGGAACACGTATTATTGTATTTTATCCTAAGAATGGTGTCAGCCCGATTCAGGAAAAACAGATGGTTACACAGAAGGGTGATAATACATATGTAATCGGAATCAAAGGAAACTTTGATGATGCACAGACTGGTGTAAAGAAGATTTTCGGAGACAAAGAGCTTGAAAAAGAGATGGCAGAGGCAGGATTTCAGTTTTCATCAGCTAACTCAATCAATATCGGACGTCTTGTACCACAGATTGTTTATTATGTATATGCTTATACAAGACTTCTTGCAGATGGTGAGATTAAAGCCGGAGACAAGATTAATGCTGTAGTTCCTACAGGTAATTTTGGTAATATCCTTGCAGCATTCTATGCTAAGAATATGGGACTTCCTATTAACAAGCTTATTTGTGCATCAAATGAGAATAAAGTATTATATGATTTCTTCACAACAGGTGAATACGACAGAAACAGAGAGTTTGTTCTTACAACATCTCCTTCTATGGATATTCTTATTTCAAGTAATCTTGAACGTCTTATCTATAGAATTGCCGGAAATAGTGCAAAGAAGAATTCAGAGCTTATGGAATCATTAAAGAACACAGGCAAGTACGAGATTACACCTGAGATGAAAGCACAGTTATCTGATTTCTATGGCAATTATGCAACTGAAGCTGAAGATGCAGCTACAATAAAGAAGCTTTATGAAGATACAGGCTATGTTATCGATACTCATACAGCAGTTGCTGCTACAGTTTACGAGAAATATAAGAAAGAGACCGGCGATGATACAGTTACAGTAATTGCATCAACAGCAAGTCCATATAAGTTTACAAGAAGCGTTATGGATGCTATTGATTCAAAGTATGACAGCATGACTGACTTTGAACTTGTAGATGAATTAAGCAAGATTTCTAATGTTGCCGTTCCACAGGCAATTGAAGATATAAGAACAGCACCTGTTCTTCATGATACAGTATGTGAAGTTAATGAGATGAGTTCAAGCGTTAAAAAGATTCTTGGAATTTAATCGGAATTAATTATAAAGCATAAAGCTTTTGCAAAATGGATTGGAATCTGTTTTGCAGAAGCTTTTTTCATATCTTGTATCAGAGGGGAGAATATGTTTTCAATTATATGGAAAATTTGAAAGACTAAAATGAAAGCGGGGTATTATATGCAGGACGATTATGGGAATGTAACATTAGTTAATGTATCGGGAATTTATGATGAACAACCTTTATTTATTGATAAATTAAAAAAAGGCGGTGCTGGAGTTATAGATGCTGTCAGTATGACAGGGACAAACGGATATTGTGATGATATGGCAAAAGAAAATTTTCGTGAAATGATGAAAGAATATCCGACAAAAGGTATTCATTTTATTGATGGAGGCAATTACCATTATCTCACACTTTTATGGTTAAGTCTTATAGAGGAGCCGTTTGACCTGATAGTGTTTGATAATCATTCTGATATGCAAAAGCCGGCATTTGGTGATGTTTTATCATGCGGCGGCTGGATTAGAAATCTGGTGGAAGATTCCGGCTTTAAAGGGAAAGTAACTGTTGTAGGTGTTGACAAAGATAATATAGATAAAGAAATGAAGGAGCTGGGAGTAAAGTTTATTACAAAGCAGACAATACTTAAAAAGAGAGGACAACAGTATGGTCTTGAAAATGAACTTATAGATAAATGCTGGACAGGAAAAAGACCTGTATATATTTCGGTTGATAAAGATGTGCTTGATGAAAAAGAATATAAAACAAACTGGAATCAGGGAATCATGAGTGTTGATGAGCTTTTTGCAATAATTGAGGACACATTTGAAATGCGTAAAGTTATAGGCATGGACATCTGCGGAGAGATGGATGAGGCGGTAAATTCAGAATTTGGCAGCATTTATAATGAAATAAACCAGGCAGTTAATATGAGATTTTTAAAGTTTAGAATTTCTTAATAAAAAAATTTAATAAGGGTGTTGACATTAATATGAGGTAGTGTTATTTTATGTATATCAAATGTTAGCACTCAAATTTAACGAGTGCTAACATGAGATAAACAAGCAGCATTTATTTATGGATAAGGAGTGAGAGTCAATGGAACTTGATGACAGAAAAGTTAAGATTCTGAAAGCAATCATTAAAAATTATCTTGAAACAGGCGAACCGGTTGGCTCAAGAACCATATCCAAATATGCAGATTTGAAACTGAGTTCGGCCACAATCAGAAATGAGATGGCAGACCTTGAAGAACTTGGATATATTGTCCAGCCTCATACATCAGCAGGAAGAATTCCTACAGATAAAGGCTACAGATTTTATGTGGATGATATGATGAGTCAGAAAGAGACAGAACTTGTGAACAGGGAGCAGGTAGTGACAGACAGAGAAAAAGAAGTTGAGTCAATGCAGGGTATCCTTTCACAGAAGGTCGATAAGGTTGAAGAACTTCTTCAGAATGTTGCAAAAGTGCTTGCAAAAGATACTAACTATGCAACGATGGTCAGTGCACCACAGGTTAAGGGTAACAAGCTTAAATTTGTCCAGCTTTCGCAGCTTGAAACAAATAAGATTCTGGCGGTTATTGTTATGGAAGGCAATATAATCCGTAACAAGGTAATAACAGTAAGTGAAGATTTATCACAGGAGAATCTTTTAAAGCTTAACATTCTTTTGAATACGAGCCTTACAGGACTTTCATTGCAGGAGATGAATCTTAGTATTGTATCTAAGATGGAGAATCAGGCAGGAGAGCATATGCAGCTTGTAAAAGAAGTTGTTGATGCTATTGTGGAGACAATAAGCGGAGAAGATAATTTAAAGATATATACCAGCGGTGCAACTAATATTTTCAAATATCCTGAGCTTAGCGATTCGACAAAAGCAAGTGAGCTTATATATGCACTTGAGGAAAAACAGTCACTTACTGATTTTGTAAAAGATACAGAGAGTGATGATTCCGATAATACAGGAATTCAGGTATATATAGGAAATGAAGCACCGGTTGAGTCAATGAAAGACTGTAGCGTAGTTACAGCAACTTATGAGCTGCAGGATGGCATGCGTGGAACGATAGGTATTATCGGACCGAAACGTATGGATTATGATAAAGTTGTTGAAAAACTTAAGACAATTCAGAATCAACTGGATGATGTCTTTAAGAAATCATAGGAAAGGTTGGATATAAAAGTGTCAAAGAAAGAAAAAGATTCAAAGAAGAAAGATGAAAAATTAGAAAAAGATATTGATAAGACTGAAAAAAAAGACGCTGAAACTGTAGAAGCTCAGGCTGATAACGCAGATGCAGATAACACTGCAAGCGATGCGGAGGCAGCAGGTGATACAGATAATGATAAATCTGATAATAAAAAGAAAGATCCACGAGACGCTGTTATTGATGAACTGCAGGACAGAGTTAAGCGTCAGATGGCTGAGTTTGACAATTACAGAAAGCGTACAGATAAAGAGAAGTCAGCAATGTTTGAAATGGGAGCTTCAGATGTAATTAAAAAGTTACTTCCTATTGTTGATAATTTTGAACGTGGTTTTAAAGCAATCACGGATGAAGAAAAGGAAACACCATTTGCCAAAGGTATGGATATGGTTTACAAGCAGACAATGAAGATGCTTGAAGATCTTGAAGTTAAACCTATCGAGGCAGTTGGTTTGGAGTTTAACCCGGATGTTCATAATGCAGTAATGCATGTTGAAGATGATTCAGTAGGCGAAGGAATAGTAGTTGAAGAATTTGAGAAGGGTTACACATATAGAGATACTGTGATTCGTCACAGCATGGTAAAGGTTGCCAATTAGTTGGATTTTGAGTGATTAATTGCAGCATTTACATTATAACAATTGAAATTAGTATTTAATGTGCATTGCACAGAAAGGAAGATTAATATGGGAAAGATTATTGGTATTGACTTAGGTACAACAAACTCATGCGTAGCAGTTATGGAAGGCGGTAAGCCGGTTGTTATCGCAAATACAGAAGGTCTTAGAACAACACCTTCAATCGTAGCATTTACAAAGAATGGTGAAAGACTTGTAGGTGATCCTGCAAAACGTCAGGCAGTAACAAATGCTGACAAGACAATTTCATCTATTAAGAGACATATGGGTACAGATTACAAGGTTGAGATTGATGGTAAGAAATACACACCACAGGAGATTTCAGCTATGATTCTCCAGAAATTAAAGGCTGATGCAGAAAACTACCTCGGTGAAAAAGTTACAGAAGCAGTTATTACAGTTCCTGCATACTTCAACGATGCACAGAGACAGGCAACTAAGGATGCCGGTAAGATTGCAGGCCTTGATGTTAAGAGAATTATCAACGAGCCAACAGCAGCAGCTCTTGCTTATGGTCTTGATAATGAAAAAGAACAGAAGATTATGGTATACGATTTAGGTGGTGGTACATTTGATGTATCTATCATTGAAATTGGTGATGGAGTTATTGAAGTTCTTGCTACAGCTGGTAATAACAGACTTGGTGGAGATGACTTTGATGAGAGAATCACACAGTATATGCTTGATGATTTCAAGAGTAAGGAAGGCGTAGATCTTTCTAAAGATACAATGGCTCTTCAGAGATTAAGAGTTGCTGCAGAGCAGGCTAAGAAGGAACTTTCAAGTGCTATGCAGACAAATATCAATCTGCCATATATTACAGCTACAGCTGAAGGTCCAAAGCATTTTGATATGACTCTTACAAGAGCTAAATTTGATGAACTTACACATGACCTTGTTGAGAAGACAGCAGAGCCGGTAAGAAATGCATTAAATGATGCTGGTATCACAGCTTCTGAACTTTCAAAGGTATTACTTGTAGGTGGTTCTACAAGAATTCCGGCAGTACAGGATAAAGTAAAACAGCTTACAGGACATGAGCCAAGCAAATCATTAAATCCAGATGAATGTGTTGCTATTGGTGCATCTGTTCAGGGTGGTAAACTTGCAGGTGATGCCGGTGCCGGTGATATCCTTCTTCTTGATGTAACACCACTTTCTCTTTCAATTGAGACAATGGGTGGTATTGCTACAAGACTTATTGAAAGAAATACAACAATTCCTACAAAGAAGAGCCAGATATTCTCTACAGCTGCTGATAATCAGACAGCCGTTGATATCAATGTAGTACAGGGTGAAAGACAGTTCGCTAGGGATAACAAGTCACTCGGTCAGTTCAGACTTGATGGTATTCCACCAGCAAGAAGAGGTGTTCCACAGATTGAAGTTACATTTGATATTGATGCTAATGGTATCGTAAATGTATCTGCTAAGGATTTGGGAACAGGTAAGGAACAGCACATCACAATTACAGCAGGTTCTAACATGTCAGATGCTGATATTGATAAGGCTGTTAAGGAAGCTGCTGAATTCGAGGCACAGGATAAGAAACGTAAGGAAGCAATTGAAGTAAGAAATGATGCGGATTCAATCGTATTCCAGACACAGAAAGCACTTGATGAAGCCGGTGATAAGCTTGATGCTAATGATAAGGCTGCTGTTGAGACAGACCTCAATGCATTAAAGAGTCTTGTTGACAGCACAGATGCTGAAAATATGACAGATTCACAGGTTGATGAGATTAAGGCTGCTAAGGAAAAACTTATGGAAAGTGCACAGAAGCTTTTTGCTAAGCTCTATGAAGCACAGCAGGGTGCAGCCGGTGCAGGCCCTGATATGGGTGCCGGTGCAGGTCCTGATATGAACAATGGTTCAGCTTCTAATGGTAATCCTTATGGCGATGATGTCGTTGACGGTGACTACAAAGAAGTGTAAAATCAATTGATGTTTAAACGGATTTACATGCAGTAGTGAAAGTTACAGAGCGTGTATTGATTCATTAAACATTGGAGCTTGAATTAAACTGCATGGGGCAGAAAGCCCTGTGCAGTTTTTGGTGAAAAAAGCAAAAATTTTACATGTGTATTAGACAAACACAGAAATGGAGTTAATATGGCAGATAAAAGAGATTATTATGAGGTTCTTGGCGTTTCAAGAGATGCCGATGATGCTGCAATAAAAAAGGCATACAGGCAGCTTGCAAAGAAGTACCATCCTGATACAAATCCCGGTGATAAAGAAGCTGAAGCGAAGTTTAAAGAGGCATCAGAAGCATATGCAGTGTTAAGTGATGCTGAAAAACGTCGTCAGTATGACCAATTTGGACATTCTGCATTTGAAAATGGAGGTGCCGGCGGCGGTGGCTTTGATTACAGCAACATGGGAGATATTTTCAGCGATATATTTGGCGGTGGAGATATTTTTGGAGATTTGTTTGGCGGCGGTTCAAGAAGAAGAAACAGTAATGGACCAATGCGTGGTGCAGATGTAAGAAAATCTGTCAGAATTACATTTGCCGAATCGGTAAAAGGAACGAGCAAGAAGATAGATATTGAATTTAAAGACTCATGTCAGAAGTGTAATGGTACAGGTGCAAAACCTGGTACTCAGCCTGAGACATGTCCTAAGTGTGGCGGTAAAGGTCAGGTTGTATACACACAGCAGTCATTTCTTGGCATGGTTCGTAATGTCCAGCCTTGTCCGGACTGTAACGGTACAGGTAAGATTATTAAAGAAAAATGTCCTGACTGTCATGGAAGCGGTTATATCAACACAAGAAAGACTATCGAAGTTACAATTCCAGCCGGAATTGATAATGGTCAGAGTGTAAGAATACAGGGCAAAGGTGAGCCGGGTGTAAATGGCGGACCAAGAGGAGATTTGCTTGTAACAGTAATGATTTCAGCAGACCCTGAATTTAAGAGAGATGGATATAATATAATGTCAGATGTTGTTATATCTTATCCAACAGCAGTTCTTGGCGGTGAAGTAAAAGTTAAGACTGTAGATGGCGAAGTGGTTTACGAAGTAAAACCGGGAACGGCTTCAGGCACGGTTGTACGTTTAAGAGGAAAAGGCATGCCGACTGTAAGAAACAATGCAGTGCGAGGCGACCATTACATCACAGTTATCGTAGATGTTCCTAAACGTCTTACAAATGAGCAGAAAGAGGCTTTGATTGCATATGACAAAGCACTTACAGGCGAAGAAAAGCATATAAAGAAAAAGGGATTTTTCAAATAAATAAAAAAATAACGTCTGTTTTCGTATCGGGATTAAGAATCCAATATACGAAAACAGACGTTATTTTTTCCGCGTTTCATGAAATTGAGGACAATTTTCATCTCGGCATTAAAAATCCAATATATGAAAACAGACGTTATTTTTTCCGCGTTTCATGAAATGGAGGACAGGTTTAATTACAAATAAATATGGATATAAATGCAAAAATGTGATAATATTAAAAAGAATATAGTTTCTTCGCAAAACAAGGAGGATAAAATCCTCTCCTCGTTGGAGAGACTTGGATTTTGTAATACAAAACAAGGAGGATTTATGACTGATATAAATAAACTGAATTTATCAAAATATGATGTAATTTCCGTTGAAAAGCTTGAAGATTTAGATTCTACAGGGCTTTTATTAAGACATAAAAAGAGCGGTGCAAGGATTGCCATTGTTTCCAATGATGATAATAATAAGGTATTTTCTATAGGTTTTAAGACACCGCCGTATAACGATACAGGGCTGCAGCATATTCTTGAACATTCGACACTCTGCGGTTCAAGAAAATATCCTGTGAAAGACCCGTTTGTAGAACTTTGCAAGGGGTCGCTCAACACATTTCTTAATGCTATGACTTATCCGGATAAGACTGTATATCCCGTTGCGAGCTGCAATGATGTGGATTTCAAAAATATTATGGATGTTTATATGGATGCGGTATTTTATCCTGATATTTATAATAAGCCACAGATTTTTAAGCAGGAAGGCTGGCATTATGAACTTGAAAATGAGAATGATGAGCTTAAAATCAATGGCGTTGTATATAATGAGATGAAAGGTGTATATTCGTCACCGGATGACGTGCTTTCAAGATATACATGTGTATCTTTATTTCCTGACACGCCTTACAGATTTGAGTCGGGCGGTGAGCCTGCTCATATTCCTGAACTTGATTACAATGAATTTCTTGATTATCACAAGAAGTTTTATCATCCTGTAAACAGCTATATTTATCTGTATGGTGATATGGATGTCCAGGAAAGACTTGATTATCTTGACAGGGAATACCTTAGTGATTTTGATGCAGATGATGTAGAGATTGACGCATCAATTCCTGCACAGAAGAGTTTTGAAAATGATGTTTTTAAGGAATTTAATTATGCTGTAACGGATGACGAACCGCTTGAAAATAATGCATTTCTTTCATATAACAAGGTTGTTGGAACATCACTTGATGCAAAACTTTATCTTGCAATGCAGATTCTTGATTATGCACTTATCATGGCTCCCGGAGCAAAGTTAAAACAGGCTCTTATTGATAAAAATATAGGAACCGATATTTACAGCAGTTTTGAGACATCTGTGTATCAGCCGATTTATTCAATTATTGCTAAAAATGCAGATGAAAATAAGAGACAGGAGTTCACAGATACAATTAATGAAGTGCTCAGTGATATTGTAAAAAATGGTATTGATATGCGTATGATTGATGCGGGAATCAATTATTATGAATTCAAATACCGTGAGGCTGATTATGGTGCATATCCAAAGGGATTAATGTATTATCTCACAATGATGGACAGCTGGCTTTATGATGAAAATAAGCCGTTTATTCATATTGAGGCGGGAAAGACATTTGAGCAGATTAAAAAAGAAAAAGAGTCAGGATTATTTGAAAAAATAATCGAGGAGTGGCTTGTAAATAATCATCATGGTTCTGTTATATCGCTGGTTCCGAAAAGGAATCTTGAAAAAGAACTTGAAGATAAGACAAAGTCTGAGCTTGCAGATTTTAAGTCTAAGCTGACAAAAGAGCAGATACAGCAGTATGTGCGTGAAACAAAGGAATTAAAGGAATATCAGGACGAGCCTTCAAGTCAGGAAAATCTTGAAAAAATTCCAATGCTTGCACTCAAAGATATTGGAAAAACTCCGGCAAGACTTTATATCGATGAAAAAGAGGAAAATGGTATCAAGGTTATTCACCATAATATGTTTACCAACAGAATTGCATATATTATGATGTCTTTTGAATGTAAGAGTGTATCAGATGAACTTGTACCATATATAGGACTCCTTTCATCAGTGCTTGGACTTATGGATACTGATAATTTCACATATCCTGAACTTACTAATGAAATCAATATTAATTCGGGAGGACTTTCATCAGATTCTGCAATATATACAGATAATAAAGAACTTGATAAGTATCAGATAAGATATGAGGTAAAAGGTAAAGTCTTATATGAAAAAATACCTTTTATGCTTGAAATGATGCATGAAATTATATATTGTACAAAATTTGATGATTATAAGAGACTTAAAGAGATTATTTCAAGAACAAAGTCGAGAATTGAAAGCTCAATGACAGGTATGGGACATACAGTAGCTATGCTTTATGGAATGTCACAGTTATCTGCATCGGGATATTATTCAAATCTTATGAGAGGATACGGATTTTACCTTTTTATCCAGGAGATTGAAAAAGATTTTGATAACAGAAAAGAAGAGATTGCAGGCACACTTAACCAGCTTATAAAGCTTATATTTACAAAGGAAAACCTTGTTGTCAGCTTTAATGCCAATGATGATGGATATGATAAATTTAAGGCTGCTTTTGGTGATTTTGCAGGAAAATTAAATACAGACAATTATCCTGTAGAAATAAGAAAATTTAAGCCATGTAATGTTAAAACAGGTTTTACGTCATCATCACAGGTTCAATATGTTGCAAGATGTGGCAATTTTGTTGATGCGGGATATAAGTATACAGGTGCATTAAGAGTTTTAAAAGTTATTTTCGGCTATGATTATCTTTGGATAAATGTGCGTGTTAAAGGCGGTGCATACGGCTGTATGAGCGGTTTTGGCAAAAATGGTGACATGTATATGGTATCTTACCGTGATCCTAACCTTAAAAAGACAAATGAAATTTTTGATGAATCAGTTGATTATATTAAGAATTTTGATGTGAGTGACAGAGACATGCTCAAGTTCATAATTGGTACAATAGGAGATATGGATACACCAATGAATCCGGCAGCTAAGGGTGTTCGTTCATTTGGAGCATATATAAGCAATGTGACTATTGAAGATTATCAGAGAGAGCGTGATGAAGTTTTAGGTGCGACACCTGAGAAGATAAGAGAACTGGCACCAATTGTTGAAGCAGGACTTAAACAGAATCATCTGTGCGTTGTTGGTAATTATAAAAATATAAATGATGAGTCATCTATGTTTGATGAGATTAAGCCATTATTTGTATCAGCAGTACAAAATAACAGTGAAGAAGAATGATTTTTTGGAATGGAGAAAAGTATGAATTTGGATGAAATGCTTGCTGCAAGCGGAATTACAGGCGGTGCGGCTGCTGACGGAAAAAATGTAAAGTCAGGGTTTGTTACGCTGATAGGACGACCTAATGTAGGTAAGTCAACACTTATGAACCGTATGATAGGTCAGAAAATTGCCATTACGTCTAATAAGCCTCAGACGACAAGAAACAGGATACAGACAGTCCATACAGATGAAAGAGGACAGATTGTATTTGTTGATACACCCGGTATTCACAAGGCAAAAAATAAACTTGGTGAATATATGGTTGGAGCAGCAGAAAAGACAATCGGCGAAGTTGATGTTGTATGCTGGCTTGTTGAGCCGACAACATATATCGGTGCGGGAGAACAGCATATTATTGAAAGACTTAAAAAAGTAAAAGCACCGATAATTCTTGTTATAAATAAAGTAGATACAATCAAAAAAGAAGAAATTCTTCCGGTTATTGACTGCTATAGAAAAGAACTTGATTTTCAGGAAATAATACCTGTGTCAGCAAGAAGCGGTGCAAATGTTGATGAACTGATTGATACAATTTATAAATATCTTCCTTATGGTCCGATGTTTTATGATGAGGATACAATAACAGACCAGCCTATGAGACAGATTGTCGCTGAGCTTATAAGAGAGAAAGCACTTCACGCACTTAATGAAGAGATTCCTCACGGAATTGCCGTTGTAATTGACAGCATGAAAGAAAGAAAAAGCCAGAAGGGCATAATTACAGATATTCAGGCAACCATTATATGTGAGAGAGATTCCCACAAAGGAATAATTATAGGTAAAGGCGGAGAAATGCTTAAAAAAATCGGTGCAAATGCCAGATATGAGATTGAAAAGCAGCTTGATACAAAAGTGAATCTTCAGCTTTGGGTGAAAGTTAAAAAAGAATGGCGTGACAGCGACGTTCTTATTAAGAATTTTGGTTATGACAAAAAGAAGGACGATTTGGGTTAATCTGATATGAGTGACATAACAGAGGTTACAGGCATAGTTTTATCAGCTATGCCTGTAGGCGAGTTTGACAGAAGGATAGTAATTCTTACAAAGGAAAGAGGTAAGATTGCAGCATTTGCAAAAGGGGCAAGACGACCAAACAGTCCTCTTACAGGAATAACAAGACCATTTGTTTTTGGAACATTTCAGGTGTATGAGGGAAGAACTTCGTATACGATAAGACAGGCGAATATAACAGCTTATTTTGAAGAAATTATAAGCGATTTTGATGCGGTCTGTTATGCATATTATTTTGCGGAGCTTGCCGATTATTATGGCAGGGAAAATCTTGATGCGTCTGTTATGATAAATCTGTTATATGCTGCATTAAAGGCTCTTGGACGTAAAAATTTATCAAAGCCGCTTATCCGCATTACCTATGAACTGAGAATAATTGCAATAAATGGTGAAAGTCCGGATTTTTTTGTATGTCAGGGCTGTGGCAAGGAAAAAGAACATTTGGTCTCATTTTCAAAGAGTACACTTGGAATTTACTGTGCGGATTGTGCAGATTATGCACATATGTCAGTAAAACTGGAAGATTCGACAGTTCATGCACTTCAGTATATAACGGGAACACCATTAAACAGACTTTTTTCCTTTGCTGTAAATAAAAATGTATTAATGCAGCTGATGGAAGTTATTACATCGGTAAAGGAATCGGTTATAGATAAAAAAATGAAATCATTTGAAATGCTTTCAATACAGGAGGAGTTAAATGCTTAAAAATATTTCACATAATAATCAGAAAAAAATTGCATTGATTAATGATTTTACCGGATTTGGGAGGTGTTCAATTGCGGTTGAACTTCCTATTATATCCGCACTCAAAGTACAATGTTGTCCATTACCTACTTCAATTTTTTCTAATCACACAGGGTTTGACAGTTATTTTTTTGATGATTATACTGACAGGATGGAAAGATATGTGGAGGAATGGAAAAAGCTGGATTTATCATTTAACGGAATATGCTCCGGATTTCTTGGTTCATCCAGACAGATTTCTATTGTTAAGGATTTTATAAAAGAATTTAAAACTGATGATACAATAGTTGTTGTGGACCCGGTTATGGGCGATTATGGGAAAATTTATTCTACATATACAGATGAAATGTGTGGTCTTATGAAGGAACTTGTTGCAGGAGCAGATATAATAACTCCTAATATTACTGAAAGCTGTATTCTTACTGGTACCCCATATTCTGACATGCTTTATGAAAAAGACATAGTAGAACTTGCAGAAAAACTTTCAATGATGGGACCTGAAAAGGTAGTTATAACAGGAATTGTTCAAGGAACATTTATTTCAAATTATTGTTATGAAAGAGAAAAAGAAGGGAAAAAAGGCTATTTTGTTAAAGCATTAAAGATTGGGGCACAAAGAAGTGGAACAGGTGATATATTTACATCAATAATTGCAGCAGATGCGGTCAATGGTGTGGATTTTCATAAATCAGTAAAAAAAGCTTCTTCGTTTATAAAAAAATGTATCATGAAGTCAATTGAACTTGATATACCATTGACTGATGGTGTATGCTTTGAAGAGCTGTTATATTCATTAAAATAAATATTTGGAGGTGCTTCATGGAAATATTATATAAGGTACATAATAATTTGTATGTTAATCTTACTAACAGATGTCCATATGCCTGTACATTCTGTCTTAGACAGACAATGGACAGAATCGGTGAGTCGGACAGATTATGGCTTGAAAGAGAACCGTTGGCAAAAGAGGTTATAGATGAGTTTGCAAAATTCAATATGGAAGATTATGACGAAGTCGTTTTTTGTGGATTTGGCGAGCCTACAGAGGCATTTGATGTGTTAAAGGAAGTTGCTTCATATGTCAAAAAGACATATAACAAGCCTATTAGAATTAACACAAATGGTGTAGGAAATCTGATTAATAAAAGGGATATTGTACCTGAGATGGAAGGGATTATTGATACAGTTTCAATAAGTCTTAATGATCCTGATAAAAAAAGATATAATGAGCTTGTAAGAAGCAAGTTTGGTGATGAATCATTTGATGCAATGCTTTCGTTTGCAAAAGAATGTACAAAATATATTCCAAATGTTGTCCTTACAACAGTTGATACGACAATTTCCCATGAAGAAGAGGCACAGTGTCAGAAAATATGTGATGATATAGGTGCAAAATACAGAATAAGGCCATGGGAAGAATAAAAGTATCATTGGACAGAGAATAATACATAGCCGGGAAAGATTTAAGCTTGTCATATTTGAAGAAATGTTATAAAATTATCTGCATATTGCAGTCAAACATAACGGAGGTAGAAAAGAAATGGAAAAGACAATGGAAAAGATTGTTTCTCTTGCAAAGGCCAGAGGATTTGTATATCCTGGTTCTGAAATATACGGCGGATTGGCTAATACATGGGATTATGGTAATCTTGGTGTAGAACTTAAAAATAACGTAAAGAAAGCATGGTGGCAGAAGTTTGTACAGGAAAGCCCATATAATGTCGGTGTTGACTGTGCAATTCTTATGAATCCACAGACATGGGTAGCTTCAGGTCATCTTGGTGGTTTCTCAGACCCTCTTATGGATTGTAAGGAATGTCATGAGAGATTCCGTGCAGATAAGCTTATTGAAGACTGGGCAGCAGATAATAATTTTGATATTGGAGGTTCAGTTGACGGCTGGACTCAGGAACAGATGAAGAATTTTATTGATGAGCATGAAATTAACTGTCCTACATGTGGAAAGCATAATTTTACAGATATCAGACAGTTTAACCTTATGTTCAAGACATTTCAGGGAGTTACAGAAGATGCTAAGAATACAGTATATTTAAGACCAGAGACAGCACAGGGTATTTTCGTAAACTTTAAGAATGTTCAGAGAACATCAAGAAAGAAGATTCCATTTGGTATCGGTCAGATTGGTAAATCATTCAGAAATGAGATTACACCAGGTAACTTCACATTCAGAACAAGAGAATTTGAGCAGATGGAACTTGAGTTCTTCTGCAAACCTGGCACAGACCTTGAGTGGTTCAGATATTGGAGAGAGTATTGCATCAACTGGCTTAAAGCTCTCGGTATCAAGGATGATGAGATGCGTGCAAGAGACCATTCACCAGAAGAACTCTGTTTCTACAGCAAGGGAACAACAGATATTGAATTCTTATTCCCATTTGGATGGGGTGAACTCTGGGGTATCGCTGACAGAACAGATTATGACCTTACTCAGCATCAGACAGTATCAGGTGAGGATATGTCATATTTTGATGATGAGTCAAAAGAAAAATATATCCCATATGTTATTGAGCCATCACTCGGTGCAGACAGAGTTACACTTGCTTTCCTTTGTTCAGCATATGATGAAGAGGAACTTGAGGGCGGCGATGTGAGAACAGTTCTTCATTTCCATCCTGCTATTGCACCTGTTAAGATTGGTATTCTTCCACTTTCTAAGAAGTTAAATGAAGGGGCGGAAAAGGTATTTGCAGAACTTTCAAAGACATATAACTGTGAATTTGATGACAGAGGCAATATTGGTAAGAGATATAGAAGACAGGATGAAATTGGTACACCGTTCTGTGTTACTTATGACTTTGATTCTGAGGAAGACGGAGCTGTTACAGTACGTGACAGAGACACAATGGAACAGGAAAGAGTTAAGATTGAGGATTTGAAAGCATATTTCGCAGAAAAATTTGAATTTTAATTATGCGGAAAGGCACGGTTATTTATATGATATGTCCAAAATGTGGTCAGGAATATGAAGGTGATAAGTGTCCAAGATGCAATGGACCGGAAGTCATTGTTAATAATGCAGATTATCTGAAACGGAAGAGGGCGTATGAGGAGAAGCAGGCCGGAAAGGGGTCTGCTTCTTCTGATAAAGAGACTTTTGAAAATAATACAGCAGATGTTAAAAATGGTGGGCAGGAAGAAGTGCTGCCTGATGAAATGTTTCGGCGTCTTAAAGAAAGTGGAAGTAAATTTGCACAGGATGCAGTTGAAAAAACAGCATCACAGGCGAAAAAGGCTGTAAAAGGCAAGAAGAAGCTGATAGTAAGAATAATTGCAGCAGCAATAGTTTTAATGCTGGCTTCTCTTGCAGGATTTGGCATATTTAAGCTTGCAACACGTAAAAATTATGTTTTGTATATGAAATACAATAATAAAATATATAATGTTGCAGGGATAGACAGTAAGCTGGTCTGCAGCGAAGATGATGTTGTTTTTGAGGCTGATAATAATTCATTTTATATGCCGGAATTTTCTGACGAAATAGATAAAAATAATATTATACAGAAAATGGCTTCCAATCAGGGAAAATATTTTACTGCCATAACTTATGATTCTGTGGAAGACAAGTACACGCTTTTTGTATGGAACAATTCAATGAGTCTCAGACTTGCTGAAAGTTCAAATAAAAAAGAAATACTCTATATAAGTGATAAAGGAACTATAATTTATAAAGATACCCAGGTTGTAAATGACCAGGGGGCATTAGGACAGACATCACTTATGGTAAGTAAGCTGGATAAATCCAAAGATGGTGATGTGCATGGTGTTATAACAGAAGTTGAGTCGTCGCTTGCAAATGTGTATATATATTCTGCCAAAAATACGATTATATATAATTCAACCGGTAATGTGTTGTATACACTTAATTATGATAAAGATGAGAAGAAAAAGGAAATATCTGAAGATGCAAAAAATATTTATGCACTCACAAGTAAATCTTCTGTGAGATATTCCTATAAGGCAAATCCGGTTAATCAGTCAGATAAGGCGGAAGGATTTATATATAGTGTCAACGGAAACTGTTATTATCACAGCATATCATCAAAGAATACAGAGGATATGTTTATTGGTAAATTTAATGGTTCCGGTGTTGAGCTTATATATGATAAAGATTATGTATATGTAATCAATTCTGGTCAGGTAAGCTATGCGTCTGTCAAGAAGGATGTAACGCCGGTATTTACAGTTGTGTCAAAGCTCGGAGGTGCGTCAGATTATGTATTTCTTGAATTAGCTGATACGATTGCAGCAGTTGATGAAAATAATAATCTAATAAGCATAAGTTCCGGTAAAGTTAAAACTATTGCTGAAAATATTACTGATGGCTCATTAAGCATTGTAAAAAATACATCATCTGAACTTACGTATATACGTGATAATGTCCAATATTATAAAAAGTCGCTTACAGCGGATGAGGTGAAGATGACAGATGTTGGCTCAGATGCAGATACTGTGAGCACATTATTTTATAAAAATAAATTGTATTATTACAATTCAGATAAGAAATTATGCTCATGTACAGTAAAAGGAAAGAATGGTTCAGTGGTTGGAGACGTTGAACGTTTCTGGCTGGGAACAGAGTATAAGTAGAAAATGTAAAAGAGATGTAACTGTGATTTGCGTAGTTACATCTCTTTTTATATTATAAATCGTACTTTTGAGTGATTATATTTTTAAATTACTTTTTATATTTGTCCAATGAGCATTTTGTAGCGTGAATAATATCTCTTAAAATATAAAAATTGAAAGATAACCTCCAAACTGAGATACGTTTCATCTTAGTTTGGAGGTTTGTGTGAAATTTGGGAAAATCCCAGCTTTATTATATAAACACATATTAATAACATTATACCTTAGACAGAAGATATGAGTTGAAAGTTATAATGTTATATCTTCAACGGATATTCCTAATGAGGATAGTTTAGCTATAGTAACTTTAAGCTGATAGTCAAGCTCTTTATTTTCGGTATTGCCATTTGCCTTTTTGATACGTTGTAAATCAGTATATTTATCAATTGTTAAACTAATAAGTTCCTCGCGTGTCATTGAATCGCTCACTTTCTATCACCTTCTTTCGTTGGTGACATTATATCATAGCATAAAGTTATTATTCAATTATAATTGTGTAGTATATAATGTAAATATACTAACACTATAAAAAGGCTATGTCAATACCATTAATTTTAAAATAATAAAAATAATATATAAATCAGATGTTTTTAAATACTTCAACATTTTTTTTCAGTTCATTGCCGATGGATTGATTTTCGGCAGTTTGGGATTTTATTGCCTCGACGGAAGAAGCAATGTTTCGTATTCTGGAAGAAATGTCATTTGTTCCATTGGCACTTTCTTCAATGGTCGTGGAAATATCATTGATTATTTTTGAAAGCTGTCCGTTTGCAGATTGGAGAGGACGTACAATCTTTAATATAGCAAGAATTATAATGATTCCTGTTGCTATAAGTATTGCAAATATTATGATATTTGCTCTGTCTGAAATAGTAAACTGGCTGTCTAATGCAGTAGAAGCACATTGTTTACTTCATCATCTATAAGTGAATATAAAGTGCTGTATGCTTCATCAAGCTGTTCTGTTATATTAGAACCTGACTGCGTGGATTGTAAAAATGAGTCGGCATCATTGCTGTCTGTTCCGAGCGTTTTTGACGCATTTTCGGAATAGGAGTTATATACAGAATAATATGTTTCATAAGCTGCCTGTATTTCTGAATTATCAAGTTTATTTATGATTTCTTGCAAATCATCAAATTTTGATTCTAGATTTTCAATTTCCTGTGACATGTTCTGCATCATATTGTCTGAATCGGAAGGTGTGGTAGCAGAACTGTTTGCAAATTTCTGAACACGCTCAACAGCAATTTCTGTGTCTGATAAGATGCTTACTGCATTCATACAGTCTTCTGATATAGTGTAAAAAAAGATTGAAAGATTGATAATCCTCCTGAAATGCAGCATTTTTATGTTAAAAAACGAAGTTGACAGTTGTATATTGACATAAAGCTTTAAAAGAAGTATTATTTTACAAGTTGGGAATGAAGTTCTCCCATGGGAAACCTAAACTGCTTATTATAGCTGATGACTTCTACGATTTTAGAATCGCAGGGGTTGTCAGCTTTTTTATGTGGACAATGAATAGAATCCCTGCTGAATAATTTAAGGAGGATTATATGTTAGCATCATTATCACTTATTTTTCTGGTTGGACTTGCAATGGGGGCAATCTGCCAGAAACTTAAAATGCCTCGTATTATCGGAATGCTTGTTACGGGTATTGTATTGGGACCGTATGTTCTTGATTTTCTCGACCCGTCAATACTTTCTGTTTCATCTGAATTAAGAAAACTGGCACTTATAATTATTCTGCTTAAAGCAGGATTGTCTCTTGATTTGAAGGATTTGAAGAAGGCGGGACGACCGGCAATTCTTATGTCATTTGTTCCGGCAACATGTGAAATAGCAGGATATATATTATTTGCACCATTGTTATTAGGAATTAACAGGATAGAGGCGGCGGTAATGGGAGCTGTGCTTGGAGCAGTTTCACCTGCGGTTGTCATACCGAGAATGGTAATGCTTATGGAAGAAAAATATGGGACGAAAAAAGCAATTCCACAGATGATTATGGCAGGAGCGTCATGCGATGATATTTTTGTTATTGTATTATTTACGACATTTTTAAGCATGGCACAGGGTGGAAGTGCTGATATTATTGATTTTGTAAATATTCCTGTTTCAATTGTTCTGGGAATACTTCTTGGTGCAGTTACAGGATATGGATTATATTTATTTTTTGAGACATCATATGCACATAAGCATTGTGTCAGAAACAGTACAAAAGTAATAATTGTGCTTGGCTTTTCAATGCTGCTTGTTTCTGTTGAAGGCTGGCTTGAGGGAAAAGTATCTGTTTCAGGACTACTTGCTGTAGTCAGCATGGCATGTGTTATAAAAATAAAAAGTACAGCGTTTGTTTCAAAAAGATTATCAGAGAAATTCGGAAAATTATGGATTGCAGCTGAAGTGGTTCTTTTTGTGCTTGTTGGGGCTGCGGTTGATATACGATATACGCTTAGTGCAGGAATAGCGGCAGTGTTTATGATTTTTATTGCATTGATTTTCAGAACGGCGGGTGTTTTGATATGTACGATAAAGACTAAACTTAATATGAAAGAGAGAATATTCTGCGTTATTGCGTACCTTCCGAAAGCCACGGTTCAGGCGGCAATCGGTTCAGTGCCTCTTGCAGCAGGACTTGCCTCTGGCAAAATTATTTTGTCAGTGGCTGTACTTGCAATTATTATCACAGCTCCGCTGGGAGCATTGGGAATTGATAATACATATAAAAAATTGTTGGAGAAGGAATAGGAAATCGAATTAATCATAAAACTCTATCTTTATACATAAACTATAGCCAGAATATTGTGTATTGGGTGAGCAAATGTTTGTTATTAAGAGTAGAAACAAAAGACTTATAATGTGCATAATGTGTCTGATTTTAATATTTACATCAGTCTATGCGGGAATGAGCCGCGTAACATGTATTGCACAGGAACGGACACAGGGGGAAAATTCAGGAATAGAATTAAAATCACCGTCAGCGATACTTATGGAGGCATCAACAGGTCAGGTTATATATGAAAAAGATGCAGATACGAGCCTGCATCCGGCAAGTATTACCAAGATAATGACTTTGATATTGATATTTGATGCTATAAAGGATGGCAAAATCGGACTTGATGACGAAGTTACTGTATCGGAATATGCGGCATCTATGGGCGGAAGTCAGGTGTTTCTGGAGGCAGGAGAAAAGCAGACGGTTGATACGATGATTAAATGTATAAGTATGGCAAGTGCGAATGATGCATGTGTAGCCATGTCAGAATACATAGAGGGCACAGAGAGTGCATTTGTTGCAAAGATGAATGAAAGAGCCATGGGGCTTGGAATGAACAATACTAATTTTGTGAACTGCTGCGGACTTGATACGGATGGACATATGTCAACTGCCCGTGATATAGCACTTATGAGTCGTGAACTGATAACAAAATATCCGCAGATTCATGATTATTCCACAATATGGATGGATACCATTATTCACAGTACAAGAAGAGGTGACAGCGAGTTTGGACTTACAAACACCAACAAGCTTATTAAGCAGTATGAATGGGCGACTGGGTTAAAGACTGGTTCGACAGGGCTTGCAAAATGCTGTCTGTCAGCATCGGCAAATAAGGATGGGATTGACCTTATTGCTGTAATAATGGCTGCACCGGACTCAAAGACACGATTTGCTGAGGCTGTTAATCTTTTGAATTATGGATTTAATACATGTGATATATATAAAGATGATGGTATGCCTTTATTAGAAAATATAAGAATTTCAAAAGGTAAAAAAGACTATGTCAATTGCCGGTATGAAAAAGAATTTTCATATATGTTTATTAATCCGGTTAATCATGAAGATATTTCAAAAGAGCTCCATATAAATGAAAATATTGCCGCACCTGTAAATGAAGGAGATACAATTGGAACACTTGACTATTATTATAATGGAGAAAAAATAGGCAGCGTCAATGTTATTTCATCTGAAAATATAGAAAAAGCAGATTTTTTAACACAGATAAAAAAGGTGTTTGGCAGGCTGTTGAAATGATATTGTAAGAATAGATTGATGGTATGTGACCAAAATATGAGCTGAAAATGTAAGTTGAAAAAATATTGCGGCTGTAAAAAATTCAATATATATGTTATAATAAATCCAAATGACTTATGAAAGTGGAGTATATAATGGATTTATTTGATTATGTCAGACAAAATACGATGAAAAATGAATCGCCGCTGGCTTCAAGAATAAGACCGGAAACTTTGGATGAAGTGGTGGGACAGCAGCATATTATAGGAAAAGATAAACTTTTATACAGGGCAATTCAGGCTGATAAGATAAGCTCAATTATATTCTATGGACCTCCGGGAACAGGAAAAACCACACTTGCAAAGGTGATTGCCAATACTACAAGTGCAGATTTTAAGCAGATTAATGCAACTGTTGCCGGAAAAAAGGATATGGAAGATGTCGTTGCACAGGCAAAAAATAATCTTGGAATGTACGGAAAAAAGACGATACTGTTTGTCGATGAGATTCATAGATTTAATAAAGGACAACAGGATTATCTTCTGCCTTTTGTCGAGGACGGAACAATTATCCTTATTGGTGCGACTACAGAAAATCCATATTTTGAAGTAAACGGAGCTTTGATTTCAAGGTCAATAATATTTGAATTAAAGCCACTTGACAAAGAAGATATAAAAACACTTATAAAACGTGCAGTATATGATGAGAAAAAAGGAATGGGAAGTCTTCATGCAGATATAGATGATGAGGCACTTACATTTCTTGCAGATGTGGCAAATGGTGATGCGAGAAGTGCATTGAATGCCATAGAACTTGGTATTCTTACAACAAAGCCATCTGATGATGGAAAGATTCATATTAATTTAAAGATTGCCGAACAGTGTATACAGAAGCGTGTATTAAAGTATGATAAAGATGGGGATAACCATTACGATACTATATCAGCATTTATTAAGAGCATGCGTGGTTCTGACCCTGATGCGGCTGTATATTATCTTGCAAGAATGTTATATGCCGGAGAAGATATAAAGTTTATTGCGAGAAGAATAATGATATGTGCGAGTGAAGATGTCGGAAATGCTGACCCGCAGGCACTTGTAGTTGCAACTAACGCATGTCTTGCAATAGAAAGGCTTGGTATGCCGGAAGCACGGATAGTTCTTTCACAGGCGGCAACATACGTTGCATGTGCTCCTAAGAGCAATGCCGCTTATATGGCTGTAGACAAAGCTCTTGATATTGTGAAAAATGAAAAGACATATGGTGTTCCTGTGCATTTACAGGATGCACATTATAAGAGTGCAGGTAAGCTTGGACATGGTATTGGATATAAATATGCACATGATTACAAAAATCATTATGTAAAACAGCAATACCTTCCGGATGAACTTGAAGGCATTGTATTTTATGAGCCGACAGATAACGGATATGAGAAAAAAATAAAGGAACATCTTGATAAAATTAAGGCGGAGGCTGAATCTTAATGAGAGATAATCTTAGGCGGCTGGCATGTGGTCATTTTGTATATGATAATCCTAAGCTGCATTTTAAACAGGATAATATAGAATTAAATATCACAAAAAATGTAGTCTGTGAGCAGTCGTTTGATATAGTCTCAAGGGAAGTAACAAAAGGCGTTATATGGTCATCAAATGAGCGTGTTAAAATCATCGACAATATGTTTCTTGGAACTGTAAGTACGATACATTATATTGTTGATACTAATGGACTTCAGAAAGATGATGTTATAAAAGGCAAGTTTGATGTCATAAGCAATGCGGGGGAATATTTTTTAGAATATGCTTTTACAGTTACGGCACAATTTTTAAAGACTAACGAAAATGATATTGCAGATTTATTTCAATTTGCTAATTTCACAAGAGATTATCCGGAAGAGGCTGTTGCAGTTTTTCTTAGTGATAATTTCAATATCCTTATTGAAAATGATACAAAACTATCTAATATATATGAAGCATTGAAAAAAGAGAATAATACCGGGCGTGCGATAGAAGAGTTTCTCGTTGCTGCTGGGAAGAAATCTCCTGTTTTAATAAATTTATGCGGAGATAAAGAACGCTCATATATATGCAGCGATGACAGAAGAGATACTATTGCTTTAGAAAAAAATGCGTGGGGATATATTGAGGCAGATATCTGTGTTGAAGCAGATTTTATTTCAATGGAAACAAAGCATATTTCGGCACAGAATTTTACAGGAAATAAATGTGAACTTGCATATATAATTAATTATGAAAAACTTCATGATGGATATAATTATGGAAGAATAATAATAAATACATATAACCATAAAATTGTAACTGATATAGAAGTAAAGAAAATATATGCAGAGTATCCGGATGAAAATACAAATGAGATATATCATGATAAGAGAAAACTCATGTATGAGATTACCAAAAATTATCTCGATTACCGCATGAAAAAATTTGATACAGGTGTGTGGGCTGAGCGTTCGGCTAATCTTATAGAAAGGCTGAGAACGCTCGATTATGACAATCCGCTGTACATGCTTATGCAGGCACAGGTTTATAACCTGCGTAAGATGAATGATGAGGCACAAAATCTTATTGAGCAGGTTCAGGTTTCAAAAGATGATGCATTTTTATACAGCTATTATCTTTATGTAAAATCAATGCTTATAAGTAATGCAGTATATACTGCGAAGGCTGCCATAGATATTAAAAATTTATATGAAAATGGCAATGATGACTGGCGTATATTGTGGATAAGATTTTATGTTGATCTGACATTCGGACATAATCAGAGCATTAAGCTTATGAGGATAAAAGAAAGCTTCCGTTCAGGATGTAAAAGCGGTGTGATGTATATGGAAGCATTAAATGTTATGAATAATCAGCCTCATCTTTTAAGAGTTCTTGATAAATTTGAGATACAGGTTCTTACGTTTGGCTGTAAGAATAACATTGTAAGTGAAAAACTTGCATTGCATGCCGCACAGATAGCTGTTTCTGACAAAAATGCCAGCAATTCAAAAATAGAATTGTTGAAAAATATTTACAAAATATATGAAAAAGATGAGGTACTTACGTCTATTATTTCATATCTGATTTGTGCCGGAAGTATAAGCCGTGAAAGTAATATTTATTATGAGAAAGGGATTCTTCGAGGAATAAAAATTACAAGATTATATGAATATTACATAAAAAGTCTTGATAAAAATAAATATCCGCGTTTTTCAAAGCTTGTTTTAATGTATTTCGCATATGATGCCTCTCTTGATTATGAAAATAAATCATTTTTATATGCAGATGTACTTTTTAATGAAGCGGAAAATGAGAAGATAATGGAGATGTACATGCCGCTTATTGATAAATTTGCGTATGAACAGCTTCGTTATGGCAGAATTAATAATCATCTTATATTAATTTATAAAAGAATATGGAATAAATGTTTATTTGATGAGTATACAGCATCATCAATGATGAAAATTTTATACACTTATAAAATAAAATGTTATGAGGAAAATGTAAAAGCTGTATGGGTAAAACATAAAGAATATAAGACGTTACATCGTTATGAAATCATTAATAAATGTGCATTTGTCCCGATTTACACGAAAGATGCCGTTATTATATTTGAATCAGAATCAGGAGAATTTTTTAAGGACAGCTTCAGGTATGACATTGAAAAAGTATTTGAAAATAAATACTACGAAATGATAAACGAGAGCATGCTTGCTTATCAATATGAAGAAAATGATATACAAAAATATAAAAATATAATTTTGTACGAGCAGAAAAAAGATATATTTAATGAAGAAATATATGAAGCTGTCAGATGTATCATAAATGATGCTGATTGTGATAAAAAATGTAAAAAGAAGCTTAACAGCTGGCTTATAAAATATTTTGAAAAATCATATGATAAAGAAAATTATCTGGCAGATATACAGATTATAGATACTGATGATTTAGATGAAAATGATGCAGTGAGACTTATATATGCAAGTGTCGATAATAATGCTTATAGTTTTGCATTTTCAATTATAAAGCAGTACGGAATATGTAATGCCAATTCAGGAAAAATATCAGAACTTGCACGTCATATACTGGGATTTGCAGGGACAGAAGATGATGATGAACTTACGCAGCTGTGTGAATATGCTTTTGAAAATAAAAAATATAATGCTGATATTCTTGAAAATCTTGAAAAAAGATTTAATGGAACTAATGAGCAGATGCTTGATATATGGAATGCATGCAAAGATTATGATGTATTTACGGGTGATATAGAAGAAAGAATTGTCGCACAGATGCTTTTTACAAAATCAAGTGATAAAAGGCTTACAGATGTATTTGATTCATATGTAAAAAATGGTGGACACAGGACAGTTATTGCGGCTTATGCTGCATATAATGCTTTTATGTATTTTGTAAAGCACAGAGAAGTTGACATAGCAGTTTTTGACGTGATAGAAGAGCTTATTATGGAAAAACGTGCAATTCCTGATGTCTGTGTCCTTGCATACTTAAAATATTATTCTTTAAGAACCGGAGAACTTACAGAGTCAAAAAGCAGATTTATATATGAAATTATAAAAACATTATGTGCAGTGGACAAGTGTTTTGAATTTTATAAAAATTATTCTGAAGTATTTGCACTTCCATATAATATGACAGACAGGACATTTGCGGAGTATGCAGGTAATCCGGATTCGCGTGTGGAGATTCATTACTGGTTTGGAGAAAGCAGTAATGAATATACTGAGATTCTTTCAAGTTGTGGAGGTTATTTTGTAAAAGGATTTACACTTTTTTATTCGGAGAGTGTCAGATATTATTTTGTTGAAGAAATTGGAAGTGAAACAAGAAAGTCTGATATATTTCATATGCAGAATAATGTTATCAATAAATCAGAGACCGCAGGAAGATTTGACAGCATTAATAAAATTCTTTCGGCAAGGCAGCAGCATGATTCGGCAGAAATGAAAAAGTGTATGTATGATTATTGTGTTCAGGATTATGTAACACAACAGATTTTTAAACCAATGTAGGTGAGGAATTTAATGAATAATGTAAATGGAGTGATAGTCGGGATTGATATACAGGATAAAATAACACAGGCTGCAATCTGGGATGAGCAGACAGAGATGGTGATACATGTTACAGGACCTGAAAACGAGGCCGCTTTTTTAAATCCGTTTGAAATGCCAGGCTGGGAACAGAGCGGTAATATTGAGGCAGCCTGTGAATTTATTGCATCGATAATAGAATGTGCATCAAAATGTTCACAGGGCAGAAAAGCGGGATTGATATGCATAACAATCGCTGATTATGAAATTAAAAAGCTTAATTTTATATCGGAAGTCATGAAACGGCTGCAGTTTAACAGTGAACAGTGGTCAGTTATAAGCCATGAGGAAAGTTTTGCTTTTTATGCTTACAGCCAGAAAAAAGGTCTGTATTCAGCAGGTGTTATGCTTCTTGACTACAGTAATGATAATATTGCATCATATATCTGCATGAAATCTAATCTTAATGGTTGTGATGTTATAATGGAAAACAGGTATTTTTCTGATGCCATACAATATGATGAAGAAAAGGATTCATATAGCAATCTGTGTGTTAATCAGCATGAGATAACAGAGTGGCTTAAAGGATTGCTCTCCAGGTATAATGTCTCAAGTGTATTTCTTACAGGCAGCAGATTTGAGATGGAGAAATTTCCTGATGAATTCACAAGATTTCTGTGCCATTCAAGAAAAGTTTTTGCAGGGCAGAATCTTTATGTGAAAGGTGCGGTTCTTGGGGCATGTACAAAAGTAAAACAGATACTTCCTTCTGATACAATTCTGGCATGCAAAAACAGGATTACAACTGGTATAGAGATGGACATATGCGAGCGTGGAAACGATATGCGTCTGAAAATTGTAAGACCCGGAACAAACTGGTACAGTGTAAAAAAACAGCTGTTTTTTATAATAGATGATGTAAGATATATTAATTTTTATCTGAGACCTGTTGATACTAACAAAGAATATATTGAAAAAATTGACATAAGTTCACTGCCTTTCCGTGAAGGTAAAATGACAAGAATAGAAATGGATGTTGATTTTATGTCTGATGAGGAATGTCATGTGTTAATAAAGGATAAAGGCTTCGGTGACATAGTGAAAAGTTCCGGAAAAATAATAGAAAAAACGTTTTTACTGAAATGAGGGTCATGCGTAAATGGGAAAGATAATATTATGCAGGGCAAGAGAGGCAAAACAGCCGCTTGTTGTAAAGGATATAGGACTTAAAATATATACACTTGAGGAATTGTGCTATTTTATATATAATAATATTTATTTTATAAGCATTGACTTCTTTGATGACGACTTCAATTCATTTGTTGATGAGACAGGGCAGAAACAACTGGTACAGATAATTGCAGATTTGAAAAGCAGGAATGCAGGACTTGCACAGATTGTTGTAAGTGTTTTAAAATATGTTGATTATTACAGCAATGAAGAGATAGAACAGTTAAGCGGTGTGCTTGGAACACTTGACAGCCGCAATGTTTATGAAAGACTTAAAGCGAGAGCTGATACATTGCTTGAAAATAAATGTTATTACGGTGCAGTGCAAAATTATGCGAAAATAATTGAGGGCACATATGATAAGTCACTTTCGGGATTGTTTTATGCGAGAGTGTATCATAATATGGGGGTTGCACATGCAAGAATGTTTTTATACAAACAGTCTGTTCCATATTTTGAGGAAGCCTACAAAATAGGGCAGCACGAAGAGTCGCTAAAATGTCTTATGGCAGCTAAAAGACTGGCTATGGGAAATAATATAATAGAAAGTGATGATGCATCTGACCAGGAGGCAGCTTTGAAAAGCGAACTTGAAAAACTGGCAGACAATGCAAGATATTCTGATACATACAGACATCTCCAGCAGATTGAAAAGCTTAAAGAGGAGGCTGATATTACGGAGTATAATGATGCACTTACCGGTCTGCTTGATGACTGGAAGAAACAGTATATTAAGTACAAATCATAGAATGGGGTACATATGGGATTTTTAAAGTCAGTTAAGAATATCTTCTTTAAAGATGAAATAGAAGATGATTATGAAGAATATGACGAATTTGATGAAGAACTGAATAAGCATGCCAGAACAATAAAGTCATATCTTGATGAAGAGGATTATGGCAAAGAAAACGAAGACACTGATAATCAGGAATTTGATGAGTATGATGAGAGTTCAGGATATGAAACGCCGGAAGATGATGAGGGCTTTGACGGCTTCAGCGATGATGAACTGCTTGTGGGTGATGAACGTGATAACGTAAAACTGGGGGCTTTTGATGGAAGTGACCTGAAGGAATATGTTAAAGGCCAGTGCGAGATTATGGAAGATGCCGGAAGGCATATTGAAATGATAATGGAGGAGTACAGTCAGGTATCAGAGAGATTTGCTGATATTGAACTGTATGAAAATGCACCGGATAATCTGAAAGACCAGATTGCAAAACAGGCTGAACTTGTTGACAATCTTGCGGTTGACAGGCGGATTCTTAAAAATTCCGAGAGCAAGCTGTCTAATAATGCATATAACAGAATGGACATGTATGCACAGGAACTTCCTAAGAGTTTTAGGTTTATACAGCAGCAGGAAACATATTATGAGACAGTGAAAAGAGATTTACAGTCTCTTGAGGGCGAGAGGATGGCTCTTAGAATGGAAGCCAAGAATTTGAAAAAGAAACATGCTGCAATCAAAAAGGCTGCAATTATAGTTCTTGCCTGTCTTGCGGTAGTTTATTCTATTTTTACAATAGTTATGGTTGCACTTGATAATGAAGATGAGTTATATTTATTCTTTGTTGTGACATTTCTTGGTGCAATAGTTGCTGTGGGAATATTTGCATGGCTGAGTATTATTCACAGACAGGCATCGGCAGTCGAAATAAAGATAAATAAAATTACGGCGGCATTAAACAAGATAAAGATAAAGTATGTTAATGCGGCAAATGTGCTTTCATATGAATATGATAAATACAAAATAAAGAGCTCATATGAACTTGGAAGAAAATTTGAATTATATCTTCAGATGAAAGAAGAAAGAAAGCATGTATTGATGATGACAGCTAATCTTAATGATGCAGAAAATAAGCTGCTTATGCTTCTGAAAAGAATAGGAATTTCAGACACAGTTGTATGGCTTTCACAGACCAAAGGACTATATATACGCAATGAAATGGTTGAAATCAGGCATGAACTTGCGGCACGTCGTAAGAAACTGAGAAATCAGATTGAGTATAATGAAGGCAGGATTGAAGAAGCAAAATATAACATAAGAAAAGTTAATAAATTACATCCGGAGTATACAAAAGAGACTTTGGAAATACTTGATGAATATGAAAAAAGGTCTATAAATTAAATTTTGCTTGCCAATTACGGTACATGTGTTAAAATTAGTTACAGTTCAGTTATTTTAAATTGGAGGAAAAAGTAATCATGATGAAGGAAAGATTGCAGGAAATCAGGGAGAGAGCGTTAGAACAGATTAACTCTACTGATTCACTTGAAAAGTTAAATGAGGTAAGAGTATCTATCCTCGGTAAGAAAGGCGAACTTACAGAAGTCCTTAAAGGAATGAAGGATGTTGAGCCAAAAGACAGACCTATGGTTGGTCAGATAGTCAATGAGACAAGACAGGCTATAGAGGAAGTTCTTGAGAATGCAAGAAAAGAACTTTCAGAGAAGATGAGAGAGATTCAGATGAAAGCAGAAGTTATTGATGTAACACTTCCTGCAAAAAAGAATAATGTTGGACATAGTCATCCTAATACACTTGCTCTTGAAGAAATTAAGAAAATATTTGTTGGTATGGGATACGAAGTTGTAGAAGGTCCTGAAGTTGAATATGATTACTATAATTTTGAAGCGTTGAATATACCTGCCAATCATCCGGCAAAAGATGAACAGGATACATTTTATATTAATGACAAGATTGTCCTTCGTACACAGACATCATCAGTTCAGGTTCGTGAGATGGAGAAAGGAAAACTTCCGCTTCGTATGATTTCTCCGGGTCGTGTATACAGAGCAGACGAAGTTGATGCAACACATTCACCATGTTTCCATCAGGTAGAAGGTCTTGTTATTGATGAAAATATTACATTTGCGGATTTAAAGGGTACACTTGTAGAATTTGCAAAAGAAGTATTTGGCCCTGAGACAAAAGTTAAATTCAGACCTCATCATTTTCCATTTACAGAACCTAGTGCTGAAATGGATGTTTCATGCTTTAAGTGTGGCGGTAAAGGATGCCGTATGTGTAAAGGTGAAGGCTGGATTGAAATTTTAGGATGTGGAATGGTTCATCCTCACGTACTTGAGATGAGCGGAATTGATACAGATAAATATACTGGTTTTGCATTTGGTGTTGGTCTTGAAAGAATAGCACTTCTCAAATATGAAATTGATGATATGAGACTTTTATATGAAAATGACGCACGTTTCTTAAAGCAGTTCTAATAATTAATATAACAGGTTGTGAATATATTATAGATATCAGAAGGGATAATTAATCATGAATACATCTTTAAATTGGATTAAAGCAATGGTACCCGGACTTGATGATGTTACAGATCAGCAGTTCCGTGATGCCATGACACTTTCAGGAACAAAGGTTGAATGCTTCACAGCATATGATAAGAACCTTGATAAAATAGTAGTTGGACAGATTGAATCAGTAGAAAAGCATCCTGATGCAGACAAGCTTGTTATATGCCAGGTAAATGTAGGTGATTCAACAGTTCAGATTGTAACAGGTGCACCTAATATTGAAGTTGGTTCAAAGGGTCAGAAAGTGCCTGTAGTTCTTGATGGAGGACGTGTTGCAGGCGGTCATGACGGTTCTGCACTTCCTGAGGACGGAATTAAGATAAAGAAAGGTAAACTTCGTGGCATAGAATCATGCGGCATGATGTGTGCAATTGAAGAACTTGGTTCATCAAGAGAGTTTTATCCTGATGCACCGGAAAATGGTATATATATTCTTGGTGATGATGCAGTTGTAGGTTCTGATGCCGTAGAGTATCTTGGACTTAATGATACTGTATTTGAATATGAGATTACAAATAACCGTGTTGACTGCTATAGTGTAATCGGTATTGCAAGAGAAGCAGCAGCTACATTCAACAAACCATTTAATCCTCCAATGCCATCTAAGACAGGCAATTCAGAGGATGTTAACGATTACATAAGTGTGGATATTGAAGCAAAAGAACTTTGCCCTCGTTATGTTGCAAGAGTTGTTAAAAATATCAAACTTGCACCATCTCCAAAGTGGATGCAGCACAGACTTATGACAGCAGGAATCAGACCTATTAACAATATAGTAGATATAACTAACTATGTTATGGAAGAATATGGTCAGCCTATGCATGCATATGACTATGACCAGATTGCAGGTAAAAAGATTGTTGTAAGAACAGCTGCTGATGGTGAAAAATTCGTCACACTTGATGGTCAGGAAAGAATACTTAATTCATCAACACTTATGATTTGTGACGGTGAACGTGCCGTAGGTGTTGCCGGTGTAATGGGCGGCGAAAATTCAATGATTACAGATGATGTTAAGACAATGCTTTTTGAAGCTGCAACATTTGACGGAACAAACATCAGAAAGACAACTAAGAGAATCGGTCTTCGTACAGATGCATCAGGCAAGTTTGAAAAAGGTCTTGATCCTGAAAATGCAATGGCTGCAATGGACAGAGCATGCCAGCTTATAGAAGAACTTGGTGCCGGCGAAGTTGTCGGTGGAGCTGTTGATATCTATCCTGTTAAGAAAGAATGCAGAAGAATTGTATTTGAACCTGAAAGAGTGAATAAACTTCTTGGTACAAATGTATCCGTTGATGATATGATGGATTATTTCAAGCGTCTTGAAATAGAATATGATAAAGAATCAAATGAGCTTATTATTCCTACATTCCGTCAGGATTTAATAAGAACAGCTGATATTGCTGAAGAAGTTGCAAGATTTTATGGCTATGACAACATTCCTACAACACTTCCTCATGGTGCTACAACAATGGGTAAGGTTTCGTTCAAGCAGACAGTTAAGGATGTTGCAGGCGAGATAGCACAGTTCTGTGGATTTTCACAGGCTATGACATATTCATTTGAAAGTCCTAAGGTTTTTGATAAATTAAAGATTGCTAAGGATTCACCACTTAGAAAGACAGTTGTGATTTCAAATCCACTTGGAGAAGATTTCTCTATTATGAGAACACTTCCTCTTAATGGTATGCTTACATCACTTTCAACAAATTATAACAGAAGAAATAAAAATGTTAAGCTGTATGAACTTGCTACAGTTTATATTCCGTCTGATAATGAAGAAGAACTTCCAATAGAAAGCGTTGATTTTACTCTTGGTTTCTTTGGAGATGGAGATTTCTTTACAATGAAAGGAGTTGTAGAAGAATTTCTTGAAAGAATAGGAATGAGAAATAAGCCTGAATATGATCCACAGGCAGGCAAGCCATATCTTCATCCGGGTCGTCAGGCAAATGTAATCTATGATGGAACTGTTATCGGATATCTTGGTGAAGTACATCCTGATGTTGCTGATAATTATAGTCTTGGTGAGAGAACATATATTGCTGTTCTTGATTTATCAAAGATTACTCCGATGGCTTCATTTGACAGAAAATATACAGGAATTGCCAAATTCCCGGCTGTTACAAGAGATATAAGCATGGTTATGCCTAAAGACATGCTTGTTGGATCTGTTGAAAAAGTCATTGAAAAACGCGGCGGTAAGCTTGTTGAGAGCTTCAAGCTGTTTGATATATACGAAGGTGAACAGATTAAAGCTGGATTTAAATCTGTTGCGTATTCAATTTCATTCAGGGCAAATGACAGAACATTGGAAGATAAAGATATAGCTCCTATCATGGAGAAGATTCTTAATGATTTGTCAGAAATGGGAATAGAACTTAGAAGTAACTAGAGGTCAGACATGGAAAAAGTTATGAATCTGCATGATTTTTATTATGACCTGCCACATGAACTTATAGCACAGGATCCGCTTTCTGACCGCTCAAGTTCAAGGCTTATGGTCCTTGATAAAAATACAGGCGAAATAGAACATAAAATATTTAGGGATATAGTTGATTATCTTAATCCGGGAGACTGCCTTGTTATTAATGATACAAAGGTAATTCCGGCTAGACTTATAGGTGAAAAAGAGGGTACAGGAGCAGCAATAGAAGTGCTGCTTCTCACCCGTAAAGCTGATTTGAAGGATACATGGGAAGTTCTTGTTAAGCCGGGCAAAAAGGCAAAAATAGGAACTCGTATTCATTTTGGCGGTGATAAACTTATTGGTGAGGTTATTGATATTGTAGAAGAGGGAAATCGTATTATCAGATTTGAGTACGACGGCATATTCGAGGAAATACTTGATGAACTTGGACAGATGCCTCTTCCGCCATATATAACACATAAACTGGAAGATAAAAACAGATATCAGACAGTATATGCAAAACATGAAGGTTCGGCAGCAGCACCGACAGCAGGACTGCATTTTACAGAGGAACTGCTTAAAAAGATAAAAGAAAAAGGTGTTGATATTGCAAGAGTAACTCTTCATGTTGGACTTGGTACATTCAGACCTGTTAAAGAAGAAAATGTACTTGATCATCATATGCATTCTGAATTTTACAGAATTGATGAGGAAGCAGCAGAAAAAATTAATAACGCACGTAAAAATAATGGGCGTATTATTGCTGTTGGAACTACAAGTACAAGAACACTTGAATCGGTGGCTAAAGAGGATGGTACAATAGAAGCGTGCAGTGGTTGGACACAGATATTTATATATCCTGGATATAAGTTTAAAGCAATCGACTGTCTTATTACAAACTTCCACTTGCCTGAGTCTACATTGGTTATGCTTGTGTCAGCACTTGCAGGACGTGAGAATGTACTTAATGCGTATGAAACTGCAGTAAAAGAAAAATATCGTTTCTTCAGTTTTGGAGATGCTATGTTTATAAAATAATGCAGAAGATATGGGAGGAGAAAAATAGTGGGAGCAGAAAGAAGAAGAGCATCAAGAGTCCCGATTAATGTGACATTGTCACTCAATGGTATCAGTGATGAAAATGATGCATGTGAGCAAAAAGATATAAGTGTTGAAACAGTAGACATTTCAAAGGGTGGTATAGCTTTTATTACAAAAAGAACCTTGAAAAAGGGGACTTTTTACAATACTTCAATTCAAATGCCGAACCATGAGATTCTTGATGTTGTTATTGAAATAGTAAGACAGCAGCCAGATAAGAATGGTGAGATTATGTATGGAAGCCGTTTTGTTGGAATAGGACCTGAAGACGAATTTCGTATAGAGGTATTCAGAATGGTATTTGAAGGAACAAAAAATCAGAATAATTAAAATTAAAGATATTGAGTAGTGCGGATAATCGCGGCTGCAATTGCCGAAAGGCAGCAGGTGAGGAAAGTCCGGGCTTCGCAGGGCAGGATGCCAGATAACGTCTGGTGGAGGTGACTCCAAGGATAGTGCAACAGAAATAAACCGCCTGTTTTACAGGTAAGGGTGGAAAGGCAGTGTAAGAGACTACCGCGTTGCCGGTAACGGCAATGGTCCATGTAAACCCCATCCGAAGCAAGTCCAAGAAAAAGCTATACGGCTGCCCGTCGTGCTTTTAGGTAGGACGCTTGAGTGTATCGGCGACGATGCAACTAGATAGATGATTATCACACATTTATATGTGGACATAACCCGGCTTATAGTGCTGCTCATTATAATAAATTAGTTATTAAAACATTTTACAGATGACAAAAATAAATATTTTCTTTCTGCCGGAAAATGAATTAAGGTATGGTTTGTTGTGAAAAAAAACAGGGTTATATATTATAAAGATGAATTGTCAGATGAGTTTTCGTCGGCACAGATAAAACCAATATCTATTGATGAAAATTACATTTATGACAGGAAAACAAAAGGGAAAATACTACATACATTTTGGTATAAGATTATTGCCAGACCTCTGGCATATATTTTTTTGAAAATAAAATTTGGACATAAAATTATAAATAAAGAAGTATTAAAAGGATATTCAGATAAAGGAATATTCATATATGGAAATCACACTAATGCTGCAGCTGATGCATTTATTCCAAGCATGGTGAGTTTTCCAAAAGATACATATGTAATTGTGCATCCCAATAATGTTTCAATGCCTGTTCTGGGAAAGATAACACCATATCTTGGAGCTGTTCCTCTCCCCGGAAATAAAGAGGCATTTGTGAATTTTACAGATATTATAGGGAAAAGACTAGAAGAAAAAGACAGCATTGTTATTTATCCAGAAGCTCACATATGGCCATATTATACGAAGATAAGGCCGTTTAAGGATATGTCTTTCAGATACCCGGCTCAGTATCATGCTCCGGTATTTTGTTTTACTAATGTATACAGAAAGAGAAAATTAAGAAAGACGCCGCGAATGATAACATATGTAGATGGACCGTTTATTGCTGATTCATTGATTCCGATTAAGGAACAGAAAGCATATCTTAGAAATAAAGTCTATGATGCAATGACTGCAAGAAGCAAAAATAATAATGTTGAGATAATAAAGTATATCAGATTGGAGAACGAATAATGATTAATGTATTATTCGCCGGTAATGATGGGGTTTTTGATGGCATACTTACATGTATGCTTTCAATATTTTTAAGAACTACAACGAAAGAGCCATTTACATTTTACATATTTACAATGGATGTAAGCCATATAAAGAGCAGCTATATTGCAATTTCGGAGGAAAAGACAGAATATCTTGATTCGATTGCCAAAAGCTACAACAAAGATAGCAAAGTGGTACGTATGGATGTAATAGAAAATTATAACAGAGTATTTGCGAATTGCCCGAATGAGCTTACATATTGTTCTCCGTACACACTTTTAAGACTTCTCGCTGACGAGATGGACGAGATACCTGATAAATTATTATATCTTGATGCAGATATTTTATTTAACAGGGACATAACACTTTTGTATAATCATGATATAAGTGATTACGAATATGCTGCAGCAAGAGACCACTATGGAAAATATCTGATTAATCCTAATTATATTAATGCAGGTGTGCTTTTGCTTAATATGAAAAAAATAAGGCAGACAGGACTTTTTTCAAAAGCAAGAAAGCTTCTTTCAGAAAAAAAACTGTTATTTGCTGACCAGTCTGCTATCTACAGGAGTACAACAAAAAAGCTTATGCTTCCTCAGAAGTTTAATGACCAGAAGTTTTTACATAAGCATACTGTTGTAAGGCATTTTTCAAAGAGATTGTTTTATACACCGTATCCTCATACAGAAAATATTAAACAATGGCAGATTAGTAAAGTTTATCGAATATTTAGATATGATGCATTTGATGACATATTCTTTGAATATATATATTTAAAAAAGAAATTTGAAAGGGATATAAAAGGTAATACAAATGAATAGCAACATAATACCGATTTTCTTTGCATGCGATAATGGATTTGTAAAGTACACTATGGTTTCATTAAAGTCTCTTATGATGAATGCAGACAGAGACAGACAGTACAATATCCATATTCTGAATACAGGAATAGATGATGACAAGAAACAGGTCGTACTTGATATGGCAGATGATGTATTCCATATATATTTCAATGATGTAACAGAATATTTAAAAGAACTCGAAAAAAGACTTCCTTTAAGAGATTATTATTCATATACAACATATTACAGATTATTTCTTGCAGAAATGTTTCCGGAATATGAAAAAGCATTGTATATTGACAGTGATACAGTAGTGCTTGGAGATATATCAGAACTTTTTGATTATGATATAGGTGATAATTACGTCGGAGCTTCATGTGATCCGGTTGTTTCCCAGGCTGATATATTCGGTAATTATGCTGAACAGGTTCTTGATATTGACAGAAATCATTATTTTAATGCCGGAGTTCTTGTACTCAATATAAATCAGTTCAGAGAGCAGGATATACTCGGACAGTTTGTTGAACTGCTTCATGCATATACATTTGTTGTTGCACAGGACCAGGATTATCTTAATATTATCTGTAAAAATCATGTTTATTGGATAGATCCTAAGTGGAATAGTGAGACATTTGGTAAGCTTGCATGTGATGAGGAAGATATTTGCCTTATTCACTATAATCTTGCAGCTAAGCCATGGCATTATGAGGATTGCAAGCTGGCTAAGTATTTCTGGCAGTATGCAAAAGAGACAACTGTATATGATGAAATAAAAGATGTTCTTAATAACTTTACAAGAGAAGATGAGGAACAGGATAAGAAATACGGTGAAAATCTTTATAAACTTGCACATGATGAGATTCATAACGAGAATAATTATAAAAATATCTGCGATAGAAGTCAGATACAGTCCAAGCAGAGAAGAGAAATAGTTGAGAAAATAGAGCAATATGAAAGAGAAGGACGTTTCGATGAAGATGTTGAGGACGATCCACCTTCAAGCGTATTACTTCCGGAAGAGATAGATTATACATCTAATAAATTTTTGAAAAAATTCCGAACAAGATATGCATTTAAGTTTGCAAGATGGTATCTGAATTCTATGATAAGAGAAAAAAAGGTAATAATAAAAGGCTATGAGGGAGTGGAAAATTTTAGAGCTCTTAACAGTGGTGCAGTTATTACATGTAATCATTTTAATGCATATGACAGCTTTGCAATGGAGCTCGTCTATGACAAAGCACAACAACAGTCAAGAAAATTGTATCGTATTATCAAAGAAGGTAATTACACAAGTTTTCCGGGATTTTATGGATTCCTTATGAGAAATTGTAATACTCTTCCATTGAGCAGTAATATGGATACTATGAAGAAATTTATTTCTGCTGTAAATAAACTTCTGTCAGAGGGCAATTTTATACTTATATATCCTGAACAGAGCATGTGGTGGAATTATAGGAAACCTAAGCCTTTAAAGACCGGTGCATATAAGTTTGCAGCAAGGAATAATGTTCCTGTACTGCCGGTATTTATGACTATGCAGGACAGTGATATAATAGATTCAGATGGTTTTCCTGTTCAGGAATATACAATTCATGTTGCATCGCCTATATATCCTGATGCTTCAAAGTCGGAGCATGAAAATGCTATGATTATGATGAAAGAAAATTATCGTGTATGGAAAGACATATATGAAAAAGTATATGGTGAAAAACTCACATATACATGTGGTATGAATTTTGAAAATTCAGAATTTTATAAAGAATTTTTTAATGATAATGAAGAATTATCAGAACAGGTTGGTTAATAAAAAGCTCCGTCCGGTTGGTTATATGCCGGGCGGAGCTTTTTTGTATTAAAATTATCTTGAATATTTTTCTTCACAATATTTGCAGCGGTAAACCTGTTTTTCTTCGTCAGTAAGAATGAAAACATGGTCTAATTCCTGTTCGATAGAAGTAATACATCTAGGATTTTTACACTTAATTACATTAGTAATCTGTGTCGGAAGAGAAAGAGCTTTCTTTTCAACAATCTGACCATCCTTAATTATGTTTACTGTGATATTGTGGTCGATAAAGCCTAATACATCGAGGTCTACAAGATCAAGACCACCTTCAATTTTAATGATGTCTTTTTTGCCCATTTTGTTGCTGCGTGCATTTTTGATGATGGCAACACAGCAGTCGAGTTTGTCAAGTCCAAGATTATTATAAATCATCATAGATTTGCCGGCTTCTATATGGTCAAGCACGAAACCTTCATTTAACTGTCCTACGTTTAACATAAAATCCTCCTTGTTTTTCCGAAGGAAAAATCCGAGCTCCTGTGAGGAGAGGATTTGTCCTCCTTGTTTTTCCGAAGGAAAAATCCGAACTCCTGTGAGGAGAGGATTTGTCCTCCTTGTTTTTCTTTCTTGTTATTTATTGAGACCGAGTAAAGTAAGTATAAGAGCCATTCGTACATATACTCCATACTGAACCTGCTTGAAGTATGCGGCACGAGGGTCGTCATCAACCTCTACAGAAATTTCATTTACACGAGGAAGTGGGTGGAGCACATACATATCTTCTTTTGCAAGAGCCATTTTTTCCTTATTAAGTATATAGAAATCTTTCATTCTAAGATATTCATCCTCATTGAAGAAACGCTCACGCTGGACTCTTGTCATATAAAGAATATCAAGTTGAGGCATTACATCTTCAAGTTTTTCAACTTCTTCATATTCAACATTATTTTCTTTTAAAGTATCAATTATGTAGTCAGGTACACGAAGTTCTTTAGGTGAGATGAGTATGAACTTTACATTTTTGTATCTGATAAGTGAATTGATAAGTGAGTGAACAGTACGTCCAAATTTTAAGTCTCCGCAAAGGCCAATTGTAAAATTGTCAAGTGAGCCTCGAAGCTCACGTATTGTCATAAGGTCTGTAAGAGTCTGTGTTGGATGCTGATGACCACCATCACCGGCATTGATTACAGGAATACGTGATTTCTGGGCAGCTACCATTGGGGCACCCTCTTTTGGATGACGCATGGCACAGATATCTGCATAACATGAAATTACACGGATTGTGTCAGAGACACTTTCACCTTTTGATGCTGAACTTGAGTTGGCAGAAGAAAAACCAAGAACAGAACCGCCTAAATTCAACATAGCGGCCTCAAAACTGAGTCTGGTTCTGGTACTTGGTTCATAAAAAAGTGTTGCTAACTTTTTGCCATCACATGCGTGGCTGTATTTTTGTGGATTATTTGATATATCTCTTGCTAAATCAAGTAATTCATTAAGCTCTTCCACACTAAAGTCAAGTGGGTTAAGTAGATGCTTCATAGTATGCCTCCTAATTTTTTTTCTGTATGCTATTCTACATGTATTTGCAAGATTTATCAATTGTTATTTTGAAATAATTGTGTTAAAATACATTTAATACGAACATTAAGAAGGGAGAGACGTTATGTCTAACAGCAGTTCTATGGGCAATGATAAAAAAAATAATAATCCTAAGATAATACTTACAGGTGACAGACCAACAGGAAGACTTCATCTTGGTCACTATGTAGGTTCTTTAAAAAGAAGAGTAGAGTTACAGAATTCAGGTGAATTCGATAAAATATTTATTATGATAGCGGATGCACAGGCACTTACAGACAATGCTGATAATCCGGAAAAAGTAAGACAAAACATAATTGAAGTCGCACTTGATTATCTTTCATGTGGGCTTGATCCTTCAAAGACTAATATTTTTATCCAGTCACAGATTCCACAGCTTACAGAGCTTACATTTTATTATATGAATCTTGTTACTGTATCAAGACTCCAGCGAAATCCTACAGTTAAGAGTGAAATTCAGCTTCGTAATTTTGAGGCAAGCATACCTGTTGGATTCTTTACATATCCTATCAGCCAGACTGCAGATATCACTGCATTCAAGGCAACAACAGTACCTGTTGGTGAAGATCAGGAACCAATGCTCGAACAGGCAAGAGAGATTGTAAGAAAGTTTAATTCTATATATGGTGAAACACTTGTTGAGCCGGATATTCTTCTTCCTGATAATAAGGCTTGTCTCAGACTTCCGGGTATAGATGGAAAAGCTAAGATGAGCAAGTCTCTTGGCAATTGCATATATCTTTCAGATACACCTGAAGAAGTAAAACGTAAAGTTATGAGCATGTATACAGACCCAGACCATATCAGAGTTGAAGACCCAGGTAAGATTGAAGGTAACTGTGTATTTACTTATCTTGATGCTTTCAGTTCAGAAGAAGATTTCAAGGAATTCCTTCCTGATTATAATAATCTCGATGAGTTAAAAGACCACTACCGCAGGGGTGGACTTGGAGATGTAAAAGTTAAGAAGTTCTTAAATAATGTACTTCAGAAGCAGCTTGAACCAATCCGTAATAAACGTCATGAATATGAGAAAGATATTCCGGGTGTATATGAGATATTAAGAAAAGGTACAGAAGCAGCATATGAAGTTGCACAGCAGACGCTTAATGAAGTAAAAGCATCGATGAAGATAAATTATTTTGATGATGCACAGCTTATCAAAGTTCAGTCAGAAAAATATTCCGGTATTGAAGATTAATTAATAGAAACATACATTTTTGAATTTACCAATTGTGGCAGGGTTCAGAAATGTATGTTTTTTTATTGATTATATACATTACATGCAATTGCATACATTTTATAAAAAATCAGACCCTTGAGTGCAATATTTTTTGTTGCTAAGATAAAATAAAATATTTTGAAGTTTTAGGACTGAAATATCCTGAATTCGTAGGAGTTTGGTAACGAAAATGTTAAGAATTGGTATATGTGATGATGAAGAACTGATTACAAAAAGACTGATGAGAATTTTATATTCATTAGAGAAAAATCAAAGTGAAAATTATGATATTGAAGTTTATACGGATAGCGTAAAATTATCAGAGAAATTATCGGCGGGGAAAAGATATGATTTGATTTTTCTTGATATTATGATGCCGGTAAAGTCCGGCGTCGAAGTTGGTAAAATTATAAGAAATGATTTGAAAGATAATATCACACAGATTGTTTTTATATCATCTGAAAATAAATATGCAATGGATTTGTTTGAAATAAGGCCTATGAATTTTCTGATAAAACCATTTGATGAAAATGACATAGAAAAAATTATGAAAACAGCAGCAGAACTAATAAATACGAATAAACATATTCTTGTACTTGAAGCCAGAAAAGAACTGCTACGAATTCCGGTGAGTGAAATCCGATATATTGAAAGCAGTGGAAGATATATTATTGTTCATGACAGTGGTGGCGAATATAAATTAAAAGGAAAATTAAATGATATATATGAGCGTGTAAAAGGATTTGGATTTTTATTTATTCATAAATCATATATTGTAAATAATCTTTATATAAGAAAATATTCATACGATAATGTCGAGCTTGATGATAATGTAATTTTGCCGGTCAGCAGGCAGAGAAGGGAAGAAATAAAAAAATCATGCAGTATAGGATTGTAATTAATTTGGCAGTATGTGCCTTCAGCTGTTTTGTTGCAAATGATCTGGCGACAGATATATATGGAGAAAGATGTAAGAGGGTGCTTCTTAATATATTGACAAATGCTGTATATGTATTTCTTCTTATGGACATGATGTTATTTCCATATGCAATGATATTGTTTCCTGTTATAGTATTTCTTGGATTTATGGCATTGTCGGTAAATTATAATGTTGATAAAAAGAAAATGTTTGGTACAAATTGTGCTGTGCTTGTAGCACTTGTTGTCTTGTATACATTTACATATATGTTTATGAAAGGCTGTGATGATGGATATGAAACATATATAATGTTTACAGCCATAGAGTATATAGTATTTAAAGCGTATCTTAAAATGAAAGAAACAACAGTAACATTTACCGGAATTCTCATAATAATAATACTGGTATTGTATTTTTCATTTACAATTTACATGTTAAATAATGCATCATTTAATGATAAAGAAAAGCTTGTAATGTTTTTTGTAATTGTTGTAATTAATATTCTGATGATAGTATTTTATAATGAATTTATAAAACAATATAAGATAGCTTTAAATAAAAAGGCAATGGTTGAGCAATATAATTCAATTAAAAATCAGGTCAGCACAATGGCGGAGACGAACGAAAAAATGAGAAGAATACGCCATGACATGAGGAATCACATGATTGTCATGGAGCAGATGCTTGATGATAAAAATTATGACAGATTAAAATTATATATGCAAAAGTTGGCAGACATTGCACATGAAAATGAGCAGAAAATTGATACAGGAAACATAGAACTCGATGCGATTTTAAATAATAAAATTAATGAGGCCCAAGATAGTAATATAAAAACAGAAACAGATATTACAATTCCAGCAGGGATTATTAAGGATGGATATGATATTGCGGTTATACTTGGCAATATTCTGGATAACGCAATCAGGGCATCACTTGAATGTGATGAAAAAGAAAGAAGTATTAATATAAATATAAAATATAATCGCGGAGTTATGTCAATATTGGTTATGAACGCATATGCCAATAATATTAATGTAACAAAAAACGTATTGCCTGTCACAACAAAAGATGATTCGTTTGAACATGGAATAGGACTGGCAAATGTAAGAAATACGGTTGAGAAATATCATGGTGAACTGATTATTAAAACAGAAAATAAAAAGTTTATTGCAGATATTATTTTGTATATATAAAGCAGTACATGATTAATCAGCGTGATATATTACATGCTAATTTTGACCACTAGACTGCTGTTTTTGACACTTTTGAAAAAATCCTCTTTTTTTATGATATGGTAATACCCGTAATCCGGATACAAAATTCTAATTAAGGAGGAAAACAGATGAGTTTGAAAAACTCAAAAATGACAAAAAGTACGAAAGAAAAGCGTAGTACAAAAGAAAAGTCTGGTGTGAAAAAAACACTCAGAACAGCAGTGATTTTATGTGCGGCAGTTGCAGCCGGAGTCAGTGCTGGGTCTTCAGGTAATATTGCGAAAGCAAATAATACGGACCATGAAGATTTTTTGTTTACACATGGATGGGAAGGAATTGACTTTGATACATCACTTTGCTATCCAAAGGATAATGAGTCAGATATAATAGCTAATTGTGTAAGAACGAATTATCCTTTATGCATATCTGCAATTGGAAGTAACAGTGCTAACAGGAATGGTGATGACTGGACACTTTGTTCTAATTATAGTTGGAGACATGTAATGAATACAGGTGATACATATTCTATTTTGAATACAGTAAAGCAGAATGGATTCGCAAATGCAGGGCTATTAGGTGAATCTTATGAGGAGGATTATACACAGTTTATAGTATGGTTTTGTACTGATAAAGATGATTAATTAGAAATTAAATGAGGATAAGCGGAGAAATGAAACGGCTGATTAAATATAATTTAAAAAAAGAAATTATAATGTTTATTGTATTGAGTATTTTAGTAATTATATTTGTAAGCTTATTGCAAGATAAAGAGATGTTGTTTGAAATAGAAAATAAAGATAATTATAATCGGGTTATTGCTGCAGATTCCCTTGAAAACGAAATAAAAAAGCCAGATTATAATTCATTTATGTTTGTTGATAAGGCAACATTTTTTAAATATCAAGTGGGTCGTATTAATCAGAAAATATATTATTGTGAAATAATTAAAGATATTTCAGATGTAAATAATAATATTGATGGCAAGGCATTAATAAAAATTAATTCTATTAATAAAAATAAAATTAGGGATGAATATTGTTATATTATATTTCGTATTAATTTAAAAAATATAAGTGAAAAGGCAGGATTATTTAAAGTTAAACCAATATGTCAAATTATGTTAGATAACGGAATCTATGATGATGCTTTAAATGATAAATTTACACTTGTAGATATGTCGTTTGATACAGATGTTGAAGGATATACTTTAGCAAATGTGCCCGCTGATAATGGAAAAATTAATACGGATATGGGCTTTGTCAGAACAGATGATTGGTCGAAACATTTCTTTCGCGTATACATCGAATCTAATAGCGAGATATCATACACCTGTGTGTTCAGAACGCCTAAAGAGTATGCAGATGATGAGAACCTCGTTATTGGAAACGATGATTCACATGCCAGCAGGAGATGGGATGGCGAAAAAGAAGTAACATATGATAATGGAGGGTACAGAATATACATTAACAGACAATAAAAATGTCTGAGAATAAATGAGGAGAAAAAAGTGAAAGAAATATTCAAGATAGAGTGCATGAGGGCATTTAGAAATAAAAAATTTCTGCTCATGGCATTGGCAGGATGTCTTATTGCATTACTAGACCTGGTAGGAACTTCGTGGCTTGGAGGTGCGATAGACCTGGCACAGTGTGCGGAGAAAATTGAGCCGGGGTACACGAATGTATTTGAGTCAAATGCAGTTGTGACATCTTTGTACTTTTGGATGCCAAATCATGGAGATGTCAGCAAATATTATTATGTTTATAAAGTCCTGATACCTGTAATGGCGGCAATACCATATGGTTCATCATATGTCGAGGATAAGAGGAGCGGATTGATTAATCAGCTGATTTTAAGATGTAAAAATAAAAAAGATTATTATATTACAAAATTTATAGTTACATTTATAAATGGAGGAACGATTGCGGCAATACCGATTGTGGCGAGCCTTATTATAAGCATGTGCGTTGCACCATGGGGTATTCCTGTGTATTCGGTATCATTTTATTCAGTTGGAAAAAGAGCAGTGTTTGCAGAACTTTTTTACAAACATCCGGAATTGTACGTGATAATTTACATAACATATGTATTTATATTATTTGGACTGCTTAATTGTCTGTGTCTGACAGTTGGATTCTTTGAAGAAAATAAATATGCAGTGATACTTGTACCGTTTTTAGTATATTATGGCAGCAGCTTTATTATGAAATATTTATTTGGCTCAACGGCATCCTTGATGACAACATCAGGAATGATGCTGTTGTATAAAGACATTGCTGTATACGTGGCAGTTCAGATATTTATAGTGTTTGTGGTGGATTTACTGTTTTTTATGAAAATAAAAAAGGATGTAATTTAGATGAAGATAAGAAAAATAATTGTGTACTTATGCGTGTTTGCTGCGGCTGCATCCATTTTTACAAGAATAATATATGTTAATAAAGTATATCCGTCAGTAAAAATACATAATTACAATATTGGTGATACGGTTAATACAGATGAATATCAGATATGTTTGGATTCAGTAAAAGTTTATGAAAAAGCAGAGTGGGAAAATTATATAGACAGCACACAAATCGGCCGTGAACGTGATTCGTACAAGGCGGATGATAAAGATGCTGCATTAAAAATGAGATATAATCCGGATGAAGATTATAAGGTCATAGAGACAGAATTGTTGGTGAAAAATATTTCAGGTGAAAGAAAAACAGCGGTAATGGGGCAGTTGTGCAGTGTTAATGGAATTATGCAGAAAATGATGATGAATTATTATTATACAAGGCGTTTACAGCCGGAGGGAAAGATTGATTCAATAGTAAGGACGATAGAGGCTGGCGAAACACAGAAATGGAAATGTTATTATGTAGTTAATAACACAGATGAAGAATTATTTTTTGAATATATAAAAGTAGGGCAAATAAACAGAATAAGTCTGAATCTGCATAAATCCTGAAAGGAGTGGTGATTTAATGCAGATTGAAATATCGAATTATACAAAAAAGATAAAAAAGAATATTTTATTAGATAATATAAATATAAAAATGGAAAGCGGTAAAATATATGGGATGTGCGGAAGAAACGGAAGCGGTAAGACAATGCTTATGAGAGCAATAAGCGGACTTATAAATCCGGATGAAGGATATGTTAAAATTGATGAAAAAATAATTGGAAAAGACATATCATTTCCTGAAAGCATAGGGCTGCTTCTTGAATATCCGGGATTTGTAAGAAAGTACAGTGGTTTTAAAAATCTCAAAATGATTGCTTCGCTTAAAGGCATTGCCGGTGATAACCAGATAAAAAATACTATGATAAAAACAGGACTTAACCCGGAAAATAAAAAATCATTTGGAAGCTATTCTCTTGGCATGAAACAGAAGCTTGGAATAGCATGTGCAATAATGGAAAATCCTGAATTGATTATTCTTGATGAACCTGTAAATGCATTGGATGAATTCAGCATAAAAAATATAGCCGGTATTATAGAAGAACAGAAAAATAACGGTGCGTTAATAATTGTATCAGCACACAGTAAAGAACTGCTTTTGTCATTTTGTGATGAAATATTTTATATGGATGATGGACGGATAATAAAAAATGAAAAAATACAACAAACTGATAATAAATAATTTAAAATGCAGTTTTAGAAATAACATTCTTATATATTTATTATTTGTAGTTCTTATTTTATTATCGTGCATTTATCTGAAAAATGGCGTAATGCATGGAAAAAGCGTTGGGGCAGGAGATTATTATTTTAATATTATAAAAGGCGTTGAAAAAATAGACAGCAATAATAAACTAAAAGAAATCCCTTTTATATATCTTGGTTTTGCAATATTTATTTCATATATTACAGGACAGATTCTTGAAAATGAATGTAATAAAATATTTATCATATATGCAGGAACAAGAAAAAAGTGGATTTTATCTAAAATAACAGCAATATTTATCAATATTGTTTTTATGTATATGACAGCTGCAATTATATGTTTTATGTCTGGAAAACGTAAAATTACTTTCAACAGTGAATTATTTGAAAAGTATTTTGGAACAGATTATTTTATTCAGAATAATGAGAATAAATTTTTGTATATATTAGTGTTTTTTGCCGCACCAATAATAGCTTCATTTGCAATAAGCATGGTTCAGATTGCGTTTTCGCTTGCTGTTAAAAATATGGCAGGTTTTATTATATCAATGATTATATATATAATTTCAATTTTTGATATAAATATATTTTTGCCTGGAAATGGATGTATGGCTCAAAGAAGCAGTCTTTTTATGGAAAATGGCTTGTCAGTGTCCCAGGTAATAATTATAGATATTATAATAATTGTTATTACTTTGATTATCCAGTTGAAAATAATCAGTGTAAAGGATATATTATAGTTATTAAAAATTATAGTTTACATTTTTGCATTGCGAAAACTGGCAGATGGGAGTAAATATGCAATATATAATTGAAAATAATGATTTTAAAGTAACAGTAGATTCAAAAGGATGTGAAGTTGTATCAGTATTGAAAAAGTCAGATGATACGGAGTATATATGGTGTGGAGATGCTTCAGCATGGAAACGTCATACGCCGGTATTATTTCCGGTTGTCGGCAGATATAAAAACGACTGCACAATATATGACGGCAAAGAGTATCATATGACTCAGCATGGATTTGCAAGAGATTCAGAATTTGAAGTCGTTGAAAAATCCGAAAATGCGATTACAATGAAACTTACATACAGTCAGGAGACGCTTAAAAAGTATCCTTTTAAGTTTAATCTTTATATCAGACATATAATTGAAGATGATATTTTGTCTACGGAATGGCATGTTGAAAATGCAGATGATAAGGATATGTATTTTAGCATAGGCGGACATCCGGCATTTGTATGCGGTGAAAATGCCTGTGGTGCAAAGCTTGTATTTGGGACAGATAAAGATATTCTGGAATACAGCCTTTTATCAAATGATGGTCTTCTTGAAGATAAATGCTATGTGATGAAGCTTGAAAATAAGGCAGTTACTATAACACAGGACTTTTTTGACAAGGATGCTTATATAGTAGAAAACAGCACAATAAAAAGAGTAAGCCTTGTAAAAGACGATAAAACTATTGTGACAGTTGAATTTGATACGCACGTGTTCGGTCTATGGTCACCGGTCGGAAAAGGAGTTCCTTTTGTATGTATAGAACCATGGAATGGAAGAACGGACAGAGCTGACTTTGATGGTGATTTGACTAAAAGAGAGTGGAGCAATAAACTGGCACCGGGCAAAGAATTTGTTTCGGGATATAAGGTACGGTTTGGCAGATAGGAAAGATATAATAAATTTTATAATAATAACAAAAGCAGCATCTGAGGTATTAAAAACACCTTGGGTGCTGTTTTTTTAGCGGAACAATAAAATTCTGAACCCAGCATAAAATCAGGCATTGCGTTATGTAGCAAAAATATTTATGATTTTGCTTGACATAAATCATATAAGGGGTTATATTAATTATAACAACTGTACTAATTCATATGGTACAGTTGTTACAGGACGAAAAACATTGCAATGAAAAAATAGAAATGAAAGGATTAGGTGTTTAGATGTTTGTTGTAGACGTCATGTCGCGAGTGCCGGTATATGAACAGATAATCAAACAGGTGGAAGAACAAGTGCTTACAGGTATTTTGAAGGAGGGCGATAAATTACCTTCAGTAAGGTCGTTATCTGTAAAACTCTCTATCAATCCCAATACAATTCAGAAGGCTTATACAGAACTTGACAGAAGACAGCTTATAATAACTGTTCCGGGTAAGGGTTCATTTATATCAGAAAAAGCTATTGAGGTTGTAGGAGCGAATTCAAGAGAGAAGATGACAGAACTTAATAAGATTATCAGGGAACTGGCATTGGCCGGAGTTACAAAAGAAGAAATAATTAATAATATTGAAGAAGTGTTTAATAATACGGAGGTATGACAATGATTAATGCAGAGGCTATTCACAAGTCTTTTGAGGACTTTACTGCACTGGATAATGTTACATGCAATATCAGTGACGGCTGCATATATGGCATGGTTGGTTCAAATGGTGCGGGAAAATCTACATTTTTAAGAGTGTTATCCGGAGTTTACAAACCAGATAAAGGATACGCATTTATAGACGGACTTAATGTATATGAAAATCCAAAAGCAAAGCAGAAAATCGTATTTGTTGCTGATGATTTATATTTTCTACCGGGTGCAACGCTGAATAAAATGGCAAAGCTGTATGCATCGGCATATGACAGATTTGATTGGGCAAGATTTAAAGAACTGACAAAATTATTCGGACTTGACCCGAAAAAATCAATTTCTAATTTTTCAAAAGGAATGAAGAGACAGGCAGCGATTATATTGGCACTGTCAACAAGAACAAAATATATGTTTTTTGATGAGACATTTGACGGACTTGACCCTGTAATGAGAAATCTTGTGAAAAAACTTATATGCAATGATGTTGCAGAACTGAATTCAACTGTTATAGTTACCTCACATTCTTTAAGAGAACTCGAGGATATATGTGACCATCTGGCACTTCTCCATAAGGGAGGAATGGTGCTTGACAGTGATGTGCTTGAATTAAAAACATCACAGTTTAAAGTTCAGGTGGCATTCAGGGAAAACTTTGATAAGAGCAGATTTGAACAGTTTAATATCACACGTTACAGACAGGAAGGTTCAGTTGCCAATATGATAATTAATGGAGACAGAGAAGAGACAGTTGCATTGTTCAAAGCAATGAATCCGCTGGTTCTTGATGACCTTCCGCTTACACTTGAAGAAGTATTTACTTATGAGATGGAATCTCTTGGCTATGAATTTGAGAGTGCATTGGAGGTTGAAAAATAATGAATAATAAAAAGATTTTCAGTGTGAAAATGTTCTGGCAGTCATTTTTGCAGTTAAAAGTAATAGGTTTTATATCAACGATATTAATGGTGCTTATAACATGCGTGCCAATTTGCATAAGTGCAGTTAATATTAAATCTAATATTGAATATGCAGGCGTTGAAAAGGCATCAAGATATGTTCAGCTTGTTGATGGGAATGATTTTATACCTATACTGATTCTTACATTTGCAATAATAACACCGGTTCTTGTTTTATTTGCGTGGAATTTTCTTAATAAAAGAAATACAAGTGATTTTTATCATTCGCTTGCTTATACAAGGCTGAATCTGTATCTTACTAAAATAGCAGCCTTTGTATTATGGATTCTGATTATGTATGCATCAATATTTTTATCAGCTGTAATTTTATATAATATATTTAAAATATGTTATATTGTAAATTATGGCTCTATACTTAGTGTGTTTTTCTCGGAATTTATATGCTGTCTGTTATGTGCGGCAGCAGCAACACTTGCTTGTTCTATAACAGGAAATATATTCAGTAATATATGCCTTACTGGACTTATATTGTTTTTTCCAAGATTTATAATATTGATGGTTCAGGTGACAGTTGTATCAATAGTATATTTTGCATCATCAGAGCATTTTGTTTCAATTCTTGACAATAGCTATAATATGATTGTTGGTCAGGTGTTCAGTGTGTTTACAGGTTCGTCATTAGATGGTGTAATTAATGTAGCACACTCAAAAATATACACATTTGTTCTTGCACTTATTTATTTTGTTACCGGTTGTCTGCTTTTTATAAGAAGAAAGAGTGAGACGGCAGGAAAACCTACACTGTCTTGGAAACTGCAGTTTGTAATACGTACAGTTATCGGATTTTCAATAAGTATTATTGGTGTGATTTCATTTGTGGGTGCAGTAAGAAATGCAGATATAGAAAAGTCGCAGAGTATATTATATGTAGTTATAACGTTCATTGTAGCTGCGGTTGTTGTTATAGTATATGAGTTGATTGCAAGCAGAAAAACGCACCGTGTGATAAAAGCAATTCCTTCAATAATTACTGCATATGTGCTGGCAGCTGTTTTTGGTGTGATTGTAAATATCGGAATTGGCAGTATGATTAATTATCAGCCGGATGCATCAAAGATTAAGTATATAAAAATAAATACAGGAAATGGTTCATATGTTTATGATAAAGATTATTTTTCAGATGTATTTTCACAGGTGAAAATTGACGACATAGATGCAATTAATTCAATTGTTAATTCAATGAAAGATAATATGGAAATATATAATACTTCTGATGAATATTCAGCAATATTCCAGAATGGCGATTACAGCCCGGTTACTGTATATATTAAGGATGGCATTTGGGGAAGATACAGAACTGTATATGTCAAAGAAAAAGATATACAGACAATTATAAATGGAGCAGTGAAGAATGATGAATTCTGCAAAAAATATAAAAAGCTTCCGCAGTATGAAGAAGCTGTAATAAGCTGGTCAGATAATATGTCCGATGAGGACAGTAAAAAATTATATAATACATTTTTAGATGAAGTATCAAAAATGTCATTTGAGGACTGGTATCTTACAGTTAATGGAAGGAAAAGAGGTGTATCACTGGCTTATGTTGATATATCATTTTCACTTAATGGAACTAAATATACTTCAGAAGTATTAATCGGAGATAAAATGCCAAATACGCTTCAGGCATACATGAATGCTGTTAATAAGTATGTGGCAGAAAATAAAAAGGATTCTTACGAATCAATGTGTAATTATCTTGATAATATTGAGACAGAGAAAAATAAAGATAATTATACATGCTATATATCAGTCTATGATGTAGAAAATAATACTCAATCACGAATATGGTCAGAAAATATGGACGGCAATAAAATTGTTCCTGATTTGAAAGAAAACCTGAAAAACATTTCACCTGAGAAAAAATTTGATTTGACAAAACCGGTAATTGAAATAATTTTCTATGGAAACAGGTCAGGGGGGTCATTTAGTTATTTCTTCCAGATGGATGGATATGATTCTTTAGATGATTTTAACAATCAGGGGCCAATTGGATTGTAAAATTTCTGCATTAAAATAAATATTAAGGCAATCATATAAATAAAATGCTGCGAATATTTGTGGAGCATTATAAATATTGAAAGGATTGCCTTAATATGAGTGATTTTGTAAAAAATGCAGATGAAAATATAATGAATTTTAAAGACCGGCTGAGATTCCCGGCTAATTTTGACATGCTAGACAGAGAAGTCAGAATAGGCGGAAAGAAGGCCGGTTTTTTCTTTATCGATGGTTTTGTTCAGGAGGATATGGTGGAAAAACTTATGCAGTTTTTTTATTCCTTAAAACCGGAAGATGTCAGTAATATAGATAAATTTCTTGAAAATGGGATGCCATATACAGAAGTTGACAGGGCTGATAAGTATGAGCGGGTTATAACATCTTTTCTTGCAGGAGTTACAGTCCTTTTTGTAGATGGATTTGACGAGGCTGTACTTATAGACTGCAGGACTTATCCGATGAGGTCGGTTGCTGAACCGTGGAAAGACAGAGTTCTAAGAGGCTCAAGAGATGGTTTTGTTGAGACACTTGTATTAAATGCGGCATTGCTTAGAAGAAGAATAAGAGATACAGGATTTTCAATGGAGATGTTTAATGTGGGAACACGCTCACGCTCTGATGTTGCCATATGTTATATAGATGACCTGGTTGATAAAAGTCTTCTTAATAATATTAAGGAAAGAATAAAAAAACTAAATGTAGAATCACTTACCATGAATGTTGAAAGCCTTGCGGAGTGTCTTTTTGAGTATAAATGGATTAATCCATTTCCAAAGTTTAAATATTCAGAAAGACCGGATACGGCATCTGCTGCGATACTTGACGGAAATATCGTCATAATGGTCGATAATTCACCGGCCGTTATGATAATTCCGACATCAATATTTGATATTGTTGAAGAACCTGATGATTATAATTTTGCACCCATGATAGGAACGTATCTGAGGCTGTCGAGATTTCTTTTTACCATTGTTACAATGATGCTTACGCCGGTATGGCTTCTGCTTATTCAGAATCCGGAATTGATTCCGTCATGGCTTTCGTTTATAACGGTGTCTGATGAAATAACTGTGCCTGTTATTTTTCAGCTTTTGATTCTTGAACTTGCAGTTGACGGACTGAAGATGGCAGCAGTAAATACACCGTCACTTCTTTCTACACCTTTAAGCATTGTGGCAGGTATTGTTGTCGGGGAGTATGCTGTAAGTTCGGGGTGGTTTAATACGGAATCACTTCTTTATATGGCTGTGGTGACTGTCGGAACATACTCACAGGCAAGTTTTGAGATGGGTTATGCAATGAAATTTATAAGAGTTTTTACGCTGTGTCTTACAGCTGTTTTTAATGCTGCCGGTTTTTTTGCAGGAGTGGCTGTCGGAGTATGCTGTATAATTTTTAACAAGACGATTTCAGGAAAAAGTTATATTTATCCGTTATATCCATTTGATGTAAAAAAATTGAAGAGAAGCATTTTCCGTGTCAGGCTGCCGCATGGCAAAAATAATTAATATATAAAATGGTTCGTTCTGAATGTTTATAAAAAATTTAAAAATTTTAGCGGTCTGTTCATTTTAAAGCATATGATTATGTGATATACTCATAAAAGAATAATCCCTTTATGGATTATAAAGTATAGAAAGTGACTTGATTAGAATGGGTAAAGTAATCGGAATTGATTTGGGAACAACTAACAGCTGTGTTGCTGTGCTTGAGGCAGATGTGCCTACAGTTATAACAAACAGCGAAGGATACAGGACAACACCTTCAGTTGTTGCATTTTCAAAAGATGGTTCAAGGCTTGTGGGCGATATTGCTAAAAGACAGGCGGCAGCTAATGCAGACAGAACTATTTTTTCCATAAAACGACATATGGGAACAGATTACAGAAAAAAGATTGACGGTAAGAAGTATTCGCCTCAGGAAATTTCTGCGATGATTTTGAGAAAACTAAAAAATGATGCAGAACAGTTTACAGGAGAACAGGTTACAGATGCTGTTATAACTGTTCCTGCATATTTTAATGATGCTGAGAGACAGGCCACAAAGGATGCGGGACGAATAGCAGGACTTAATGTTCTGCGTATAATTAATGAACCTACGGCGGCTGCACTTGCATATGGACTTGATAATGGTCAGCCACAGAAAATTCTTGTATATGACCTTGGAGGCGGAACATTTGATGTCTCGGTTATTGAGATTGGTGACCAGGTTATAGAAGTTCTTGCAACATCCGGAGATAATCATCTTGGCGGAGATGATTTTGATGAGCGAATCGTGAATTTTCTTGTAGAACAGTTTAAGGAGACAGACGGAATCAATCTGACTAAGGATACTGCCGCAATGCAGAGGTTAAGAGAGGAAGCGGAGAAAGCTAAAAAAGAACTTTCTTCCGCCATGAATGCGAATATTAATCTTCCGTTTATTGCAATGACAAAATCTGGTCCGCATCATATGGATATTAATATTACAAGAAGCCTGTTTGAGAGCATGACGGCAGATCTTATTGACAGAACGGTTACACCTGTTGAGAATGCACTTCATGATGCGGGACTTAAAAAGACTGATATTAATATGGTTCTTCTAGTCGGAGGCTCGACAAGAATTCCGGCTGTTCAGGAGAAAGTCAGAAGAATATGTGGTATAGAGCCTTCAAGAAATCTTAATCCTGATGAGTGTGTTGCAATGGGAGCGGCAGTTCAGGGCGGAAAGCTTGGGGGACAGCTGACTGCCGGAAGTGCGGCATCTGAGATTATTCTTATGGATGTTACACCTCTTTCATTGTCGATAGAGACTGTAGGCGGAATTGCGAGCAGGCTTATAGAGAGAAATACAACAATTCCAACAAGACACAGCCAGATATTTACAACTGCAGGGAACTTCCAGACATCAGTAGATATAAAAGTATTTCAGGGAGAACGCAAGTTTACAAGGGATAACAAGCTTTTGGGCAACTTCAGGCTGTCAGGAATAAAAAAAGCACTTGCAGGAACACCACAGATTGAGGTAACATTTGATATTGATGCGAACGGAATTGTCAATGTATCGGCTAAAGATTTGGGAACAGGGCATGAACAGTCAATAACAATCACATCAAGTTCCAATATGTCAGAAGAAGAAATCGAAAGAGCAAAGTGGGAAGCAGAAGTTTACGGAAGTAAAGATGCCGAAAAACAGGATATTGTCAATCTGCGTATTGAGGCAGGACAGCTTTTGCAAAATACTGAGTATATGCTTCATGAGCATAGGAAAGATTGGGATAAACAGACTAAAAAACAGGTGAAAGAAGCATGTCAGAGACTTTCAAAAGCTATAGGTAGGTCAACACCTGAAAAGATAGATGAAGTTACGGCATCAAATATCTGTGAAGCTAAGGATTATCTTGAAAATACATTGAGCCGTATGGGCATATAGGATAGGTATAAATATCAGAAACAAAGGGGAAACGTAATGGCAGGTTCAACATTTGGTAACCAATTTAAGATTATGACATGGGGAGAATCCCATGGGGCTGGAGTAGGTGTTGTTATAGATGGGTGTCCGGCAGGAATACCACTTGCAGAAAGTGATATTCAGGTTATGCTTAATAAAAGAAAACCGGGACAGTCAAAATATACTACACCAAGAAAAGAAGACGATGAAGTTGAGATACTTTCGGGTATTTTTGAAGGGAAAACGACAGGAACTCCGATAAGCATGGTTGTACGCAATAAAACACAGCGTTCGGCTGATTATTCAGAGATAGCACGTTTCTACAGACCGGGACATGCTGATTATACATTTGATGAAAAATATGGTTTCAGGGATTATCGTGGAGGCGGCAGAAGCTCAGGACGCGAGACAATAGGAAGAGTTGCGGCAGGGGCTGTTGCAGTCAAGATTCTTGCAACGCTTGGAATAAGCATATGTACATATTCCAAGGAAATAGGCGGTATTGCAGCTTCATATGATAATTTTGACAAAGAACAGATTGAAAAGAATCCATTCAGAATGCCTGATGAAAAAGCAGCTGCACAGGTTGAAGAGTATGCGATGAAGCAGATAGAGCAAGGTGATTCAATTGGTGGAATTATTGAATGTGTGATAGATGGAATGATGCCGGGAATAGGTGAGCCTGTATTTGACAAGCTTGATGCTAAACTTGCACAGGCTGTATTTTCTATAGGTGCAGTTAAAGGTTTTGAGATAGGAAGCGGATTTAATGCGGCAAGGTTGACAGGAACTGAGAATAATGATGCGTTTTATATGAATAATGGCAAAGTTGAGAAAAAGACAAACAATGCCGGTGGAATTCTTGGCGGTATGAGTGATGGTTCACAGATTGTTTTCAGGACAGCAATCAAGCCTACACCATCAATATCATCTGTTCAGGATACAGTTAATAAAGATGGGGAAGATATAAAAGTATCTATAAAGGGAAGACATGATCCTATGATTGTGCCACGTGCTGTAGTTGTTGTTGAATCTATGGCAGCACTTGCACTTGTAGATTTGATTTTTGAAAATATGACATCACGCATAGATAATATTGTGAAATTTTATAAAAAATAGGCAGGATAAAAATGTACAAATTATTAAAAACAGACGGACGTGCCAAGAGGGCTGAGATGCATACTGTGCATGGTGTTATACAGACACCTGTATTTATGAATGTGGGAACAGTTGCGGCAATAAAGGGTGCTGTTTCAACAGCAGACCTTAATGAAATAGGAACACAGGTTGAATTATCAAATACATATCATCTTCATGTAAGACCGGGTGATAAACTGATAAAAGAGCTTGGCGGACTTCATAAGTTTATGAACTGGAATAAGCCTATTCTTACTGATTCGGGTGGATTTCAGGTGTTTTCGCTTGCAAAGTTAAGAAAAATCAAAGAAGAGGGCGTTACATTTAACAGTCATATTGACGGACATAAGATATTCATGGGACCGGAGGAAAGCATGCAGATACAGTCAAACCTTGGGTCTACAATTGCTATGGCATTTGATGAATGTGCTCCGGCAAAAGCAGATAAAAAGTATGTACAGAATTCGGTAGAACGTACAACACGCTGGTTAGAGCGTTGCAAAAAAGAGATGGACAGACTTAATTCACTTCCTGATACAGTAAATCCAAATCAGCTTTTATTCGGAATTAATCAGGGGGCTGTGTATACAGATATAAGAATTGAACATGCAAAGATTATTTCAGAGATGAATCTTGACGGCTATGCAGTTGGTGGACTTGCGGTCGGCGAGACACATGAAGAAATGTACCACGTTCTCGATGAGACAGTGCCTTATCTTCCACAGGATAAGCCTACATATCTTATGGGTGTAGGTACTCCGGCTAATATTCTTGAGGCGGTAGACAGGGGAATCGATTTCTTTGATTGTGTATATCCTTCAAGAAACGGAAGACATGGACATGTGTATACAAAGTTTGGAAAGATAAATCTTTTTAATGCACAGTATGAAAAAGATATGCGTCCTATTGAAGAAGGATGTAACTGTCCTGCCTGCCGTGATTATTCAAGAGCATATATAAGACATCTTTTAAAGGCAAAAGAGATGCTTGGAATGAGACTTTGTGTATTGCATAATCTTTATTTTTACAATCATCTGATGGAGGATATCAGAGGTGCTATTGATGAGGGACGTTACAGTAAGTTTAAGGAAGAAAGACTTGATATGTTAAAGACATATGATAACAAAAAATCTTTATAAAAGCTGGACATTGAGCGAAATTTAGTATATAGTATCATTTAGTTAATTTAAAATTCGGAGGAATTTATTTATGCAGATAGTTATTTTATTAGTTTATGTAGTTGCAATTGGTGCGATGATGTATTTCCTGGCTATTAAGCCACAGAAGAAGCAGCAGAAACAGCAGCAGGAACTTATGGATTCAATTGAAAAAGGTGATTATGTTCTCACAACAAGCGGTTTTTACGGTGTTATTATAGATATCACAGATGATGATGTAATCGTTGAATTTGGTAACAATAAGAACTGCAGGATTTCAATGCAGAAGAAAGCTATTGCACAGGTTGAAAAGCCAGCTTCAGTAAAAGAAGATTAATATTTTTTAAGGTGTCTGTTTTAATATGTATCATGGATTATGGGTGCATATCAAAACAGACACCTTTTTTACTTGACAATAGTGCATTTATATAATAATCTTTGAAAGATGATTGAAATAGTCACTGTAAACGGAATATATGAATTAATATAAATGTCATAACTTTTTAATATATTTATAATTCCAGGGAATCAGGTGAGAATCCTGAACAGTTCCGCTGCTGTGAGCAGGGAGTCTGTATTTGATATGCCACTGATGATAAACATATATTATTTGTTATCTTACAGATAAGAGATGGATTGGATTCGGGAAGGTGAATACAGGCGTTGATATGCGAGTCAGAAGACCGGTTTACAGGCAGATTTTAATAGTACGCTGCGAGAACAGTGAACTATTTATTTTTGTGCAATAAAATATATTTGATATATTGGCGGTATATAAAGGTACAAAAGCTGTTTTTACTCTGCAAGCTATCTTCATCAAAATAATAATAAGAGGCACAGGCTTCAAATGGAGGTAAAAATGAAGAAGAAAAGATTACTGGCAATTACACTTGTAATCACACTTTTTGCCAGCATATTTGCATTGGCAGGATGTGGAAAACAAAAAGAAGCATCAAACAACGATGAATACAACGGAAAGCTTGTATTTGACCATTCAATGGATTTAAAGTATGCAGAATTATTTTCTGTAGACTATTATAAGGGTGGTTATAAGATGATAACTATCACAAACCGTGATGAAGATACTGCTATAACAGACAAGCAGTCAAAGATTCTTGTGGTTCCTGATGGAATGAAGACTCCTGAAGATGTATCAAAGGATACTATTGTTTTAAACGGACCTGTTAAAAATATGCTTGTTGCATCCACACCGGTTACATCACTTATGAATGCAAGCGGATGTCTTGATAATATAAGCCTTGTAACATATGATAAATCTTCATGGTATATCGATGATGTTAAAAAAGCATTTGACGATAATAAACTTACATATGTAGGTGATTATAAAGCACCTGATTTTGAGCAGATTGTTGCAGCATCACCTTCAATATGTATTTATTCAACAATGCTTACAAGTGCCCCTGATGTTGCCGAGAAGTTCAAGGAGCTTAATATTAATTTTATACTTGACCAGTCAACATATGAGGAACATCCTCTTGGAAGAGTAGAGTGGGCAAAATGTTATGCAGCACTTTGTGATAAAGAAGATGATGCAGTAAGAATGTATGATGAGCAGGCTGCTTATGTTGATAAGATTTCAAAGACAGAAAAGACAGGAAAATCTGTAGCAGTATTTTATATAACATCAAAGGGTAAGTTATATGTAAGAAATGCGGACGATTATGTTGCACAGATGGTAGAACTTGCCGGTGGAAAGTATATTTTTGATGATTTGAATGTCGGAAAGACAGGAACACAGACAATGGAGATGGAAAGCTTCTATTCTAAAGCTAAAGATGCTGACTACATCATTTATATATGGAGCCTTGGAGGAAAACCATCTACACTTGCTGATTTTACAGGATATAGTTCGGTTCTTTCAGATATGAAGGCTGTTAAGGATGGTAATGTATGGTGCACTACGCCTGATTTCTTCCAGATTGCGGATACAATCGGAAGTATGGTAAATGACATCAATAAGATGATGACATCTGACAGTAGTGTAAATGAACTTACATATCTTAAAAAACTTAAATAATTAAAGAGGTTATATAATGAAGAAGGCATTACGCTGCCAGCTGGTTTATATAATGCTTGTAGTATTATTCATTGTTGCGGTATTTATGAATATTAATACAGGTAATGTACATATTTCATTTGGCAGAATTTTTAAGATTATCTTTTTAAAAGCTGAGGCAGGCACAGCCGGATTCAATATTATATGGAAAATCCGTCTGCCAAGGCTTCTTAGTGCAGCTATACTTGGCGGTGCCCTGGCACTGTCAGGTTTTCTGCTTCAGACATTTTTCAGAAATCCGATTGCGGGTCCATTTGTACTTGGTATATCATCAGGTGCAAAAATGTTTCTTGCAATTACTATGATTTTTCTATTAAGATATATTCCATCAATGCCTTTATGGGCTCAGGTAGCGGCAGCATTTGCAGGTTCGGTTTTATCATTGCTTTATGTTCTGCTTTTTGCCGGCAAGGTTAAAAATATGTCAACACTTCTTGTAATCGGCATAATGATTAGTTATATATGTTCTGCAATAACAGATTTATGTATAACATTTGCCAATGATTCAGATATAGCAAATCTTACACATTGGGCAATGGGAAGTTTTTCAGCAAGTTCATGGAATACAGTAAAATTATCGGCAGTTATAGTATTTCCGACAGCAATAGTGACATTCCTTTTTGCAAAACCAATCAGTGCTTATCTTCTTGGTGAAGGATATGCAAAGAGTATGGGTATACCGGTTAAATTTTTCAGACTCTGTATAATAACATTGTCAAGCATACTTTCAGCATGTGTAACAGCACTTGCAGGACCGATTTCTTTTGTGGGAATTGCAGTTCCTCATGTTACGCGTATTCTTATGAAAACGTCAAAACCAGTAGTGATAATGCCGGCTATATTTTTAAGCGGTTCGGTATTCTGCATGTTTTGTGATTTGATAGCAAGAACAATATTCTCGCCGTCAGAACTTGCAATAGGTACTGTAACGGCGGTATTTGGTGCACCTGTGGTAATATGGCTTATGATTAGCAGAAAAAACGGTGAGATATAATGGAAGAAGAGAAAGAATTTTATTTTAAAACACAGAATTTATCAGTTGGATACAACAGAAAACCAATTCTTGAAAATATTTCGCTTGGAGTGTATAAGGGGCAGATTCTTACACTTATAGGTCCAAATGGTTCGGGAAAATCAACCATTTTAAAAAATCTTATAAGGGAAATGAGTCCGCTTGGCGGTGTGGTTGTTTTAGAAGGAAAAGATATTAACAATTATTCAAGCAAAAATTTTGCAAAGCAGATGTCGGTAGTTCTCACAGAAAAAGTAAAAACAGAACTTCTAACGTGTCGTGATGTTGTTGCAATGGGACGTTATCCATATACTAATTATTTTGGAAAACTTACGCCTGAGGACGAACGAATTGTCGATGAATCACTTGAGAGCGTGGCGGCTCTTGATATTGCCGAAAAAGATTTTTCACAGATAAGTGACGGACAAAGACAGCGTATAATGCTTGCACGTGCAATATGTCAGAAACCGCAGATTATTGTACTGGACGAACCTACGTCATTTCTTGATATAAGGCATAAGATAGAACTTCTTGATATTTTGCAGAATATGGCTGTTAAAGAAAATGTTACGGTTGTTTTGTCATTACATGAGATAGAACTCGCAAACAGAATATCTGACTGGGTTATGTGTGTAAGGGCTGATGGAAAAATACTGTATGGTACGCCCGATGAAATATTTAAAGATGAAATAATACGTGAACTGTATGATATTAAAAATGGAAGTTATAACTGCCTTTATGGAAGTACCGAACTTGAAAAAAAGACAGGTACTCCAAAGGTGTTTGTCGCTGGTGGCGGTGGATTCGGCGTTTCCGTCTACAGGCGTCTGCAGCATTTTGAGATTCCGTTTTCGGCAGGAATTATTGCACAAAATGACTGTGAATATACGATAGCAGAATCCCTTGCGGTAAAAGTCATAAGCGAAAAGCCATTTGAAATATTTAGCGGCAAGTCATTAGAAATGGCAAAAAAATATGTTGATATAGCTGATTATTATATTGATGCAGGCTGCCCGTATGGTATAGTAAATGAGAAAATGAAAGAATTAAGGCAGTATGCATTAAAGAATAACAAAATTATTTTAGATAAACCGGACGATTATAATTTAAGACAGATAGGAGAAAATATTGGATAATAAGTATGAATATATGAATCCAAATGATATTGAAAAACATTCATTTGAAATAATAGAACAAGAGCTTGAAATTGAACTCCCATCTGATATTAAACCGATTGTTAAGAGAGTAATACATACGACCGCAGATTTTTCTTATGCGGAAAATATGTATTTTTCACCTGATGCCATAAAGACGGCGTTGGGTGAAATTAAATCGGGAGTGACATTTGTTACAGATACGAACATGGCACTTTCAGGTATTAATAAAAAAGCATTGAAAGAACTTAACTGTAATGCTGTGTGTTATGTATCAGACGAGGATGTTGCAGTTATGGCGAAAAAAGAGAATATAACAAGGGCAGTATGTGCTGTAAAAAAAGCAGCTATGAATAATAAAAGATGTATTATGGTTGTAGGAAATGCACCTACTGCACTTATTCAGATAGAAAAAATGTACAGGGAAAATGAGTTTAAACCACTTCTTGTAATTGGTGTTCCTGTTGGATTTGTCAATGTTGTGGATTCAAAGGAGGCAATTATTGATAGTGGTATGGAATGTATTATAGCAAGAGGGAGAAAAGGCGGCAGCAATGTTGCCGCATCAATAGTAAATGCACTTTTGTATATGTGTCAGGATGATAACCGGGAGTGGAGAAGATAAATGCTCGAAAAATATGTAAGTAAAGGCAGCAAAAAATTAAGATGCGGTTTTACAACAGGAACATGTGCTGCCGCTGCATCCGCCGGTGCTGCAAGAATGCTTTTGTCAGGAAAAGTCATTGAAAATATTACTGTAATAACTCCCTCAGGAAATTCTGTTACTGTTGGGCTTACAGATATAAAAAAAGAAAATGATTATGTGAGTTGTGCGGTACAAAAGGACAGTGGCGATGATCCTGATGTGACAGATAAAATTCTTGTATATTCAACGGTTTCATATGAAAAGAGTGGAATAACTGTTGATGGAGGAGAAGGTGTCGGACGTGTTACAAAAAAGGGTTTAAAACAGCAGATTGGTGAAGCTGCAATAAATCCTGTACCACGGAAAATGATAGAAGAACAGTTAAAAACGGCTGCGTCTGATTATTCATATGATGGTGGACTTAAAGCTGTAATAAGTGTTCCGATGGGAATACAGATTGCGAAAAAGACATTCAATCCAAGACTTGGAATAGAGGGAGGAATATCAATACTTGGAACGACGGGAATAGTTGAACCTATGAGTGAACAGGCACTTATAGATACAATATCGGTTGAACTTGATGTAAGAAGAGCTCAAAATGAAGAATTTATAATTGTCACACCGGGAAATTACGGTCAGGATTTTTTGAGGGATAATCTGGGTATTGCTGTTGATAAATGCGTTAAATGCAGTAATTTTATAGGAGATACAATAGATATGTGCATTGAAAAAGGCTTTAAATCAATGCTTCTTGTCGGCCATATCGGCAAACTTTCCAAGCTTGGCTGCACAATATACAATACACATTCAAGATATGCTGATGGAAGAATGGAAGCATTTGCTTTATGTGCAGCCTTATGTGGGGCAGAAAGAGAAGTTCTTGAAAATATACTTGGATGTATAACTACTGATGCTGCACTTGAGATTCTAAAAAAAGAAGGTATTTTTGATGAGACAATTAAAATGCTGGAAAAAAGAATTGACAGATCATTAAAACTGCGGGCAAAAGGCAGTATTGAAATCGGAATGATAACATTTTCAGAAGAATACGGCATTTTATGTAAAACGGAAAATGCAGATAATATGCTTGAAAAATTGAAATGATAATAAGGAGAAAAGTATGGTTCATTTTGTTGGAGCAGGTTCAGGAGCCAAAGATTTAATAACGGTGAGAGGAATGAATCTGTTAAAAAATGCTGATGTAATAATATACGCCGGCTCACTTGTAAATCCTGAACTTCTGGAATATGCAGAAGATTCATGTGAAATTTACAACAGTGCATATATGACGCTTGAAGAGATTATTGATGTCATAAAAACAGCAGATAGTGAAAATAAGGATATTGTGCGTCTGCATACAGGCGATTCTTCAATATATGGTGCAATAAGAGAGCAGATTGAACAGTTAAATTCATATGATATTTCATGGGATATCTGTCCCGGAGTCAGCAGTTTTCTTGCCGCTGCGGCAGCAGCAGGATGTGAATATACGGTGCCTGGGATTTCGCAGTCATTGATAATTACAAGAATGGAAGGAAGAACACCGGTTCCTGAAAAAGAAAAGATGAGAGAACTTGCAGGACATAATACATCCATGGCAGTCTTTTTAAGCTCAGGACTTACAAAAGAATTACAGGATGAACTGCTGACCGGCGGATATAGTGAGGATACACCATGTGCCATATGTTATAAGGTAAGCTGGCCTGATGAAAAGATAATAATGACAACAATTAAAAATCTGCATAATGATATGGTATCGAATAGTATTGCGAAAACGGCTCTTATTCTTGTTGGTGATTTTCTAGGCAGAAAATATAATAATTCAAAGCTTTATGATGCTTCATTTACAACGGAGTACCGTAAATGAGAGCAGCGGTAATTGCATATACGGTAAACGGAGCTATACTGGCAGAAAAGTTAAGACATTTAAGTGATGATGAGACTGATATATATGTCAGTGCAAAATCGGCAAAATATATTGATGCAGAAAATATTATAACATTTAAGAGTACGCCGGCCCTTATCAGAGATATTTTTTATCAATATGAAGGAATCATATTTATTGGTGCGGCCGCAATAGCGGTACGTTCTATTGCACCTTATATTACAAGTAAATTCAAAGATCCAGCTGTGCTTGTCATGGATGATCATGCAATACATGTTATTTCACTTTTGTCCGGGCATGTGGGAGGCGGAAATGAATGGTGTGTAAAAGTTGCAGGAATGTTCGGTTCGGATGCAGTTATAACAACTGCAACGGATGTCAATAACGCATTTGCTGTAGATGTTTTTGCAGTAAAAAATCACCTTAAAATGATAAATCCATATATGATACGAGACATAAGCACAAGAATTGTAAACGGTGAGCAGCTTGGGATATACATGCAGGCTGAAGAATATGAAAAGGTAATACAGAACGAGTGTAAAAAATACAGTAAAAATATAAAAATAACAGACTATGAAAATGCTGATATAGTTATATTAAAAAATAAATCAGAAATTAAAGATATGCAGTCAAAAATAATTCTTATACCGCGTAATATTGTTGTCGGAGTTGGCTGCAGAAGAGGAACAGAATACTTAAAGATTAAAAGTTCTGTTATGACAATATTAGAAAAAGCCGGTGTATCTGCGGAAAATGTGAATTGTGTCGCTTCAATTAACAAAAAAGCAGACGAAAAAGGTATAATAGAGCTGGCAGAGGAGTTACAGGCAGATTTCATTACATATACGGCAGATGAGCTTATGGAGGTTGAAGGTGAATTTGAGCCGTCAATGACTGTATATAACCACGTTGGTGCGGATAATGTCTGTGGACGCAGTGCATGCAGGGCAAGTTGTAACGGTGAATGTCTTGTACCTAAGACTGTAGAAAACGGAGTGACAGTTTCTGTATACAGATACAGGGTTTATGGAGGATAAAGTGCTTAATATAGTTGGTTTTGGATGTGGTTCATATGAGAATATGACAATAGAAGCGGTAAGGACGATTGAAAAGTCTGAACTTGTAGTAGGATTTAAGACATATATAGATTTGATGAGAGAATATTTTCCTGATAAAGAGTATTATGAAAATGGCATGATGCAGGAAAGACAGCGTTGTGAATATGCGTTGAATGAGGCTGTGACCAAAGAGGTATCACTTGTCTGCAGTGGTGATTCCGGCGTATATGGCATGGCATGCCTTGCATATGAGCTTGCCGGTGCTATGGATAATTCTCCTGAAATTAAGGTCGTGTCGGGAGTTACAGCGGCAAACAGCGGAGCAGCAATAATAGGTGCTCCGTTGTCACATGATTTTTCAGTTATAAGCCTTAGTGACCTTTTGACAAAAAAGAGCGTGATAGAAAAAAGACTGCGTGCAGCAGCAATGTCAGATATGGTAATCTGCCTTTATAATCCATCTAGTAAAAAAAGGGCAGATTATCTTGCATGGGCATGCAGCATATGTCTTGAATATAAAGATGAAGACACAGTATGCGGCGTTGTAAGAAATATAGGAAGAGACATGGAAAGCTCGAAGATTCTTACACTAGGTCAGTTAAAAGAATATAATGCAGATATGTTTACTACAGTATTTATCGGTAATAAATCAACTGTCAGGATGGGTGAAAAAATGGTAACACCGAGGGGATATAATAATAAGTCAGAAAAAAGTATTATTATATTTGCCGGAACAACAGAAGGTAGACACCTTGCAGATTATGCATCCGGGTTAAATATAGACACACATATATTTGTTGCTACAGAATATGGTGAAATGATATTAAAAGACGACAAAAGTTTCGATGGGAATAAGTGCATAATACACACAGGCAGGCTTGATGAGGCAGAAATTAAAGAAGAAATAGAAAAAATAAATCCGATGGCAGTGTTTGACGCGACACATCCATTTGCAGTGCAGGTTACGGAAAATATTAAAAATGCCTGTGAAAAGACTACAACAAAATACATACGTATAAAGAGAGATAAAGAAAATTATAATCTGGTCAATCGTGAAAAAGTAAGAAGTGCGGGCAGTGCCGAAGAAGCAGCAATAATATTAAGTGCCCCATGCTATAAAAATAAAAAAGTTCTGCTTACAACAGGAAGTAAAACGGTAGGTGTTTACAGTCATCTTGAAGGATTTAAAGATAATTATTATTTGAGGATGCTGCCTAATGTGCAGATGCTTGGAGAGGTGCTTAAAAGCGGAATTAAAAATTCTAATGTTATATGCATGCAGGGACCTTTTTCTGAAAATATGAATTATGAAATGATAAAAAATTATGGAATAGAAGTATTGGTTACAAAAAATTCCGGAAATACGGGCGGTACACAGGAAAAAATTAATGCAGCAATGCGTGCAGGGACAGAGGTAATAATAATAGAGGATACAGGCAGTGATGAATGTATCGGTATAGGATTGAGTGAAGCTTTAAAATATATTACAGAAATAGTTGAAAAATAACAGAAAGAAAGATAAAAATGAATGTATATATAATTGGTGTGGGACCCGGAAACGGACGGTATCTGATAAAAGAATCAGAAGAAAAAATTGAGAATGCTGATATAATAATAGGTGCAAAAAGACTTATAAAGCCATATTGTAATAAAAAAACATTTGCAGCAATTACACCTTTCGATATAATTTCAATCATAAAAAGTAATAATCAGTGTGAAAATATAGCGGTGCTTATGTCGGGAGATGCATCGTTTTACAGCGGAACGAAAAAGCTGGTTTTGGAATTAGAAAAAGAAAAAATTAAATATAATATTCTGCCGGGGATTTCAAGCGTATCATATATGTCTGCAAAAACAGGTGTTCCGTTGGATGAGGCTGGATTTTTAAGTCTGCATGGAAGAAAAATGAGCATTATGGGCACAATTCTTTCATCAAGATATACATACATTTTAACACAGTCAGATTGCGGCATAATATGTCAGAGACTCCAAAAAATTGGATTTGGCGGATTTAAAGTATATATAGGTGAGAATCTTTCACTTGAAAATGAAAAGATTACATGTGATTATGCAAAAAATCTTACAGAGTATGAATCATGCGGACTCTGTGTAATGCTGGTTGAAAATAATGAAAAGCTTATTGACGGCATTGCAGGAATTCCCGATGAGAATTTTATTCGTGGAAATGTTCCTATGACGAAAAGAGAAATCCGTGCATCAATTGCTTCACGCATGCATGTTTCAAAAAATGAATGTATATATGATATTGGAGCCGGAACAGGTTCAGTCAGTATAGAGCTTGCACTTGCGGATTATATGGGAACAGTATATGCGATAGAAGAAAATGAAGAGGCGTGTGCTTTAATAAAAGAAAATTCTGATAAATTCGGAACAGATAATATTCAGATTGTAAATGGGAGTGCACAAGAAAAAATAAATGAACTTCCGGCACCGGACAGCGTGTTTATTGGCGGAAGCAAAGGAATGTTAAAAGATATAATTGACCAGCTTATCCGTAAAAATCCATCTGTACATATTGTTATGACTGCTGTTACAATGGAGACATTAAATGAAGCTCTGGAATATCTCGAAATTAATTTCCAAAAAGTGGAAACAGTGTGTATAGCAGTTACGAATGTGGTAAAACGTGGAAGATATCATATGCCGGATGTACAGAATCCTATATTTATAATAGATGCAAGATGACAGGCAAAATTTCAGGGAGGCATTAAAATGTGTAATGGAAGAATTATGATTGCAGGCACAAACAGCGGATGTGGAAAAACAACAGTTGTATGCGGTTTATTAAAGTGCCTTTTAAACAGAAAAATGAACATTCACGCATTTAAGTGCGGACCTGATTACATAGATACATCATTTCATAAAAAAGTGCTAAAAATTCCAACAGGAAATCTTGATTCATGGTTTTGTAAGCCGGAAGATTTAAGAAAGATAGTTTCAAAAAAAGCGGATAAATGTGATATAGTGGTTATTGAGGGCGTGATGGGCTATTATGACGGGATGGGATTTACGCAGAGGGCAAGTGCATATGAAATTGCTGATATAACATCTACACCTGTAATACTTATAATAAATTGTAAGGGCATGTCATCATCGCTTGAAGCTGTCCTTTCAGGATTTGTTAATATGAAGCAAAAAAGCCATATAAAAGGTGTCATATTTAACAGATTATCTGAGAAACTTTACAGATATGCAAAAGAATGTGCATTAAAACTTGGAGTACAGCCATTAGGATATATTCCGTCAGATTCGTCACTTCATATTGAAAGCAGGCATCTTGGGCTTGTAGGTGCAGATGAAATAAAAAGTTTTGATGAAAAACTTGAGCATCTGGCAGATGTAATGGAAAAGACGATTGATATTGATGCAGTGATGAAACTTGCAAAAACAGCGGAAAAAATAGAATACGAAGCTGAAAAAGATGTGGGAACTGACAGTAAATCTTGTGTGAATATTGCAATTGCAAAAGATGAAGCATTTTGTTTTCTGTATGATGACAATATTGCTTTTCTGGAAGAAAATGGATGCAGGATTATGTATTTCAGCCCGATACATGACAATGAAATACCGCATGATGCAGACGGAGTTATTTTCTGGGGTGGATATCCTGAGAGATATGCAAAAGAATTATCAGAAAATAAGAGTATGATTAAAAGTGTAAAAAAAGTGATAGACAGTGGGATTGCCTGTATTGCGGAATGTGGAGGCTTTTTATATCTTCATTCATATCTTGAAGGAACTGATGGGAAAAAGTATCCTATGGCGGGGATTATAGATGGTGAAGCAGTAAATGGCGGAAAACTGCAAAGATTTGGATATATGGAAGTTACGCCGGTGTCCGATGGTATGGCATGCAGATGCATGCAGCCGTTGAAAACGCATGAATTTCATTATTGGAAAAGCTGTAATCCGGGCAGCGATTTTCAGGTGAAAAAAGTATCTGATGAAAGTATCAGCATGGCAGGATACAACACAGAAAAATTATATGCAGCTTTTATGCACATATATTTTTACGGAAATGAGGAATTTGGAATGAATTTTATAAAAAAATCATGCGAATATGCTGCAAAAAAACATTGGGATAATATAGCAAAGCCTCTTAACGGACTGGGGGATTTTGAAGATATAATAGTAAAAATTGCAGGCATACAGAATACAGAACATGTAGATATAAGTAAAAAAGCATTAGTCATAATGTGTGCTGATAATGGAATTGTAGAGGAAAATGTAAGTCAGAGCGGACAGGATGTAACAGCGATAGTGGCTGCCAATATGGCATCACGCAAATCAAGTGTATGTCTTATGGCAGGTTATACCGGTGCACAGGTTATACCTGTAGATATAGGAATTGCATGTGAAACCATTCCGTCAGGTAAAAAAATTGATGATATGGATGGAATTTTACATAAAAAGATAAGCCATGGTACAAAAAATTTTCTGAAAGAACATGCTATGACAGATAAACAGTGTATTAAGGCAATAGAAACAGGAAAAGAAATTGTAAAAATGTGCAGTGAAAAAGGAATAAATATTATTGCAACGGGCGAAATGGGAATTGGAAATACAACTACAAGTGCAGCACTTGCAGCAATTCTTCTTGATGAAAAGCCGGAAAATGTAACAGGTTACGGTGCAGGTCTTACGAATGAAGGGCTTAAAAATAAAACTGAAACAGTAAGAAAAGCATGTGAAATGTATAGTGGATATAAAGATGATGCACTTAAACTTTTATCATGTATTGGTGGATTGGATATTGCAGGGCTTGCTGGTGTATTTATCGGCGGAGCTGAGTATGGAATTCCGGTTGTCATTGACGGACTGATATCGGGAATAGCAGCACTTACTGCGGAATATATGTCACCTGGAACAAAAAAATATATGATTGCATCACATGCAGGAAAAGAGCCTGCTTTAAAAAAGATTCTTACACATCTTGAATTAAAGCCTGTGATAGATGCAAATCTTGCATTGGGAGAAGGTTCTGGGGCAGTTATGGTTTTTCCTCTGCTTGATATGGCAATGAGTGTGTACAATGAGAGCAATACATTTGAAAATATAGATATGGAGGCATATGAGTGTTTGCATTAATTTTCGGAGGAAGCGGAAGCGGTAAATCTGAATATGCGGAAAAGCTTTCATGTGAGCTTGCACAAAAAAATGAAAAATATTATATTGCAACTATGATTCCATACGGAGAAGAAGGAAAAAAAAGAGTTGAAAGGCATAAGAAGCTGCGTGAAGGCAAAGATTTTTATACAATTGAGCAGACGATGCATATATCAGGGGCGTTGGAAAAAATGAAAAATCCACGTAACTCAACAGTTCTTATTGAGTGTATGTCAAATCTTGTCGCAAACGAAATGTTTGAGCCGGGAGGAAATACTCAATCAATTATTAAAGAATGCATGACAATCCGTGATAAATGTAGTAATATAATAATAGTAACCAATGATATTTTTTCTGATGGATGCATATATGATGAATCTACCAGAGAATATATCAGACAATTAGCATATATCAACAGGCAGCTTGCACAAGATGCGGATATTGTAGAAGAAGTTGTATATTCTGTGCCTGTAAGGTTAAAAACAATATATGAAAGCATTTAAAACAAATAAAAAATTAATATATATTTTTCTTGTTCTGTCAATAATTCTTTCAGGAATGTATTTTGGAACGGATAATGAAGAATTCAGATGCAATAAGTCCGGTGGAACTTCTGCATCTTATGTATATCAGGTGATTGATGATACATATGGAGGTAACGAAATATGTATGGGAGAGATTTTAGGATTAAAAGATATTAATGTCTTTCAGACAAAAGATATAAATTCATACAGATATAATCTGAAGATTAATTTTTCTTTTGCCCTGATTTTACTTGAATTTATTATTATGATTTTTTTCAGTATGAATTATTATTATATACATGAAAAAAATCAATACATACGCAGAAAAATTATTATTACATATATTCATAATCAGGATGGAGAAAAAAGCTGTGCTGTCATAAGTTAGGAATTAATTTATGACAGGAGGGGTGAATATGGTAATGAACATTATTGCAGCTGTGCTTACTTTACTTGCAGTTGCAGGTTCAATATTTGCATATAAGCTTGAAAAAAGCGATTATAAAAATGCAGATTCTGATAAAAATGCAGAAAAGTAATAAGATATAAAAATATAAAAGGCGGGTCTGCTGATTTTTTAGAAAAATCAGTAAGCCTGCCTTTCTGGCTGTTTACATCCGGTCTGAAAAACTTATAAGTGTATGGAAAGTTGAATCATTTTCGTCATAATACATATCAATAAAACCATTATATTTATTGACGACACGTTCAATGCTTTTAAGTCCATAGCCATGGCTTATGGTGTCTTTCTTGGAGGTTTTTAATTTACCATGCGAATCGAAAGGATTCCCATTACATGAATTTACTACATTTACCATGATAGTAAGTTTGTCAGAAGTATCAGAACATATTTTTAATGTTATATGTCCATCATCTGTTTTACATGCTGCTTCATATGCATTATCAAGAAGATTGCAAAATAAAGAAGTGCAGTCATCAGGAGATATGAAAGAAACAGTTTTTGAACGTATATCGGTTATAAATGTAATATTTTTGTCTGAACATTTTTTCTGAAAACGATATGCAATTGCATTTAAAATTTCATTGTCAGATACCATTACAGGTTTGCTGAATTCCTCAGAGTACAGAAGCGTTGAAATATATTTATCAATTTCATTATAATTATGTTCTTTATTTAACTCCTTTATCGACAAAAGATGATTCTTAATATCATGAATCATTATTTTTTGTTTTTCGTCCATTTCAGCGAGCTGTTTATAATATTCTATTGAAAGAGATTCATTTTGAAGCTGCAAATTTAGTTTTTCGTTCTGGATGTATTGTTTTTCTATGTAATTATACATATTTATTGTAAGTACATTAAGGCACAAAAGAACCGTTGCACTTATAAGTATAAGTGTAACATATTTTGTCGAAAGTGATATATTGACACATAAAATGCAAAAAGAATTTATAATGAAAACGCTTATTGCACATATTCCGACAGGTGCAAATATTTTTAATGTTGATGTTGTGCCGGGATGTTCCTTTTTTGAAAGAATATAAGAGGCTATATACATAAATATAAGGTATAAGAGCTTACTTATATAATAAATCATAACCTGTACCTTAAATGAATCAATATAGCCAAGAACGTTCTGACCATAATCAGGAACAGCAACCATTACGATAAGTTCTGTTATGCACATAATAAAAGTTGCCAGCAGTGCGTGCAGCATGCTTTTGCCCGGTGTGACTTTATATGCTGTGCATATAATCAGCATTGTCATTACAAAAAACAGTATACAGTTTAATGAAAACATGCGTAAACCTATAAACAATATAGGAATAGTGTAAAATATTATGTAAATTAACAATCTTTTTATAAAATTGTATCTGCGTTCAAAAAGGCCGGAGCAATAAAGCCATAACGTATATCCTTCACATATATATGTAAAAATTGATATTATATATATATTAAATAAATTCATGATAACTACCTGGTTCTATAATTTATCTTATTCTTTCAAGATGTCTTAAATATTGTCTTTTGAATTCAACTCTTTTACGGCGTGCCAAAGGTATAGTCATAAAGCCATTGCTAAGTGAAAGCTCAGTAGGAGAGTAGTTGGTTATATAATTCATGTTAATGATAAAGCTTCTGTGAACCTGATAAAAATTATAACTTTTATTAATTCCGGCTAGTACATTCATCCATTCTGACAGGCTGTTGACTGAGTCAATTTTATCATCTTTTGTGTATACATAAGAATAACGTCCCTCTGCTTCAATACATATAATATCAGATTTTTTAAGTGCAATAGGACCATGTCTGCGTGTGTAAACAATTGCTGTCGCATTAGCCTCGGCATATATTTTTACTGCATCAGCAAGACTGCGGCTGAGACGTTTCTTTTCAACAGGCTTTGTAAGATAGCGGAAAACATGGATTTTCATTGCGTCATCAAGATAATCAAGATGAGATGTCACGATTATTATAAGTACGCTTGGATTGCGTTTAATAAGCTCTGTTGCGGTATTTATTCCGTTGAGTCCCGGCATTTCTATATCCAGAAAAACAATATCCGGTATTAATGGGTCATTTAATAAATCATCACCGCTGGTAAAGCCTTTTACAAGCGGGTCATAAGGTTCCATTGCAAAGTATATTTTTGTATAACTGCGAATTTGTGCGATATCAGCTTCGTTATCATCACATATAAATATGTTCATATATAATATCCTCGTTTGTTTTTTATTTTATGTAAAAAAACGCCATGCCGCAGGTTTTGAAAATCCATGGCATGGCATAAGATTTACTGTAATTTTTTAATTATCATGTTATTTGGTTTTGAAATTTTTAATTCAGGACCATTCATTACTATAAGTCCTTTATCAAAATGAATTGTAAAAATTGTTATTGAGTTGCCCTCATTATTCATTGACATTATGTGTTTGTCATCAGGAAAAATATTTATGTATTTTGGATAATCACCGCTTACCGGAAGTGATGAAATACTGTTAAGCGTACCTGTTTCTTTGTTTACGCTGTAAATAGTAACAGTATTATCACCTGCGTTTGAGCAGATAAGATTATTGCCTGAATTAGAAAGAATAAGACTGGCAGCAGCACTGTTGGTTTTATGTCCTTTTCTGACTGTAAAAATATTCTGTATAAGTTCAAAACGGTTTTTGCCATTGTCTTTGTCATAAGAATATACATTTATATAATTCTTCAATTCACATAAAACATAGGCATATCTGCCGTCTGCACTGAATATCATCTGTCTTGGAGCTGATTCAAGCTGTGAACGTATAATATCATATAATTTGAGTTTTCCAGTGTTGTGATTAAATTCGTAAAGTTTAATCTGGTCAATACCAAGGTCGCATGCACATAAAAGTTCTTCATCAGGTGTAAATACAGACCAGCTTATATGTGGCCTGAAATTGCGGTCAGCAATGCTTCCCATTCCTTTGTGGAATACTTCATCTGTTATTTTGCCGATTCTTCCGTCAGGTTCAAGTGAAAGCACGGTAAGTTTACCATCATGATATCCTGAAACAATTAAAAAACGGTCATCTTTTGAAATTGTGATGTGACATCCTCGCATTCCGTTAATAGAAACGACATTGAGTTTATTTAAACTGCCATCCGGTTCTATGGAAAATGATGTTACACCCTGGTCACATATTGAATATAAAAAGTTACCGCTGTGTGACAATGTTATGTAAGAAGGATTATCAATTGGAAATTCTGTGCGTTCTGTTATACGTCCCTTTTCAACATCCATATCGTATAAATGGATTCCTTTGCTGCTTTCGTGAGTATAGCTGCCTACATATGCAATATATTTTTCGCTCATATAATATGCCTCGCTTCTGTACATTAATATTTATTTATATTTTAATTCAAAAAGAGATAAAATTCAATAATCATATACATTTATGTGTTATTTTTTCGAGAGAAACTTCAACAAGAACAGCATCGGGACCTATGCCTCTGACACATGGGAATGGAATTATATATTCGATATCTCTTCCAAACAGGCCGCAAAGCCGTCCGGGTCCCGGTACTATGAGTGCTTTTATGCAGCCGCTGCATTCGTCAAAGTCAATATCAATTACACATCCAAGAATTTTGCAGTCACATGTATTTATTACCTGTTTATTGTGCAAATCACATACACGCATGGATAACCGCCTTATGAATATTTGTCAGTATTATTATATTCATAAGGCGGCAGATAGTTGTCAGCCCAGAAAATTACGCATTGATTTTAATGCCATTTTTTCAAGCCGGCTAACCTGTGCCTGTGAAATGCCTATTTCGGCAGCAGTTTCCATCTGTGTTTTACATTCAAAAAAACGCATTGTTATAATTTTTTTCTCGCGTGGGGAGAGTTTTTCAACTGCTTCTTTAAGAGAAATCCGGCTGACCCAGTTTTCTTCGCAGTCCTTTTTGTCACTGACCTGGTCGAGCACATAGAGTGTGTCGCCGCCATCATTGTATACAGGTTCGTACAGCGAGACAGGTGTTTGTACTGCCTCCAGTGCAAGTACGATATCTTCTTTTGGCACACCGATTTCGGACGCAATTTCATTAATTGTCGGTTCTTTTTGTCTTAATTTTGTCAGTTTTTCTTTGGTATAGATTGCTTTGTAAGCGGTATCACGCATGGAACGGCTGACACGTATAGAATTGTTATCTCTTAAATATCTTTTTATTTCTCCTAATATCATTGGAACTGCATATGTCGAAAATTGTACATTTTGTGATAAATCAAAATTATCAATAGCTTTAATCATTCCGATACATCCAATCTGGAATAAATCGTCGATGTTTTCATTTGATTGGTTAAAACGCTGTACAATGCTTAATACAAGACGCAGATTGCCTTTGATAAACTGTTCACGGGCGTTTGCATCACCCTGTTTGATTTTCTTTAAAAGTTCCTCTTTTTCCTTTGCTTTTAACAGCGGAAGCTCTGCTGTATTGACACCGCATATTTCTACTTTATACCCAGCCAAGCTGCACCTCCTTTATCAATATAATTGAATTTTCTAAGTAAATTATTGCCGTTAAAAGAAAATTTAATCCTGTAAAGAATATCCATTTTTTTAAAGACTTTTTATTGACCGCAGGCACAATATTATTTATAATAAATTCATTCCTTGGGGAATTTTCAGTTTTGATTTTTTGGAGGTAACTACCTTGAAGTGTCCATATTGCGGAAATGAGAATACAAAAGTTATAGATTCAAGACCGACTGAGGAGGGAGCGATACGCCGCCGCCGCCAGTGTGAGTCATGTGCAAAAAGATTTACTACATATGAGAAAATAGAGATGATGCCGATTATTGTTATCAAAAAGGATGACAACAGAGAGCCTTACGACAGGGAAAAGATTGTTGCGGGAATTGTGCGTTCATGTCATAAAAGACCAGTGTCACTTGCACAGATTAATCAGATGGTTGATGAGATTGAGACACAGATTTTTAATTCTGGTGAAAAAGAGATTCCTACAACAAAGATCGGAATGATTGTAATGGATAAACTTAAAAAACTCGATGAAGTAGCCTATGTAAGATTTGCATCTGTTTATCGTGAATTCAAGGATGTCAATACATTTCTTGAGGAAATTAACAAAATTTTAAAATAATTTATCATGAAAAATTAATGAGGAATATATGTTTAAATGTTTTTATCCCGGCAGATATTATGATTCTGCTTATGATATAGAATATGGTGAATTTTACGAAAAAGGATACCGCGGAATAATATTTGATGTTGACAATACACTTGTAGAACATGGTGCACCTGTCACAAAGAGAGCAAAGGATTTATTTGACAGGCTTCATGAGATAGGATACGAGACGTGTATTATTTCAAATAATAAAGAAGAACGAGTGAAACCTCTGGCAGATGAAGTTAATTCAAAGTATGTAAGCAAGGCAAACAAGCCATCGCCTGTCAATTATATTAAGGCAATGGATATTATGAATTGTGGCAAAGATAATGTGTTTTTTGTCGGAGACCAGATATTTACTGATGTATGGGGAGCCAACAGGGCAGGAATCCTGAGCATGCTTGTGAAGCCTATAGATAAGCATGAGGAGATTCAGATTGTTTTAAAAAGATATCTTGAGAAGATAGTTCTTTTTTTCTATAAAAGATATTGTAAAAAACATGGACAAACAGATGATTATAAAAATAAAAAATAAAAAGGATATGTTAAGATGGATATTAATGGAACAACAAGAGTGTGCGGACTTATAGGTAATCCTGTAGCACATTCAATATCGCCTGTTATTCATAACAGGCTTGCCGGATTAAGAGGAGATAATCTTGTATATGCAACTTTTAAGGTTGAAGCCGGTAATGTGGCGGCAGCAGTTAAAGGTGCATATGCACTTGATATTCTGGGCCTTAATGTTACAGTTCCGCATAAGCAGGCTGTTATAGATGAACTTGTTGACATTGATGAGCTTGCAGCTGCTATCGGGGCTGTGAATACGCTTGTGCGTACTGAAGGTGGATTTAAGGGGTATAACACGGATATTCTCGGACTTGACAGAGAACTTTCAGATGTTGGCATTTCTCTTGAAGACAAGTGTGTTGTTATAATAGGTGCAGGCGGTGCAGCAAGAGCGATTGCTTTTCTTTGTGCAGGAAAGAAGGCATCAGAGATTTATATAATGAACAGAACGCTCGAAAAAGCACAGAATATAGCAGATGCAGTCAATGAATATGCAAAAAAAGATATAGCAAAGGCGGCAGGAATTTCTGAATGTGGCAGCTTTGATAAAAAGGATTACATTGTTATACAGACAACAAGTGTAGGGCTTCATCCGCATGATGATGAGACAGCTGTTACGGCAGATGAGTTTTACGAGAATGCAGCGGCAGGTGTCGATATTATTTATAATCCATATGAGACAATGTTTATGAAACTTATGAAAAAGCATGGCAAGCCGGCTTATAACGGATTAAAAATGCTTCTGTACCAGGGCGTTGCAGCGTATGAACTCTGGAATGACTGTAAGATTTCATCTGATATGGCTGATATAATATATGAGGATATGAAAAAGGAGCTTGGAATCAGTGAGTAAAAGAAACAATATTATCCTGATTGGATTTATGGGGTCAGGAAAGACCACATTCGGAAAATGGATTGCAGCTAATAAGAAAATGGAATTTGTTGATACTGATGAGCTTATAGAAAAAGAAAATGGAATAACAATTTCTGATATTTTTGCGTCAAAGGGTGAAGTATATTTCAGAAATCTTGAGACAGACATGTTAAACAAACTTCTGGAGAGAGATACCCAAAATTGTGTTATATCTGTAGGAGGAGGTCTTCCTGTAAAAGAGGAGAACAGAGAGCTTTTATCACAGCTTGGTACAGTTGTATATCTGTGGGCTGATGCAGATGAACTTGTTAAAAGACTAAGTGGTGATAATACAAGACCGCTTCTTGCAGGTGGTAATCTCAAAGAAAAGATTAATACGCTTATGGATGCAAGAAAAGAGATTTATGACAGTGTTTCTGACATTAAGATTGATACGAAAGATATAGCTTTTAATGATATGTTTAGTCAGATGGAAGAGTTTTTACAAAAAAATATGTAGATAATGTGGTTGTGATTTATAATTATAGAAAGGTAAATAAAAGAATGAAGAAAATACTTGTTATTAACGGACCTAATATCAATTTCCTCGGAATAAGGGAAAAAGGAATATATGGTTCACAAAATTATGATGCTCTTGTTGATATGATTAATAAAAAAGCAGAAGAGCTTGGTGTGGAAGTTGAAGTATTCCAGAATAATTCACAGGGAGCAATTATTGACAGAATACAGCAGGCATATTTTGAAAATGTTGACGGAATAGTAATTAATCCTGGAGCTTATACACATTACAGCTATGCTATACGTGATGCACTTGCATCAATAGAATCAATTCCAAAGATTGAAGTTCATATCTCTAATGTTCATACAAGAGAAGAATTCCGTCATGTATCTGTTACAGCACCTGTGTGTACAGGTCAGGTTGTAGGACTCGGATTAAACGGATATTTATATGCAATGCAGGCATTATGTGATATGCAGTAAATCTTTATAATTTGGTTCTTAGTGTATAAAATATGTATTTTGTGGCTGTTTGCTAAAAAAATAGTTGCCAAATGCGTAAGATTATTATAAAATATTATAAGTTATTGATAATTTAGGAGGTATACCAAAGAATGGTAAGTGCAGGAGATTTTAAGAACGGTATTACAGTTCAGATGGATAACGGTATCTGGCAGATTATTGAATTCCAGCATGTAAAGCCTGGTAAGGGCGCTGCTTTTGTTAGAACAAAGATGAAGAACATCGTGAGTGGTGGTGTGGTTGAAAAGACTTTCAGACCAACAGAGAAGCTTGAGCTTGCTCACATTGACAGAAAAGAATATCAGTATTTATATTCTGATGGAGATCTTTACAACTTCATGGATACAGAAACATTCGAGCAGATTGCTCTTGCAAAGGAAGATGTAGGCGATGCATTAAAGTTCGTTAAGGAAAACGAAATGGTTAAGTTATGTTCGCATCAGGGCAAGGTATTTGCTATTGAACCACCTCTTTTCGTTGAACTTCAGATTACAGAGTCTGAACCTGGTGTTAAGGGTGATACAGCAACAGGTGCTACAAAGCCTGCTATTCTTGAGACAGGTGCTAAGATTATGGTTCCACTCTTTGTAAATCAGGGAGATACAATCAAAATCGATACACGTACAGGTGAATATCTTTCAAGAGTTTAATTTAATCATTTGGCAGACTAAGTTTTATGCCTGTGCATGATGGATTTGTAATTCATAACATTAATAATATAAAGAGAGAAGCTTGACATTTAATGTCGGTTTCTCTCTTTTTTTGACTTGAATTCTATCAAAATCAATCAAAAAATGAAAAAATATGATTGAATTTGATTAAAAATGATTGACAATGATTAAAAAGAGTGATATTTTAATCATAGGTAAAGAAAATGGTTTAAGGGAGTGGTTATTAATGCTGACACAGGAACGATACAGACTGATAATTGAAGCAGTTGAAAAGAATCAGGCTGTGACGGTTGAGCAGCTGGTGAATGAAATAGGTGCATCAGCGGCAACAATAAGAAGAGATCTGACAGCACTGGATGAACTGGGAAAAGTAAAGAGAATCCGTGGAGGTGCAGCAGCAGTTGAACAGGAGTTCCTTACATCTGAAGATGATGTTGATACCAAGTACGAAAAGAATGTAGCAGAGAAGAAAGCTATAGCAGAGTATGCAGCTTCAACAATCCAGAATGATGATTTTATATATATAGATGCAGGAACTACAACAGAGTTTCTTATTGATTATATAGACATAAGTGTGTCGGCCGTATTTGTTACGAATGGAATTGTACATGCAAAAAAACTGATATCTAAAGGATTTAAAACTTATATGGCGGGTGGACTTATAAGAGCAAAGACTGAGGCAGTTGTCGGCAGTGAGGCTGTTGAGAGCATAAAAAAATTCAATTTTACAAAATCTTTTATCGGTGCTAACGGAATACATCCGTTCCATGGATTTACAACAGTTGACACAGATGAAGCAATGTTGAAAAAAGAAGCAGTCAATCACAGTTATGTGAGCTATGTTCTTGCTGACCACACAAAGTTTGGCAAAGTTACAGCTGTAACATTTGCTCCGTTAGAAAAAGCGTGTATTGTAACGGATGGTATTGTTAAAGATAAGTATAAAGAACTTACTCTGATTAAGGAGGTGCATGTTGAATGATTTATACGGTTACACTGAATCCTGCAATTGACTATGCGATGCATGTTGATAATCTTACAGCTGGTCAGGTAAACAGAAGCCATGGTGAATATGTTTTATATGGCGGAAAAGGAATTAATGTTTCGACTGTATTGCATAATCTTGGCGTTGAAAGTATAGCATTAGGTTTCGTTGCGGGATTTACAGGTGAAGAGATTGAAAGTGGCGTAAAAAATCTGGGTGTTCAGACGGATTTTATACATCTTAACAGTGGATTAAGCAGAATAAATGTTAAAGTTAAGGGCACAAAGGAAACGGATATTAATGCGGCAGGTCCCGAAATTTCAAAAGATGAGCTTGAAAAGCTTTTTAAGAAACTGGAGAAAATAAAAGATGGTGATATGCTGATACTTGCAGGGGCGATACCAAAAAGTGTTCCTGAAGATATATATGAGCAGTTTATAGAAAGAATTTCAGGGAAGAATGTTAATGTTGTGGTTGATGCTACAAAAGAACTTTTACTGAATGTATTAAAATACAGACCATTTCTTATTAAACCGAATAACCATGAACTTGCGGAAATGTTCGGCAAGACATCACTTAATGAAGAACAGATGAACTATTATGCAGGTAAATTACAGGATATGGGGGCAAAAAATGTGCTTGTCTCTATGGCAGGTGACGGTGCGGTGCTTTTTACGGAAAACAAAAAGGTATATAAAATAGGCGTTGCAAAGGGACAGGTTGTTAATTCGGTAGGTGCAGGAGATTCGATGGTTGCGGGGTTTGTTGCAAGTTATTTTAAGGACAGGAATTACGAAAAAGCCCTAAAATATGCAACTGCCGCAGGCGGTGCCACAGCTTTTCTGGAAGGGCTTGCCACTAAGGAAAAGACGGAAGAATTGTTAAAACAGTTATAACAGTGAATGACACATATAATAGATGTGTTAAAAATAAAAAAATAAAAAGAAAGGATGGAAGATGACATGAAGATTACAGAATTATTAAATGAATCGGGAATTGAGCTTGGTGTTTCAGTTAAGGACAAATCATCTGCTATTGAGATTTTGGTAAACCTTCATGAAAAAGCAGGAAATCTGTCAGACAAGGCTGAATATACACAGGCCATAAAAGCAAGAGAGGAGCAGGGTTCAACAGCTGTTGGCGAAGGAATAGCAATTCCTCATGCAAAATGCAGTGCAGTAAAAAGACCGGGACTTGCAGCAATTACGGTACCGGATGGAGTTGATTATGAAGCACTTGACGGACAGCCGTCCAATCTGTTTTTTATGATAGCAGCACCTGAGGACGGTGCGGATGTTCACCTTGAGGTTTTATCACGCCTTATGGTTCTTCTTATGGATGAAGATTTTAAAAATAAGCTTTTGAATGCAAAAAGCAAACAGGAATTTTTGGCTGTGATTGATGAAAAAGAATCAGAAAAATATGGTGATGAAGAATCTTTAGATGAAAAAGAACAAAGAGAAAAGCAGATTAGACAAAATGACAATAATGCAAAGTATCGTGTACTGGCTGTAACTGCATGTCCAACTGGAATCGCCCATACATATATGGCGGCAGAAGCATTGCAGAAAGCTGGAGAAAATATGGGTTACAGCCTGAAAGCCGAGACTAATGGTTCGGGCGGTGTAAAGAATGCACTTACAGCTGAGGAAATAGAAGCGTGCGATGGCATAATTGTTGCAGCTGATAAAAATGTAGAAACAGCAAGATTTGACGGAAAACCGGTATTGTTTACGAAAGTATCGGATGGAATTCATAAACCGGAAGAGTTGATTACCAAAATTGTAGAAAAGAAAGTTCCGGTGTACCATGAGGAGGGTGGACAAAAGGAAAGCCTTTCATCAGGTGAAAAAGAAGGCGTATGGCATGTAATATACAAACATCTTATGAATGGTGTTTCGCATATGCTTCCATTTGTAATTGGCGGCGGAATAATGATTGCACTTGCATTTCTTCTTGATGATTATTCAATTGACCCGTCTAATTTCGGTATGAATACGCCTGCTGCTGCATTTTTCAAGACAACAGGCAATGCAGCTTTTGCATTTATGTTACCGATACTTGCCGCATTTATTGCATCATCAATAGCAGACAGACCCGGACTTGCAGTTGGTTTTGCCGGTGGTGTGCTTGCAATGAACGGAACTAATTTTGTGGATCTTGCACAGGGTAAGACAGTCGGAATTTCAGGAGGATTTCTAGCAGCACTTCTGGCAGGTTTCGTTGCAGGATATGTTGTTCTTCTTCTGGAGAAGATAACCAGAAAGCTTCCAAAGAGTATGGACGGAATAAGACCGATGCTTATATATCCTCTCGGCGGAATTATAATTATAGGACTTGTAATGTGTGCTGTTAATCCTGCTATGGGCTGGATTAATACAGGAATAAGCAATTGGCTTGATGGCATGGGAAATACATCAAAAGTTCTTCTTGGAATAATTGTTGCAGGCATGATGAGCGTTGATATGGGTGGACCGGTAAATAAGGCTGCATATGTATTTGGTACTGCATCGCTTGCTACAGGTAACTTTGATGTTATGGCAGCTGTAATGATTGGTGGAATGGTACCACCGATAGCTATTGCATTGTCAACAACATTTTTTAAGAATAAATGGAATGATGAAGAAAGAAGAAATGGCGTGGTAAACTATATTATGGGATTATGTTTTATATCAGAAGGAGCAATTCCATATGCAGCATCTGATCCATTAAGAGTAATTCCAAGCTGTATTGTTGGTTCGGCAGTTGCAGGTGGTCTGTCAATGGCATTTGGATGTACATTGAGGGCACCTCATGGTGGTGTATTTGTATTTCCGGTTGTTGGCAACTGGCTTATGTATATAGTTGCACTTGCAGTAGGAAGTATAGTTGGAGCATTAATTCTTTCAGCATTAAAGAAAAAAGTAAAGTGAAAATAAAAGCGTAATGAACAGACAGGAGAATTATTATGGTATCAAAAACAGTGGTGATTAAAAATGAACAGGGACTTCATATGCGTCCGGCAGGCGTGCTTGCTAAAGAAGCGGCAAAATATAAAAGTAATATTAGTCTGGTATTTAATGGAAAAAAGATTAATGCCAAGAGTGTTATGAATATTATTGCGGGATGTATGAAATGTGGTTCCCAGATAGAAGTTGAATGTGATGGTGCTGATGAGCAGGAGGCTTGTGAAAGCATTGCCGCATTAATTGAATCGGGACTTGGAGAATAAAGTACGTATAGCTATTGATAAGCCGCCGGTTCATGTTCCGGCGGCTTTGTGGTTTAGGAGTTAAAAGGAGGCAGTTATGTATAAAGGAATTGGTGGGTCTTCGGGCTATGGAATCGGAAAAATTGTTATTATAAAAAATGATATGCCTGTGTACGAGACAAAATCGCCAGAGAATAAAGAAAATGAAATAAAACGGTTTTTACAGGCAGTTGATAAATTTATTGAAAAAACAACAAAAATGGCTGAACATATGAGAAAAACAGCAGGAGAAAAGAATGCAGAAATTATAGAGGGACATATAATAATGCTGTCAGACCCGTTTATGCAGGATGAAATTAAAGATAAGATAAACAGCGGAATGTGTGCAGAAGAAGCTGTTGATAAAGTATGTGAACAGTTTATTGAAATGTTTACAATGACAGATGATGAGCTTACAGTCCAGAGAGCGGCGGATATTAAAGATATCAGGCTTCGTCTGTTAAAAATTCTTACAGGAGACAGAGATATTGATATAAGCGAAGTGCCTAAAGGCAGCATAATTGTTGCAAAAGATTTAACACCTTCAATGACTGCCGGAATTGTAAAGGAAAATGTAGAAGGCATCATAACACAGGCAGGAGGCTTTACATCACATTCTGCTATACTTGCAAGAGCTTTGGAAATACCGGGAGTGTTCAGCGTAGATGATATAACCGACAATGCAAGAGATGGGATGGAGGCAGTGATTGACGGAAAAGAAGGATGTGTCATTCTTAATCCGTCAAAAGAAGAGATTACAGAATATACAGCAAAGAAAGAAAAATATCTTAAAGATAAAGAAGAATTAAATAAATACAGAAACAAAGCCACAAAAACAGCTGATTCTATTGAGATAGAACTGTTTGGAAATATAGGAAAACCGGAAGATGCAAAAAATGTCAAAGATAATGACGGTGAAGGCATCGGACTTTTCAGGACAGAATTTTTATTTATGGAAAATACGCAGATTCCATCGGAAGAAGAGCAATTTGAAGCATATAAAAAGACAGCTGTTATGATGGATGGAAAAGAAGTAATAATACGAACGCTTGATGTTGGAGGAGACAAAAATATTCCATATCTTGGAATGGAAAAAGAGGATAATCCATTTCTTGGATTCAGGGCAGTCAGATATTGTCTTGACAGAAAAGAAATGTATAAAATTCAATTAAGAGCATTGATTAGAGCGAGTGTATTTGGTAAAATAAAGATAATGATACCTCTTGTTACGTGTGTAAATGAGTTGAGAGAAGTAAAAGTTTTAGTTGAAGATATCAAAGCTGACCTGGATAGGGAAAATATACCTTATGATAAAAATATAAGTGTCGGTGTTATGATTGAAACTCCAGCGGCAAGTGAAATCGCTGATCTGCTTGCAAAAGAAGCCGATTTTTTCAGTATCGGTACAAACGATCTTACACAGTATACAATGGCTGTTGACCGTGGCAATTCGAAGGTTGCATATTTATATTCTGTATACAATCCTGCAGTTATACGCTCAATTAAAAGAATTATAAGTGCAGCTGCAAATGAGAATATTATAGCAGGAATGTGTGGCGAAGCTGCTGCAGATCCACTTCTTACACCACTTCTTATATCATTTGGATTAAAGGAATTCAGTGTAAATGCGTCATCAATTTTAAGGACGCGTGCACAGATTGCAAAATGGACAAAAGCTGAGGCAGATAAAGTTGCAGATGAAGTTATGAAATGTGCTACGCAGGAAGAGGTATATGAGATATTAAAAAGATATCAAAGATAAAATATAAAAATACCGGCAACGCATAAGTACAGGGGCGGTGTCAGAGACAGGAGAGAATATGAAAAGCTTTTTTGGAACTGACAGATTAAAAAGAAGTAGAATTCTAAAAGCAATATTATTTATTATAATAATGATAAGTGCAGTGAGTAGTATGTCATTATTATACAAGAGTGTTTATGCACAGGAAGGAAATCAGCACAAGTACGCTGCAAAAAAGAGAGTCCTTTTTATAAGCTCATATTCATATGCATGGGAAACAGTGCCTGAACAGATTGCCGGTATAAAAGAAGTACTTAATGAAGATGTAGTTATTGATTATAAGTTTATGGATTCAAAAAATCTGACATCATCAGAAAGTGTTGATGATTTTTACAGGCATATGGTTTATTATCTTGGCGAGGTTGAACCATATGATGCAATTATCGTCGGTGATGATGCAGCATTTAATTTTGCTGTAGATAATAAGGATACATTATTTAAAGATATTCCGATATTTTTTGAAGGTGTCAACAATGGTGATAAGGCAGTTGAAGTCTCAGCATCATCACAGATTACAGGTGTCGTTGAAAGTCTTTCATACAAAAATACAATTAAGGCTGCATCAAAGATTATTCCGGATGCAAAAAAGATTGTTGCAATTCTTGATGATACTGTTACCGGTAGGGGTGAGAGAATACAGTATTATAAATATAAAAATATTTATCCGCAATATGAGTTCGATGAAATTAATGCATCAAAACTAAGTCAGCATGATTTGATTGAAAAAGTAAAAAGTCTTGATTCGGATACGATTCTTATATATATAATGTGCAGCAGTGATAAAGACGGAAATACATATATAGATTCACAGGGAATAAAGCTTGTATCAGAAAATGCACCTGTTCCTACATTCAGTATTGTGTCTATAGGTATGGGAAAAGGCGTTATCGGTGGTGAGATGGTATCTCAGAAGGAGATGGCAAAAATTGCGGCGTCAATGGTACAGCAGTATTTTAATGGTACAGATGTTTCAAGTATTGAAGTACAGACAGAACCGCCGAGAGTGATTATGTTTGATGAGAATGTTATGAAAAAATATGAAGTTTCATCAAAATTGCTTCCTAAAACTGCAATTATTATCAATCATGAACAGAATTTTTTTGAAAGAAATAGGGATATTATTATCTTTTCTGGAATTATAATAGCAATTCTAATTGTTATATCTGTATGCCTGTTTGCATCTAATATGCATAAAGAGAAGATAAATAAGAATTTAAGTATTTCAACGGAAAAATATGAAAAACTTGCAAATCATGATATGTTGACAGGTCTTCCGAACAGAATGGCATTTAAGGAAGATTTGATAAAGTATTTTGGCGATAATAAGCAATTTAGTGTATTTTTGTTTGATATTGATAAATTTAAGCATATTAATGATACCTACGGACATAATAGCGGAGATATGGTTCTAAGGGAAGTTGCCCGGAGAATACAAAAGATAAATGATAATCTGTTCCGTGTATACAGATTTGCAGGCGATGAATTTACTGTTATCGTTGACAGTCATGATTATAACGTTGTAGGGCAGTATGCACAGCGTATAATTGATTCTTTTAAAGAATCATATGAAGTTGACAATGCGATGATAAATATTCATTCAAGTCTTGGAATTGCAATTGTGCCCGAGAATGGAACAAATGAAGATTCTATTGTATCGGCTGCAGATGAGGCAATGTATTTTATTAAAAAACTTGGTGGAAATAATTATCACTTTTCTGATAAATAATGGGAAGTCCGCTTATGGCGGACTTCCTATTATTTATAGTGCACCTTGCGGTACACGTTTCTCCCATTATTTATACTACTTACACTTAAATGAAGCACAGACAGTTTCTGATGCATCCTGTGCACAGATGCCTGAGATATCGATATGGTCGGCACTACATTTTTTGTCTTCGTTATATACACAATTAGAAGCCTCACATGAGATGCTTAGATTGATTTTAGGAGATTCGCTTGCGTTTTTTGCTGTTTCACTGTCGGCTTCGTAGAAACTACCGCAGCATGTTTCATCACATTTACATGCACTGTTTCCATGAACTTCGATTGATGAAAGGCAGCAGCAATTGTCTTTGTTGTGTGAACATGCGTTTACATTACATCCTAAAGTGGTCATAAAATCCTCCTGTTCTGCGTAAATAATTATTTCCGCGAAAAAAAACATGTCCGGATATTCCGAACATGTTTAATATGTGCAAAATTGTGTAGTTTATTCAAATCAATTAAATGAAAATTAATTAAATAATTTGAAATTAATTTTATGTCTTGACTGGTTGTAATATCTGAATATTACTTTTGCAAGAATTTTCTTTTCTGAAACATAATTACTTGTTTTCCAATATCTTGAATCCAAAGAATCATTACGGTTATCACCCATTACGAAATAGTGACCTTCAGGAACAACAAACACCTGTTCCTCTTCATTATCGTTCATAGGTTCACGTAAATAAGGTTCATCCAGCTCATTACCATTGACATAAACTTTTCCATGAATAATCTGAACGACATCACCTGGTATTCCGATTACACGTTTGACAAAATTTTGTTTTTCATCATCAGGATATTTGAAAATTATTACATCGCCACGTTCAGGTTTGCTGAACAAATAAGATAATCTGAAACCGATAAGCCTGTCACCCTCCATGATGGTATTTTTCATTGAACCTGTAGGTACTTCGGCATTTACAATAATATATTGTGTAAAAATAAATGCTATTATAAATGCAACGGCAATTAGTTTGATTATGCTTAAAGCCTCTTCAACAAAAGGATTGAGCTTTGGTTTTTGTTTATTTAATGATGATTTTTTGTTTGTAGAATGATTTTGTCTATAAATATCGAAATCATCTAATTCCGGATCAAGAACATCATCATCTATATAATCATCATCATTTGTTTCTTCATATGTAATATAGTCATCATCATATAAATCGTCATTAGTATTGTTACTGTGTGTATTGTTATAATCTGACATAATAACCCTCATTTTAAAAAATTTAAAAGAAAGGCACTGAGGCAATATAATCCCAGTGCCTTTCTTTTATATAATACGTTAAAATTACTTATTTAGCAAGCAATTCCATAATTTTATTACTTCTTGCAATAAAATTAGTCATCTGTTCAGGTGTGAGTGGTGCATGACTGAGCATAGCAAGATCATAAAGCTGTTCACACATGAGAGTTGTATTTTCGCCATCTTTATGTTCAGCAATATATTTGACAAGTTCATTATTGGCATTGAGGACAAGTGTCTGGCTGTTGGCACCAAACATAGATGGATCCATGCCATACATATTATACATTTTCATCATATCCTGCATACGTCTGTCCTGTTCAGATAGAGTAATCATTGATGAAATAGATGCATTCTTTAACTTTTCAACTTTGACATTAAGATTATCTTTGCCAAGAGCTTTCTTGAAAGTTTCAGTGAGTGTTTCAGATATTTCTTTTAATTCATCTTCACTTGTTTCTTCCTTGAAGCTGTCTGATAAGTCAGCATCTATTCTTGCGAATTTAACACCTTCGTTTTTAGACTCAAGGTGAGTTATGAATGGCTGATCAATGTTATGTGTAAGGATTACAGCATCAATACCGGCTTCTTTAAACATGTTGATATACTGGCTCTGTTCTGTTTCATCAGTAACATAGAATACAGTATTTTCATGATGTTCTTTATTCTCTTCAAGACATTCCTTGAGTGTGAGATATTTGCCGTCAATGTTCTTAAAGATAATATAATCATTCATTTTTTCTGCAAATTTTTCATCTTTTAAGCAGCCGAATTTGATAAATGGATTGATGTCATCCCAATATTTTTCATATGATTCTTTCTGTGTTTTGTACATTCCTGTGAGCTTGTCACCGACTTTTTTAGTAATATACTCAGAAATCTTCTTAACGAAACCATCATTTTGTAATGCACTTCTTGAAACATTAAGAGGAAGGTCAGGGCAGTCAATAACGCCTTTGAGAAGAAGCAGGAATTCAGGTATAACTTCTTTTATGTTATCAGCAACGAATACCTGATTATTATAAAGCTTTATTGTGCCTTCAATAGTTTCATACTCTGTGTTAATCTTTGGAAAATAAAGAATACCTTTTAAATTAAATGGATAATCCATGTTCAGATGAATCCAGAATAAAGGTTCTTTATAATCGTGGAATACATTGCGGTAAAATTCTTTGTAATCTTCATCGCTGCATTCGTTTGGATGTTTTGTCCAAAGTGGATGAATATCATTTAAAGGAACAGGACGTTTTACTATTTTAGCCATTTTTTTGGCAGGAGTTTTTTCGACTGTTTCCTTTGTTCCGTCTTCTTTTTCGACTTCTTCTGTCTCGGCTTCTTTTATAAATGTCTCAATAACAGTATCTTTTTCTGTAACTTCTTCCTCAGGAATTTCCTCTGTCTTTGGTTCTTCATCCTCGTTAGTTAAAAAGATAGGTACAGGCATGAATGAGCAGTATTTTTCAATAACTTCTCTTGCTTTATATTCATTTGCAAATTCATAACTGTCTTCATTAAGGTAAAGTGTGATTTCTGTGCCGACATTCTGCTTGTCAGAATCTTTCATGTCATATTCAGTACCGCCGTCACATTCCCAATGAACTGCTGTTGCATCTTTCTGGAAAGAGAACGTGTCGATAGTTACTTTGTCAGCAACCATAAATGCAGAGTAGAAACCGAGACCAAAATGACCGATAATCTGGTCTTCGTTAGTCTTGTCCTTGTATTTTTCAAGGAAAGCTTCTGCACCTGAAAATGCTATCTGGTTAATATATTCATTTACTTCATCCTTAGTCATACCAATACCATTATCAATGATTTTGATAGTCTTGTTTTTAGGACTTACTTTAACGTCAAGTTTATATTCAATATCATCAGGGGCTTCATACTCACCAATTAAAGAAAGTTTTTTTAGCTTTGTGATTGCATCACAACCATTAGAAATTAATTCTCTGTAGAAAATATCATGGTCAGAATACATCCATTTTTTAATTATAGGGAAAATATTCTGGCTGTTAATTGATAAATTACCATGTTCGTTTGCCATATTAATCAATCCTCCATTAAATATATTTAAAAGCCTGATAAGCTTTTATGTGCCTGTTAATTCAAAATGAATTTAACATAAATCAATCTAGAATGTAATTTAATACAGGAAATGAACAAAGTCAAGAAGAAATTAGCACTCAAAACAAATGAGTGCTAACAGGAAGGGGCGTAATACGCATAAATACACGGCTGCAGGAGATTATTAAAATTCTATGAAATTTCTTCATAGTTAATGCCGGAGGTTTCAAGGAATACTTTTATATATGAGTCAAAAGCATGTTCAAGTGACTTATCCAGTGTAAATGTTCTGACAGAGGTTCCTGTTACAAGCGTAAGTCCTGAGTCAGAATAGCGTATATTTATAAAAAGTCCGTTGATATCTTCTGGATTAATGTCGGTCTGCCCGGCCAGCTGTGATGTGTCACCTTCTGATAAGAGAAATATTATCTTCAATGATGTAGGAACTTTATTACCTTTAATGAGACCAAAACACACCGGCTTTATCTTAGACCACTGCGAATATGACGGGCTGGCCAGTGAAGCCAGCTCATCATCAGAGAAAAAAGAACGGTTGATTGAACCATTGATATTATAGGTGTTGCCCGTTACTATGGCTGCTTCTGATAGGAGCATATTATCAAATGTGTCTTTTATAAGAAGATGAGACATGAAAGTCTTAGTATCTTTGATAGTTAGTGAAATCATATTAAGTACCCCATTAAAATTTATATAATATATACTAATACGAATAATATAAAAAGTCAATAAAAATTATGAAAGGCTAATATAATTTTTCAATACATTTCTGTATTAAATCAATAATTTTGAAAAGTATCATTGAAATAATGCACAGAATAATTATTGACATTGCAATAGGATCCATATTAAAAATCTGACTGTTGTAAATTATTACATATCCAAGTCCGGCTCTTGCAGCAAGGAATTCACCAATGATTACGCCGACAAGACAGAGACCGATATTGACTTTCATATTACTTACAATTGTGTTTAATGATGCCGGAAGGATAAGCTTTGTAAGAATCTGGAAACGGCTTCCACCGAAAGTTTTCATAAGCTTGATTTTATCAGGGTCTGTATCGGCAAAGCTTGTGTATATATTTAGTATTGTACCAAAAATTGCAACGGATATGGCTGTTACAATAATTGCTTTTGCGTTGTTACCAAGCCAGACAATGAGCATTGGTGCAAGTGCTGATTTAGGAAGACTGTTAAGAACTACAAGGTACGGTTCAAGTATGTCGGATAGTGGCTTGCAAAGCCATAAAAGCAGGGCGGTGCCAATACTGAATACAATTATGAGACCAAAGCTGAAAAAAGTTTCGCCGAGTGTAATAGCAGCATGCTTTAATATGCTTCCGTCAATCAGCATTTTATAAAAACATATGCAGATTCTTGATGGTGAACTGAATATAAAAGCTTCTATCAAGCCGAATCTTGCCGAAATTTCCCACAAAAAGAGGAAAATAACAAAAAGAAAAATCCTCGATAATGTGATAAATAATTTGTATTTTTTTATTTGTTTAAGGTAGGCCTGCTGTTGTGCACTCATTGTACCAGCTCCTTCCATATTGTGTTGAAATAATCAGAAAATCCGGGAGAACTTCTTGCTTTAAAAGGTGTGCGTCCGTCTGTCAGATTATCAAATGTTATATCTATAATTTTATTAATTCGTCCGGGTCTTGCACTTAAAATAATAACCTTGTCACCCATTGCAATTGCTTCGGAAATGTCATGAGTTACAAGGATTGCCGTTTTGTTCTGCTCTTTCAGAATTTTATATATATCGTCGCTTACTTCAAGTCTGGTCTGATAATCAAGAGCAGAGAATGGTTCATCAAGAAGAAGTATATCAGGTTCAAGTGCGAGTGTTCTTATGAGGGCTACACGCTGTCTCATTCCACCTGAAAGCTGTGAAGGTTTTACATTTTTAAAATTGGCAAGACCATAAGTTTCAAGCATTTTATCAGCAAGTTCCTTTTTTTCCGATGTGAGCATTTTTCTTGTTTCAAGACCAAGCAGGACATTTTTATAAACAGAACGCCACTCAAAAAGACTGTCTTTTTGAAGCATATATCCTATATGAAGAAGTGAACCGGATGAGCTACATCCATTTATATATATTTCACCGCTGTCGGGATGCAAAAGCCCTGAAATCAGGGAAAGAAGTGTAGATTTGCCGCATCCGGACGGACCGACAATACATGTGAAGCTTCCTGAGCTGACATCAAAACTTATGTCAGTCAGGGCGGGAGTTTCACCTTCCTGTGTATGATAAGAATAGCTTACATTTTTAATGGAAAGAATATTTTTCATAACAGGGCTCCAATCAGGTTATATCTTATATTATGCATTTGTGTTGGAAGTGTCCGGCATAAGCATGTATATGCCAGGAAAATGATAAAAGTTGTAAAAAATCTTTACTTTTTTTGTTTGATATGGTAACATAACTTTTGTTTCATGCTACCATGGCTCAGTCGGTAGAGCGTCTCACTCGTAATGAGAAGGTCGCCGGTTCGATTCCGGCTGGTAGCTTACATCAAAAATCCCCGCAAAACCTTGTAAATTAAGGCTTGCGGGGATTTTTACATGTAAAAAATGTTTGTCGGTTTTAGGTGAAAATCGAGTGTTTTTTGGTAGTCAGAAGGTGTTCAGTCCCATGTTTTTTGATGTATGGTAGTCAAAATGGTAGTCAAAAAAGGTGATAACCGAAGCTATCACCTTACTAACAAATGAAATAGGTGGGGTGACATTCCCACATCTCCAACTAGGGTGACGGCTGCCCGTTCCGTCCTCAGATTTCATTTGATATAGTTTATGTTTTTGTAGCTTCAATTATACATTAGTACAAAAAATTGTCAAGTCTTTATAAGCGTTCCTTTTTTAATAAAATTTCTAACCCTGTTAGGATTTAATATGTACATAGAGCGTGCATAGAATATGCCACTTGAAGATACTCGTACTGCAACTTTAACAAATTCTCCATCAATTAAATATTCCTTGGTAAACTCAATAGAGTTATCTTTAATATTTTTACCTACATAATCAGGAGTAGAAATGATATGCTCGATATCATTACCATATTTAATAAAATCATTTGGATGAGATGATTTCATATGTTCTATATTAGTATCAGATATATAAATAGGAGTTCCAACTTCTATATCAAGTTCTAATAAATTGATTATATGGGAAGAGAATTGTCCTACTTGACGTCTCATAATTATTAAATCATCTCCTCTATTATTTTATGAGCATCTTACCGACGTTGGTAAAATGGTAAAAAAGACTTTGAATCCGAAAGATACCAGAGGTTTGCGGGGATTTTTACATGTAAAAAATATTTGTCGGTTTTAGGTGAAAATCGAGTGTTTTTTGGTAGTCAGAAGGTGTTCAGCCATCGATCACATTGGCAAAACGCTGTTCAATTTCATTGGTCAGCTCGGAAATATATTTATCGTTGTGGACAGGGTCTGTAATACGTTTATCATAAGGAACGAAACCACCGGCCATATTTTCGTGTCCGCCGCCGCTTCCGATGCCCTCAAGTGCCTGATTGGCAACCTTTCCGGCGTTAATTGTTCCGACGCTTCGTACAGATATTTTTATTCCGTCATCTTTTACAGAGTAAACGACTGTGTTGTCAGTTGTGTCGAGCATCATAATAAAATCAGATATTGCAGCAATAAGTGGTTCTGGACTGTTATATCCGGTATTGGCATATGATGTTTTTCCATATGTTTTTATGCTGTTAATTGCTGAGGAATATGCAAGCAGGTCTGTCTTACGCAGAGTGTTGTTATCAAGTTCGGCAATTTTTTTGCGGTCGGCAAGATTGAATAATTTATAAAACATATCAAGGTCAAGATTGGACATACCACGGCTCAATCCGGCAGTGTCAATACGTATTCCGTATAAAAGTGCTGTTGCAATATTGTCGGGTATCTGCAGACCTTCATCAAAAATATATTGTGCTATCATTGAAGCACATGCACCAACTTCAGGCCTTATATCAGAAAAAGTATATTGTGATTTGCCAAATATAGGATGATGGTCAATGCAGACCACCTCATTTCCGGGCATGTCGATTATATTGGCATTGCCTTTCTGCGAATCAACAAGAATTATTTCTGCATCCTGTGACATCTCAGTCATATCAGAATATTCAATGATTTCAATACCAAGCTTTTTAACCATTGCATTTGAACTTCCGTGTTCAACTTTTCCTTTGTAAATAATAGTAGATTCAAGACCTCTGCTGTGCAGAAGATACTGAAGACCGTAAGCACTTGCTATTGCATCGGGGTCAGGAAAATTGTGTGTTTGTATAAAAACATGCCTGTGTGTGAAACTGTCTATCATTTTTGTTAAATCAATCATCAGAGTTCTCCAATTCTGCGTTTAATTATATGCAAATTAAACTTTTGCCGCTTGTGTAAAAATTACATTTGAATAGAACTGTTTCAACAGTCCATAATTAAAAACTATATTTTATTTTAATATAAGCGGTCATTCATTGCAATATGTCTTAATGTGAATAGTATATCCATACGTGAATAAAAATAAATTTTAAAAGCACAATATTATGGAGTGATAATATTTTTAATTTATAAAAACGGGGGCAGTATATGGAAGAAAAGGAAAAAGATAAGAAAATTCAGGACTTTGGACAGGTAGTGCTTGAGAATAATAAAAAACATGGTAAAATACATTTAATGACGATTATCGGTGAAATAGAAGGACACGATGTTCTTCCGGCATCAAGTAAATCAACAAAGTATGAGCATATTCTGCCACAGCTTGCATCAATTGAAGATAATGAAGAGATAGATGGTGTATTATTTCTTATGAATACAGTTGGTGGTGATGTAAGTGCAGGGCTGGCTCTTGCAGAGATGATTGCTTCAATGTCAAAGCCGACAGTTTCGCTTGTGCTTGGTGATTCACACAGCATAGGAGTACCGCTTGCAGTGAGTACAGATTATAGTTTTATTGCACCGACGGCAACTATGATTATTCATCCTGTAAGAATGAATGGAACGATTATAGGTGCACCACAGACATTTGATTATTTTAAAATGATACAGGACAGAATTGTCAGGTTTATATCATCACATTCAAAGGTTTCGGAAGATGAACTGGAGAAAATGATGATGAACACCGGAATTCTGACAAAAGACTTAGGAACAATTCTTGTCGGACAGGAAGCTGTAGATAAAGGACTTGTAAATGGCGTCGGAGGAATAAAGGAAGCATTTGCGAAGATGCAGGAACTTATGAATGAAAAAGGAAAAGAACATGACTGAAAATATTGCGGATAAGGAAATGTCCGAATGTAAATTATGTCCAAGAAATTGTAAAAAAAACAGAAAAAATAAAGAAAAAGGCTACTGCCTTATGACGGATGAACTCTGTGTTGCAAGAGCGGCCCTGCATATGTGGGAAGAGCCATGTATTTCAGGAGAGGAAGGCTCAGGTGCTGTGTTTTTTTCAGGATGTACTTTAAGATGTGTATTTTGTCAGAACAGAAATATAGCTGCGGCACAAACAGGAAAGATTATCAGCATTGACAGGCTTGCTGATATTTTTCTGGAATTGCAGGAAAAAGGTGCCAATAATATTAATCTTGTAACGCCGACACATTTTGTGGTGCAGATTGCACAGGCTATAAAAAAAGCAAGAAGGAACGGACTGATAATTCCAATTGTATACAATACAGGCAGTTATGAAAACATAGAAACTTTAAAGCTTCTTGATGGTCTTATTGACATATATCTTCCGGATATGAAATATATGGACAGTTCACTGTCACTTAAATATTCCAATGCAAAAGATTATTTTGATGTTGCATCCAAAGCTCTTGATGAGATGTTTAGGCAGGTTGGAAAACCAGTTTTTGATAAACGTGGAATTATGAAAAGAGGAATGATAGTAAGACATCTTATACTGCCGGGGATGACATATGATTCAAAAAATGTTATAAAGTATTTATATGAAACTTTTAAAGATGATATTTATATAAGTATTATGAACCAGTACACACCGCTGAAACAGGTTGAAAAGTACCCTGAGATAAACCGGAAAGTGACAGATAAAGAATATGATGAAGTTGTTGATTATGCCATTGAACTCGGAGTTGTAAACGGTTTTATCCAGGAGGGAGAGACTGCATCGGAAAGCTTTATCCCTGAATTTGACTGTGAGGGAGTTTGACTATATAATGAAAAAAGAAGTACATGGGCAGGATAATAAAATAAAACAAAATAGGGCACATATCTGGCAGATAGCCTTTTTTTCGCTTAATAATACATCGACTAATTTATTTCTGGCAATGATGGGATATGTATCATATTATGCCAATGGCATTGCGGGAATAGGTGTAGTTGTAATATCATTTATTCTTACCGGAATGAGGGTGTTTGACGGAATTACAGACCCTGTTATAGGATATATTCTTGATAAGACAAATGGCAGATTTGGAAAATTCAGGCCATTTATAGTTCTTGGATATATTCTTATGGCAGCAAGTTCACTGGTGCTTTTTTTTACAACACACCTTGTGCCTCGTTTTATACGTGCACCGTATTTTATAATAATTTATGCTGTGTATATAATAGGATATACTTTTCAGACAACAGTTGTAAAATCAGGTCAGTCAGTTATAACGAACGATGTAAACCAGAGACCGCTTATAACATTTTTTGATTCAACATTTATAATGTTCGCACATGGTCTTACAGCATTTTATGTTTCGGTATATCTTATACATAAATATAAAAATTTTAATTCCAGTGAGCTTTTTGCTGAATTTGTAATAACTGTTGTTATTTTATCGGCAATATGTACGGTTCTGGCTGTAATAGGAATATGGCAGAAAGATAGAAAAGAATTTTTTAATCTTGAAAATAATAATTCGGGTGATAAGCCACAGAATATTAAATTCCGCGATTATGCTTCGATTTTAAAGCATAATAAACCTATAAGAATGCTTATAATTGCGGCTGCGTCAGATAAGTTTGCTGCTATGGTTTACGGCAATTCTACAGTTATTGTCATGCTATACGGCATACTTATGAAAAATTATCCTCTTGCTGGAATTATTGGCATAATAGTTGGAATACCTAATCTTGGAATTATTTATATAGGAATTAAATATGCACAGAAATATGGACAGAAAAAAGCAATGACAGGAGCGACATGGTTTGCAATTATATTCCAGTCTGTATTGATGATTATGATGATTTTTTGCGACCTTACAAAAGTATCAGTTACGAATATTAATCTTATAACGATAGTATTTTTGACAGTATTTGCACTGCTCAATGGTGTAAAATCAATAACAAACAATATGGTTGTGCCTATGATAGCTGACTGTACTGATTATGAATATACAATAAGCGGACATTTTGTTCCGGGAATCATGGGAGCTTTATTTTCATTTATTGACAAATCATTTTCGGCACTGGGAACATTTTTTGTGGGAATATCACTTTCACTTATAGGTTATTCAAAAGTGTTTCCACAGGTTGGCGACGAACTTACGCAGCCATTAAAATGGATGACAATTTTCTTTTATTGTATAATACCTATTATTGGCTGGCTTATAACTTTATTTGCAATGAGATATTATAAGCTCGACAAAGCTGCGATGAAAAATTTATACAGTCTGAAGGGTGGAAAAGAATGATAAATATAAAAAAAGGCAATCCGGCACAGCGTGGAGCACAAAAAACCGGAAGTATGTCATATAATTTTGCATTTGCATGTGTTTCTGATAATATAACACTGCTGATATTTGACGGAAGAAAAAATCTGAAATGCAAAGTAGAGTTAGATGAAACATACAAGACAGGCGATGTGTTTTCATGTAATATTTCCGGTGAAAATCTTGATAAAGCAATGTACTGTTATGAGTCAGATGGAAAAATGATACCGGATTTGTATGCAAAGACAGTTACATGCTGCAGTGAATTTAATAAAATACAGGATAATGCCAGATATCTGAGCAGAATTGTGCTTGATGAATTTGACTGGGAAGGTGATATGCCTCTTCAGATTCCATATGAAGACAGTATTTTTTACAAAATTCATGTCCGTGGATATACTAAAAGCAGAACATCAATGGTAAAACATAAAGGTACTTTTGACGGTATTATCCAGAAAGCAGATTATCTTAAAGAACTTGGAATTACGGCGGTTGAACTTATGCCGGCTTATGAATATGATGAAGCCGGACGCTTTCCGGATTATGATGAAAATGAAAAACCATCAGGAATGTATAAAATGGCAGAGCAGGGACGTCCGCTTAATTACTGGGGATATTGCAATGCACTCCATTTTGCACCGAAAGCTTCTTTTACTTCGTGTGCATCATACAAAAATGATTACACATATGAGTTTAAAAATATGGTAAAGCAGCTTCATAAAAAAGGAATAGAAGTTATTATGGAGATGTATTTTAGCGATGAGACACCTGAACTTATCACAGATTGTATACGTTATTGGGTGATGGAATATCATATTGACGGAGTGCATCTGTATGGTCCGCCATGTGCATTAAATGTCTGTGCCACAGACCCTGTTCTTTCATATACCAAAATAATTACAGTGTTCTGGGATGGCAAGAGAGGACATGTGCGTCATATGGCAGATTATAATGACGGGTATCTTGGAATTATAAGACGTTTTCTGAAAGGTGACGATAACCAGCTTGAAGATTTTATAAATACACAGAGAAATAATCCACAGAATGCGGCGGTAATTAATTATATTACTAATCATAATGGATTTACATTAAACGACTGTGTGAGTTATGACAGGAAGCATAATGAAGCAAATCATGAAAATAACCGTGATGGCGAAAGCTTCAATTACAGCTGGAACTGCGGATTTGAGGGCCGCACGAAAAAGAAAAAAGTTCTGGCTCTAAGGGAAAAGCAGATGAAAAATGCACTTATGATGCTTATGTTTTCAGCGGGAACACCACTTATTTTCGGTGGTGATGAATTCCTTAACAGCCAGCTTGGAAATAATAATCCATATTGCCTTGATAATGAAATTTCATGGGTAAACTGGAATGATAATGAAGTATCAAAAAGAGTGACGGAATTTGTAAAGAAACTTATTTCATTCAGGAAAAAATATAATATCCTTCATATGAAAGACAAGCTGCTTGCATCTGATTCACTTTCATGCGGTTACCCTGATATTTCTTATCATGGAAGCGGTGCATGGTATCAGGTTACAGAAAATTATAACAGGCATATTGGAATAATGTATTGTACAAAATATTCCGATTGTAAGACAAATGCAGGAAATGATGATGAATTTGAGCTTATATATATTGCATACAACATGCATTGGGAAGCACATGAACTTGCACTTCCCAAAATTTCTGAATCATCATCATGGAATGTGAAAATATGTTCGGCGGATGATGAAAGTGTAAGCGTTACAGACAACAGAACACTTCATATCGCACCGAGGACATCAGCTGTATTAACAGCAACTATAAAAAATATTAAAAATATAAAAAGGGGTCATCGTGAATATAAATAATCCGGAAGAATTAAAAAAATATTTTGAGGAATTTAAAGAACTTGTAAAAAATGAAGAAGCAGATAAAGCAATGCATATGCTTGAAGAACTTCTTAAATCAATAGAAGAACAGGTGAAAGTAAGACGAGCAGGTGCTATAGATGCAAGAGGAAATATAAGCATCAGCGAACCACAGGATAATTGTGAACATATATATATGAGCCTTAATCATGTTATGGAATATTATATATATGCATTTTATTTCAAACCTGATTGCGATGTGGTACTAAGTGAACTTCCATATGGTGAATATTACAGGTCCTATGGCGATTTGTGTGTGAAAAGCGGGCGTTATAAAGCAGGTATTGAAGCATACAGCAACGCAATATGCTGGAATCCCGTAGATTTGGATGCAATTCTTGGACTTGCGGAATGTTACAAGTATCTTAATATGTTAAAAAGATATATGATAGCAACAAAAGAGGCGTACAGGCTTTGCTGCACAAGAGCAACAATGGCCAGATATTACAGAAATATGGGATTTTATTATCTTTCTGCATACAAGCCGGAAGTGGCAAGAGCCTGTTATATATATAGCAATATTTATTACAAAACAGATAATGCAGATGCAGAACTTTCTTATATCGAGCAGGCTTTAAATCAGGAGACGCCTAAGCTTTCCGTTAAAGAAATGCAGAAAATGTTTGATGATGAAGGAATTGAGCCGGGACCATCGTCAGATACTATAGGTGTAATATATCGTGTCGGACAGATAATGATGGAAAGTCAGGATTATCGACTTGCAAAAGATTGTTTTTCGATAGTTTATGATATAACACAGGAAGAACAGCTTGAAAAGCTTCTGGAGGAACTTGAAAATGTTTGATTCAATAATATTTGACCTTGACGGAACATTGTGGGATTCAACAGTGCCAATCTGTGAGTCGTGGAATGTTGTATTAAAAAGACACGCTGAAATAAAAAGACCACCGGTTACAATAAATGAACTCGGTGAATGTATGGGACTTCCAATGTATGATATTGCGGCTAAACTATTTCCGTTGGAATCGAAAGAAGTACAGACTGCGATTATGGACGAATTGTGTGCGTATGAAAATGAATATCTTTCAGAACATGGTGCAAGGCTTTTTGACGGACTTGAAAATGTATTATCATTATTATCAAAAAGATACAGGCTGTTTATAGTGAGCAACTGTCAGGACGGCTATATAGAAGCTTTTTTAAAGGCTCACAGGCTTGCAAAGTATTTTGATGATACTGAGTGCTGGGGAAGGACGAGAACATGCAAGGGCGAGAGTAATAAGATTCTTATAAAAAGAAATAATCTTTGTAACCCTGTGTATGCCGGAGATACATCAGGTGATGCCGAATCGGCGGATTATGCGGGGATTCCGTTTATTTATGCAGCTTATGGTTTTGGAAATGTAAGCAGTGATAAATATATTGCAAAAATAGATGATATAAAAAATCTTCCGGAACTCATGGAAGAATTGTAAAAAAACTCATGGAAGAATAGTAAAAAACATTGACATGAAAATTTTTTAGTGTTACAATCAATCACAAGTTAAGTAAATAGAAAAAGTCGTTGAACAAAATAGTACATTTGGCACGTACATCACAGAGAGTCAGAGTAGGTGTGAACTGATATGGAAGGCTTTATGGAATGGGTTTGGGAGATGCGTAGGTGAATATATAAGTAGCTTACGACGTGGCCTCACGTTACAGGGGAAAGATATTATATACCGGCAGGTATTAAGTATCGGAATGAGACAAGATTTGTTTTTGTAAACGGTGGCATATCCAGTTTGGATATGTCTTTTTTTTATACAGACATCAGAGCGGATGTCAATGTATAGACTACATTTTCAATCTTGTGAATAAGGGTGGCACCACGTTAATTCGTCCCTGGCAGCTTTTATGGCTGTCAGGGATTTTTTATATGCAAAGGAGTTGGATTATGAAAAAAGTTTTAAGAGCATACAAAAAGACAGTCAGTATAGTAAATGAAACTGCTATCTGGATGTATGAAAATCTCGGAAGTGATAGAATTGGTTTCCTTATGGAAAGTAATGAAAAAGAAAGTGGAAAATATACATTTATGGGTGTTGATCCGCAGGCACTTGTTCAGTCAGAAAAAGATGGTCTTGTGATAACTGAAAACAATGGAAATGTAACAAAACTAAAAGGAAACCCACTTGTTTTATTAAAAGAATATTTCAGCTCTTTTGAAGTACATTCAGATGAAACACAGGATGAATTTAATGGTGGACTTGTTGGAAGTCTGGGATATGATTTTATAAGATATACAGAAAATCTTCCGGATGATAATGAAGATGAGATTGGAATTGAGACAATCCAGCTTATGCTTGCTCTTAAATTCATTGCCATAGACCATATGGCAGAGACGGTTACGGCGGTCGTTCTTGACGAAGATAACGAAGAGGGAAAGAAAAGAGCACTTGCTGAGGCAGAAAAGCTTATTGATGAAGCGAGAACTCCTGGAAATGAAAATAAAAAGAGCTGTGAAATAAAAAATCATCACGATGGAGTGATAATAAAAAAGTCGGATACGCTTGAACAGTATTCTGAAAAAGTAAATAAAATAAAAGAATATATTAAGGAAGGTCATATTTTCCAGACAGTATTGTCACAAAGATGGACAATACAGACTAAACAGACAGGATTTGATTTGTATAAACAATTAAGAGTTCTTAATCCGTCACCGTATCTTTATTATTATAATTTCGGAAAATTTGAGATAATCGGAAGTTCACCGGAAATGATTGTAAAACAGACAGGTAACAATGTTTATACATGTCCTATTGCAGGAACGAGAAAAAGAGGAAAAACTAAAGAAGAGGATGAAGCATTGGAGCGAGAACTTCTTTCTGATGAAAAGGAAAAGGCAGAACATGTAATGCTTGTTGACCTTGCAAGAAACGATTGCGGAAGGGTATCGCAGATTGGCAGTGTCAAAGTTACAGAATTTATGAGAGTCCAGAGGTATTCACATGTAATGCATATTGTTTCACTTGTTGAGGGAAAAAAACACGGTTCATGTCATCCGCTTGATATGGTTTCCTCATTTTTACCGGCAGGAACATTAAGCGGTGCACCGAAAATCCGTGCAATGGAAATTATAGATGAATTAGAGACAGTAAGAAGAGGTCTTTATGGCGGTGCAACAGGATATCTTGCATTTGACGGAAATATGAATTTCTGTATAACAATCAGAACAATGATTAAAAAAGGCGATAAGGTATATCTTCAGGCAGGAGCCGGAATAGTTGCCGATTCGGTACCGGAAAACGAATATCAGGAATGCTGCAACAAAGTAATGGCACTTGCAAAAACGCTTGTTGAGGAGGAAAATTTATGATTTTGCTGATTGATAACTATGATTCATTTACATACAATCTTTATCAGTATATAGGTACATTTAATGATGATATAAAAGTTGTAAGGAATGATAAAATTACAATAGAAGAAATTGAAAAAATGAATCCGGAAAGAATCGTCATCTCTCCAGGACCTAAGAGCCCAAAAGAAGCCGGAATATGTCTTGATGTAATAAAAAAATTCGCACCGGCGATTCCGATTCTTGGCATATGTCTCGGACATCAGTGCATAGGTGAGGCGTTTGGAGCAACAATCGACCATGCAAAAAAGATATTTCACGGCAAGCAGTCGCTTGTCACACATACAGGAACAAGCGTGTTTACAGGAATTGATTCGCCTGTAAAGGTGGCAAGATATCATTCACTTGCAATAATACCGGAGACAGTTCCTGACTGCCTTTCGGTTATCGCAAAGACAGATGACGGTGAGATAATGGCTGTGAGACATAAAGAGTATAAAACAGTAGGTCTTCAGTTCCATCCTGAATCAATATATACAGAGCATGGCAAACGAATGATAGAAAACTTTGTAAATGACAGAATTTAAGCGGGAGGAAATGAAATGATTCTTGATGATATAGTAGCTGCAAAAAAGAAAAGACTTGTCCGGCATAAAGAAAATGTAAGTGAACAGGATATGAAAAATCTCGCATTAAGTGAAAAACGCGTCCCGATAAGTTTTTATAATGCTTTAAGAAAGCAGGGGCTTTCAATTATAGGCGAATTTAAAAAGGCATCGCCAAGTCACGGGAAAATGAATAATAAAATTGAACTTACGGACAGAATAGACCAATATAATAATGCGGTTGATGCGATATCATGTCTCACTGAAGAAGATTATTTTCTCGGAAATACTGATTATCTTAAACAGATAAGAAAGATTACGAATCTTCCTATTATACGAAAAGATTTTATAATTGATGAATATCAGGTGTATGAGGCAAAAGTGATAGGGGCAGATGCAATACTTCTTATTGCTGCAATACTTGACGATGAAAAGTTCAAAGAATTATATGACCTGGCATACAGCCTTTCACTTGACGTTCTGTGCGAAGTTCATAACGAAGAGGAAATGCAAAGAATGATTAATCTCGGAGTTAAAATAATAGGAATTAACAACCGCAATCTGAAGACATTTGAAGTATCTTTGGATACAACAAAAAAACTCGCTTCATTAGCACCTGAAGGAACGGTTCTTGTATCCGAGAGCGGCGTTTTAAATGATGATGACATAAAAGTTTTGAAGGCAAGCGGTGCCGATGCACTTCTTATAGGAACAGCATTTATGGAAAACGAAAATCCAAAAGGACTTGCGTTGGAATGGAAGGCGATTTATGACGGGAATTAAAATATGCGGAATAAAATATGATGAGGATATTGGGATAATCAATGAATTAAAACCTGATTATGCCGGAATGGTGCTTTTCTTTGAAAAGAGCAAAAGAAATATTGCGATAGACAGGGCAGCAGAAATGATAAAAAAGCTTGATAAAAATATTCAAAAAACTGCTGTTGTTGTTTCACCCGACATAAATCAGATTAAAGCAATAACGGATGTGGGATTTGATTACATACAGATACACAAAGATATGCCTGATGATATTCTTGAAAAAATAACAATTCCGGTAATAAGGGCTGTCAATATGCCTGATGAAATTAACGGTGCAGAAACAGAAAGTAATTTTAATGATGAAATTGAAAAACTGATTAAAAATGACAAAATATATGGCATTCTTTTTGATGCCGGGGTGCCGGGAAGCGGAAAAACTTTCCGATGGCACCGCATAAATGGCATAAAAGAAAAAATAAAATACAGCGGAAAAAAATTTTTTCTTGCAGGCGGGCTTAATCCCGATAATGTAAAAGAGGCGGTATTACAGGTTAATCCTGATGTTGTCGATGTAAGCTCGGGTGTCGAAAAAGATACAGGTGCAGGAAAAGACAGAGAAAAAACAGAAAAATTCATAAAAAATATAAGGAAAGAGCAGGAGAAAAATTATGGATAAAAAAGATAACAGATATTATGGAGAATTTGGTGGACAGTATGTTTCTGAATCACTTATGAATACGCTTGATGAGCTTGAAAAAGCATTTGATGAGGCGATTAAGGACCCTGAATTTATAAAACAGTATAATTATTATCTCAAAGAGTATGTTGGAAGAGAAACACCTCTTTATTATGCAGAGCGTCTCAGCGAAAAATATGGCCCGAAAATTTATTTGAAGAGAGAAGACTTAAATCATACGGGAGCTCATAAAATTAATAATGTAATAGGACAGATTCTTCTTGCAAAAAGAATGGGAAAAACAAAGGTTATAGCCGAGACAGGTGCAGGACAGCACGGTGTTGCAACGGCTACAGGTGCAGCACTTTTTAATATGGAATGTACAGTTTTTATGGGGGCTGAAGATATTGAGAGACAGAAGTTAAATATATTCAGAATGGAAATGCTCGGTGCAAAAGTACATCCTGTCACAAGTGGAAGTTCAACATTAAAGGATGCCACTAATGAGGCGATAAGAACATGGGCAGAAAGAGCAGAAGATACATTTTATATAATCGGTTCTGCCGTAGGTCCTCATCCATATCCTAAGATGGTAAAAGAATTCCAGCGTGTTATTTCAAAGGAAGCAAGAAAGCAGATTCTTGAAAAAGAAGGAAGACTTCCGGATGTTGTAATGGCATGTGTCGGCGGCGGTTCAAATTCTATCGGAATGTTTGCTGATTTTATAGATGATAAAGATGTGAAGCTTGTCGGAGTTGAGGCTGGTGGACTTGGAATTGAGACAGGAAAACATGCAAGTGCAATGGCACTTGGAGAAGTAGGAATTCTTCATGGAATGAAGACATATCTTTTACAGGATAAAGACGGTAATATTGAACTTGCACATTCAATTTCAGCAGGTCTTGATTATCCCGGTGTCGGACCGGAACATGCTTATCTTCGTGACAGCGGACGTGCACAGTATGTTTCTGTTACAGATGATGAGGCAATGCAGGCACTTCTTGAACTTTGTAAGCTTGAAGGAATAATTCCGGCTATTGAGAGTTCACATGCACTCGCGTATGCTATTAAAGCAGCAAAGACAATGGACAAGGATAAAATAATTGTTGTATGCCTTTCAGGCCGCGGCGATAAAGATGTCAATACAGTACAAAGATACCTTAACGGAGAGGAGACAAACAAATAATGAACAGAATAGAATCAAGAATGAATTATTTAAAAGAAAATAATAAAAAGGCATTTATCACATATACGACAGCCGGATTTCCGGATATGAAAAAAACTAAAGAAATTATACTTGCACAGGAAGAAGCTGGAATTGATGTAATAGAGCTTGGAATTCCTTTTTCAGATCCTGTAGCTGACGGACCTGTAATTCAGGATGCTTCTGTAAAGGCAATTAATGCCGGTGCAAATCTTGAAAAAGTATTTGTTCTAATGAAAGAATTAAGAGATGAAAAATGTGAAGTTCCAATTCTTTTTATGATGTATTATAATACAGCATATCATTACGGACTTGATGCTTTTGTTAAGAAATGTGCCGAGTGCGGAGTTGACGGCCTTATCATTCCTGACCTGCCTTATGAGGAGCAGGACGAAATTCTTGCAATTATAGATAAAACTGAAAATGCACCTGTATTTATTGAGCTTGTTTCACCTGTTTCAAGAGGCAGAATTGCTAAAATTGTAAAACGCTCAAGAGGTTTTGTTTACTGCGTATCACAGATGGGTGTAACCGGTGGTGATGCACATGATTTTCATAAAAATCTTCATGATTATCTTGCAGAAGTTAAAAGACAGAGTGATGTTCCTGTAATGATGGGATTCGGAATAAAGACAGCAGCAGATGTAAAACCATTTGAAGATGTTATAGATGGTGCAATTGTCGGAAGCCGTTTCATTAAATTGCTTGAGGAGAGTAATTTCTCAACTGAAGCAGTAAAAGATTATATTAAAAAATTTAAGGAAGAGATGTAATAATGGTGACATTGCTTGCTAAAAATGCTGTCCAGATAAAATGTGGTTTTGAAAATGCTATTATGACGGGAAATTATGAATGTGCATATGCACTTGGGGTGCTTTGTGCAATAAGCGGTCAGCAGCAGTATGAAAATTACGGAAATATAATAGAATTAAAGAAAAAAGTTTTCGACAATATGGGACAGTTTTCATCCGATGATAAAAAAATAAAAAGAATGGTTGAAATGCTTGAAGGCTATGAACCATCTGAACAAATGGACAATCAGATGGAAGAATTATACAGCTGCGGATTTAAAGACAAAAATGTATAAAAATTAACAAAAAAAATTATAGATGTTGACTTTAAAAGTTTAATAGAGTATATTTTGTTCATGTATTAAAAAAATATTAATTTAGAAAGTATAAGGTGAATGTTAATCTATGATAGCAATGGTAGAAGTGGCAGACATCAATAATGCTTATGGTAATCCGGTAGCAGAATTGGTACAGACTGCCTGCAGGTTTGACAGCCATATTACAGTTTCAAATGATGGCAAGTATATTAATGCTAAGAGTCTTATGGGTATGATGGCGTTTGGTTTAAAGAAGGGCATGCAGGTGGAAATTTCAGCTGACGGTGCAGATGAGACACAGGCAGTTGAAACTATAAAAAATTTTTTAGCATGTAAATAATGCTGGATGAGGAGGTAATCATAATGGGTAGAAAAGCATCTTACAGAAGGAATAATGTAAAGGAAGCAGTTAATGATGAGACTGCTGTGAAGAATGTTGAAACAGTAAAAGAAAAAGTTGAAGCTGTAAAAGATAAGGCGGAAGCTGCTGTTGAGGCTGTAAAAGAAAATGTAAAAGCTGAAGCAGTAAAGGCGGAAACTGCTGTTACAGCAAAAGCAGAGACAGTAAAGTCTGCTGAAAAGAAAGAAACAGTAGAAGCAGCAACTGAAAAAGAAGCTGAACAGCCAAAGCCAAGAAGAGGCAGACCTAAAAAATCAGAGACTGCTGCAAAAGAGACAGCAGCAAAGGCAAAAACTCCGGTCAAGAAATCAGCTGGCAGATCTAAAAAGAGCACTGAAGCAAAGAAAGAATTTGTTATTCAATTTGAGGGTAAATCAGTTAATCAGGCAGCAATTATTAAGCGTGTAGAAGCTGATTTAAAGGCACAGAACGTAATAGCAAAAGATATTAAGCTGTATGTTAAGCCTGAAGATAATAAATGCTATTATGTAGCTGATGAAAAAATAACAGGTGATGTTGAACTTTTTTAATAATTAAATAAATATTACATAAAAGGCGGGAGACGTATTGCTGTATATTTTATTTATATGCATCAGTCGTATATCCCGTTTTTTTATGCTTTTTAAATATGTTTTTTTAATATGTTAAAAATTTTCTTTTGAAAATTAATTAATAAAAGTGTATAATATATTACGAGGTACGAAATGCACGGGGATTGATTTGTTTACTTGTCAGAAACGGAGGAATAAAAATGTTTGAAGTAAATGATAAGGTTGTGTATGGAATAGTTGGTGTTTGTGAAGTTGAAGACATTGCAGCACCTCCTATAAAGGGAATTGAAGGAGATTATTATTTTTTACAGCCGGTATATGATGATAAAGGAATAATTTATTCTCCTGTAAATAGTACAAAAGTACAGATAAGAAGTATTATTTCAAAAAATGAATGTGAGAAAATTATTGAGAAGGCAAAAAACTGTGTGAAAGATGAATTACTTAATGAGAAACTTTCTCCGGCAAAGTACGATGAAATTGTAAAATCACAGGATATAGAGCAGCTTATGCATCTTGTAAGACATTTATATAATATTAAAAATGAGCGTGCAAAAGATTTAAGAAAAATGAAATCAGCAGACAGCAGGACTTTATCGCTTGCAAGAAAATTATTATATGGAGAGATTGCGGCAGCATCAGGAAAGGAACTGACAGAAGTTACACATGAGATGGATGCATATTTAGGCATATAGAATTAATGAATATTATTTTTTATATTACATATATTTGCAATAAGATATTCTTGTGGTGAGCATATGTTTTCCAGTTTTGAATTTGCAAAAAAAAGAATTATTGTCAGACTGATTATATTATTTTTTTTAATTATGGCTATTGGTGCATTTATTATTATTGGATTTTTAACGAAAACGGATAATGTCAATGAATTAAAAAAAACGGATGCTTCAGGCGGCAATGATTATATGTATGACAGAATAGTTGCTATTACATTTGATGACGGACCGTGCAGCAGGACAACAAACAGACTGTTAGATGGGCTTAAAGAGAGAAATGTAAAAGCAACTTTTTTTCTTGTGGGCGAGAATGCAGAATCAAATGAGAAAGTTGTAAAGCGGATGTATGAGGAAGGGCATCTGATTGGAAATCATACATACTCGCATATAAAACTCGATGAATGTAATATTTCAAGTGCAGTTGGTGAAATAAATAAAACAAATGAAATTATAAAAAGTATAACAGGTGAAGATGTGAAATATATTAGACCGCCATATGGTGCATATAGTGACAAACTTCTTTCACATGTTAATATGACTCCTGTGTTGTGGAGTATAGACCCTGATGACTGGGCAACGACAGATACTGCATATGTTGTAAAAAGTGTTGTGTATAAAGTTAAAAATGGTGATATTATTCTTTTACACGACATATATGATTCATCTGTGGAGGCGGCACTTGAAATAATAGACCGGTTATCATCGAAAGGATTCGTATTTGTGACAGTTGACCAGCTTATGCTGGATTAGTATTGTAACTTTTTTTGAAAAACAGTTGCTTTTTTTATTTGGTTAGATTATTATTAATTTAATAATGAAAAAAATAAATGCAGTGAAAAAGAGGAGTAAGTCATTACCGCCAGAAGAGAGAGTTGTCCACAGGCTGGAAGGCAGCTTTGGAAATGTGTGGCTGAATGTAGCTTTGGAGCAGTATAGCTGAACTTAGAGTAAGCTATAACGGAGTTATTCACGTTAAAGAATATTAATAAGGATTGTACGATTTCCGTTTGATAATCAAAGCGGATTACGGCAATTGAACAAAGGTGGTACCGCGATTATTCGCCCTTTGCAAGGCATAAGCCCTGCAAAGGGCTTTTTGTGCATATGCCGCAATAATATGTTTATGCGGACAATGAGAAAAAGGAGAATTTTATGAGCAAGGAATTAGAAAAGAATTATAATCCGTCTGAGATTGAGGACAGATTATATCAGAAGTGGCTTGATAAGAAGTATTTTCATGCAGAAGTAGACAGAAGCAAGAAACCATTTACTATCGTTATGCCACCACCAAATATTACAGGTAAACTTCATATGGGACATGCACTTGATAACACAATGCAGGATATTCTTATCAGATTTAAGAGAATGCAGGGCTATGAAGCACTCTGGGTGCCCGGAACTGACCACGCAAGCATTTCAACAGAGGTAAAAGTTACAAATGCACTCAAAGAAGAAGGCATTGATAAGCATGAACTCGGAAGAGAAGGTTTCTTAAAGAGAACATGGGAATGGAAGAAAGAGTATGGCGGAACAATTACAAGCCAGCTTAGAAAAATTGGTTCTTCATGTGACTGGGACAGAGAGAGATTTACAATGGACGAGGGCTGTTCAAAGGCTGTCCAGACTGTATTTATCAATCTTTATAATAAGGGACTTATCTACAAAGGTTCAAGAATTGTAAACTGGTGTCCTGTATGTAATACATCTATTTCTGATGCGGAAGTTGAACATGAGGAGCAGGCTGGACATTTCTGGCATATTAATTATCCGGTTGTTGGCGAGGAGGGAAGATTTGTTGAAATTGCAACAACAAGACCTGAGACACTTCTTGGTGACTCTGCACTTGCTGTAAATCCTAAGGATGACAGATATAAGGATTTAATTGGAAAACAGGTACAGTTACCTCTCACAGACAGAACTATTCCTGTTATTGCAGATGAATATGTTGATATGGAATTTGGTACAGGCGTTGTTAAGATTACTCCTGCACACGACCCTAACGATTTTGAAGTGGGAAAGAGACATAATCTTCCTGAAATTAATATTTTAAATGATGATGCTACAATTAATAATCTCGGTGGAAAATATGCCGGAATGGACAGATACGAAGCAAGAAAGGCTATGGTCGCAGATCTTGATGCACTTGGACTTCTTGTAAAAGTAGAAGACCACGTTCACAATGTTGGTACACATGACAGATGTAAGACAACAGTTGAACCTATGATTAAACAGCAGTGGTTTGTAAAGATGGATGAACTTATCAAACCGGCAGTTGAAGGTGTAAAAAATGGCGATATTGAGCTTATGCCGGCATCTATGGATAAGACATATTTTAACTGGACAGACAATATCCGTGACTGGTGTATTTCAAGACAGTTATGGTGGGGACACAGAATTCCTGCATATTATTGTAAGGACTGCGGTGAGATGACAGTATCAGCTGAGAAAGTATGTACATGTCCTAAGTGTGGAAGCACTAATGTTGAACAGGATCCCGATACACTTGATACATGGTTTTCATCAGCACTCTGGCCATTCTCAACACTTGGCTGGCCTGAAAAGACAGAAGAACTTGATTATTTCTATCCTACAGATGTACTTGTAACAGGTTATGATATTATTTTCTTCTGGGTAATCAGAATGATTTTCTCAGGATATGAGCATATGGGCAAGAAGCCTTTTGGCAAAGTATTATTCCACGGTCTTGTAAGAGATTCACAGGGACGCAAGATGAGTAAGTCATTAGGCAATGGTATTGATCCACTTGAAGTTATCGAAAAGTATGGTGCAGATGCATTAAGATATACACTTATAACAGGTAATGCACCGGGTAACGATATGCGTTTTTATTGGGAAAGAGTTGAGGCAAGCCGTAACTTTGCCAATAAAGTATGGAATGCTTCTAGATTCATTATGATGAATGACCCTGATAATAAGATTAAGACAACAGATGAACAGCCGGATAATCTTACTGCAGCCGATAAGTGGATTTTATCAAAGATGAATCATCTTATTGCAGAAGTTACTGAAAATATGGAAAAATATGAACTTGGTATTGCTGTTGCAAAACTTAACGATTTCATATGGGAAGAATTCTGCGACTGGTATATTGAGATGGTTAAGCCTCGTCTTTACAATGATGAAGATACAACAAAAAATGCAGCAATATGGACATTAAAGACTGTACTTATCGATGCTTTAAAGCTTCTTCATCCTTATATGCCATTCATTACAGAAGAGATTTTCTGCAATATCCAGGATGATGAGGAATCAATCATGATTTCAAGCTGGCCTGTATATGATGAAAAGTTCAATTTCCCTGATGAGGAAGTTGCAATACAGACAATAAAGGAAGCGGTAAGAAATATCCGTAATGTTCGTGCACAGATGAATGTTGCACCTAGCAGAAAAGCTAAGGTTTATGTTGTGTCAGAAGATGCTTTAATAAGAGATATATTTGAAAACGGCAGAGTGTTCTTTGCAACACTTGCATATGCAAGTGAAGTTGCAGTACAGAGCGATAAATCAGGTATACCTGATGATGCTGTGTCAGCAGTAATTCCGGGAGCTGTTCTTTATATTCCGTTTGCAGAACTTGTTGATATTGACAAAGAAATCGAGCGTTTAAAGAAAGAAGAAGGCAGATTAAACGGAGAAATCAAGCGTTGCGAAGGCATGCTTGGCAATGAAAAGTTTATATCAAAAGCACCACAGGCAAAGATTGATGAAGAAAAGGCAAAGCTTGAGAAGTATCAGCAGATGCTTGCACAGGTAAGAGAACGTTTACAGGCACTTACAAAGTAATATATGTAAAACGGCAATTTCACAAAGTTTGTCTTGCACATGATAATGTGCGGAAATGGAGGTTATTATGTCAGATATGCGAAGGATGCATTCAATACCTAATGGTCGTTATTCAATGGAGATGAGAAGCGGAAAGCTTCTTGATGTTGATGAAGGATTTACACAGCTTCTCGGTTATACTGATGAAGATATAAAAAATGGACTTATATTCAAACAGCTTATGCCTGATGTAGAATATAATGAAATAATTGCAGATTTGCGTGCCAAGTTTATAGAGAGCCGTTTTGCATGTTATCAGCATGAAATGGTGACAAAAGACGGAAAGGTTCTTGAGGTCGTTTCTTTTGTAAATATTCAGAATAAACTTTTGGAAGGACATCGTGTATTAGAGGTCGGAATGGCTGATATTACAGGATATGCAAAGCCTGTTAAATAGGTTTTTGAGGGACAATAATGGAAATACAGTATTCAGAAAAAGCAAAGTTTTTCAAGCCGAATATTTTTAATATTTTAAATGAGCGTAAAGCAAAGATAGCACAGAAGGGAGTTAAGGTGTACGATTTATTTGTCGGGACACCTGACTTTCCACCGGCAGAGCATGTTATGAAAGTAGTGCAGGAAGCTGCTTTGAATCCTGAAAATTATAAGTATTCGCTTACTGATACACAGGAGTTAAAAGATGCAGTTAAAAACTGGTATGACCGTCGTTATGACGTCACTCTTAATGATGATGAGATTATGTCAATAAACGGTTCGCAGGAAGGATTTGCACATGTTGCTATGACAGTATGTAATCCGGGGGATCTCGTTTTAGTACCTAATCCGGGATATCCGATTTTTGAGGTCGGACCGTATCTTAACGATGCTTCAATTGATTATTACGAGCTTGACCCGGATAATCATTATATGCCTATGCTTGATAAAATAAGCGAGGAAAAGGCACAGCGTGCAAAGATGATTGTCGTGTCATATCCGCTTAATCCTACATGTACATGTGCTGATAAAGCATTTTATGAAAAACTTGTAGAATTTGCAAAAAAATATAATATTCTTGTTGTGCATGATAATGCATATTCCGAGATTGAATATGATGGAAGAAGAGGATTTTCGTTCCTTTCAATTCCGGGAGCAAAAGATGTGGGAATTGAATTTAATTCACTTTCAAAGACATACAATCTTACAGGATTAAGAATTTCTTTTGCATTGGGAAATGCAGATGTTATAAAACATTTTAAGACAATACGTTCACAGTTTGATTATGGTACAAGTTATATAGTACAGAAAGCTGCAGTGGCTGCATTAAACGGTCCACAGGATGGAGTTGTAAAGCAGCAGGCACAGTATCAGTCAAGAAGAGACGCACTCTGTGACGGACTTAATGCAATTGGCTGGAAAGTTCCATATTCAGAAGGAACAATGTTTGTGTGGGCTCCGGTTCCAAAGCAGTTTAAGAATTCTGATGAATTCTGTATACAGATGCTTGAAAATACAGGTGTTGTATGTACACCGGGAAGTGCATTCGGAAGTCTGGGCGAGAATCATGTAAGATTTGCACTTGTTCTCAATGAAAATCTTATAAAAGAAGCAGTTGAAAAGATAAAAGAATGGTTTGAAAAAGAAAATATTGAATTATAAGTAAGAAATATTTGGAAAAACAATAATCAGCATTGACTTGACTGCATTACAGTGTTATAGTAATGCAGTCAGCTGATAAAACAATTGAATAGAAGAGTGAGTTTTATACTCCAACCTTCAGGGCAAAGTGAGACAGTAATGTCAATTCTTGACCGGCGGTGATGTATCTGTATGCAGCATGATAATAAGTCCGCGAGCCAAAAAGGCCGATTAAGTGAGAATCTTAAACCGACAGTATAGTCTGGATGAAAGAAGAAGGAGCGTTTAAAAATGACTAATTTATCAAAATTATTTGATTCGTTACAGAAAAACATCGTATTTGTACTAGTGTCGCTTGTACTTATGGCAGTAGTATATTTTATAGCTTTTGGATTTGAAAAGCTAATCGAAAAGAAGAACAATATTAAGTTCTCATCAGAAAAAACCAGAGTAAACAAGATGGTTATCATGGCAATGCTTGCCGCAATTTCAGTTATTTTAATGTATTTTGAATTTCCATTGACTTTTATAGCACCATCATTTTATGAAATCGATTTAAGTGAAGTTCCTGTCCTTATCGGCTCATTCTTGCTGGGACCTTGTGCCGGTGTTGTTATAGAGGCGGTAAAAGTTATTCTTAAAGTATGCATTAAAGGAACAACTACTGCATTTGTGGGTGATTTTGCCAATTTTATATTGGGATGTTTTTTTACAGTTCCTGCTTCAGTTGTATATCATTTTCACAGAACAAAGAAAAGAGCAGTATTGGGACTTGTTGCTGGAAGCCTTACACTTATAGTTTCAGGCGTATTTATGAATGCATTTTATCTGCTTCCAAAATATTCAGAACTTTATGGAATGCCGATAGAGGCTTTTATTGCAATGGGTAATAAAATAAATGCAAATATTAATAATGTATTTACATTTGTTGTTCTTGCCGTTGCACCATTTAATTTTGTAAAAGCACTGATAACAAGTGTCATTACTTTTGTTTTGTATAAGTATCTGAGCAGACATTTAAAAGTTTCAGCATGATATGATTAAAAATAAAAATAAAGTCCATACTAAAAATAGTTCGTAAAAAGGAGGACTTTATGAAAAAATGTAAAATAATTATCATGGCGGCTCTTGCAGTTTTTGCAGTGGCGGCACTTGCGGGATGCGGCAATGCTGATAATGAGGAAACAGGGAGTAATCCTGATTCGGATAATGGAGTTGTTGAGCAGATAGTTACAGATGCAGCAACAGGAGCGAAAGAAGTTATAACGGATGCGGCAACAGGAGCGAAAGAAATAATTACTGATGCTGCAAAAGGAATAGAAGATGGTTTTACTGACGCTGTAAATGGTTCAGAGGAGCCGGTTACAGACGATTATGAAGGAATGAACCATGAGCGTTGAAAATCAATAATTATATGCTTGTTTTATGGCAGTATATCTATGCTTTATTGCAGATATGCTGCCATTTATGTATGGTGAACATTTGTTGAAAATTAATAAAAAATGTTGCTTAAATTCTTGGAAAATTGTATAATAAAACACATGATTTTATGATGCGTGATAAGTTACGCGGAAATGGGGAGAAGTTGAAAGATGGATTTGTAAGAGTCGCTGCCTTGACACCCAAAATCAAAGTGGCAGACTGTGATTATAATACCGAACGTATAATTGAACTTATAAAAGAAGCATCGCAAAAAAAGGCTTCACTTGTCGTGTTGCCTGAGATGTGTATAACAGGATATACATGTGGAGATTTATTTTTGCAGGAGACACTTCTTGAGAGTGCAAAGAGAAGTCTCATAAAAATATGTAATGAATCTTTAAAATATAAGAATATGCTTATATTTGCCGGACTTCCATTTGAATATAATTCAAAGCTTTATAATGTTGCTGCAGCAATAAATAATGGCAGGATTCTTGGACTTGTACCGAAAAAATATCTTCCGAATTATGGTGAATTTTATGAGAGACGACAGTTTACTCCGGGATTTGACAAGTGTGTAAATGTTGAAATAAACGGAATGTATACGTTATTTGGCACCAATATTCTGTTCAGATGTGCTGGAATGGATGAATTTGTTGTTGGGGCAGAAATCTGTGAGGATTTATGGACACCTGACCCACCAAGCACGAAGCTGGCACTTCATGGTGCTACTGTGCTAGTAAACTGTTCTGCAAGCAATGAGACAATCGGAAAAAGACAGTACAGGACAGAACTTGTCAAAAACCAGTCTGCAAGGCTTGTCTCATGTTATGTATATTCAAGTGCAGGAGATGGAGAGTCAACACAGGATATAGTATTCGGCGGACATGATATTATATGTGAAAATGGTACAATACTCGGGATGTCAGAGCTTTTTTCCGGACAGCAGATATATGCAGATATTGATTTAAAAAAGATAAAAGCTGAAAGACGGAGAATGACAACATTTGTTCCGGCTGATGATATGTCAGAATGGAATGAGGTCGTATTTGAAGCTTATACAGACAGCCAGATAAAGCTTGAAAGACATTTTGATAAGACACCATTTGTTCCTAAGAATAAAAGGGAACGTAATGAAAGATGTGAAGAGATATTAAATATTCAGACATTTGGTCTTAAAAAGAGACTTGAACATACTAAATGTAAGAGTGCAGTAGTCGGCATATCAGGCGGACTTGATTCAACGCTCGCACTTATAGTTACTGTAAGGGCGTTTGACGCATGTGGAATTGACAGAAGCAATATAACATGTGTTACTATGCCGTGTTTTGGCACAACTGACAGAACTTACAATAATGCGGTAAGCCTTACAAAAAAGCTTGGTGCAACGCTTAGGGAAATTTCTATAGAAAAGGCTGTGCGGCAGCATTTTGCTGATATTGGACATGATGAGAGTGTCCATGATGTCACATATGAAAACGGACAGGCAAGAGAACGTACACAGATTCTAATGGATATCGCAAACCAGACAAACGGTATGGTTATAGGTACTGGTGATATGTCAGAGCTTGCACTTGGCTGGGCGACGTACAATGGAGACCATATGTCAATGTATGGAGTCAATGCGTCAGTTCCAAAGACGCTTGTAAGACATCTGGTACGTTATTATGCAGATATCTGTGATGACAGTGAGCTAAAGGGTATTTTCCTTGATGTCCTTGATACTCCTGTGAGTCCTGAACTTCTGCCGCCTCAGGAAGATGGAACAATAGCACAGAAAACGGAGGATTTGGTTGGACCATATGAATTGCATGATTTCTTTATGTATCATATATTGAGGTTCGGTGTTAATCCTAAGAAGCTTTTCAGAATTGCCAGATGTGCATTTAAAGGTGAATTTGAAGATAAGGAAATATATAAGTGGCTTCGCACATTTGTATGGAGATTTTTTGCACAGCAGTTTAAGCGTTCATGTCTTCCTGACGGACCTAAAGTCGGAAGCGTTGCAGTTTCGCCAAGAGGCGATTTAAGAATGCCGAGTGATGCAAGTTCAGCCGTATGGATGAAAGAATTAGATGAAATAAAAGAGGAAAATGGATTTTAGGAGGATTAGTAATGGCTAAGGTTAAAGGAAACAAGGCAGTACTTAATAATACAGAGGAAAAGATTGTTACAAAGTATGATAAAAAGGTTCAGAAAAAACAGGAGCAGGAGAGAAGAGATGCAAAAGCTAAAAAGATAACATCGATTGCTGCAACTGTAATTCTTGTAATTATTGTCGCTGTGGCAGGAACAGCAGCATGGATGAATTATGATAAGATACATAATGAATATATTGATGTTGACGGCGATAAGATAAGTAAGATTGAATTTGATTTCTATTATTCAATGACAAAGCAGAATATTCTTAATCAGGAATTATTCAGCGGAATGACTTATGGAAGTTATTTTGCATCATATATGGGATATGATACATCAAAGAGTGATTCGTCACAGACTTACGGTGGCAACTCTGATTATACATGGTATGACTATTTTGCTAATGCAGCACTCTCAACAATAAAAGAAGATAAAGCACTTTTAAAGGATGCTGACAAGAATGGATTTACATATAATGCAGATGATGACTATAATAATTTTATTGACAATCTCAAGTCATCTGCAGATTCAGCAGGTTCATCCGTAAAAGATTATTACAAGACTGTATTTGGCGAAAATGCAACAGAAAAGAATATAAAAGGTTATTTGTGCAGTTACCTTAAAGCAGCGTCATATCAGGGAGAAATTCAGACTAAGTTAAAACCTGATGATGCAGAGATTGCTTCTTATTATGAGGAACACAAAGATGATTATGATACTGTAAATTACAGAATATTTGATATAAAAGCAGAGACAGAAAATGATGATAATTCACTTGCTGATGCAAAAGCAAAGGCTGATGAGATGGCAGCAAAAGCTACCGATGAATCATTGTTTGCAGACCTTTGTATAGAATATGCAGGTGATAATGCGGATACATATAAGAGTGATTCTAATGCTTCATTAAAGACACTTGTTAAAAAATCTTCAGTTGACGGTGATGCGGCTGACTGGCTGTTTGACAGCACAAGAAAGACAGGGGATGTAACTGTTGTGTCTGACTCATCTGCAAGTAAATGCAGTGTTGTAATGTTTGTTTCAAGAAGCTACGATTCATCAAATGATTCAACAATTTCAAATGCTATTATAACAGAAAAGTATAATGAACTTATTGCTTCATATGCTGATAATATGAGCGTTAAGAATATTAAGAACAGAATAAAAATGTATGAAGACTAGATTTGATTTTGGCAGATTCAGATGTGCCATATTTGATTTGGATGGCACTCTTTTGAATTCCACGGACGTGTGGGCGAAGGTTGATATTGATTTTCTTGGTAAAAGAAATATTGAAGTGCCTGAAGATTTTATAAGAAAAATAAAAACACATAATTTTGCAACAGGTTCAAAATATGTAATTGAAAGATTTAATCTTGACGAGAAACCGGAAGATATTGCAAAAGAGTGGTTTGATATGGCTGTACAGGCATATGCTGATGATATAGATTTAAAACCGGGAGCAGCTGATTTTATTGAGAATCTCAGACAAAAGGGATATAAAATATGTATAGCAACAGCGTCTGACAGGGAATTGTATGAGGCATGCCTAAAAAGAAATAAGATATTTGATTATTTTGATAATTTTACGCAGAGCGATGAGGTTGAAAGAGGAAAAGGATTTCCTGATGTATATGAACTTGCCGCAAAAAAATGCGGATTTGGTGCGGATGAATGTGTTGTTTTTGAGGATGTATATGAAGCTATATGCGGAGCAGTAAATGGGGATTTTTATACGGTTGCTGTAAAGGATGATGCATCGAATGGCGACATTGAAAAGATAAAAGAAAAATGTAATCTGTTTATAAATGATTATTATGATTTACTTTAAGATTAGGTAAAATTTATGCAGGACAGATTCATTGAAAGGGAAAGAATATGAATAAGAAATATATTTTATTTGATCTGGACGGAACACTTACCGATACAGCTGAAGGGATTACGAAATCTGTCCAATATGCATTGGAAGCACAGGGGATTAAAGAGGAAAATCTTGATAACCTTACGTGTTATATAGGACCGCCGCTTGATGAAAGTTTTCAGAAGTTTCATGGCATGACAAAAGAACAGGCCTGGGAAGCAGTGGAAAAATACAGGGAGAGATATAAAGATACCGGTATATATGAAACCAGTGTGATAGACGGAATGATTTTTGTCCTTGAGACACTCAAAGCAGCGGGAAAGACGCTTGCACTTGCAACATGTAAGCCTGAACCGTTTGCATTAAAAATATTTGAACATTTTAATCTTTCAAAGTATTTTACGGTAGCCTGCGGAAGTAATCTTGATGGGACAAGAAAATACAAAAATGAAATTATTGAAGAGGTTTTTGCAAGACTTAACAGACTTGAAGGAAATGGGGAACTCACAGAGGCTGTTCTTGATGAAATGAAAGCTGATTCTATAATGGTAGGCGACAGAAAAGATGATATATATGGAGCACATAATGCGGATATAGAGGCAGTCGGAGTAAGGTTCGGATATGCGGCAGACGGTGAGCTTGAGGAAGCCGGTGCAGATTATATCGTAAATACAGTGTTTGAACTTACAGCACTGCTTCTTATGGATGATGATTCGGTATTGTGTGATTAAGATATATATAATGTATTAGAAAAGAGGTAGAAGAGAATGGTAGCACAGATTTTGGCGGTGACTATCTTCGTTGCAATGTTTGTTCTCATTGTAATTGATAAGATAGAACGTCAGTACATAACACTAGGATGCGGGGTTATTACACTTGTAGTTGTATTTGGCTTATGTATGCACAGTGTTACAGCAATCACGGATACTCTTAATATTCACAGCATTTTTACCAGAACATTCTGGTATACAGGCGGTGCGGCAGAAGAGTCATCAAGTGGTATTAACTGGGCGACAATTATATTTGTTGCCGGAATGATGGTAATGGTAGAAGGAATGGCAAGAGTCGGCTTTTTCAGATGGCTCTGCATGAGAATTGCCAAACTTGTACATTACAAGACAATGGCGATTTTTATGACATTTATGATTATGTCAGCTGTATTATCAATGTTTATCGACAGCATTACTGTTATTTTGTTCCTTGCAGCAGTTACAGTCGAGTTGTCACAGCTTTTAAAATTTAATCCTGTGCCGATGATTCTGTCGGAGATTTTTTGTGCAAATCTTGGCGGTTCGGCAACAATGTGCGGAGACCCGCCTAATATCATAATTGGAACATCACTTGGATATTCATTTGCTGATTTTATAACAAATACAGGTCTTATTGCACTTGTGGCACTTGTTGCCGTGCTTGTATATTTTTATTTTGTGTTTCATTCAGAGCTTTCGGCTTCTAACGGAGAAAATGTTGATATTTCTTCACTTCCGGACCCGAAAGAGGCAATTAAGGATAAAAAAGGATTTGCAATAAGCTGTATTATATTTGCAACAGCAGTAGTTCTGCTTATAACACATGCCATGACAGGTCTTACGGTTGCATTTATCGGACTTTTTATTGCTCTTGTTACAATTATTACAGCACCTAAACATATACATGAGATAGTAAGCAAAGTTGATTATAAGACATTATTGTTTTTTATTGGTTTATTTGTAGTTGTAGGAGGACTCGAGCAGACAGGAATTCTTGAGATAGCTGCTAATTTCATTGGAAAGATAAGTGGTGGAAATGCAATGCTTATGGTGGCAATAATTATATGGCTTTCAGCATTTGCAAGTGCATTTGTCGATAACATTCCTTTTGCAGCAACTATGATTCCTATTATAAAAGCACTTGCCGCAACAGAAGGCGTGAGCCTTTCTACACTGGCATGGGCATTATCAATGGGAACTGATATAGGTGGAAGTGCAACACCGATTGGTGCTTCTGCTAACGTAGTAGGTACATCTGTAGCTGCCAAAGCAGGACATCCTATTGGCTGGGGTTTGTATTGCAAGAAAGTAGTTCCGGCTACAATTCTTGTGCTTGTTATTTCCACAGTTGGTATATTTGTAAGATATTTTTAAAGGAGGAGCAGGTGTATGGGAAAACAGCTGATTATAGCGGTAAGCCGTGAATTTGGAAGCGGCGGACATGAGATTGCGGATATTCTTGCAAAAAAATTTAATATTCCGATTTATGACAACAATCTTTTAACTGAAATTGCAAACAGTAAAAATCTTGATGTTGATACTTTGGAAAAATATGATGAAAAGCCAAAGAATATATTCCTTTCAAGAAGTGTAAGGGGCTACAGTAATTCACTTTCGGAAGTGCTTGCACAGATGCAGTTTGATTATATAAGAGAACTTGCAAACAAAGGTGAGTCTTTTGTAATTGTCGGCAGATGTGCGGAGACAGTGTTAAAAAATCATCCGGCACTTGTCTCTATATTTGTACTGGCTGACAAAGAGAGCAAGATTACAAGAGTTTCAAAGCATAATGATATTTCAAGGTCAGAAGCTGAATCACTTATAAATATGCAGAATAAGAAAAGAAAGACTTATCATAACAGATATTGCGAAGATAAGTGGGGCGATTCAAGAAATTATGATGTCTGCGTAAACAGTGCAAAGCTCGGAATAGAGCGTACAGCAGATATTCTTGAAGAATATATAAAAGAATTTGCACAATAAATAGTTATTTAAATATTTATTACACATCTGTCATGTGAAAAATGGCAGATGTGTTTTTTTATGCCCTTGTTTTGACAGTTAAATACGCAGAATGTCAATTTGAAAAAATAAGAGTTCAATATTTGACAGATGTGTTGTATATTAATAATGCAAAAGAAATAATTAATATCATGAAACGGAGAAAGTAAGTGGAGAAACAGTTTATAGCTGTTATTATTATATTTATACTAATTGCTGTTACAGTTGTAATTTTCCTTGTAAAAGCTCTTCTTAAAAATATGGAAAAGTACAGGGCAGCGTTAGAGACAGTTAATAATCTAGAGCAGCTTAATGCACGCATGAGAAGCCAGAGACATGATTACATAAATCAGATGCAGGTTATATATGGACTTCTCGAACTTGAAGAGTATGATGAGGCACTCGATTATCTGAAACCGATTTTTACGGATATGATGAAAGTCGGTAAGGCATTAAAGACAAAGATTCCTGCTGTCAATGCACTTCTTATGGCAAAGATGCAGACGGCTGAAAAACAGAACATTGACATGTATGTTGAAGTTAAGTCCAACCTTGAAAATATAGGAGTTGAGGGCTGGGAATTGTGCAAAGTGATGTCTAACATAATTGATAATTCTATAGCTGCTTCGTTGCAGAGTGAGTATGAAAGCCGAAAGGTATATATAGAAATCAGTGAGTCAATTGATTCGTATATTATAAGAATAGGAAATAATGGTCCGGTTCTTACAGCTGATGATAAGAAAATTATATTTAAGTCAGGATATTCAACAAAGAAAGAACCGGGACACGGTGAGGGGCTTGCAATTGTAATGAATATATTAAAAAAATACAATGCAAAAATAAAAGTCGACTCATCAGATAAAGAAACATTTTTTGAAATAGAATTTGTTAAAAAAGGAGATGGATTATTATGAACACAATGGAAGTTATTGGAATTATATTAATTATTGCCGGAATTATTCTTGCATCTGTCGAGATGTATATTCCGGGATTCGGAGTACCGGGAATATCAGCTGCAATATGTCTGGTGGCAGGTGTGCTTCTCACAGCAAAGAATGTTATGCAGGGAATTATAATTGTTATCGTAATTTTATGTATTCTTCTTGTTATATTTGTGATTATGTATTTTCTTATATTCAAGGCAAAAGTAAAATCGCCGATAGTTCTTGATAATGCGATAGACAGTAATGCCGGATATCTGGGGGAAGATGACCTCAGATACCTTCTTGGAAAAGAAGGCGTGGCAGTTACAGATTTAAGACCTGCCGGAAAAGGTAATTTCGAGGGTGTCGAATTTGATGTTAATTCTTCAGGACAGTTTATCCAGAAGGGTGCTAAAATAGTTATTTTTAGTATAAAAGATTCAAGACTTACTGTGAAAGAAGTGTAAGAGAGGCGGGAAAACTTTTATGAAAGTTATGATAGTTGAAGATGAAGAGGGCATAAGAAAACTTCTTGTAAAGATTGTTTCAAAAAATGAATCATTTCAGGTTGTTGCAGAATGTGCAGGTTTTCATGATGCTATAAAGATGTATTCTGAATGTCAGCCGGACATTATATTTATGGATATTGAGATAAAAGAAAATGAAGCAGATGAAAATGCAAGCGACAGGGTAAATGGTGTTGAGTGTGCAAGAATTCTAAGCAATATTAATCCTGATTTAAAAATTATATTTGTGACGGCACACAGTGAATATATGTCAAATGCTTTTGATATATATGCTTATGATTATATAGTAAAACCTTTTGATATACAGCGTGTTGAACGTACATTAAGAAGGATTGCCGCTTCTGGGGAAAATGTAACCAGTAGTGACAACACCGGTAAGGTAAAATCTTCGCCAGGCAGAAAAATGATGATACGTGGCAGGGAGAGTACGAATTTTATAGATATAGATGAGATTGTAATGGTTGAAAGACAGGGCAAATCTACAATAATACATACAATCCGGGATGAATATAATACATCAATGGGGCTTGGCGATATTGAGGAAAAGCTGACTGACAGTAAGTTTATAAGAAGTCATAAATCTTTTATAATTAATATGGATTATGTGAGCAGAATAGAACCATATGGACGCTGGACATACATTGTCAAGTTTAACGGAAAAGATTATGACGCACTTATTACATCGTCAAAGTATGACGAGATAAAGAAAATCTATGGGTAAGAAAGTATAGTGCAATGTACATTACGAAAAAATTAAACGGACAGGAGGGATTTTATGAATAATGTTTTTTTGCGTGACAGGATGGAAAGAAATAATTCCGATTTTGAAGGAAGCGGAATCGGAGAAGGCAGATTCGATGAATATGAGGAAGAAAAGGCAAAATTTTCTGATGCAATACTTCCATTTATAATTCTTACATTTATGATTATCGGACTTGCAGGAATTATTTATCTTCATATTACGGAAATTAGAAAAATATCCGGTGCGACGGCAGTTGAGATTGAATATGACGGAAAACAGCAGTTTGTTACATGGAAAGCACCGGATGGAAGAACATATTCTTACAATGCTTCGTATGCACCTGAAAAAAGCAATTCAGTGACGCTTTATTATAAAGGAACTGACTATAGAAATGGAATTATAAAAACCGACGTTGCGTCGTGGATAAAGTTCTATGCAGCTTTTACGGTTATCATCGGCGGTTTGATTTTTTGGATTTATAAGATTTTTCATAAGAAAAAACATGTTATATCAAAATAATGCTGTGCCAATATAATAATATCTGTTGGTTAAAGGCTCTGAGACATCACATTTGTGTGTTTCGGAGTCTTTTTTGTTACGGCGGTGTAAGGTTACGCTGTTGCAACGGTAGGAAGATGTCAGCGATGACACGGCAATAATTCCGCTGGGGTGCACTAATCGCAGTTTTATAAAAAATTTTGAATTTAAGTATTGAATTTGGCAAAGAATCATAATATAATGTTTCAAGAATTCCTAGTAAGCCAATCGGAATTCTGAAAATAACAAGATTGTGAAAGGATGAAAAATGATGAGCAATAATTTGTTGGAAGTAAAAGACTTGTCAGTAAATGTTGAAGAACAGCAGATTCTTCGTGGTATAAATTTGAATATTGGTAAAGGGGAGACTCATGTGCTTATGGGACCTAACGGTGCAGGTAAATCTACACTCGGATACACTATAATGGGTAATCCTAAGTACAGCGTTACAGGCGGCGAGATTATATTTAACGGAAAGAATATAGTTGATGAAGAGGTTAATGTAAGAGCAAAAGACGGAATATTCTTATCATTCCAGAATCCTATCGAAATACCGGGAATTTCACTCAGCAATTTTATAAGAAGTGCATTGGAGCAGAGAAATGGTAAGAGAATCCGTCTCTGGGAATTCAAGAAAGAATTAAAAAAGGCAATGGAAGTTCTTGATATGGATGAGTCATATGCGGAAAGAGACCTTAATGTGGGATTTTCAGGTGGTGAGAAAAAGAAGGCAGAGATTTTACAGCTTCTTATGTTAAAGCCGTCTCTTGCTATTCTTGACGAGACAGATTCTGGCCTTGATGTAGATGCGGTGCGTACAGTATCTAAGGGTGTCTGTGAATATCAGAAGGACAAGGAGGGTTCGCTTCTTATTATCACACATAATACTAAGATTCTTGAATCACTCCACGTTGATTACACACATGTTCTTGTGGATGGTAAGATTGTTACAACAGGCGGAGCAGAGCTTGTAGAAGAGATTAACAATAACGGATTTGACAGATTTGTGAAGGGAGAGTAATTACCCATGAGAGAAAAGACGAACGTCAATGATGTAGACAGAAGTATGTATGACTTCCGAAATGAAGAAAAAGATGTATACAGAGTAAAAGAAGGACTTACACCAGCGATTGTAGAAAAGATTTCATCTGAGAAACATGACCCTGTGTGGATGCAGAATTTCAGACTTGAGTCACTTCAGATTTACAATGAGATGAAAGTTCCTGACTGGGGTCCGTCAATTGAGGGGCTCAATATGGACGATATTGTAACTTATGTCCGTCCAAATACTAAAATGAGTGCAAAGTGGTCTGATGTTCCGGAAGATATTAAGGATACATTTGAAAAACTTGGTATTCCTCAGGCAGAAAGAAAATCACTTGCCGGGGTTGGTGCACAGTATGACTCAGAACTTGTATACCACAATGTCCGTGAAGAAGTTGCAGCACAGGGGGTTGTATACACAGATATGGAAAGTGCATTGACAGGTGAGTATGCAGATATGGTTAAAAAGCATTTTATGAAGCTTGTAACACCTAGAGACCATAAATTTGCCGCACTTCACGGAGCTGTATGGTCAGGCGGTTCATTTGTATATGTACCACCCGGAGTTTCAGTTGAGATTCCGTTACAGTCATATTTCAGACTTAATGCACCAGGGGCAGGACAGTTTGAACATACGCTTATTATTGTAGATGAGGGTGCATATCTTCACTTTATTGAAGGATGTTCAGCACCAAAATATAATGTTGCCAATCTTCATGCCGGTTGCGTTGAATTATTTGTTGGTAAGAATGCGAAACTCAGATATTCAACTATAGAGAACTGGTCAAAGAATATGTATAACCTTAATACAAAGCGTGCATTAGTAGAAGAAGGCGGTACTATTGAGTGGGTATCAGGTTCATTTGGCTCACATGTTTCATACCTTTATCCTATGAGTGTATTAAACGGAGAAGGTGCGAGAGCAGAATTTACAGGAATAACATTTGCTGGAAAAGGACAGAATCTTGATACAGGCACAAAAGTTGTCCATAATGCACCTAAGACGACATCATATGTCAATACGAAGTCAATTTCAAAAGATGGCGGCATAAGTACATTCAGAAGCTCTGTTGTTGTAAAACCAAAGGCAAAGCAAAGCAAGTCTGCAGTATCATGCCAGTCACTTATGCTTGATGATATTTCCCGCTCAGATACAATTCCGGCAATGGATATAAGAACAAAGGATGCTGATGTCGGACATGAAGCAAGAATTGGAAGAATCAGCGATGAGGCTGTATTCTATCTTATGTCGAGAGGTATTTCCGAGGAAGAGGCAAGAGCAATGATTGTAAGTGGTTTTGCCGATAATGTATCAAAAGAACTTCCTCTTGAATATGCAGTTGAAATGAATAATCTTATCCGCCTTGAAATGAAGGGCAGCATAGGTTAATGATGCAGAAATGGAGAGTAATATGGATATTAAGATAAATGAATTGTCAGCAAAAACATTTAACTGGCTGGGAATGAATGAAAGCGTTGTCAAAGATGTGCCGGAATTTGAGTGCGGAAGCATGGTTGTGACAACTCCTGACGAAGTTACATGTGAAAGAGAACTTGTGGACAGTATTGCACTTTCCGGCATTGACAAAGAAACAAGCGGCATGGGAAGAGATATTGATGAACTTATAAGTGATTCAGGCGTAAACAGCTTTGTTTTAAAGACAAAACCGGGAATTACATCGTCAAAACCGGCTATAGTAAAAGTGCCTGCTGATGCGGGAACAATTAACAAGCTTGTTATTGAGACGGATAAGGACAGCACAATAACTGTTGTGATGGATTATCTTTCAGACAGTCTGCATGATGAAGAAAAAAATAAAATGTTTGGTGTCCAGACAAGAATACAGGCCGGAAGCGGCTCAAAAGTTAATCTTGTCCAGCTGTTAAGACATTCTTCAGATTATTCATGCCTTAATGATATCGGGGCGGTTCTTGATGATAATGCACGACTTAACATAGTACAGGTTATACTTGATGGCGATAAAAATTATATGGGGTGCCGTGTTGTTCTTAAAGGAAAAGGAAGTTCATTAAAGACTGATATCGGTTATATGGTAAACAATGACGGCAGACTTGATATGAACTATGAAGCCGTTCATGAAGGAAAAGTTACAGAGAGTGAAATAAATGCAGCCGGTGTATTGAAAAACGGTGCATTTAAGCTGTTCAGAGGTACAATTGATTTTAAGAAAGGAGCAGCCGGTGCTGTAGGTAACGAAAAAGAGGATGTGCTCTTGCTTGATGATAATGTTGTAAACCAGACAATTCCTATTATTTTATGTGCTGAGGAAGATGTTGAAGGTAACCATGGTGCAACAATAGGTGAGCTTGATGAGCAGATAATGCTTTATATGCAGGCAAGAGGTCTCAGCCGTGAACAGGTATATGAAGAAATGTCAAAGGCAAGAATTAAGGCGGTATGTAATCTTATACCGGATGAGGATACTAAAAATATGATGAGTGATTACCTTGAAGGTGAACAGTTACTTGAAAATGGAGGCGAGCAGGAGAATGAATAAAGAGCAGTTCAGACAACAGGGGATTGAAATAAGAAAAGATTTTCCGCTTTTTAATTCTGCTGATGTTGTATATCTTGACAATGCTGCAACTTCACAAAAGCCTGAATGTGTAATACAGGCAGAGCGTGATTTCTATGAAAAGTCAAATGCAAATCCGCTTCGAGGTCTTTACGCACTTGCTGAGAAAGCAACAAAAGAGTATGAAGATGCAAGAAAGACAGTTGCAGATTTTATCGGTGCAGCAGATTCATCAGAAATCATATTTACAAGAAATGCAACTGAAGGACTTAATCTTGCCGCATACTGCCTTTCACAGATAATGTTAAAAGAAGACGATGAGATTGTTGTAAGCATCATGGAACATCACAGCAATCTTTTACCATGGCAGCAGGCCGCAAGAAGAACAGGTGCGGTTCTTAAATTTATTGAATGTTCAAAAGACGGCGTTATAACAGATGAAGCTTTTGAAAATGCTATAACAGATAAGACGAAAATAGTTGCAATGACACAGATTTCCAATGTACTTGGAAGTAAGAATGATATAAAGAAATATGCTTCATATTGCCATGACAGAGGAATTGTTTTTGTTGCTGATGGAGCACAGAGTGTTCCGCATATTCCTGTTAATGTCCAGGAACTTGGAGTGGACTTCCTTTCATTTTCGGGACATAAAATGTTTGCACCTATGGGAATTGGCGTATTATATGGAAGGAAATCACTTCTTGAGCAGATGCCACCATTTCTTTATGGTGGTGAAATGATTGAATCCGTTACAAGAGAAAGTGCGGTATATGCGGAGGTTCCTCACAAGTTTGAAGCGGGAACAGTTAATGCGTCAGGTGCGGTTGCACTGGCAGAGGCGATAAGATATATCAACAAAACCGGATTTGATGTTATACAGGAAAGAGAAGATTATCTTACAAAGTATGCTTTTGAAAAAATGACAGCCGTAAATGGTGTGCATATTATAGGCTCGCCTGATGCATCATCACATCACGGAATATTATCATTTACACTTGACGGAGTACATCCGCATGATGTAGCATCTATACTTGATGCAGATAATATAGGAGTGCGTGCCGGACACCACTGTGCACAGCCGCTTCTTGCATATCTTGGTATTTCTTCATCTACAAGAGTGAGTCTTGCATTTTACAATACATGTGAAGAAATAGATACATTTGTGGATAGTCTTTCACAGATAAGGAGACAGATGGGTTATGGAGAATAAGACATTCTATAATGAGGTACTGACAGACCACAATCTTCATCCTGGTCATAAGCATGCACTTGATGATGCCAATATGATTCTTGAGGGTGTTAATCCAAGCTGTGGTGATGACATTTTTCTCAATCTTAAATTTGAGGACGGAGTTATCAAAGATGGTTCATTTCAGGGTGACGGCTGTGCTATATCACAGGCTTCAGTTGATATGATGCTTGATCTGATTGTTGGAAAAACAAAAGAAGAAGCTTTACAGCTTGCTGATATTTTTTTGAGAATGATAAAGGGTGAAGCATCAGATGATGAAATTGACCAGCTTGAGGAAGCATCAGTATTAAAGGATATTTCGCATATGCCGGCAAGAGTAAAATGTGCTGTGCTTGGATGGCGTACATTAAATGAAATGTTTAAAGATGGTAAATAAGTACTATTGGTGAGCTTATATTTCCCTGTTACATTTACAGCTAATATATTTAGGTGTTATAATTATATGCAACAAAGATGTATTAGCTAATGATGTAATCAGGGGATTTTATTTTATGAAACAGAAGAAAAACAGTTTTTTTATTACAATTTTGCTGCTTTTGATATCGTTGGCTTTTATTGTGACGGTATCAGTTGTATTTAATAATATAAAGACAAATCTTGAACGCGAAATTATTTCGAGTCTCAGCGAGGAAGCTGAAGAGAATGCAGCTTTGATTGAAAAAGAGATTGATGCAAAATTTGGTGTATTGCAAAGTTTTGCAAATGAATTATCGTCAACAGGTGATGAGATTGCAGAGATTCGCGATATGCAGAGTTTCGTTGAAGTGTATAATTTTAGAAGAATGGGATTTGTTGACCTTAATGGTATTGCGAAGACGACAGATGGATTTGAAAAAGATTTGTCATTCAGGGAATTCTATCAGGTTGGTCTTAAAGGTGAATCATTTATTACAGAATCGCTTCAGGAGACTGTAGGTGATGATACAGAAGATATGATAAATATTCTCAGCGTTCCTGTATATGATAATAAAGGTGAGATTAAGGGCGTGTTGTTTGCTACATATCTTACAGAAAAATTTCACGAAGTGATATTTTCAGATTCATTTCAGGGTGAAGGATATACATATATTGTTGCCGGCGATGGTGATGTAATATCATCATATGGTGACGGGATGCAGAAAGAATATGATAATATTTTCATATATACAGGTGATGCGGCACAATATGACGATGTCATACAGGAAAAAGTTGAAAATGATATGCGGGAGAAGGTTAGCAGGGTTGGTATAGGTATTAATGAGGATAACGATAAGTATTTTTATTGCTATAAACCACTCGAGATTGAGTCTGCTGATATGAACTGGTATATTTTCTCTATTGAACCAAAGAGTGTTCTTGATGAAAGAATGCATCCTATAATGAGAGATATACAGTTTCTTACAGTTATCCTTATATGTATCCTTGTTATGGCTAATATTATATTCTTATATTACAATGTAAGAAGAAGACAGGAATTATTCAGGCTTGCATATAAAGATAGTATTACAGGTGGAGATAATTTCTCAAATTTCAAGGAAAAAGCAAAGAAGTATGAAAATACAGAAGGATATGTAATTGCACTTGATATAAGTGAGTTTAAGCTCGTCAATAATGTATGCGGCAACGCCCGTGGTGATGAAGTATTAAAGGCTATATGGGATGTCATAATGGCTAATTGCAATGATAATGAGCAGGCAGCCAGAGTTAATGCTGACAGGTTTGTAATATTCTGGATTGAAAGAAGCAAAAAGACAGTTACTTACCGTATCGAAAAGCTGATAAATGAGATTGAAGGCATATCAGAGCAGTTGAGCGTGCCTAGATTGTATCCTGTAATAGGAATACGTGCTGTAGAAAAGCTTGATGATGCAGATAAACGTTATGGTGAGGCATTGAGAGCTAAAGCACTTGTAAAGAACAGACGTGACCGTCATTATGCTTTTTATGATGAGATTGATTATGATACAATAGTTGAGAATAAAAAGCTGGAGAATGGTTTTGAGAAAGCACTTGCAGATAAGAAATTTGAAGTGTGGTATCAGCCTAAATTTAACTCACATACAGGTAAAATAGTTGGCTCAGAGGCACTTATCAGATGGCGTGCGGACGATGGTTCACTTATTTCACCCGGACGGTTTATTCCTTTGTTTGAAAAAAATGGTAATATAATAAGACTTGATGAATATGTATTCCGTGAAGTGTGCAGACAGCAGAAAGAATGGCAGGAAGAAGGGATTCAGATACTTCCTGTATCTGTAAACATTTCCAGATTCAGCCTCTACTATTCAAATGTTGTAGAAAAATATGAGAGGATAATTAACTATTATGATGTGGATCATAAGTATGTACAGATAGAGATTACAGAGAGTGCAATAATTGAAAATACTGTGATTGTTGAACTTATACAGAAATTCCATGATGCAGGTTTCGATATTCTTCTGGACGATTTTGGAAGTGGATATTCATCACTTGCATCTCTTAACCAGATGCCATTTGATACAATTAAGCTTGATAAAAGCCTTGTTGATTATGTTGGCAATGAAAATGGTGAGAAGCTTCTTAAATTTATTGTACAGCTTGTCCAGAGTCTTGGAATGAAGATAACAGCAGAAGGGGTAGAATATAAAGAACAGCTTGATTTTCTTGAAAATCTTAACTGTGATGACATACAGGGGTTCTATTTTTCAAAACCTCTTATGTTAGCAGATTTTTCAGCAAAACTGACGGAAAATAATTAATAAATAAAACTATTGAAATGCTAGGAAATAAAGTGATAAGCGGATGCCTGAAGCATCCGCTTATATTATGAAAGAGGATAGAATCTATGCTTACACAATTTTCAAGAACAGAGCTTCTGCTTGGTAAGGAAGCAATGGATAAACTTGCAGCTTCAAGAGTTGCGGTGTTCGGAGTCGGCGGAGTCGGCGGATATGTATGCGAGGCACTTGTGAGAAGTGGTGTCGGTGCATTTGACCTGATAGATGATGATAAGGTTTGTCTTACAAACCTTAATAGACAGATAATTGCGACAAGAAAAACAGTCGGGCAGTATAAAACAGAAGTTATGCGTGACAGAATCCTTGAAATTAATCCTAAGGCGGATGTGAGAATTCACAAATGTTTTTTTCTGCCTGAAAATGCAGATGAATTTCCATTTGATGAGTATGACTATATAGTTGATGCAGTTGATACTGTTACAGCAAAAATTGAGCTTGTAATGAAAGCCAACGAGATGAATATTCCGATTATAAGCAGCATGGGAGCAGGAAATAAACTTGAACCAAGCATGTTTCAGGTGGCTGATATATATAAGACAAAGGTATGCCCTCTTGCAAAAGTTATGCGAAGAGAGTTAAAGAAACGTGGAATTAAGAAGCTGAAAGTTGTATATTCAGAAGAAAAGCCGGTAAGACCTCTTGAAGATATGGCGATAAGCTGTCGTACAAACTGCATATGTCCACCTGGTGCACAGCATAAATGCACGGAGAGAAGAGTTATTCCGGGCAGTACAGCATTTGTTCCGTCTGTTGTTGGACTTATAATAGCAGGTGAAGTTGTTAAAGATTTATGTGATTATAAAAGACGTGACGAATAAAGCAAGGAGAATTTATGGCAGATATTACAGAAAACCAGCAGATTAAATATGAAAAGCTGAAGCAGTATATTAAAGAATTAGGCTCTGTTGCAGTGGCATTTTCAAGTGGAGTTGATTCTACGTTTTTGTTAAAGGCAGCACATGATGTGCTCGGTGATAACGCCATAGCTGTCACAGCACGTTCATGTTCATTTCCTAAAAGAGAACTCAATGAGGCAGTGGATTTCTGCAAAAAAGAGGGAATAAGACATTTTATATGTGATTCTGAGGAATTAAAAATAGAAGGATTTGCCCAGAATCCGAAAAACAGATGTTATCTTTGTAAACATGAACTTTTTGAAGAAATCAAAAAAATTGCTGATAAAAATGGAATTGCATGTATTGCAGAAGGCTCCAATATGGACGATAATGGGGATTACAGGCCAGGACTTAAAGCAGTTGCCGAGCTTGGCATAAAGAGCCCATTAAGAGAGAGCAAAATGACAAAGGACGATATAAGAGCATTGTCAAAAATGCTGGGACTTCCTACATGGGACAAACAGTCATTTGCCTGTCTTTCTTCAAGATTTGTATATGGAGAGACTATTAATGAAGAGAAACTGGGAATGGTAGACAAAGCAGAGCAGCTTCTTCTTGATATGGGATTTCATCAGGTAAGAGTAAGAATTCATGGTATGATGGCAAGAATTGAAATTGAACCGGCTGAATTTGATAAACTTATGAAAGAAGAAAACAGATTTAAAATTGTGCAGGAATTTAAAAAGTATGGTTTTACATATGTTACACTGGATCTTTTGGGATACAGATGTGGAAGTATGAATGAGACACTTAAAGACGAGGAGAAAAGATAAGTGAAAATTAGCAGTATTGTGGGAAAAGACAAATTGACACTGTCATTTGAAGTATTTCCGCCTAAGACGGATTCAGATTTTGAAAAAGTTAAAGAAGCTGCTTTTGGAGTGGCAGCAATAAAGCCGGCATATATAAGTGTTACATATGGTGCCGGTGGAAGTACAAGCACAAATACGCTTGCAATAGCAAAAGGAATTCAGGAAAAATATGGTGTTGCAACAATTGCACATCTTACATGCGTTGGAGCATCAAAAGATTCAATTATAAAATCACTTTCTGATATGAGAGATGCAGGAATAGAAAATGTACTTGCACTTCGTGGTGATAAGCCTAAGTGGTTTGATGGAGAACCTTTTAAAGAATACAAATATGCATCTGAACTTGTATCAACAATAAAAGAGTTTGGTGGTTTTTCTGTAGGTGGTGCATGTTATCCTGAAGTACACCCTGATTCAGCAAACAGACAGGAAGATATAATTAATCTTAAAAAGAAGGTTGATGCCGGATGTGAATTTCTTACAACACAGATGTTTTTTGATAACAGCGTTTATTATGATTTTGTTGAAAATGTGCGTAAAGCAGGAATTGATGTGCCGGTAATTCCGGGAATAATGCCTATTACAAGAGAATCACAGATTGAAAATGTAATAAAACTTTCAGGCTGTAAGATGCCACAGCAGTTTATTAAAATTGTAGACAGATTTAAAGAAGACAAAGCATCAATGAAGCAGGCAGGAATTATATATGCGACACAACAGATACTTGATTTATATGCAAACGGAGTGAAAAACGTCCATGTATATTCAATGAATGATTCATCTGTTGCAGGTGCAATTTACAATAATCTGTCTGATATTTTATCAATGTAAATAACGGAGTGCAGAGTATGAGTATATCAGTAAAAAGAATGAAAAAACTCTTAAAAGATGATTATCAGATTATAGATATAAGAAGTGCTGCTGAGATTGCACACGGCGAAATTCCGGGAGCAGTAATCGTGGCACCTGAAAATGTACTTGATAATAAAAATATAGATTATTCTAAAAAACTCATTATATGTTGTGCAAGAGGCGAGAAAAGCGAGGAGACAGCCAGACTTTTACAGTCGGAGGGTTACGATGCACAAAGTCTTGAAGGTGGATTTGGGGCATGGCTTCTTGATAAAATGAGCATGACTGATGAAAATGAGAAGGCTTTTGAAGTAGAAAAGAGTCTCCGTAAAAAATTCAGAAAAGAAATATGGTCCAAGTTCACAAAGGCCGTAAATACATATGAGCTTGTGAAACCGGGTGATAAAATAGCGGTTTGTATTTCAGGCGGAAAAGATTCAATGCTTATGGCAAAATGTTTTCAGGAATTAAAGCTTCATGACAAGTTTGATTTCGATGTGAAATTCCTTGTTATGGATCCGGGCTACAGTCCGAGAAACAGGCAGGTAATAGAGGAAAATGCAAGGATTCTTAATATACCGATTACCGTATTTGAATCTGATATTTTTGAGTCTGTATACAATATTGAAAAATCACCTTGTTATCTTTGTGCGAGAATGAGAAGAGGACATCTTTATGCGTATGCTAAAGAACTCGGATGTAATAAGATTGCACTTGGACATCATTATGATGATGTTATAGAGACAATACTTATGGGAATGCTTTACGGTGCACAGGTACAGACAATGATGCCTAAACTTCACAGCACGAATTTTGAGGGAATGGAGCTTATCCGCCCACTCTATCTTGTGAGAGAAGATGATATAAAAGCATGGCGTGATTATAATGGACTTAATTTTATCCAGTGTGCCTGCAAATTTACGGATACATGTACAACATGTAATAATGAAGAAAACCAGTCAAAGCGTGTTGAAATCAAGGAACTGATAAAAACATTGAAGCAGGTTAATCCTCATGTTGAGAGTAATATTTTCAGAAGCGTTGAAAATGTTAATATTGACACAGTTATTGCTTATAAGCAGAACGGTGTAAAGCATAATTTCCTTGATGAGTATGATAATAAATGAAATTTTCAGATATAAGTTTTGGGTCTTTTGGGAGTGAATGAGAATGATTTATCTTGATAATGCCGCAACAACAAAAGTAAACAAAAAAGTTTTAGAGTCAATGATGCCGTATTTTTCGGAAATTTACTGCAATCCTTCGGCTGCATACAGCTTTGCAACGAAAGGCAGGATTGCGATTGAAGAAGCGAGAAATTATGCGGCAAAGCTGATAGGTGCTTCTGATATGGAAATATATTTCACAAGCGGTGGAAGTGAATCTGATAATTGGGCGATTAAGGCTGTAGCAGAATCATTTTCTGATAAAGGGAAAAATATTATTACAACAAAAATTGAGCATCATGCAGTGCTTCATACATGTGAATATCTTGAAAGACATGGATTTGATATAACATATCTGAATGTTGATTCAGATGGCAAAGTAAGATTGGATGAACTTAAAAAATCAATAAGAGAAGATACAATTCTTATTTCAGTAATGACAGCAAATAATGAAATAGGAACAATACAGCCGGTTGCAGAAATCGGTAAAATAGCACATGAAAAAGGAATACTTTTCCATACAGATGCAGTTCAGGCATATGGACATATACCAATTAATGTTGACGAGATGAATATTGATTTGCTGTCTGCAAGCGGACACAAGTTTAATGGTCCTAAGGGTGTCGGGATAATGTATATAAGAAAAGGAGTGAAAATCCGTTCATTCATACATGGCGGTTCGCAGGAGCGTGGCAGACGTGCCGGAACTTATAATGTACCGGGAATTGCAGGGCTTGGAACAGCGGCAAAGCTTGCCATGGAAAATATGGCAAAACGTGCTGAAAAAGAAAAAGAATTAAGAGATTATTTTATTGACAGAATATCTGCGGAAATTCCATATACTGTATTAAATGGACACAGAGAAGACAGGCTTCCTAACAATATTAATTTCTGTTTTCGATTTGTTGAGGGTGAGTCAGTACTTATAATGCTTGACCAGGCAGGAATCTGTGCATCGAGCGGTTCAGCGTGTACATCCGGTGCAATAGACCCGTCGCATGTTCTTCGTGCAATAGGTTTAAGCGATGAGATGGCACATGAATCCCTCCGCCTCACTTTGTCATATGAGAATACAAAGGAAGAGATAGATACAGTAGTTGGGGAACTGAAGCGGATAGTTGAAAGACTTCGTGGAATGTCTCCGGCTTATAAGGCATTTTTAGATGGGGAAAAAGAGTGAGTTTTGTAATTTGTAATATAATTGGTTAATAATTTTAAAATTGCTGTCGATATATTAAACACAAGGATGGTACTTTATTTCAACGGATTGATGTGAAATGGAGTGCCATCCTTTTTTATTTATTTACTGTTCGGACCTATTTGGAGAACAGGGTGGCTGTGAATGACGGAGCGGCCGCAGAAAGGAGTTATATGGAGGTCAGCACAAGATATGCAAACGGTTTTTTGAATGAATATGGACAGGATTTGCATAATGAAGAGAAAACGGAGTATGATTTTGCTTCGGAACTAAAAAACAAAATGCAGGAACATTCAGAATCAAAAAAAGAAACGGTTGATTCGAGAGAACTGTATTACAGGCAGGTTTCGTCTGCATCAGCGGATATTAAAAAGGCTGAAGATGAGCCGGCACAGGATGTTAAGATGAAAAATCTCGGAGTGGGATTTTTATTCGTTGGAGGTGTCGGACTCGGAATGTCAGCAGGGCAGATAATAAGTGACGATTCGGAAGATGTAATAGTAAGGGTTAAAATTGCCGTGGGAGAGGGCAAATGTGAAACTGTCGATGTCAATCTTTCGGAAGTCGATGTAAGAAATGCGTCAGCAGTTGAAATGTTTGCATTTTGTCAATATGCTGACAATAACGGCACAGGTGTCGATAACAAATGGGGAAGCTGGCATGCCTTAAAACAGGTATTATCGGCAAGTGGAAATGATTTACAGTATGCGACGCTAAACGATGCGGTTAATGAAAAACGTGATTGGGCAGCAGCATTGGCATCTTCAGGCAGTGTTCTTAAAAAAGAAGCAACGGGTGAATCAATAAGTGCGGCTGATATTTTGCGTATGCTTGAAGAAAATATCAGTAAGAATGCAAATGTTAAAGAATGTGTGTCTGTAAGCGAAGATGAAGATAAAAAACAGAGATACACAATTACGGCATTTGGTCCTGACGGCATAATAAGCAAGGAATATTGCGACGGTGTAGAGATTGGCTCATGGAGAATCAAGTACAAAAATGCAGGTGACTACGACAAAGTTATGGGGTTTTTGAATCGCTTTGACAATGACATAAATTTAGCATTTGCGGGCTCGCTGAAATTCTGGGAGAATTTTCTTAACGGTGATGTAAAAGAAGAAAAGTTACGGGTAACACATGAGGCATTTTTTAAGAATTTCGGACCAAATGCACCACAGAGCGTAAAAGATGCGTGGATAAAGGCGGCACAAAAGGTTGGTGTAAACAATCCCGGACAAAAAGAAAACGGTATGATGACTCATATTACGCAGTTGGATATACAAAGATTCATGCAGTGGAATAAAGGAATTTATGATACAGATGTGCTCGGCTCGACTGTGGAATCTGCAAGAAGTGCGGTTGAAAGTGCACTGTATGCTCTTGAAAATCCATTGTCTTTATCAGCAGATATTTCAGATGAAGCACGTGCGGCAAAGCAAAAAGAACGCGAATTTTATGAGGAATTTTTAAAACTGTTATAAATCACATGATGTTAAAAGCCACGTGGCTGGCACAAAACGGGCAAACGAAGATATGATGTTATAAAAACAGACATTTTATCACCATTTGCCTGTTTTTTTATGCTTTTATTTTTGTTAAAATAAAGACAAATAAAAGAAAGGCGGCGGTAGTTATGAAGATATTAAAGAAAATTAAAATTGATATGTGGATTAATGCTATTATGACTTTGATAATCGGAATTTTATTTATAGCAAGACCACAGGGAGCAATGGAAGTCACAGCGATTGTTGCTGGTGCTGTTATTTTTGCAAACGGACTTATAGACCTTATATATTATATGAACATATGGAGTGAATTGTATATAAGAGGTGTGTTGTTTGAAGGAATATTAAAGTGTATATTGGGAATTTTTATTATTACACATTCAGGAATAACATCAATTCTGTTTTCGTATATATTCAGTATTTATATTATAATAAGTGGAATCATATGTCTGGAGACGGCAGTTTATATGCAGAAGGCATTTGGATTTAATGCGGGAATTTATGTAGTATTATCGTGTGTAGTTGTCATTGCAGGTATAATTATGATGTTTTTTTCACCGGATACTGTAAAATCAGCTGCTCTTATGGCTGGGGTGATTTTTGTTATAAGTGGTGTTATTGATAGTATAATGTTATATCGCATACATAAGATAAGCAAAAATTTTATTGGTGAAATTAAAGATATCGTTGATGAGATAGATGATATAAGATGAAAAAGTTAAGAAAAATAATTCCTGTTATTGCAATTTGTATAATAGGAATAATGCTTACGGTTATTGTTAAAAAATCCGGGCATCCGTTGACGGTAGATACAATTATTGAATACACGCCGGATAATACACTGCTTGCAATAGTTGTTATGCTTACATTTTTTGCGTTAAAAAGTCTTACGGTGGTTCTGCCGCTTTCTGTACTATATTTTGCATGTGGCATGATGTTTTCGCCATTTAGTGCATTGTTAGTAAGTACGGCAGGACTTGCTGTTACTATAACAATACCATATCTGATTGGCAAATATGCAGGTAAGCAGACAGTTAAAAGTATTTGTGAAAAGTATCCAAAAGCGGCACAGGTTGCGGTATATCAGCAGAAAAATAATTTTTTTGCATGTTTCATAACAAGAATAGTAGGTTTTCTTCCGGGAGATATTGTAAGCCTTTATTTTGGGGCATGTGACGCACCATATGCGGAGTATCTTGCGGCGGGCATAGCGGGTTCAATGCTCAGCATTGTGACAACGACTTTATTGGGTGAAAAAATAAATAATCCGTTTTCAGTTGAATTTTTGATTATTCTGCTTTGCAGGGTTGCTGTATCAGCTGTAGCAGTTGTGATTAATCATGTTATAAATTATAAAAAAATTAAAAATGTATAAACTCAGCAGCGTTCAAATCCGCATAAATACTGGGTTTATATTTTTTTAATAAAAAATTAGCACTCGCCTCTTGACATTGCTAATAAAAAGGTATATAACATAGTCAAGAACAAAGGAAGAGAACAAAAAGAGATTAGGTAATGATTGAAAGAATCTATGAGTTTTCTATCCGGTTCTGAAAAAACTTGGTGTAATACATTGGGAAACCAATGCAGGCATAGCTGCTAGTGTTAAACAGATATGTAGGTTTGATATTAAAAAGGAGAGATGACTTATGTTAATGCCTAGTATTTTTGGAGAAAACTTATTTAATGATGATTGGATGAATTTTTCATTTCCTGAAGTTGACAAAGAACTTTATGGTAAACATGCAGGCAATGTTATGAAGACTGATGTAAGAGAAACAGATTCAGGCTATGAAGTAGATATTGATTTACCTGGATTTAAGAAAGATGAAATCAATGCACAGCTTGATAATGGTTATCTTACAATAAGTGCTTCTAAGGGTCTTGATAAGGAAGAGAAGAATAAAGAAGGCAAGTATATCCGTAAGGAACGTTATGCCGGTGCTATGAGCAGAAGCTTCTATGTTGGTGATGAAGTAACTCAGGCTGATATTAAGGCCAGATATGAAGATGGTATTTTAAGACTTTCAGTTCCTAAGAAAGAAAAGAAAGCTGTTGAAAATAACAAGTATATTGCTATTGAAGGGTAATAGCTGAAGTTTTTTAATAAAAATTTATCAATTATATTAAATAAAATGGAAAGGAAGCGATTGTTATGGATAAGAATCCAAAACATCCATTAAAGAAAAAGAAAGTTCATCAGAAGGTAAATGCAACAGCTGACCACAATATTGAGGAACAGGCAGTTACAGGAAAACATAAAAAACATATTTATGATTAATATGAACTATAATAATCCAATTTAATAGAATTGAAAACTGAATAAAATATTAAAGCCGTCAGGGTTCGTTGATGTACGAATTCCGATGGCTTTTTTAATTAAATAACATTAAATATAAAAATTATGTTATAATTTAGAAAAATTATTAAGGTATTAAGAGTACAGTGCTTCGGCAGGAATCAATACAGACTGGCTGAATTTACAATTGGAAAGTTGAATAAAGCTTTATAATTATGGGAGAAATATATGATAAAAATTGATTTGATTACAGGATTTTTAGGAGCAGGCAAAACAACATTTATAAAAAAATATGCATCATATTTTATAAAACAGGGACAGACAGTTGGAATTCTTGAAAATGATTATGGTGCAATTAATGTTGATATGATGCTTTTGCAGGATTTGATGAGCGACAATTGTGAATTGGAGATGATTTCTGGCGGATGTGATGAAGAAACCCACAGGAGGCGTTTTAAGACAAAGCTGATTTCAATGGGAATGTGCGGCTATGACCGTGTTATAGTAGAACCATCAGGAGTATATGATATAGATGAATTTTTTGATGTTATACATGATGAGCCGCTTGATAGATGGTATGAGCCGGGAAATATCATTGCGATTGCCGATGCGTCAGCAGCAGATAATTTATCAGAAAAATCGTCATATGTTCTGGCATCTGAGATTTCATGTGCCGGAAAAATCATACTTAGCCATTCAGATGAAGCGGACGAACAAAAAATAAAAGACACAATTGATTATATTAATTTATCATTAAAGGACATTGGCTGCAAAAGACAGATAGGAATGAGTGATATAAAAAAAGGAATTCTTAATCTGACTGATGAAGATTTAAAAGAAATTGCAGAATGTGGATACAGACTTAATTCGTACCAGAAGCAGGATATTAATATGCAGGACGGAAAATTTGCTTCACTTTATTTTATGAATACAGGTTTAGGAAGTGAAGATGTAAAAAAGGCAGCGGAAAATATATTTGCTGATAAAAAATGTGGAAATATAATCCGCATAAAAGGATTTTTTAAAGAAAATGACAAATGGTATGAAGTCAATGCGATAAAGAAAAAAACCAGTATTAATGAAATATGGGAAGGACAGGATGTTATAATTGTTATAGGTGAAAATCTCAATGCTGACATTGTTGGAAATTATATAGGAAAACATGATTAATCTGAAAATATATTCATATTTATGTAAGCTTTCATATGTAATTGCAAGAGCATATCAGAATGGAGGCTTTTAAAAATTCCATGCAAAAGCATAATATTTACACAAAAACGACATATTTTTTTCACAGGCGGTGCCTATTATAATCTTAGAAAAAAGATTAGGAGGTGCCGCTTGTGTTATTTAATTGGAAAAAAACGGGAAAAGGTCATTTGGCGTGGGGAATTTTCTATGGCATAGCATTGACGGGATTTACAGTGTATATATTACTTGACGCATTTGTGCTGCCGAAGAATGTGGTTACATTGGAAAATAATAATACGGAAAGACAGACGATAGAGGAAACAGTATTTCAGAAAGAAAGGTGAGCGATATTGTATACATTGGACAGTAAAAAAAGAGCCGTTATATGGGGCATTATAAGTATTTTTTGTATAGTATTTTTTAGCATATATAACAGATATTCGCATGGAGTTCATTCACCGTTTATGACATATTTCTTTGCGGTTCCGCTCATTTTCGGCTGCCTGCCGAATTGCATTGCTGTTATTTTGGACAGGAAAATAAGAACATGGCATATCGCTTCGGACATTTATTGTGCAGGAATTGCGGCAGTTACGGTAAGCTGTGTTCTGAGAGGAATATTTGAAATTGCCGGAACATCGTCTGTTTATCAGGCATTGCTTATGTGGTTTGGAATTGCTATGAGTGTAGTTGGTGCGGTTGCTCATGGAATATTTATGATAAAAAATGCATGAAAAAATATATTTTAAAACAAATATAAAGCATAATTCACAAAAATATAAAAAATATTATGCAATTTTGTGAATTGTGCTTAAAAATGTAATGTGATACAATCAAGGAAACTAGAACGGTGAAAATAGTTTCCTTGATTTTTTGTTATGGTAACGATGGCGACGGAGGTGATGATGTACGGAAAATACAAAAGAAAGAATTTTACAGGCGGCAATTACCGCTTTTAATGAAAAAGGATTGAAGTTTACTATGGACGACCTTGCAGCGATTCTTGGTATGAGCAAGAAAACGATTTATAATGTGTTTTCTGATAAGAATTCGCTGTTTCTTGATATGGTTGATTACCTTTTTGACACGATAAAGGAAAGCGAACAAAAAATAGTGAAGGATACATCGCTTTCTACGATTGAGAAAATAAGGCATATTCTCGGTGTTATGCCGGAAAGCTATAAAGAAATCGATTTTGGGCAGCTTTATCTTTTAAAAGATAAATATCCGGACATATACAGGAAAGTTGAAAAAAGGCTTGAAAGTGGCTGGGAGACTACACTTGGACTTCTTGAACAGGGGATGAATGAGGGTGTGATAAGACATGTTAATCTTACAGTGTTTAAGATGATGATGGAGGCTTCGCTTGAGCAGTTTTTCCAAAGAGATATACTTGTGCGTGCGGATATGACATATGCACAGGGACTTAATGAAGTTGTAAGTATATTGCTTAATGGCATAGAGGAGGCGGATTATGGAAGATAAGTCAAAGAAAATTTATGGAAATGATATTGACAGGAGAGCATACAGAAAAGCTGTCAATTCTAAAAAGAGATTTGCAAAAAAATATGGGGATGATTCTAGGAAAAATTACACGGTAACGGTAAATAAGAATAAGTATATCGGTGATGCACTCGGAGTTTACGATGTCCGTGTCGGCGATAAGTCAGAAGTTAAGGAAACAGAAAAATTTGATACAAAGTCGGGAATTATTGTAGGTAATATAAGAATGGGGTTCGGACATTACCGTATTTCAATGGCGATTGCATCCGCAGCTAATGCTATGGGATATGTCCCTTACTGGATGGATTTGAATTCTTACGAAGATACAACATGTACAAAGGTTATAAAAGCACAGAATGATTTATATTCGCTTGGTTCAAGACTTTCGCAGAAAAGCAGGCTGTTTAACCATTTTGTATGGGAACCCATGAATTACGAGGGTTTCAGAAAGCTTTCATATAATGCATCAGACCAGAAAAATGCCGAGCTTATGGCTCCTGTATATAAAAATGTTCCGAAAGAAATACCTGTAGTTGCGACGCATGTCTGGCCTGCACAGGCAGCAGTCCATGCAGGAATGAAATATGTTGTCAATGCGATTCCTGATAACTGGCCGATGGCACTTCATTTATCAGAGGGAAGCATACATACTGTCCAGACACATTTTGCATATCAGGGATATAGGATTTTGAACGGAATGAATGGTAAAAAGGTTCTGAATCCAATGCCGTCAGAAAGTCTTATATACACAGGACATTATATAGACCATGAACTTGTTGCTGGTATAGAGACTGATTGTAAAGCAAGAAGGGAAAGAAAGAAAAATAAAAAGCCTATGAGATTTCTTCTTACAATAGGTGGTGCCGGTGCACAGAAAGAAATTTTTGCACATATAATCAGGTATCTGCTTCCTTATGTTAAGTCAGAAAAAGCAGCTCTTTATGTTAATGTCGGTGATTATAAAAATGTGTGGGATGATTTGGAACGTGAAATTCCTGAAATGTCAGATATTGCAATAAAACATTTCGATGACTGGGATGATACAACAAAGTTTGCAAATGATGCACTGACAGGTGATGTTACGGGAATTCATGGATTTTTCCATAAAAATATTTTTGAGGCGGTTTACTGTACTAATCTTTTGATGAGAAGTGCGGATGTGCTTGTCACAAAGCCAAGTGAACTTGCATTTTATCCGGTTCCGAAGCTTTTTATCAGGCGTGTCGGTGGACATGAACAGTGGGGAGCAATCCATTCTGCCGAGATTGGAGACGGAACACTTGAATGTAGGGATATTCCGCATACATTGCAGATGATAAAGCTATTTATGAATGATGATAAGCTGCTTTGCGATATGTGCGATAATATCGAAGCAAATAAAAAAGCGGGTATTTACAACGGTGCATATGAGGCAGTCAAAATTGCTATGAATATGAAGAAGGAGTGAGATGAGTATGGGGCTTAATAAAAAAGAAATGGCATCATATGGTATTGGTGCGGTTGGAAAAGACATGGTATACATGTTCTGTGCAAGTTATATTTTATATTATTATCAGGATATTCTTGGGGTTAGTGCGATTGCCATGGGAATTATTCTTATGGCTGCGAGAGTATTTGATGCATTTAATGATCCTGTGATGGGTGTGATAGTTGCAAAGACGAGAACACGCTGGGGAAAGTTCCGCCCGTGGCTTTTTGTGGGAACTGCACTTAATGCGGTAGTTTTATATCTTATGTTTGCTGCACCACCTGCATTAAACGGAAGCGGTCTTGTTGCATATGCAGCGGTTACATATATTTTATGGGGTGTTACATATACGATGATGGACATTCCGTACTGGTCAATGATTCCTGCATTTACGGAAGGAGGCAGGGAGCGGGAAAATATGTCTACAATGGCTCGTTCATGTGCAGGAGCAGGTTCTGCAATTGTTACAGTAATAACAATGCAGTGTGTTTATCTTCTTGGAAATGGAAATGAATATACAGGATTTAAGTGGTATGCACTTATAATTTCAATATTGTTTTTTGTATCAATTCTTATAACTTGTGTTAATATAAAAGAAAAGTCTACGGTTAATGTTGAAAGTGTATCAGTAAAGCAGATGTTTAAGGCACTCGTACAGAATGACCAGGCAGTTGCTGTGGTTGTGACAATTGTGCTTATCAATGCCTCTGTATACATAACTTCAAATCTTGTAATTTACTTTTTTAAATATGACTTTGGTGGTGCCGATTGGTATAATGGATATACACTTTTTAACACATTCGGCGGTGCGGTTCAGATTCTGTCAATGATGGTTCTGTTTCCGCTTCTTAGAAAATTAATGAACACAATGAAAATATTCTATGTAAGTTTTGCAATGGCAATCACAGGATATATAGTGCTTCTAATACTTGTATTTACATCAATGTCAAGCGTATTTGTTTTATTTATACCTGCGTTTTTCATATTTGCGGCAAATGGAATGTTACTTGTACTGACTACGATTTTCCTTGCAAATACTGTAGATTATGGTGAACTTAAAAATAACAGGCGTGATGAGAGCGTGATTTTTTCTATGCAGACATTTGTTGTTAAACTGGCATCGGGTGTTGCGGCACTTGTAGTTTCAATCTGTCTGTCACTGAGCCATCTTAGCAGTAATACTGATGCAGATGCAGCGGTCACAACGGGCGGTTCGGTTGCAGGACTCAGAATGACAATGACTGTAATTCCTATAATCGGTCTTATTATTGCACTGATTTATTTTCACAAAAAATATATTCTTACAGACAAGAAAATGGAAGAGATTACAAAAGGCATTAAAGAGCGTAGAAACTGATTACTTATAAGGATGGATAAATTATGATTACTGCACAAAATGGCATTTATAAGCTTGATACAGATAATACATCATATATATTCAGGGAGTGCGAGAGCGGACATTTACAGCATCTGTATTATGGAAGAAAAATTCATGCGGATGCACAGGTTCTTTGCGAAAAACATGTTAGCATACCAGGAAATACTAATATATACAGTCCTGATTTTAATAATTTTTCACTTGAGGATATGTGCCTTGAAATGTCTTCATGGGGAAAGGGTGATATAAGGGAGCCGTTTATAGAAGTAAGCCATGCTGACGGAAGTAGTACGTCTGATTTTTTATTTGAAAGTTCTAAGATTACATTGGGAAAAGAAGAATCAGAAACGCTTCCGGGCTCGTATGATGAAGATGGAAATGTCGGACATCTTACAGTTATTTTAAAAGATTCAAATTATAATCTGAAGCTGGAATTACACTATTATGTATATGAAAAATGTAATGTTATTACAAGAAGTGCAAAGTTTATAAATGAGAGTACAGATGATGTCAGATTAAACCGTCTTATGAGTATGCAGCTGGATTTTAATGATTCTGATTATGAACTTTCGTCTTTTAATGGTGCATGGATAAGAGAGATGAATAGGAATATTATCAGCCTAGAGGCTGGAAAATATGTCAATGAATCAGTTGCGGGAACATCATCAAACCGTGCAAATCCGTTTGTTATGATTGCAAGACATAATACATCGGAGAATTTCGGAGAGTGTTTTGGATTTAATCTTATTTACAGCGGCAATCATTATGAGGCAGCACAGGTTAATTCTTATGGAAAGTTAAGAATTGTAACAGGGATTAATCCGTCATTATTTTCCTATAAAATCAGTGCCGGAGAAAGTTTTGAAACTCCTGAGGCAGTTATGACTTATGGATATGCTGGATTTAATTCAATGAGCCATAATATGCATGATTTTGTAAATAATCATATTGTACGCGGCAAATGGAAAAATAGAGTGCGTCCCATATTGTTGAACAGCTGGGAGGCAGCATACTTTAATATTAATGAGAAAAAGCTTTTAAGACTTGCAAAAGCCGGAAAAGAAGCCGGCGTCGAGCTTTTTGTAATGGATGATGGCTGGTTTGGCGAAAGAAATGATGATACGTCATCGCTTGGGGACTGGACACCGAATGAAAAGAAACTTCCCGGTGGCATTAGGGAGATTGCGGATAAAATCAAAGCACTAGGGCTTGACTTTGGAATATGGGTTGAGCCTGAGATGGTTAATGTTAAGAGTCGGTTATATGAAAAACATCCGGAGTGGGTTGTTGATATTCCTGAAAAGCCACATTCAGAAGGTAGAAACCAGAGAATTCTTGACCTTTCAAATACTGAGGTTCAGGATTACATAATAGAGCAGATGAGCAATATTTTTTCATCTGCCGACATTTCCTATGTGAAATGGGATATGAACAGGATTTTCAGTGATTATTATTCAAAAAATCTCCCACCTGAAAGGCAGGGAGAGATGGCACACAGATATGTATGCGGATTGTACCATTGTATGAGAGAGCTTACAAAAAGATTTCCTGATATTTTATTTGAGGGCTGTTCAGCTGGCGGTAACAGGTTTGATCTTGGGATTCTTTGTTATTTTCCGCAAATCTGGGCAAGCGATAACACAGATGCACTTTGTCGTACACAGATTCAGTATAATTACAGTTATGGCTATCCGCTAAGCTGCATTTCAGCACATGTTTCGGCGAGTCCTAATCATCAGACATTAAGAAATATGCCGCTTGAGACAAGATTTGCTGTTGCGGCGTTTGGAAATCTCGGATATGAATTTAATCTATGTGATTTGCCAAAAGATGAATTTATGGCAGTTAAAGCTCAGATTGAATTGTATAAAAAATGGCGTGAAGTTATACAGTATGGTACTTTTTACCGCAGAGAATGTTTTGATAACAGAAATTCACGTAATCATGGTGTGCTTAATAACGGAGCTGGCAACAATGCTTCATGGTGCGTTGCATCAAAGGATATGAGCAAAGCTGTCGGGTTTACTATGCAGAAACTTGTCGTGCCTAATACACAATTCGCCTGTTTTTTTGCGAATGGCTTAAAGGACGATGCAGTATATCATTTTTACAACAGAAGGTTAAAGCATAATATTAAAGAGTTTGGGGAGCTTGTAAATATGGTTTCACCTGTTCACATAAAACAGGGCTCTCTTGTTCAGGAACTTGCCTCAAAATTTGTAAAACTGGATGGAGAGACAGAAGATTATATGGCTTACGGAGACACACTTATGTATGCTGGAGTTAAGTTAAAACAATCTTTTTCCGCTACAGGATACAGTGAAGATGTAAGGCTGTATCAGGATTTTGCTGCAAGATTGTATTTTATGGAGGAAGTAAATGCAGACGATAACGCTTGAAACAAATGAAAGATATAAGCATTTGGAAAAAGAATTTATTGAAAAATTCGGACATGCCACGGAATATGAAAATGGTGGAGATTACACAATTCAATTTTTTTCAGCACCGGGACGCAGTGAAATAATAGGAAATCATACCGACCACAACGGCGGCAGGGTGATAGCGGCAGCTATTGATATGGATACAATTGCGGCAGCGGCTCCAAATGAAACTGATATTATTAGAATTTACAGCGAGGGACATGAATATATTGAAGTTGATCTTAAATCTATCGCTGATTATGTTAATAACTATAATACAGATGCAAAAGTATGCTATTTATACGACGGCAGCAGATCGCTTGTTGCGGGAATATGTACGTATATTATGAAAAATGGATTTGATGTGGGCGGTTTTGATGCGTATGTGACAACGCAGGTTATCCCATCGGCGGGAGTAAGTTCATCGGCTTCGTATGAAATGCTTATATGTGCAATTATTAATTTTATGTTTAATGATAATAAAATGACTGAAAATGACTGTGCAAAAGCAGGGCAGTACGCGGAAAATGAGTTCTGGCATAAGTCGTCAGGCCTTATGGACCAGATAACATGTGCTGTCGGTGGTGCCGTATATATGGATTTTTCAGATGAAAATGAAGTGAAGTTTACGAAGAAAAATCTTTCCTTTGAAAAATTCGGATACAGCCTTGTTATTGTAAATACAGGAAAAGGACATGCCGACTTAAGTGAAGAGTATTCGGCAATTCCTAAGGAAATGTTTTCGGTGGCAGAAGTGCTTGGATGTAAGCGTCTGTGTGAAACTAATATAGATGAATTAATGAAAGTGATTTTAAATCATGATAGTTACAATGACGCCGGTTCAATATTACACAGTGACAGAGCCGTGCTTCGTGCAATACATTTTTTTGAAGAAAATGAGCGTGTGGACAGAATGGCGGAAGCGATTGACAATGATGATTTTGATTTGATAAAAAGAATGATTGATGAATCAGGAAAATCTTCGTGGGAACTTTTGCAGAACTGTTACTGTCCAAATAACCCTTCAGAACAAAAAATTTCACTGGCATTGACACTTACAGGGCGTTTCCTCAAAGGAACGGACAGCGTATGCCGCGTACATGGTGGAGGTTTCGCCGGAGTAATTATGTGCATACTGCCAGTGAAAGATGTTTATTCATATAAAGATTATATGGAACACATTTTCGGAAAAGGAAATGTGTATGTGGCATCAATAAGAAATTATGGTGCCGTAAAAGTCGAATTAGTATGATAAAATGTGTGCATGATGCAAATTTATTAACCAATTCCCCCGAACACGATTCCGAGTATTAAAACAAGAATACAGACAGGACAATAAATATATTTGCAGACAGGGTAAAACTTGTCTGTAAATTTATTTGTGCGTCCAAGATTCACCTGATTTTCTACATATTTCTTACCTAAAACCCAGAAGAACATTATTCCTGCGAGTCCTGCTCCGAGAGGGCAGATATAGATTGAAAGCACATCCATCCATTCGGATACAATTCCCTGTATACAAAGTGATACTATTAATGCGAATACTGCAATGACTGAGCATGATATTTTACGGTTTAACTTAAATTTTTCCTGAATTGTTGCAACAGGTGCTTCATACAGATTGATAAGTGATGAAAGTCCTGCCAAGAACACTGCAATAAAGAAAATAACTGCAATTATATAACCACCGGGCATTGATTTAAATAGTGCCGGAAGATATATAAATAAAAGTCCCGGACCGCCCTGGTTTAATCTTGCACCGGTTGTAGCCATTGCGGGAATAATAACGAGTGCCGCGAGCATTGCGGCGATTGTGTCAAATAATGCAACTCTGCCTGCCGCTTTTGGAATGTCTTCGTTATCAGAAAGGTATGAGCCGTAAATTAAAGTTCCGCTGCCTGCTACCGATAATGAGAAAAAAGCCTGACCAAGAGCATATACCCATGTCTTTGGTGAAAATAAATAGTGTGTGTCTATTGTAAAAATGTATTTATATCCGTCTGCTGAACCGGGCTGGAAGAATACATAGATGCCAAGAATAATGAAAAGTACAAAAAATACAGGCATCATAATTTTGTTGGCTTTTTCAATTCCTCTTCCGACACCGAACATTAATATTCCAATGCCTGCTGCAAGTGCAAAAAACTGCCATAAATTATTGCCAAATGAAGATGCCATGTTTCCGAATTTTCCGGCAAAATCGGCTGTATCCTGAGGTGATAATGTTGAGCCTGTAAATGAGCCAATCATGTATTTTAAAATCCAGCCCATTACCACAGTGTATCCGATTGCCATTGCTAGCGAGCCGAGAACAGGAATAAGTCCGAGTATTTCGCCGAGCTTTCTTTTTCCTTTTGATTCGCAGGCAAGACCAAAAGCATCTATAGGACCTGATTTTGCAGCACGCCCGAAACTCATCTCACCGATTACGCCTGTGAAACTGATAAGTGCTACAAAGATTATGTATAACAGAAGATATGCACCGCCGCCATACATGGAAACGCGGGTAGGAAACATCCATATATTTCCCATTCCGACTGCAGAGCCTATACATGCAAGTATAAAGCCCCACTGATTGTTAAATGATTCTCTTTTTTTCATAAAGTTAAAAAGCCTCCCGATGTTTTTTTAATTAATAAATAATGTATCTACTATACAGTATATTGGTGCAGATGTAAAACATATATTTTAAAGTTATGCCTGCAAAGCATTATATTATAGTAAAAATAAGCATTAGACATGGCAGAGCGGCGAATGGCATATTTAACATATAAATTAAAGAAGAAAAGAATACCACACATATCGGTAATAAATAAGGAGGATAGGGATATATGGCGAAAAACAATGTTTTAAAGCTTGAATATGCAGGGAAAAGAAAGTGTGAACATTATTACGCTTGTGAGCATTGTACTTACGGGATACAGCGGAATTGTGGTGTCAAGCTTCGTATTTCCGTTTATTACATTTTCTAAGGGAATAATGACGGCAAGACAGCTTCAGCCCGAATTCATGGGGATTATATAATATGCACGGAAATGTAAGCGAGTGGGTATGGGATTATTACGGTGAATATGATTTGACGAATAATGTTAATCCTGCGGGAGCCGAAAGGCAATAGCAAAACTTGCTCCAGATGCAGTGATGGGAGAGCCGCTGTCAATTCATTACGGTGGAGAAAGTACACTTTCATCTGACATTGCCGAATGGCGTGCAAAAAACGGATTATAAAAAGTATTAAAAATATTTTTATGCTAAAAATGCAATATTAAAAATGCAATTAAGAAAAAGTGAGGTTACACGTTATGGAATATGCGAAGCTTGGAAATACAGATATTGAGGTTTCAAAGGTATGCGTCGGCTGCATGAGTTTCGGAAAAGCCGGAACAATGCACGACTGGACAAGACCGTCTCATGGGCAAAAAAGCAGCTCAGAGACGGTTTTTATTGTTATTGATGGATTGAAAATGTATCAGGAAGATAGATTTTATTTTTGTTTAATGTACTGCAATAAAATGTCATTTTTGCTTCATCATCAAGAAACGGAATTATAATTCGGTTTTGTCTGCGGTCATTGCGTTTTAACGTAAGATTTGTGGCGAAAGCCGGGAGTGCCGAAGCACGGATAAGTGCATTAAATGCGTCGTCACGGTCCTGTATGATAAAATCCGTCTGGGACATTTTCGCTTTTATAAAGGATTCCCATATACCGATTTCTTTAAATAAAAGCATAGTTTCGCCTGCCAGTTCGTCAGCAAATATACCATCTTTTTTTGTGGCAAGAGGATGTGCAGGCGGGATTGTGAGAAAAAGCTGTTCACGGCAGAACTCGCGGCAGCAGATTTCGGAGTCTTTGACAGGAGAATTGGTTATTATAATCTGATATGTATTGTTTTTTAGTCCAAAAACAAGGCTGTCCGGATTTACCGTTTCAGAAGAAAAGGTCATTGTTGCGAATTTTTCCGTAAGATAATAGAGTAATTCAACTATCGGTGCGGGTGCACATGAACCTATTGAAATTGTATGCAGGCTGCGTTCAAATGCCTGTATTGACTGAGTCATCTGCTCGACATCGGCAAGTATGCGGCGTGCGTGTGAAACGGCAAGTTTACCTGTCTTATTTAATGTAATTTTGTTTTTTTGGCGGTCAAACAAAGTTACATTTAATTCTGATTCTAATTTTTGAATTGACCGTGTAAGTGCGGGCTGTGAAATGTGAAGAATTTCTGCGGCCTTTGACAAAGTCTTTGTATCGGCAACGGTTATAAGCTGGCTTAACTGGTTTGTTTCAAGCATATAAATCCTCCTTATTATATCAAAAAAAATAAAACTGCCTTTGCAGATGAAGAGGTTTTGCCTCTTTGAACAGTATGTAATTATAATATAACATATTACGCTTTAAGTTTAAAGATTATGTAAAACAGTATGCGTTAAAGTTATAGTGAAATGCAAAAACGGCATTGTACATTTTTATTGTACGGGACTATTATAATCTCAGAAAATAAATAAAGGACAATTAAGAATCGGAGCGGAACATGGAATATGTTGTTTTAAATAATAAAGTAAAAATGCCAAAACTCGGATACGGAGTTTTTCAGATACCAAATGATGAGTGCGAAGCGTGTGTAAGCAAAGCACTGGCGGCAGGGTATCGTCTTATAGATACGGCAAGTGCGTATCTGAATGAGGAGGCGGTAGGCGAGGCAATAAAAAAATCGGATATACCCCGCGAGGAATTATTTATTACAACAAAATTGTGGGTGCAGGATTCGGATTATGACCTTGCAATAAAAGCGGCTGAAGCTTCAATGAAAAGACTGGGAGTTGATTATATTGATTTATATCTGATTCATCAGCCGTTTGGCGATTACTACAGTGCATGGCGGGCAATGGAAAAGATGTATTGCGAGGGAAAAATACGGGCTATCGGAACAAGCAATTTTGATGAAGCACGTCTTGTTGATTTGTGTATGAATAATGAAATTAAACCCGCTGTCAATCAGGTTGAAATACAGCCGTTTTTTCAACAGGAAAAAGCAATTAAAAATATGCAAAAATACAATATCCAGCCTGAGGCATGGGGACCGCTTTCCGAGGGACAAAAAAATATTTTTTGTAACAGGGCACTGGATAAAATCGCATCAAAGTACCAAAAAAGTGTTGCACAGATAATTCTTCGCTGGAATATCCAAAGAAATGTAGTGGTAATTCCAAGAACAATTAATGAGGAACATTTGAAAGAAAATATAGATATTTGGGATTTTTCATTAAATGATGACGATATGAAAGCAATTTCAAAGCTGGATATAGGTTACAGCGAAATAATAAATTATTATTCCGCCTGTACTGCAAAGGTCTTAAATGAAGTAAAAATCAGAAAATAATATGTTTACATTGAACAGTAAAATAAACGATGTCATAAATGATACTGATTTCGGTAATTACGGAAGATTGATTTTTCCTGTGGATATGAATATTGACAATAATTTGGAATTAAAGGACGCTGCATCGATTTTACCGTGGTACAGCGAAGTGAATCCCGAAAAAACAGTTGAAATTGTCAATTATATGAAAGAAAAAGCTTCAAACGGTGAGCGGATTTTTTATGACATATATACCGAAGAAGAAAAAAGAAATGATGCAGCAAAGAGAAATACGGGGATCTTCTTTTTCAGAGGAGATAAGGGTGCAAAGAGTGCCGTTGTAAATGCGGGCGGCGGATTTGTATATGTTGCCGCAATCCATGACAGTTTTCCCCATGCTTTGGAATTGTCGAAAAAAGGATATAACGCATTTGCGTTGATTTACAGGCCGGGTGCACAGACAGCGTGTGAAGACCTTGCAAGAGCAATAGCATTTTTAAATGAACATGCAAACGAACTTCAGATAGATATGACTGATTATTCACTTTGGGGCGGCTCTGCGGGAGCGAGAATGGCGGCATGGCTCGGTTCATACGGAACGGCTTATTTCGGGGAAAAACAGTATCCTTCCCCGTCGGCTGTAATTATGCAGTATACGGGCTTGTCACAGGTTACAGGAAATGAACCGCCAACATATGCGTGTGTCGGAACATCAGATAATATTGCCTCGTACAGAAGCATGGAAAGATATATTTCGCAGATAAAAAGAAACGGAACAAATGCCGAGATAGAAGTTTTTGAAGGATTGTCACACGGTTTTGGACTTGGAGAGAAAACACAGGCAGAAGGCTGGATTGACAATGCCGTGGAGTTTTGGAAAGAAAATATGAGGTAAATACAAATGAACAAGAAAATGCTTATAAAAATAACAGTTGATATTTGTATGACAATATGTTTATTGCTGTTGATGCCTTACAGCATGATTAGCGAGACAGCACACGAATGGATTGGAATGATAATGTTTTTTCTGTTTGTTGTGCATCATATATTAAACAGAAGATGGCTTACCGCAATAACAAAGGGAAAATACAGATTATTCCGTATAATACAGACTGTGATTGCGTTTGTAATGTTTGTGCTTATGATTGGTTCTATGGTGAGCGGCATATTGCTTTCAAATCATATATTTAAGGATATTTACATTGTCGGAACATCAATGAGGGCAAGACAGGTTCATATGTTTTGTGCATACTGGGGCTTTACGGTGATGTCGGTTCATCTGGGAATTCATTGGAATACGGTTGTTATTATGACGGGAAGATTATTCAAGAAAACGTCAGAAGCAAGAAGTATTATATCGAAATTTGCAGCGACAATTATCGCATGCTACGGAGTATATGCTTTCAATGTAAGGCATATCGGCAGGTATCTATTGATGAAAATACATTTTGTTTTTTATGATTATTCTGAAAACGTAATGTTTTTCATTTTAGATTATATAGCGGTTATGGCATTATTTGCCTTTATCGCATATTACATAAGCAAAATAATAAAAAATAATTAAGGAGTGAAAGAAAATGAAAATTTTATTTATTAACGGAAGTCCGAACAAAAACGGAAACACGGCAGGATTGGCTGAGACATTGTTAGCTGATAAGGCATACGAAACACTTAATCTTACAGATTATAAGATTTACAGTTACGGACAGGATTTTGCCGATGACGAACTTGATTTTGTTATTTCAAAAATGAAAAAAGCAGATGTTATAGTTATCGGTTCACCTTTGTACTGGCATAACATATGCGGTTCTGTGAGAAATGTGCTTGACAGATTTTACGGTCTTGTAGGTGAAAAAGAACTGGCGGGAAAAGACATGTATTTTATATTCCAGGGTGCGGCACCTGAAAAATGGATGCTTGAGGCAGGTGAGTATACAATGAAACGCTTTGCCGGTTTATACGGAATGAAATACAGAGGAATGGCTACGGACAAGACAGAGGCAATAAAGCTTTCAAAGAGTATTTAATTCACTTTTAAGGAGGCATGGCATGAATAAAAAAATTATATGCTTAATTGCCGCCGCCGTACTTATGCTTTGTTTTACAGCATGCACAAAGTCTGTAAATAATAATGTTACGGATAATGCAACTGTGACTGAAAACAGGGAAAATATAACAGATATGCAAAAAGTTAATTTGAGCGGGACAGTTCCGGATGAACTGGAATATATACCGGATGGCTATGAAAATCCTGCAAGGGAACAGGGAAGACTTGAGAAACTTACGTATGATACATGGGAATCATTCAGTTATGAGCAGAAATCTCAGAAAATAACAAAAGAAGCGTGGGTTTATCTTCCGTATGGTTATAATGCTCAAAATAAATACGACATATTTTACCTGAGTCACGGCGGCTGGAGTAATGAGACAACGCTTATGGGAACGGATACTAATCCGCATTATTTCAAAAATGTAATAGACAATGCTATACAGGACGGAAAAATAAAGCCGCTTATTATAGTTTTGCCGACATACAATAATACAAGTAATGATGACAGCGGTAATTACAGCCTTGCACTTAAACTTACAAATCAGTTTCATAATGAACTTGTTAATGATTTGATACCTGCGGCAGAGAGCAGATACAGTACATATGCCGCAAATACCTCGAAAGAAGGATTGAAGGAATCAAGAGACCATAGAGGTTTTGGCGGATTTTCAATGGGTTCGGTAAATACATGGAACACATTCAGATATTGTCTTGATTATTTCAGATATTTTATGCCGATGAGCGGAAGTTATACAACTGACGGTGGGTATATGGCAGATTTGGTGCGGGAACAGGGATATAATTCAGATGATTTCTTTATATTTTCCGCATCGGGAACGAATGATTTTGCATACAGTGCATTTAAAGCACAGATAACAGCAATGGCAAATAATTCGGGAGGTATGTTCAAATTTGCAAAAAATGAATCTGATGGAAATTTATCGTTTCTTGAAAGAGAGGGCTACTCCCATGACGGTAAGGCATGTGACGAATATACATACAACGGGTTGAGATTTTTCTGGAACGGGCAGACAGAAAATAATGAAAAGCCGGAAAGCACGGCAAAAAAATATAATGTTGAGCCGGGAACAGAAGAATATAAGGGGTTCATGCTTGATAATGTGCTTCATTCGGAAAATGAAGGCGATATTCATTATAATCTGTATGTTCCTCAAAGCTATGACGGAAGTAAAAGTTATGCGTTATTTCTGACATTGCCTGGTTATCAGGGCTTGTATTTTCAAGGCGTAGGCGAGAATGTGCGGACAGAAGAATTTGGATTTACGGCAAGAGATTATGTCCACGATATGATTATAGCAGCACCTCAGCTTAATGATTGGGGTGATACATCTGCACGACAGACTATTGAACTCACAGAATATTTTCTGGATACATATAATATCGATAAATCAAGAGTGTATGCTGAAGGATATTCGGGAGGCGGAGAGACAATGTCGAGAGTTATGGGCATGCGTCCGGAACTTTATACGGCATATCTGCAATGCAGTTCCCGGTGGGATGGCGGTTATGAGGCAGTAGTAAAAAGCAGGACGCCGGTATATCTTGCGGTTGGCGAAAAAGATGAGTATTACGGTGCCGAACCGTCAAGAAATGCCTATAGTGAGATTCGCAGATTGTACAAAGACGAAGGGTTAAGCGACAGTGAAGTTGACAAGCTGGTTGTACTGGACGTAAAGCCCACATCATATTTTACGCAAAACGGTATTACAAATCAGCACGGATACGGCGGTTATTTGTTTGTACGCGATAACGGTATTATGAGCTGGCTTTTTGGACAAGTTAAAAATTAATTTTTAAGGAGGATATAAAAATGGAATATGTAACATTAAGCAACGGAGTAAAAATGCCTATACTTGGCTACGGTGTTTATCAGGTGACAAAAGACGAGTGTGAAAGATGTGTTCTTGATGCTTTAAAAATAGGATACAGGGCAATCGACACTGCACAGAGTTATTTTAATGAAGAGGAAGTCGGTAATGCAATAGCAAAATCAGGAATTCCGAGAGAAGAAATCTTTCTCACAACTAAAGTATGGATTGAGCATTACGGTTATGAGGAAGCTAAAAAGTCTGTTATTGAGTCTATGAAAAAATTAAAAACAGATTATCTCGACCTTGTCTTGCTTCATCAGCCGTTTTCTGATGCATACGGTGCATATCGTGCATTGGAAGAGCTTTATGACGAGGGAAAAATAAGAGCGATTGGAATTTCAAACTTTTATGTTGACAGAATGGTTGATTTTGCTTCATTTAACAGAATTAAACCGATGGTTAATCAGGTTGAGACACATATTTACAATCAGCAGAAAGAAATGAAAGAATGGGCTGATAAATATGGAATACAGCTTGAAGCATGGGCACCGTTCGGAGAGGGCAGAGGAGGCATATTTGATAATCCTGTCATAGCCCAAATTGCACAGAAGTATAAAAAGACACCCGCACAGGTTATGCTTCGCTGGCATATCAAGAGAGGTGTTGTCGTAATTCCGAAATCGACACATATTGAAAGAATGGAAGAAAATTTCAATGTGTTTGATTTTAATCTTTCTGACGAAGACATGGAGACAATTTCAGGACTTGATAAAGCAGAAAGTTCATTTTTCTCACATCAGGACCCTAAAATGGTAGAATGGTTTGTTAATATTGTAGAGGAAAGAAAAAACAATCAAGGCAGTTCAAAAGAGAAAAAGAATTGGTAATAAACAATAAAAATAATAAACAAAGAAAGGACGTAAAACAACATGAAAAAAAGAAGAATCATAAGTATTTTATTGACATTTATAATGGCTGTAGGAGTTCTTGCAGGCTGTGGTTCAGGCACATCAAAAAACAACGGTGCGGACAATTCGTCAACAAACAATAATCAGACGGCATCTTCTGTGACAGGCACGGGTGAATCCTCAAGTTCATCATCAAATTCATCTTCAAACGCAGCAGTTACTCCTTCATCAACTGCAAAAAAGACACTGGTGGTATATTATTCGGCAACAGGAAGCACAAAAGCGGTAGCACAGACAATAGCTGAGGAAGCAGGTGCGGATTTGTTTGAGATAACTCCCGTTAAGCCTTATACAAGCGATGATTTGAACTGGAGCAACAACAGCAGCCGTGTGGCTAAGGAACATGACGACGAGAACCTTAGAAATGTAGAACTTACAAAGGTTAAGCCTGATAACTGGGATTCATATGATACTGTTTTTGTCGGTTACCCAATCTGGTGGTACATTGCGGCATGGCCTGTAAATAACTTTGTAAAAGGCAATGATTTTAGCGGAAAAACAGTTATTCCGTTCTGTACATCAGCTTCTTCGGGACTCGGTGACAGCGTAAATCTTTTACAGAAGATGGCAGGCACAGGTACATGGCAGAAGGGACAGCGATTCAGCTCAGGTGCTTCTGCATCGGAAGTTAAGAAATGGGTTGATTCATTGAATCTTAATAAGTAATAAATATTCGGTAAGGCTGATTTGCGGGAATTCTGCTTGTGCTTGCGATTATTTATTTTGTAAGTGTGCTGTCGGCAAAGAAACAGGTTATTGCGTCTGTGCTTATTTTTGCTTTGTGCTGCGGCATCGGATATTCTGATTCGTTTGCTTTCAAAACAAAGAGCGAATCATTGAAGAACAGATGCAATGAGCAATCATAACAAATATTTAAGGCTCAAGGACTAAATATCCTTGAGCCTTTGACTGTAATTCGGACAAAACCGCATAATACCGTGTTTATATTTTTTTAATAAAATAATTAGCACTCACCTGTTGACAGTGCTAACAACGAGTGATATAACGTACTTGTAGTTAAGAAACAGACATCAAAGGAGGTTGTGTTATGAATATAAACAAATTTACTCAGAAGTCAATTGAAGCAGTAAACAATTGTGAGAAAATCGCTTACGATTATGGCAATCAGGAAATTGACCAGGAGCATTTTCTTTACAGCCTTATGACAATAGAAGACAGCCTTATTGCAAATCTCATTGAAAAAATGGATATCAATAAGGACACATTTATAAAAAATATCGAGACACTTCTTTCACAGAAGACAAAGGTTTCGGGAAATGTGAATCTTTATGTAAGTAATGATTTAAATAAGGTTCTTGTTAATGCAGAAGATGAGGCAAAAAGAATGGGTGATGCATATGTTTCAGTTGAGCATCTTATGCTTGCAATGATAGCAGCACCTAACAAAGCAATAAAACAGCTTTTTAAAACTTATGGAATTACAAGGGATAAGTTTTTATCAGTTCTTGCAACTGTTAGAGGTAATCAGTCAGTTAATTCCGATAATCCGGAAGCTACGTATGATACACTTAATAAATACGGACAGGATTTGGTTGAAAAGGCAAAGGAAGGAAAACTTGACCCTGTAATAGGCAGGGATAATGAGATTAGAAATGTAATCCGTATCCTTTCAAGAAAGACAAAGAACAATCCGGTTCTTATCGGTGAACCTGGTGTAGGTAAAACTGCAGTTGTCGAAGGACTTGCACAGCGAATTGTAAGAGGTGATGTTCCGGAAGGACTGAAGGATAAGAAGATATTTGCACTTGATATGGGTGCTCTTGTAGCAGGTGCAAAGTATCGTGGTGAATTTGAGGAGAGATTAAAAGCTGTTCTTGATGAGGTTAAGAAAAGCGAAGGCAGCATAATTCTTTTTATCGATGAGATCCATACAATAGTAGGTGCCGGTAAGACAGAAGGTTCTATGGACGCAGGCAATATGTTAAAACCTATGCTTGCAAGAGGTGAGCTTCACTGTATTGGTGCGACAACGCTTGATGAACATCGTCAGTATATTGAAAAAGACCCTGCACTTGAACGTCGTTTCCAGCCTGTTATGGTTGATGAACCTTCAGTAGAAGATACAATATCAATCCTTCGTGGTCTTAAAGACAGGTACGAAGTTTATCATGGTGTTAAGATTACAGATGGTGCGTTAGTTTCTGCTGCAACATTGTCTGACCGTTATATTTCAGAGCGGTACCTGCCTGATAAGGCTATTGACCTTGTCGATGAGGCATGTGCAATGATAAAGACAGAACTTGATTCAATGCCGGCTGAACTTGATGAATTGCAGCGTAAGATAATGCAGCTTGAAATTGAAGAGGCAGCTCTTAAAAAAGAGACAGACAATCTCAGCAAAGAGCGTCTGGATAATCTTGAAAAAGAATTGTCAGAACTTCGTTCACAATTTAACCAGCAGAAAGCAAAATGGGACAACGAAAAAGCAAGCGTTGATTCCATAAGCAAGATTAAGGAAGAATTAGACCAGTTAAATAACGAGATAGCAAAGGCAAAGAGAAATTATGACCTTGAAAAAGCCGCAGAACTTCAGTATGGTAAGCTTCCGGCATTGCAGAAGAAGTTAAATGAGGCAGAAGAAAAGGTTAAAAATAAGAATCTTGACCTTGTACATGAGAGTGTAACAGAGGAAGAAATCGCTAAGATTATATCAAGATGGACAGGTATTCCGGTTGCAAAACTTTCTGAAACAGAGCGTCAGAAGACACTTCATCTTGAAGATGAACTTCACAAGCGTGTAGTAGGACAGGATGAAGGTGTTACAAAAGTAACAGAAGCTATTATTCGTTCTAAGGCAGGTATAAAAGATCCTACAAAGCCTATCGGTTCATTTATGTTTTTGGGACCTACTGGTGTCGGTAAGACAGAACTTGCAAAGGCACTGGCTCAGAGCCTGTTTGATGATGAAAATAACATTGTAAGACTTGATATGTCCGAGTATATGGAGAAGTATTCAGTATCCCGTCTTATAGGAGCACCTCCGGGATATGTAGGATATGACGAAGGTGGTCAGCTTACAGAGGCAGTACGTAGAAAACCATATTCCGTTGTTCTTTTTGATGAAGTCGAAAAAGCTCATCCTGATGTATTTAATGTGCTTTTACAGGTGCTTGATGATGGTCGTATCACAGACTCACAGGGCAGAACTGTAGATTTTAAAAACACAATCATTATCATGACAAGTAATATCGGTTCAACATATCTTCTTGATGGTATTGATGAGAATGGTGGAATTAAGCCTGACGCCGAAAATCTTGTTATGCAGGATTTGAGGGCACATTTCAGACCTGAATTTCTTAACCGTCTTGATGAGATTATAATGTTTAAGCCTCTTACAAAGGCCAATATTGGTAATATTGTCGATTTGCTTATTGCAGATGTAAATAAGCGTCTTGCGGATAAGGAATTAAAGGTTGAGCTTACACCTGAGGCAAAGGAGTTTGTTGTATCGCATGGATTTGACCCGACATATGGTGCAAGACCACTTAAAAGATATATCCAGAAAACAGTTGAGACACTTGCAGCAAAGCTTATTCTTGCAGGTAATATCAGTACAGGTACGATACTGATTGATGTTGACGGAGATAAGCTTGAAGCTCGCAGCAAGGGTGAAGTACAGAAATAATAAAAATACAGCAGCAGCCAAATTCCGGTGTAAGCACAGATTTTGGTGTGTATGTGTAAATTAAATGACAGCCGTATGAATCAGATAAACTGATTTGTACGGCTGTCATATTCATAATCAATATTACTTAATGCAGATATTATATCTTTTTTATCTATCATAAATGATTTGCAGAATTCATCAAGTGATGAATAATTATCCCTCAGCTGCATATTTGTAAAAGAAAGCAGCATTACAGGGTCTTTTGGTAAAGTAGTCACAGTATCTCTCCTTATTGACGTTTTCCAATATATTTGCACATTTATTGAAAAAAGTAAAGAGTAATTTTGGTTGATAAAAGTTACAGGTCTGTTATAATACAAATATAAGAGTTAAACAATTAACAATGTATGGAGTTATATTTTTTGTTTGGTGCATTTTGGCACAAGAATGGAGATTGTTATGTCGGTTCAGGATTATATGTCAGCTTTAAAGCTGGGGAAAAAAGAGTATCATGCATGTGTCAATAAGGGAGCATATCCATATCTTCCGGTTCTTGAGAATCTTGTTTCAGATGATGAGATTGATTCTGAAGTAAGCCTTTCGGTTGACCAGATTCCGTTAAGGCTTGTTGTCGGAACATGTAATGCTTCAAGAACTAATGCATTTGCGGGCAATTTCATGCCGCTTCTTGACTGGGGAACGGAATTTTCTGCAAAATGGGCGAGTCTTAGTGACAGCCAGGTTAATGAAGGAATAAGAGACCCGATTAAAGTATATGAATATATGAACAAGTTTTATGTACTTGAAGGAAATAAACGTGTAAGTGTATTAAAGTATTTTAATGCAGTTACAGTCAATGCAGAAGTAATACGAAAGATTCCCAAAAAGTCAGATAATCCGGAAGTTAAGATTTATTATGAATTTATGGAATTTTACAAATGCACAAGGCTCAATGATATATATTTCAGCGAAGTGGGAAGTTTTCCGTCACTTATGAAGCTTGTGGGAATTGAGCCGGATAAAAAGATGGATGAGGATGCCAAAAAAGATTTTGTGTCATGCTTTTTATCATTTAAGAATGCTTTTGATTCAAGAGGAGGCGACAGATTTGATTATCCGGTAGGAGATGCATTCCTGAGATTTATTCACATTTTCGGATATGATACAGTTAAAAAGATGACACCGTCAGATATGGCAAAGAATGTTGCAAAATCATGGGCTGAATTCGTATTGTTGTCAGAAGACAGTGCGGTTGATTTAAAGATGGACCCTACTGTAAATGAGCCTAAGAAAAACATTTTGAGTTATCTCCTTCCTAGGCCAGACAGCGGAAGCAAGAAACTGAAAGTAGGATTTATATATGAAAATACACCACAGGATTCGGAATGGTGTTATGCACATGAACTTGGAAGACAGTATATAGATGATACATTTGGTAAGCAGATAGAGACGATAAGCATTACTAATGTCAAGCCGGAAAAAGATGATGAGCATGCTATTGAGATGATGATAAAAAATGGTGCAGACCTTATATTTGTCACATCTCCGGCAATGACAATAGCAAGTGTAAAGATGGCGATTGCACATCCGGATGTAAAGATTCTTAACTGTTCGCTCAATACATCGCATAAGTATATAAGGACATATTATGCGAGAATGTATGAAGCAAAGTTTCTTACAGGGGTTCTTGCAGGAGCACTGGCAACACAGAATAAGATTGGATATGTTGCACAGTATCCTGTTTATGGTACAGTTGCTAATATTAATGCATTTGCACTTGGAGCGAAGTTTGTTAATCCAAGAGCGAAGATTTATCTGAAATGGTCGTCTGTAAAAGGTATCAATATTGAAGAAGAATTCAAGAAAGAAGATATTCACTATATTTCTGACCAGGATATGATAACACCACAGTGTGGTTCAAGACGTTTTGGATTATATAATAATGAAGGCGTCGCCAACAGACAGCATATAGCAATGCCTGTATGGCACTGGGGTGTATTTTATGAAAAGCTTATACAGAGCATACTCGGCGGCTCATGGAAGAAAGATGAGGATTCTGACAGCGGCAGGGCTCTTAATTACTGGTGGGGCATGTCATCGGGAGTTGTTGATTTAATCTGTTCTAACAAAGTTCCGGTAGAGACAAGAAGACTGGTTGAACTATTTAGAAAAGTTATCTGTAACAATGAATTTGAACCATTTTCTGATGAGTTATATGACCAAAACCGACATCTTCAGAATAAAAAGGGACATGAGATGAGCCCGGAGGACATTATCACAATGGATTGGCTTCTTGATAATGTAGTTGGTGATATTCCTGCAATTGATGAGCTTGATGAAAGTGCAAGAGCAATAATGGTAAGTCAGGGAATTACGAGAGAATAAACATAAGTTGGGATTGAGTTGATTATGAGAATACTTGTATTAGCAGATGTTGAGTCTAAATATTTATGGGATTATTTTGAAAAGGAAAAGCTGGATGGAATTGATCTTATACTGTCTTGTGGCGATTTAAAACCGCAATATCTGTCATTTCTTGCTTCATTTTCAAAGGTGCCTATTCTTTATGTTCATGGCAATCATGATGACTGCTATGAGATTGCACCACCTGATGGATGCATCTGTATTGAAAATAAGATTTATGTATACCGTGGAGTCCGTATTATGGGGCTTGGAGGTTCTATAAGATATAATAACGGTAAGAATCAGTATACGCAGGCACAGATGAAACAGAGGGTAAGAAAAATGTGGCTTTCAATAAAGAGACATAAAGGAATTGATATCCTGCTTACACATTCACCGGCGGCCGGAGTTAATGATGGTGAAGATCATGTTCATAAAGGATTTGACGCTTTTGTTGATATATTGGACGAATATCAGCCAAAATATTTTATACATGGTCATGTTCATAAGAGTTATAGCAATGGTTTTAAGAGAGAGGACAAATATAAAAATACAGTTGTTATAAATGGCTACGACAGGTATATAATTGACGTAGACATATAAAAATATAAGGAGGGACACTATATGGCAAAATGGGTTTACAAATTTTCAGAAGGAAATGCTTCAATGAGGAACCTGCTCGGCGGAAAAGGTGCTAATCTTGCCGAGATGACAGGACTTGGAATGCCTATACCACAAGGATTTACTGTAACAACGGAGGCTTGTACGGATTATTATGCAAGCAGCAGAAAAATCAGGGAAGAAATCGTAAACCAGATTTTTGATGCAGTTTCTTGGCTGGAGGAGATTAATGGTAAGAAGTTCGGCGATACACAAGAACCTCTGCTTGTTTCAGTGCGTTCAGGTGCAAGAGCTTCAATGCCGGGTATGATGGATACTATTCTTAATCTCGGACTTAATGATGAATCTGTTGAAGGATTTGCTAAAAAGACCGGAAATGCAAGATTTGCGTACGATTCTTACAGAAGATTTATCCAGATGTTTTCAGATGTTGTAATGGAAGTTCCTAAGTCATATTTTGAAAAAATCATTGATGAGATTAAGGAAAAGAGAGGAATAAAGTACGATACTGAACTTACAGAGGATGATTTAAAAGAGCTTATTGTAAGATTCAAGCAGGTTTACAAGGAAAATAAAAATCAGGATTTTCCACAGGAGCCAAAGGAACAGCTTATAGAGGCTGTTAAGGCAGTATTCCGTTCATGGGATAATCCGAGAGCCATTGTATACAGAAGAATGAATGATATTCCGGGCGACTGGGGTACTGCTGTTAATGTTCAGACAATGGTATTTGGAAATAAGGGCATGACATCAGGAACAGGTGTTGCATTTACAAGGAATCCGTCTACGGGTGAAAAAGGTATATATGGCGAATATCTTATCAATGCACAAGGTGAGGATGTTGTCGCAGGTGTCCGTACACCACAGCCGATTTCCAAGCTTGAAGAGGACCTTCCGGAATGTTATAAGCAATTTATGGAACTTGCATTAAAACTTGAAAATCATTATCGTGATATGCAGGATATGGAATTTACCATTGAAGAAGGTAAGCTGTATTTTCTCCAGACAAGAAATGGCAAGCGTACAGCTCAGGCAGCAATTAAGATTGCATGTGATCTGGTAGATGAAAATATGATAACTCCGCAGGAAGCTGTTATGAGAATTGATGCAAAGTCACTTGATCAGCTGCTTCATCCGACTTTTGATGAGGAGTCCTTAAAAGCTGGAAATGTGGTTGGTGAGGCATTGCCTGCATCACCGGGAGCTGCTGCCGGAAAGATTTTATTTACAGCTGATGAGGCAAAAGAAGAAGGTATCGGAGGAAAAGGTGAGCGTGTAATTCTTGTAAGACTTGAGACATCACCTGAAGATATAGAAGGTATGCATGCTTCACAGGGTATTCTTACTGTGCGTGGCGGCATGACTTCACATGCTGCTGTAGTTGCCAGAGGAATGGGAACATGCTGTGTTTCAGGATGCTCTGATATTGTGATTGATGAAGAAAAAGAAGTATTTACACTTGGAGGAGAAGAATTCCACAAGGGTGATTATATTTCTCTTGACGGAACAACAGGCAAGATTTATAAGGGTGACATTAAGACAGTAGAAGCAACTGTAAGCGGTAATTTTGAAAGAATTATGAATTGGGCAGATGAGTACAGAAAGCTTGGTGTCCGCACAAATGCAGATACACCTAAGGATACGCTCAATGCTGTAAAACTTGGAGCGGAAGGAATCGGACTGTGCCGTACTGAGCATATGTTCTTTGAACCTGACAGAATACCTAAGATTCGTAAGATGATTCTTTCAAAGACTGTTGAGGGAAGAAAAGAGGCTCTTAATGAACTTCTCGTCTTCCAGAAGGCGGACTTTAAAGCCATGTATGAGGCGTTGGAAGGAAAGCCGATGACGGTTCGTTACCTTGACCCGCCACTTCATGAATTCCTGCCTACTGCAGAAGAGGATATTAAGGCACTTGCCGAAGATATGAATATTTCGGTTGATGAGATAAAAGCAACATGTGATGCACTTCATGAATTTAATCCTATGATGGGACACAGAGGCTGTCGTCTTGCAGTGACATATCCTGAGATTGCCGAAATGCAGACAAGGGCAGTTATGGAAGCAGCAATTGAAGTCCATGAAGAAAAAGGATATAATATTGTACCGGAGATTATGATTCCGCTTGTAGGTGAGAAAAAAGAATTAAAGTTTGTAAAAGATATTGTTGTAAATACTGCAGAGGCTGTTAAAGCTGAAAAGAATTCAGCTATGCATTACAAAATTGGAACAATGATTGAGATTCCAAGAGCTGCACTTCTTGCAGATGAGATTGCAAGTGAGGCTGAATTTTTCTCATTCGGAACAAATGACCTTACGCAGATGACATTCGGATTTTCAAGAGATGACGCTGGCAAATTCCTTGACTCATATTATAAGAATAAGATATATGAATCAGACCCATTTGCACGTCTTGACAAAAACGGTGTCGGACAGCTTGTAAAAATGGCAGTTGAAAAAGGAAGAAGTGTACGTCCTGATTTGAAATGCGGTATATGCGGTGAGCATGGCGGAGACCCTTCAAGTATTGAATTTTGTCATCAGGCAGGACTTGACTATGTAAGCTGCTCTCCATTCAGAGTTCCTATTGCAAGACTTGCAGCAGCACAGGCTGCACTGACATATCCGGAGTGTAGACAGTCATGTAAGAGTTCCGATATTGATATGGATGAAATTAAGGAAAAAGCTAAAAAGGCAGCAGGAGAGGCTGCCAAGGTCGGAAAAGAAGTTGCTAAGGAAGCAGTCAAGGCAGGAAAAGAAGCTGCAAGAGTCGGCAAGGAGGTTGCGAAAGCTGCAGTTGCCGGAATTAAAGCCGGAGTTGCCGAAGGAAGAAAGGCTTATGAAGAAAATAAGAAAAATTAATTAAAAGTCTGTCATTGAACAAGGCTTTGGCAACTGTCGTGATATCCTATAACCAACAAAAAATCGCACTTGCATAAAATTGCAGGTGCGATAATTTTTTAATATTAACGAGTCCTGTGCAGCTTACGGGCGGAACAATTCTTTTCTGCTTGACATAATCATCATAATGGATAAATATTAATATCAGGAGGAAGAGTGATGAAAAAGATTCTTATAGTGGAAGATGACAAAGATATAAGTATAGAATTAAAAGCATTACTTGAAAATTCAGGGTATGAGGCATCAATTCTTACTGATTTTAAAAATGCAAGTGATGAGATATTAAGAAATGAGCCTGATTTGGTGCTTCTTGATATTAATATCCCTTATATGAACGGAGAGATGTTGTTAAGGGATTTGAGACAAAAGACAGATGTTCCGGTTATTATGGTTACAAGCAGGGATTCAGAGGCGGACGAGGTATTATCAATGAGTTATGGAGCAGACGATTATATTACAAAGCCGTATAATCCTACAATATTGTTGTTAAGAATTAATGCTTTGTTAAAAAGAGCAGCGGCATCGTCAGCAAATAACAGCACATTTTACAGGGGAATGGAAATTCTGCCTCAGAAAGGTGTTATAAAATATAATGACGGAAGAGACGAGATGCTTCTTACCAAAAATGAAATGACAATATTTATGTGTCTGTTGGCAAAGAAAGACAGAATCGTATCGAGAGATGAACTTATGACTGAACTGTGGAATAATGAAGAATATTTAAACGATAACGCACTGACTGTTAATATAAGCAGATTAAGGGCAAGATTTAAAGATATAGGCATAGAAGATGTTATTGAGACAAGAAAAGGTCAGGGATATATATTGGTATGAAATTTGGAAAGTATCTGAAAGACAGGCTGTATTCAGTTATTATTTATATATTTGTTATTATTGCGGTTATATTGCTTATGACTGCGTTTAAGTCGCAGATTGAGTTGAAAATAACGGTTGGAATTATAGTTACATTATTGTGGATATCGGAAATTTTCATAGATTTTTTTAGAAAGAAAAGATATTTTGATGAGTTTGTAAATAATACGCAGAATCTTGAACAGAAATATCTAGTTATGGAAACGCTCAGTGAGCCGTCGTTTTATGAGGGTAAAATTATATACGATGTGATAAGCGATATAGATAAATCGATGGTGGAAAATGTTAAAAAATATTGTCATGCTACGCAGGATTTCAAAGAATATGTTGAGATGTGGATACATGAAATAAAGCTTCCGATAGCATCAATGACTTTGATTCTGCATAATTATAAAGAAAAATATCCTGATGTGACAGAAAGAATGACACATCACGTAAACAGAGTGAATAATTATCTTGAACAGATTCTGTATTATGTGAGAAGCGAAAATGCACAGAAAGATTACATTATAAGCGACTGTCGTCTTTCCAAGCTGATTGCGGCCGTGGCGGTAAAAAATAAAGACGATATTCTTGAAAATAATATTGATTTTCAGGTTGAAAATGCAGATGCTGACGTATGCACCGATTCAAAATGGCTTGAATTTATACTTAATCAGATAATAAGCAACAGCATAAAATACCGTGACGAAAAGAAAACGGACGGCAGCGTAATAAAAATATATGTCGTAAAAAATGATAAATCGACAGTACTTAATATTTATGATAACGGAATAGGAATACCGGCGGCCGATTTGCCAAGAGTGTTTGACAAATCATTTACGGGAGAAAATGGACATGCCTACTCAAAAGCTACCGGAATGGGAATGTATATAGTAAAGAATCTTTGTGAAAAACTGGGACACAAAATAACAATCGAATCTGTAAAAGGTGAGTATACACTTGTAAGTATTGAGTTTTTTAAAAATGATTTTTATAAAGAGACATTATTATTACGCAATATTATGTAATGTTACAAAATTGTAATGTTGTGTAATATTAGTCGAACGACCGAATTAATAAAAAGTGGTAAAACATAATTAATCTAAATGAAAGGACAGATTATTTATGGAAACGATACTTAGAATTGACAATATTGAAAAGTATTATGGAAACAAATCGAGCCTTACAAAAGCGATTGACAATATTTCTTTTGAGGTAGAAAAAGGCGAATTTGTATCTATAATGGGAGCGAGTGGCTCTGGAAAGACCACGCTGCTTAATTGTATCTCTACACTTGATAAAGTTACGTCCGGCAGAATATTTGTTGGCGGATATGATATTACGGGATTAAAGGGAAATAAGTTAAACAAGTTCCGAAGAGAGGAGCTGGGATTTATTTTTCAGGATTTCAATCTGCTTGATACACTTACAGCATATGAAAATATTGCACTGGCACTTTCTATTCAGAATGTAAAAGCCGGTGAAATTGACAGACGTGTGAAAAAAGTTGCAAATGAACTTGGAATTTATGAAGTGTTAAATAAATATCCGTATCAGATGTCAGGTGGACAGAAGCAGAGAGTTGCAAGTGCTAGAGCGATTATCACTAATCCAAAGCTGATTCTTGCTGATGAACCTACAGGAGCACTCGATTCAAAATCTTCAAGAATGTTACTTGAAAGTTTTAACTATCTTAATGCAGAACTGGAAGCAACAATACTTATGGTTACACATGATGCGTTTACTGCAAGTTATGCAGACAGGGTAATATTTATCAAGGACGGCAAAATTTTTAACGAGATTAATAAAGGCGACAATACCCGTAAAGAATTTTTTGATAAAATTATTGATGTTGTAACACTGCTCGGAGGAGATTTGAACAATGCTCTTTAAAATTTCTGTAAAAAACATCAGAAAGAGTTTTAAAGATTATGCCGTTTATTTCTTTACTCTTATACTTGGTGTTGCGGTATTTTATGTATTTAATGCGATTGACAGTCAGACAGTAATGCTTGATGTCAGGAAGAATGTTTATGATATAATAAAACTTATGAATGAGATGCTTAGCGGTGTGAGCGTATTTGTGTCATGTGTTTTGGGCTTCTTGATTATTTATGCAAGCAGATTTCTTATCAAAAGAAGAAATAAGGAATTTGGGATTTATCTTACGCTTGGAATGAGTAAGAGAAAAATATCGATAATTCTTTTCTTTGAGACATTATTAATCGGCATTGTTTCACTTGTTGTGGGACTTTTTCTCGGAGCAGTATTATCTCAGTTTATGAGTATCCTTGTGGCAAATCTTTTTGATGCGGATATGACAAAATTCAAGTTTACATTTTCGTCAAAAGCATGTGTGAAAACACTATTGTATTTCACAATTATGTATTTACTTGTAATGGTATTTAATGTTGTGAATATAAGCAGATGCAAGCTGATAGACCTTCTTAACGCAGGAAAAAAGACAGAGAAAGTCAAAATGAAAAATCCTGTTATATGCACAATCGTATTTGTAATCGGAGTGGGAATTCTTTCGTATGCGTATTGGATGGTAACAGGCGGATATTCAAATCTGGATATGGCGGATAAGATAATTATTCCTATTGCTATGGGCTGTGTTGCTACATTTTTGATATTCTGGTCGCTGTCGGGACTTCTTATAAAAATATTTACAAGTATTAAGAGTGTATATTACAAGGGCGTGAACAGCTTTGTGTTAAGACAGTTTTGCAGCAAGATTAATACAACGGTATTTTCAACAACGATTATATGTTTAATGCTTTTTATTACAATAAGTGTTTTGTCGGCTGCTTTGTCAATGAAAAATTCAATGTCTTCGGATTTAAAAAAAATGTGTCCTGTAGATATTCAGTTTACAAAAATCAGCTATGAAGCGTTAAAAGAGGCTTATGCGACAGCGGATAAGGATAGTGATGATTATGAAAAAACAACAAAAATCCTTGAGGATTCAAAGCTTAGTATAAGTGATACGCTTAAAAATAACGGCTTTGACGTTGATGAGTATTTAAAAAATATGACAGAATACAGTGTTTATCAGACCGGGCTTGAAGAAATGGATACATTGGGAATTCTGGCAGATGAAATTTGTGAAAAATATCAGATGGTTTCATTTTTGTCACCCGTCAATTTTATGAAATTAAGCGATTATAATAAAATTGCAACGCTTTACGGTAATGAAACTTATTCGCTTGGTGACAATGAATATTTAATTGTTGCCAATTTTAAAACAGTGGCAGATATAAGAAATATGGCATTAAAGGCAGGTACAAAGATTGATATAAACGGGAAAACATATTCTCCGAAATATCAGGAATGTAAGGATGGATTTATTGAACTTGCTTCGCAGCATATAAATGATGGAATTTTTATTGTACCCGATGACGCATTGACAGACTCCCAGCTATATAAATGCGGAATGACAGCGGATTATAAGGCTGATTCAAAAGAAGAAAAATATGATATAGAAAATAAACTTGATGATATATCGAAAAATATTTTTAATCAGACAAGTTATCTTTCATATAATTCAAAAATTGATTTGGCAGAGGCGAGTGTAGGGCTTGGTGCACTGGTAACATTTATCGCATTGTATCTTGGAATTATATTCCTTATAAGCAGTGCAGCAATACTTGCTTTAAAAGAATTATCTGACAGTGCGGATAATAGGGAAAGATATGGAATGATTAGGAAAATCGGTGTTGATGAGAAAATGATTAACATGGCGTTATTTAAGCAGATTGGAATATTTTTTGTTTTTCCGTTGCTTCTTGCAATAATTCATTCTGTATTCGGAATTAAATTCATTAATTTGATTCTTCAGACAATGGGTATGAGTTCAATGCTTGCGTCGGTTGGTATAACATTTGTATTTCTAGTTGTTATTTACGGAGGATATTTTATTATCACATATCTTTGCAGTAAAAGCATTATAAGACCATAATAATAAAAAATAAGCCGGGCAGTATAAGCTGTCCGGCTTAAAGTATTTTTATTGTTTGTGTCTGTGGATATGAATTTCCGGAATTGCCATATTTTCATACTGGGTGTCGATGTGTTTACTGTCTGAATCCTGAGTGTCTTCATTGGCAGGGGGTTCATTTTTCTTTTTACCTGTATGAATTTCCGGAATTGCCAGATTATCATAAGTCAAATCATAGTCGCTTTTTTTTTCAGAATGTTTTTTACCAAACTTAAACATAATATACCTCCATTATAAAAAGTTAATGAAAAATGTAATTACTAAGCTGTTAATAAAATCTGCAAAAAGGCTTCCGATAAGAGGAATAAGAAGATAAGCCTTTACAGAAGGTGCATACTTATCACATATTGCCTGCATATTTGCCATGGCATTAGGTGTCGCACCCATACCAAAACCGCACGTTCCCGCCACAAGAACTGCTGCGTCATAATTTCTTCCCATAATATTAAATTCGATAAAATATGTAAAAATACACATAAACAATGCCTGTGAAGAAAGCAGTATTATGAGAGGAAGAGCGAGTGATGCAAGTTCCCACAGTTTTAAAGTTATCATTGCCATACCGAGGAAAAGTGAGAGTGAAATACCACCAAGGTCATTAATTTCACCCATGTGTATTGTACCTTTTCCGGAGTATTCTGATATATTTCGTATAAGTGCTGCTGCAATCATTGCTCCGATATATATTGGAAATGTAAGTCCGGTCTTTGTAAGCATCCATGAAAAAATTGTTCCGAGACCAATTGCAAGTATAAGCTGGAATACAGCTGAGGCATACATGCTTGTGTGACGCTCATGTTTCTTTTCATCTTCAACAAGAAGGCTGTCATCTTCAGGAACTACTGTTGATAAAAGATTTCTTTTTTCAATGAGGAGTTTTCCCAAAGGACCGCCGATAAGGCTTCCTGCGATAAGACCGAATGTTGCTGCAGCTGTACTTATTGTTGTTGCTCCGTTTACATTAAAATCTTCAAGTACGGGACCGAAAGCACCTGCCGTACCGTGACCGCCAACCATTGAGATTGAACCTGTACACATACCTATAAGCGGGTTGATGTGCATGAGCCTGGAAAGACCTACAGCCAGGAAATTCTGTGCTATTATTAATGTAATTACAAGTCCTAAAAATACAGCCATTGATTTGCCGCCGCTTTTTAAGACTTTAAGATTTGCCTGAAATCCTACGGACGTGAAAAATAAAACCATACAGACTTCACGAAGTGTGTTATCGAATGTAAATTCAATAATTCCCGTTACATGGCATATGCAGGTAAGTATTGCGAATAAAAGACCGCCGATTACAGGTGCGGGAATACAGAATTTTTCAAGAAAATATATTCTTTTTTTCAAAAAACTTCCAAGTAAAAGAACCAGAACAGCCACAGCGACTGTCTGATACATATCTAAAGATAAAAGCATGTGTGTCCTCCTGACTATTCTGTTATAACATCAATTCCGTGTTCGGAATAATACGCTGCCGCACCCGCATGGAAGGGGATTGTTATTCCTTCTGCTGCGTTACTGATATTAAGGTTGAGGTCAACAGAAGTCGCATATTGCAGCTGTTTTGAATTGTCAAAAAGTGATGATGTTATCTGTTTAACCGTATCCTTCGAAAGACTGTCGGACGCTAGAAGTACTGATTTGACGCCGAGTGTTTTTACCGATTCAGTTTGTCCGTTGTATGTATACGCGGGAATTATATATTCTGAATAAAAAGGACATGCGGCTTTTAATTTGTCCATGCAGTTATCGTCAATATTTAAAAGACGTACATCACATTCTTTTGAAAGCTCTTCAATTACGGTTGTTTTAATTCCTGCCGTGATAAAAAGAGCGTCGATTTTTCCTGCGGTAAATTCCTGTGCAGCATCACTGTAATCAAGGTTGACGGTCTTGATTATCTCGTCGGTAAGACCGCTGTATTTAAGAATCTGCTTTGCGTTGCTCTCGGAACCTGATTCCTCGGAGCCGATGCTTACAGTTTTTCCCTGCAAATCATTAAGGGAATAGATGTCAGAATCCTCTTTTACAACAATCTGGCATGCCTCTGTATAAAGCGTTGCGATTGCTTTGTAACCCTGATATTTTTTTTCGTCTGATGGTCCGTTGCCATTGTAGGCACTGTCAGCAATATCCATCTGTGCAATTCCTAAGTCAATATATCTGCCTGACAAAAGACGAATATTGGCAGCCGAACCTGCCGTGTTTTTCAGTTCTATTTTTGAGGCGGTGTTATCCTGGTTGAATATACCGGCAAACGCACCGGAAAATGAATAATAAATTCCGCCTATGTCACCGGCACCCATGCGTATGTTTTTATTTGCTGAGCCACAGCCGCCAAGTACAGTCATAAGCACAAGCGGAATACACAGCAGAATACTTAATTTTTTATTCATACGTTTAATTCCTTTCACTTTCTTTGTAATATATTTTACATTAATTCATAAAAGTTGACAAGAAAACACGGTGAAATTAAATTTCTTAATAAAATTTTAATAATAGGGTTGCATTATCTTATAACTTATGATAGTATCATCTAAGTGCAAAATACAAATGTCCGTCACAGAAAGACAGAATAAAAGATTTGCAAAAAGAAAAAGAAGATAAAAAGGGAGATATTTAACATGAGTGATAAGTTGAGAGTTGGTATACTTGGTGGTACAGGTATGGTTGGACAGCGTTTTATAACATTGCTTGAAAACCACCCTTGGTTTGAAGTTGTGCTTGTTGCGGCAAGCGGACGTTCAGCAGGCAAGCTTTATGAAGAAGCTGTAGACGGACGTTGGAAGATGGCAGTAGCTATGCCTGAATATGTTAAGAAGATGACAGTTTACGATATGGATAAGGATTTCGATGAAATCGTATCAAAGGTGGATTTCGTATTCTGTGCTGTAAATATGCCTAAGGATGAGATTAAGGCTCTTGAGGAAAGATATGCAAAGGCAGAAGTTCCTGTAGTTTCTAATAACAGTGCTAACCGTTGGACACCTGATGTTCCTATGGTTGTACCTGAAATCAATCCTGAACATCTTGAAGTTATCGAGTCACAGAAGAAGAGACTCGGAACAACAAGAGGTTTTATCTGTGTAAAGCCTAACTGTTCAATTCAGAGCTACACACCTGCATTAAACGCACTTAAAGAATTCGAGCCTAAGCTTGTAGTTGCTACAACATATCAGGCTATCTCAGGTGCAGGCAAGACATTCAAAGAATGGCCTGAAATGGTTGAAAATATCATCCCATACATTGGCGGTGAGGAAGAAAAGAGTGAGAAAGAGCCATTAAGACTCTGGGGTAAAGTTGAGAATGGACAGATTGTTCCGGCAACAGAACCTGTTATTACATGCCAGTGTATTAGAGTTCCTGTTCTTGACGGACATACAGCAGCTGTATTTGTGAACTTTGAAAAGAAGCCTACAAAAGAGCAGATTATTGAAAAATGGAGAAATTTCAAGGGACTTCCACAGGAACTTGAACTTCCAAGTGCTCCAAAGCAGTTCATCCAGTATATTGAAGAAGACAACCGTCCTCAGGTTAAGCTTGATGTTAATTATGAAAATGGTATGGGAATTTCACTTGGCCGTTTAAGAGAAGATAGCGTATTTGATTACAAATTCGTAGGTCTTTCTCATAATACATTAAGAGGTGCAGCAGGCGGTGCCGTTCTTATCGCTGAACTCTTAAAGGCTCAGGGTTACATCACAAAGAAGTAATTAATAATATAAAATGTTTAATAAAGAAAACGGTGGCTCCGGTAAGGGGTCACCATTTTTGTCGTGATAACGAAAAAATTATGCACATGTGTGGTATCTCTGTTATGGACAAAAGTTTATTTTTACTGTATGATATTTCACACAGATAACAGGTGAAATAATATGGGATTGTAGCCCGGTTAGGAGAATATAGTGGAAAATAATCAGTTTTATGCGATGCTGTCAAGAATGAAATATGTGAACAGATGGGGAACCATGCGTAACACAAGCAATGAAAATATTTGCGAGCACAGTCTTAATGTTGCATTCATAGCACATGCACTTGGTATTATAAATAATGAAGAATTTAACGGAAATATAGATGCACAAAGACTTGCTGTTCTTGGTATGTACCATGATGTTACAGAGATTATAACAGGAGACCTGCCTACGCCGGTAAAATATTACAGTCCTGTGATAAGAGAGGCATATGCTGATGTTGAACGTGTTGCAAAAGACGAGCTTTTGAGTGGAATACCTGAGAAAATGAGAAAATATTATGACAGTGTTCTTCTTGAAACAGAAGAGGAAAATGAATTGTGGAAATATGTTAAGGCGGCTGACAAATTATCTGCACTTATCAAGTGTCTTGAGGAAGAACAGATGGGTAACAGTGATTTTGCCGATGCAAAACTTACGATAGAAGAATATCTTAAAAATATGAATATGAAGGAAGTTGATTTCTTTATGGAAAAGTTCCTTCCTGCGTACAGTATGACGCTTGATGAATCAGTTACAAGGTTAGAAGGTTAATTTATGGGAAAATCAGTATTTATAGCGGAGAAGCCGAGCGTAGCACAGGAATTCGGCAAGGCACTGCATGAAAATTTCACGAGAAGAGACGGTTTTTTGGAATCCGACAATTATATTGTAACATGGTGTGTCGGACATCTTGTAACAATGAGTTATCCTGAAAAATATGATGAAAAATTGAAAAGATGGAGCTTTGATACACTGCCGTTTCTTCCGGAAAAATTTCTCTACGAAGTAATTCCTTCGGTTGAAAAACAGTTCAATATTGTAAAGGGAGTGCTTAACAGGGAAGATGTTGAGACCATCTATGTCTGTACCGATTCGGGACGTGAGGGAGAGTATATTTACAGGCTTGTTGAACAGATGGCGGGCGTGCACGATAAAAAAGAAAAACGTGTATGGATAGACTCGCAGACAGAAGAAGAAATATTAAAAGGAATAAGAACGGCAAAAGATTTGTCGGAATATAATAATCTGAGCGATGCTGCTTATCTTAGGGCAAAAGAAGATTATCTCATGGGAATTAATTTTTCGAGAGTGCTTACATTAAAATATGGCAGAAATATTTCTAACTATCTCAAAACTGACAGGACAGTTGTTTCTGTAGGACGTGTAATGACATGCGTTCTTGGAATGATTGTAAGACGTGAAAGAGAGATTCGTGCATTTGTAAAAACTCCGTTTTTCCGTGTTATAACAAAAGCACAGATAGCCGAGTCATCATTTGAGGCAGAATGGCGTGTGACTGAGAAGAGCAGATACTATCAGACACCGTATTTATATAAGGAAAATGGTTTTAAAGAAAGAAAGTATGCAGAGGAACTTGCAGCCTTTCTTAGTGAACCTCTTCCTGCAGAAGGAACTGTTGAGAGCATAGAACGTAAAAAGGAGACAAAGAATCCTCCGCTTTTATACAATCTTGCCGAAATCCAGAATGAATGTTCAAAGCTTTTTAAAATTAGTCCGGACCAGACACTCAATATAATTCAGGAACTTTATGAAAAGAAGCTTGTTACATATCCAAGAACAGATGCCAGAGTTTTATCAAGTGCGGTCTGTAAAGAGATAAGCAAAAATATCTCCGGACTTATAAATTATGAGCCGGTAAAAGCATTTGCACAGGATATAATTTCAGGTGAAAAATTTAAAGGAATTGAAAAAACACGTTACTGTGACGATAAAAAAATAACGGACCATTATGCGATAATACCGACGGGACAGGGACTTGGTGCATTGAAGGGCCTTTCACAGACTGCAGTAAGAACGTATGAGATTATAGTGAGAAGATTTCTTAGTATATTTTATCCGGCAGCTGTATACAGCAGGGTTTCGCTGGCACTTGAATGTAAAAATGAGCGTTTTAACGCATCATTTAAAGTTCTTGTAGATGAGGGGTATCTTAAAGTGGCAAAAAATTCATTTGCAAAAGCATCAAAACAGGATGATCAGGATGGCAACGGAACAGATGACGGCAAGGCTGACGCGGCTTTACTTGAGGCATTGAAAAAGTGCAGAAAAAATGATAAACTCAGTCTTGTAGGTTTTGATATAAAAGAAGGTGAGACATCACCGCCTAAGCGGTATAATTCCGGTTCTATCATTCTTGCAATGGAAAATGCAGGACAGCTTATAGAGGATGAGGAATTGAGAGCACAGATAAAAGGTTCCGGTATAGGAACGAGTGCAACGCGTGCAGAGATTTTAAAGAAACTTAATAATATAGGATATATTTCAACTAATAAGAAAACACAGATAATAACGCCTACACAGCTGGGAGAGATTATATATGAAGTTGTTGAAAAGTCTATAGTTCATCTTCTAAATCCTGAACTTACAGCGAGCTGGGAAAAAGGTCTTAATTATGTAGCTGAGGGTTCCATTACATCTGATGAGTATCTTCAAAAACTTGAAGGTTTTGTAAGAAGACGTACAGTTGCGGTTATGAGGCTTAATAACCAGTCACAGCTTGTTGGAAGATTTAATGAAATTTCTAAAAATTATAAATAGAGTGTATTTTCAGTAAATAATATTGTATACACGGAAAAGGAGTATTTATGTGCGGTATTGTTGGTTACATCGGAGACAGGGATTGTGCTGATGTTTTAGTAAATTCGCTTGAAAAACTTGAATACAGAGGCTATGACTCAGCAGGAATCGCTGTTCTTGAAAATGGTGTAATTAAGGTTGAAAAGTGCAAGGGAAGACTTGAAAATCTTAGAAACAAGATGGCAGCAGACGGAAAGCCTTATGGTCATGTAGGTATCGGTCATACACGCTGGGCAACACATGGAGAACCATCTGATATTAATTCACATCCACATGGTAATAAACGTGTAACTATTGTACATAACGGAATTATAGAAAATTACAGACAGATAAAGGAATTTCTTATATCTGAGGGATACAGTTTTGTAAGTGAGACTGATACTGAAACAGTTGCAAAGCTTCTTGATTATTATTATACGGGAGACCCTGTTGATACAATTATCAAAGTGCTTGCAGAAATTAAAGGTTCATATGCACTTGGCATAATGTTCAGGGATTTTCCTGACAGAATATTTGCAGTAAGAAAAGATAGTCCTCTTATAGTTGGAAAAGGTGAGCATGAAAACTTTATTGCATCAGATGTTCCGGCTATTATGCAGTATACAAGGGATTATTATCTGCTTGATACTAATGATATTGCTGTTTTGACAAAAGAAAATATTGAGTTTTTCAACATCCATAAAGAAAGACTTGAAAAGAAGCTTAATACTGCTGATTGGGATGTTGATGCTGCCGAAAAAGGCGGATATGAGCATTTTATGTTAAAAGAAATTAATGAACAGCCTACAGCAGTAAAGACAACAATAACACCAAGAATCACGGATTCAATGCCGGATTTTTCCGCAGAAGGATTTGATGCGGCTAAGTTAAGTTCATATAATAAAATATATATTGTTGCATGTGGAACTGCTATGCATGCAGGAATGGTTGGAAAGTATGTTATTGAAAAGCTGGCACGAATACCTGTTATAGTGGATATTGCGTCTGAATTCAGATACAGGGACCCTCTTATTGACAAGGGTGATTTAGTAATATTGATTTCACAGTCAGGAGAAACTGCTGATACAAAGGCAGCACTTGAACTTGCAAAATTAAATGGTGCCGATACACTCGCAATTGTTAATGTAAAAGGTTCATCAATTGCAAGAGCCGCTGATATGGTAGTATATACACATGCCGGTCCTGAAATTTCGGTTGCATCTACAAAGGCATATATGGTTCAGATTTCAGTTATGTATCTTCTTGCATTTGAACTTGCATACGGAACAGGAAGGATTTCTAAAGAACAGTGTGAGAAATATACAAAAGAACTTCAAAATATTCCTTCGGTTATCAAAGAGGCAATAGGTCTTGAAAAAGACTGTCAGTTTATTGCTTCAAAGCTTCTTAATGCAGACAGCCTTCTTTATATAGGAAGAGGTCTTGATTATGCATCAAGCATGGAAGGTTCATTAAAGTTAAAAGAGATTTCTTATATTCATTCTGAATCATATGCTGCCGGTGAATTAAAGCACGGCACAATTTCGCTTATAACTGAAAACATGCCTGTAATTGCGGTTGTTACACAAAAAGACCTTGAAGAAAAAACAATAAGCAATATTAAGGAAGTCAAGGCAAGAGGTGCTATGGTTATTCTTGTCTGCGGCGAAGATGTAGTTGTTGAAGATAAAGTTGCAGATTATATAATCAGGCTTCCAAAAGCAGAACAGATGTTAATGCCGATGGTTGCAGCTGTTCCACTTCAGCTTATAGCATATTACACAGCTGTTCTTAAAGGAAATGATGTTGATAAGCCGAGAAATCTGGCAAAATCAGTAACGGTTGAATAGGCAGTATAAAATAAATCTGATGGTAGTGTGAGGAATTATATATTATGAATGACAGTATAAAAATAAGTGAGCTTTTTGATTTGAACGAGACAATTGCAGCAGATATTTTTGACGGATGTACATTTCCGTGGGAAGTTTTATCAAAGATAGGCGATTTTATCGTAAAACTTGGAAATACACTTCCTGAATCAGAATATGAAAAAAGAGGAGAAAATGTATGGGTCGCCAAAAGTGCAAAAGTATTTGATTCGGCATATATCAACGGACCATGCATAATAGGAAAGGATGCAGAAGTACGTCACTGTGCATTTATACGTGGAAATGCAATTGTAGGCGAGGGTGCAGTTGTAGGTAATTCTACAGAACTTAAAAATGTAATTTTGTTTAACAAAGTTCAGGTGCCGCATTATAATTATGTGGGAGATTCAATATTGGGATTCAGGGCACATATGGGTGCAGGTTCGATAACATCTAATGTGAAATCTGATAAAAAGCTTATTGTAATTAAAGGACCGGACGGGAATGTAGAGACAGGAATTAAGAAAATAGGAGCATTTCTTGGAGATAATGTTGAGGTTGGATGTGGAAGTGTTCTTAACCCAGGTACGATAGTCGGAAGAGAATCTAATATTTATCCGCTTTCAAGTGTGCGTGGATGTGTTCCTGCTAAAAGTATTTACAAAAATAAAAATGAAATTGTAGAAAAGAATAATGATTAAATTGTTTCAAAGAAACATGAAATTAATGTAAAAATACGTAAAGGTCGTTGACTATTCGGAAGGTTTGTGAGAAAATAATCAAAGTACGGATAGAGAAGTACATAAAGAAGAACCTTTAGATTACGAAAGGAGTATGAAAATGATTTATACACAGGAAGTAGAAAACATGTGTCCAGTAGCACAGGGCGTTCATCATGGTGCCGCTCCAGTTCCTACAGAGGGAAAATGGGTACAGAATAAGGAAGTTAAGGATATTTCAGGCTTTACACATGGTGTGGGCTGGTGTGCTCCACAGCAGGGTGCCTGCAAACTTACATTAAATGTTAAGGAAGGTATTATTCAGGAAGCATTAGTTGAGACAATCGGATGTTCAGGCATGACACATTCAGCAGCTATGGCATCAGAAATTTTACCAGGTTTAACAGTTATGGAAGCATTAAATACAGACCTTGTCTGTGATGCTATCAATACAGCTATGAGAGAGCTTTTCTTACAGATTGTATACGGAAGAACTCAGAGTGCATTCTCAGAAGACGGTCTTGCAGTTGGTGCAGGTCTTGAAGATCTTGGTAAGGGACTTCGTTCACAGGTTGGTACTATGTATGGTACACTTGCAAAAGGTCCTCGTTATCTTGAGATGGCAGAAGGTTATGTAACAGGTATCGCTCTTGACAAGGATAACCAGATTATTGGTTACAAGTTTGTAAACCTTGGTAAGATGACAGATTTCATCAAGAAGGGTGACGATGCTAACACAGCTTATGAAAAGGCTTGTGGACAGTACGGCAGAGTTGCTGATGCTGTTAAGATTATCGATCCAAGAACAGACGAAGAAGTAAAGTAAGGAGGAGATACGACAATGGCTTTATTTGAATCATATGAAAGAAGAATAGATAAAATTAATTCAGTATTAAACAGCTATGGCATTTCTTCAATCGAAGAAGCAGAGAAGATTACAAAGGATGCTGGATTAGACGTATATAACATGGTAAAGGGAATTCAGCCAATCTGTTTTGAGAACGCTTGCTGGGCTTATACTGTAGGTGCTGCAATCGCAATCAAGAAGGGTGCAAGAAAGGCTTCAGAAGCCGCTGCAGCTCTTGGTGAAGGTCTTCAGGCTTTCTGTATTCCAGGTTCAGTTGCTGATCAGCGTAAGGTTGGTTTAGGTCATGGTAACCTTGGTAAGATGCTTCTTGAGGAAGATACAGAATGCTTCGCATTCCTTGCAGGTCATGAGTCATTCGCAGCTGCTGAGGGTGCTATCGGTATCGCAGAAAAGGCTAACAAGGTACGTAAAAAACCATTAAGAGTTATCTTAAATGGTCTTGGTAAAGATGCAGCTAAGATTATCTCAAGAATTAACGGATTTACATTCGTTGAGACAGAGATGGATTACAAGACAGGTGAAGTTAAGGAAATCGAAAGAATTGCTTACTCAGATGGTCTTCGTTCAAAGGTAAACTGCTACGGTGCTAATGATGTAACAGAAGGTGTTGCTATCATGTGGAAAGAAAATGTTGATATCTCTATCACAGGTAACTCAACAAACCCTACAAGATTCCAGCATCCAGTTGCAGGTACATATAAGAAGGAAAGACTTGAAGCAGGCAAGAAGTATTTCTCAGTTGCTTCAGGCGGTGGTACAGGTCGTACACTTCATCCAGATAACATGGCAGCAGGTCCTGCTTCTTATGGTATGACAGATACTATGGGACGTATGCACTCAGATGCTCAGTTCGCTGGTTCTTCTTCAGTTCCTGCTCATGTTGAGATGATGGGACTGATCGGCATGGGTAATAACCCAATGGTTGGTGCTACAGTAGCAGTTGCAGTTGCGATTCAGGAAGCAGCTGACAACGGCAAGTTCTAATTGTAAAAGTTTAAAAACATGCATAAAAGCCGCAGTTCCGAGGAATTGCGGCTTTTTTACGTGTATAGGATGATACGCAATGTCAAAAAAATAAAAGGTTCGAAGACCACATGGTTTGTCAGAGTGGCAACGTACATGAAAGGGGGCAATGCATATATTATGCTGTTTAAATTAGGAATATATTTTATTGCAATAGGAATTGTAAAATTTATCATATATTTTATTAAAAAGATGGGAATAAAAAATGCCGAAAGGTAATCGGTCAGTACAGACAAGGCAAGTGAAAAGTACAAGTAAGTCAGACTGCTGCAATTTCTGAATTGATGAGAGAATTCATAGAAAAACATAAATAATTTTAAGTCCGTTACTTTTTGAGTAGCGGATTTTTTAATAAAGACTATTGATATATTGTGAATTGTATGCAGGTAAAGTGGATTATGGTATACATGTAGATTATATAGTTGATATAAAGATTGTTAAATTATAGTAAAAGTTATAATAAAGGAAAAATAAAAGATTAAGTTGGTTTCTATAAATTTAAAGGGAGATATTAATAATGACGGGGTTAAAAACACAAGAATCGAAAGAGTTTGTTGCATTTTTTAAGTTTGCAATTTGGGAAAAAGATGAAGATGAAATAAAAATAAGATTTGAATGATGAAATTATATGCTTGTATAAATCAAAATTTATTAAAAAAATAAATTGTCAAACTGGCATTATCAAATTGTTTTAAAATGGCAATATACACATGTCACATATTCTGTTATTCTCAATAAAAGTTTATTTAAAGACAAGGAGAGAATTATGGAATTACAACAGACAGAAGTGAAAAATGGAAAAGAAGGATTGCATATTAATGTTGCTCAGATGTGTGTTACAGCTGTATTAATGGCATTGACATGTGTTGCAACAATGGTGGTTCAGATTCCAATACCACTTGGATATGCACATCTTGGTGACAGTGTTATTTTAATCAGTGCTTATTTTTTCGGACCGGTTGTCGGAGCATTAGCTGGGGGAATCGGTTCAGCTATGGCGGATATTTTGACAGGCTATGCAATATGGGCGTTACCTACACTTTTAATTAAGACCATTATGCCGGTTATTGCATGTGCATTTTTCAAAAATAATGTACAGAGGTGCAAGGTATTTTCTATAAGAGGAATTGCAGGTGCTGTTGTTACACTATTATTTATGACTGCAGGATATGTTTTCTTTGGCGGAATTTTATATGGAAGTGCTGCGGCAGGAATTGCATCGGCACCTGGACTGCTCCTTAAATCAGTTGTGAATCTTGCAGTATATCTTTTTGTTGCATTTGGAATTTCCAAAGTTAAAAAATTTAATTAAATAATAAACAATATTATTAATATAAAATAGCTTGCATACTCATAATATATATGATATAAATATACTATGAGTATGCATATTTATTATGAGGAAAGGAAAAAGCATCGATGTAAATGGTTTTTATTGAAAGATAAACAAAAAGAAACAAAATCTTATAACAACATTAAAGTTGTTAGTCATGACGCTTTGCCAAATTATGAAATGGCATTGCAGTCTCTTAGAGATAACTCATATAGCAGATTAATGTATGAGTATCTTATGTCTGATGAAGAGTGGTATGAACATTTTGTTGGTTTTCTTGCCGGTAAAAAGACGTTGCCGCTTTTATATGATCCATTTTTTAAAATGATATTTAATCCAATTGAAGAAAGGACAAGGCTTTCTGAACTTGTAAGCTGTATTCTTGGACAGCATGTAACAGTGATTGAAGTATTTCCAAATGCAAATTCAGCATTTTTGAATTCTTTTGTAATAATGGATATGGTTGTAAGACTTGATGACGGAAGTATTACTAATATTGAGATACAAAAGGTTCCGTATGACTTTCCGGCGGCAAGAATTACATGTTATTCGGCTGACCTTGTTTTAAGACAGTTCAGAATGTTGCAGGGTATGACAAAGAAAAATGAAAATGATGAGTATATGGAAAAATTATCAAAAAAAAGATCATATGCTAATATGAAGAAAGTACATACTATTATATTTTTTGAGAAAAGCAGTAAGTCACTTAAAAGCCACATAGACAAAAGGTTATATTTTCATGTTGGAAGGATAAAGTTTAACACGAATATCAAAATGAAGCTTTTGCAGGAATATCACTTAATTAGCCTTGACACGTTCAAAAAATACAGATATTCTGACATTATAGAAGGGCGTATAGATTCAGTCGATTTTGACTGTGATGACTCACAGTATGAAATTGGATTGACAGAAAAAATGAGGACTGACAGGTTAAAGTATCTTTCACTTTTTTGTGCTGAAACACCAGATGAGATTAACAGACTTGTGTCGTTTTTTCCGGATTTATATGCTATACGCCAGAAAATAAATGAATATCTGACACGACCCGAGGAGGTGCTGAACATGTTTTCAGAAGCGTTAAGAATATTGGATAATAATACAGCAGAACTTATGGCAGACAGGTATAAAGCTGAATTAGAGGTGGCGAATAAGAAAGCGGAGAGATGGAAAGCAGAAGCAGAGAAAAGAAGTACAGAAGCGGAGGCAAGAAGAGTAGAAGCAGAGCAAGGAAGAGCACAAGCAGAAGCAAGAATAAAAGAACTTGAGGATCAGCTAAAAGAACTTGAGCTTCAGTATGAAAAATTGAAATAATAAGCATAAAAATATCCCCATACCAGACATGCATGGAATTGTCCAGTATGGGGATTGATTTAATAAAAATTCTTAAACTGTATTAATCAGATAATGCTGATTACTGGAGAAGTGAAAGAACACCCTGGTTAGACTGATTAGCCTGTGCAAGCATAGACTGACCTGCCTGAGCAAGAATATTGTTCTTACTGTAATTAACCATTTCCTGAGCCATATCTGTATCACGGATACGAGATTCAGCAGATGTTGTATTCTCAACAACATTGTCTAAGTTGGCAATTGTGTGCTCAAGTCTGTTCTGTGCGGCACCGAGTGTTGAACGCTGTGAAGATACCTTCTGAACAGCTTCTGCAATACGGTCAATAGCGGCAGTAGCATCATCTTCTGTATCTACTTTAAGACCATAAACACCAATTCCTTTTGCACTCATAGATTCAATTTTAACAGCAATCTTATTGTCATCAGCAGAATCTGCACCTACATGAAGGTTGAATGAGATAGAACCATTAACTTCATAACCTTTTGTGAAATTTTTAGCGTCATCTTTGCTTATTTCCATATTGGTTGGAGGTGTTGCATTTTTACCAGCAAGTCCCGCATTACTTGTATAATAATTGTCTGCTGCAGTACCATCTGCATTTTTTGAATCCTGAATATTCTGGGCAGATACTTCTTTACCATTTTTATCATATAATTTTGTTACATACGCATAATCTTTACCTTTAACGGCAATTTTATCAGCAGTCTGTGGATTATTAGCTTGATTATATGCTTCTGTATAGAGCTTTTTACCATCTTTAATAGCTTTTTCTAAGTCTGTTGCAGTAGTGATTTCTGTATCTGAGCCTTCAGCATATATACCGCCTGTAACATTATATTTTGATTCCATGAAATAAGCTGTATCTGTTTTTGTAGCATCACCCTTTAAAAGATATGTTTCATTGAACTTTGTTGTCTCAGAAACTCTGTCGATTTCAGATGTAAGCTGGTCGATTTCGTCCTGAATAGCCTTACGGTCTGTCTGTGAGTTAGTACCGTTAGAAGACTGAACTGCAAGTTCGTTCATTCTCTGAAGCATTGAGTGAACTTCTGTTAAAGCACCTTCAGCTGTCTGAACAGCAGAAACACCATCCTGAGCGTTAGAAGAAGCCTGTGTAAGACCCTTAATCTGCTTTCTCATCTTTTCTGAAATAGAAAGACCAGCTGCGTCATCTGCTGCACGGTTAATTTTATAACCAGAAGATAACTTCTCTGTTGACTTTGACTGTGCTGATGTTGTTACATTAAGCATTCTGTTAGCATTCATTGCTGATAAATTGTGTTGTACTACCATAGTGTGTACCTCCGTGTTTAATAAAATTTTATTTTCAGGGACTCCGTTCCCTGAATTTGAACCCTGCCACCTGTTACATAAGTGCTATGCAAAATGATGTGGCAGATATATAATAGACAGTGTTACCATGCTAACACCGAATATTATCTGTTGCGGTTGTCTTTATCCTCTTTGATAAGACGGCGGATTTTTGTGAGTGTTTCCGGTGAGAGATTTGATTCAGCGTAGTAGGGCGATATGAAACGTGAATTTTCGCCATCGTTTGCGGCACTGTTTTTCGCCAGTACTTTGCTTCGTACAATATTAAGTTCCCGTGGAGCATCTATGAGTAGATGTATGTTTCCGTTGGAACCGCCGGAATATACGACACGGATGTCTTTTCCAATGTCGATAAACTCACCCGGTTTGATTGTGAGCTTTAACAAATTAACCTCCTTGTCTATGCAACAAACTGTTTTAAAATGTTGCATCCCTGATTCAAGGGAGGTAAACATATGAGTACATCACAACCAATAAGAGACACGCAGGATTTAACAGCACTTAGGGAGTTTTATCTGAAAGATGAGCCAAACATGAGAAATTATGTTTTGATTTGTCTTGGGGTTAATTCAGCACTAAGGATAAGTGATTTATTGGAATTAAAGTGGAAGGATGTATACAATTTCAAGGATGAAAATTTCAAGAAACATCTTATTACTTACGAGAAAAAGACAGGCAAGGAAACATGGATTGCGATAAATGAAAATGCAAGAAATGGTTTGCAGGAATACATGAAGTTCCTGAAAAAGATTTCCGGTGAGGATTATATTTTTAAAGGAAAAAATAATGGTGGACATCTGAGCCGTTCCCAGGCATTCCGGATTATCAAGCATGCGGCGGGAGAACTTAATCTGGAAAATGGAATAAGCTGCCATTCTATGAGAAAAACATTTGGTTATTATGCGTGGAAATGCGGAACGCCGCCGGCAGTTCTTATGGATATATACAATCATTCATCATATGAGATAACGAAGCGTTATCTGGGAATAAAGCAGGATGATAAGGATTCAGTGTTTCTTAATGTGAACTTATAATGTTTATTAAAAGAAAATAATAAATTAAATTAATATTTATACTAAAGTATTTAAAATGTTGGACGATATATGTTATGTAATCAAATAAGGGATGCAACATTTTAAAACAAATTGTTGCATCCTTTTTAGTATGTGAAAATTTGAAAACATTATACTTGTATTAGACAAGCACAGGTGGTAAAATAAATAATAGTGCTTATCTAAAGATAAGGTGGATTTGGTGTGAAAATCACATAAAAAGATAAGCTTTGAATCAAAATTAAAAGTTTTAAGGAGATAATTTATATGTCAGGACATTCAAAATTTGCGAATATTGCACATAAGAAGGCTGCTAATGATGCAGCAAAGGGAAAGATTTTTACAAGACTTGGTAAAGAAATCATGGTTGCTGTAAAAGAAGGCGGCCCTGATGTGAATAACAACAGTAAATTAAGACAGGTTGTTGCAAAGGCAAAAGCTTCAAACATGCCTAATGACACAATCGACAGAGCTATTAAAAAAGCTGCCAGCAGCGATATGACAGATTATGAATCAGTTACATATGAAGGATATGGTCCAAATGGTACAGCTATCATCGTTGAAGCACTTACAGATAACCGTAACCGTGCAGCTTCAAATATCCGTAATGCATTTACAAAGGGCGGCGGTAATGTTGGTACACCAGGTTGCGTATCATTCATGTTCGATAAGAAAGGACAGATGATTGTGGCAAAAGAAGAGTGTGACAAGGATGCTGATGAGCTTATGATGATGGCACTTGATGCAGGTGCAGAAGATTTCAACGAGGAAGATGACTGCTATGAAATCACAACAGCACCGGATGATTTTGATGCTGTAAATGAAGCACTTACAAATGACGGAATTACATTTGCCTCAGCAGAAGTTACAATGATTCCTCAGACATATGTAGAGCTTACATCAGAAGATGATTTGAAAAAAATGCGTCGTATTCTTGCACTTCTCGATGAAGAAGATGATGTACAGAATGTATATCATAATTGGGATGAGCCAGATTCAGATGAAGAATAAAAAATATAATAATAGTAATTTTTTTGCTGTGTACTAAGGAGTTGGTACACAGCTTTTTTTAATGCAGCACACAGCTGATATATGATTTCATAAAAACTAAAAAATACCGAAAAAGCACAAAATACTATTTATTAAAAATAAAAATAACTATAGGAAGTTTATAAATGTAAAATTTCATACCTTTCGTTGCAAATCAGATACCGTTCGTTACAAGCCTATTGAAATGTTTTTTTTAATGAGTTAAAATTCTTATATGGTGCAGAAATACAGAAAGGAGGACAATGCGATGACAGGAAAAAACAGCAGCAGAAAAAGTGTTAAAGTTGTTAAAACTGTTTTAGAGGCAGTTTTAAAAATTGATGCTAACACAGCATCAAGCTGGATAGCATATCAGCCAGAGATGCCATCTGAAATTAAAAAATTTAAGAAGGTAAGATAATTATGCAAAAAATATTGGGAAAAATATCACAGTGGCTTGCGGATGAAAATGTCATAGAACAAAAAGATAAGGGATTGTACGAGTATGCATTGAAATCTGTATTAATAACTATTTGTCCTATTGTTGCGGCTTTGCTAATAGGCAGTCTTATGGGCATGATAAAAGAAGCGGTACTTCTTATTATACCATTTATGATAATCCGCAGATTCAGCGGAGGTTATCACACAAAGAATATATGGACATGCCTGATTCTATCATGCGGACTTATAGCAGGATTTACATATTTGTCCCAATATATAGATAATAAGTGGATTATTTCATTTATCACAGCAGCAGCTTCAATTGAACTGATGGTTCTAGGTCCGGTTGATTCTGTAAATTACAGATTGACATATGATGAAAAACAGTATTTTAAGAAAATATTAATTGTGTTGATTTTCTTAGCTGACGTTGCCGCATTGGCAGTGTTTTCGTCTGGATTTTTCAGATATTCAGTCTGTGTTATGCTGGGAATAATTCTCACATCTGCACTTCATCTGCTTCGTGTGTTGCAGCAGTTTTTTGCAAAAACGGAACTTATGAACGGAGAGTCCAGATAAATGTTATAGTCCACAATTATCTTGAAACGTTTTTATGGGGTTGATATATCAGGAGGGGATGAGAGGATTATAATTATAGAGCGGGTACAAATATATACATGTAAAATGCATTCTTTCATAGAAATTATGATTGAATGCATTTTTTTATAAAACACTTTTATTTTTATTAAATAAATGGTAATATATAATAAGATATATTTAGTGAAATAGAATAATAGTTGGTGGTGCATATGAAAATAGTTGAGATACAGGCTGGAGCGGCTATAGTTATGCAGATTAGCATGAATGGACAGACGATAGAACTTCCTACTGTAAGTGTTACAGTTCAGGATGGTGCTCTTGTGACAGAGGCGATAAGAATTAATGGCAAACTTCTGGGATTGGATAATAGTGCAATTCATGTTAATCTGATGTGTATTAGAGAAAATAAAGCTCCTATTATATTCAAAAATGTGAAATGTACAATGATTACATATAATCAGAAATTACATTACAAAGTTACAGCTTTTGCCGAGGGGTTTGAAAATAACAGAAGAGAAGCTTTCAGACTGTATGTTGGCTGTGGTGGTATTGCACAGCTTGGACTCAATAAGAGTGCTGCCAAAGTGCTGGTAAAGGATGTGAGTGAGACCGGTTTTTCATTCCTTTCAGAAAAAGAAATAGAGTCTATTCTTAATATGCCTGTAAGGCTTGTTTTTAATGACATGGAATATAATATCAGCCTTATGGGAATTATTGTAAGAAAAGTAAAAATAGATGAACAGAAGTATCTGTATGGATGCAGGCTCAGTGTTACAAATAATCAATTGTCAAGATATATCAATGATAAACAGCGTCAGAACATGGCTAATGGAAGACAAGGTATATCTGATAAAGAAAAGGGTAAGATAGTTGCGGCATTGTCGCAGGAGGAAGATGCACCGGCAGGAAATGTTAGAAGAAGCAATAATACTTTACTTTTAAAAGGGGAGAAGAAGCATAGAGTAACCCATTTTTCAGGTAAGCGTGAAATTGATAATGTTGACAGGGATGAAAGAAGAAAAGTATTTAAGAATATGTATTCAGGAAAGAGGGTATAGATAAGATGGATTCAAAGCACTTAGATAGTATGGAAAAGATGAAAAAACGCAAAGAGGTTAAGTTTGAAAAAGCAAAAATATGCCCTTTTTGCGGTAACAATATGAAATATGTATACGGAGAAATGTATGAATGCCCTGGATGTGGCAGAAAAGAGCCTACAGATTTTGGAAAGGTTAGAGATTTTCTTGATACAAATGGTCCACAGCCTGCAATTGTCATAGCTGACGCAACAGGCGTAAGCCTTGATGTTATTGATGGATTTTTAAAACAGGGACGTGTTGAGATACCAGATGGCTCAGATGTATATATTAAGTGTCAGAGATGTGGAACTGATATAAGATACGGACGTTACTGTCCGGAATGTATGATGAAGATTGCAAAGAATATCGGACAGGCAATGTGGTCGCCTGATTTGGGAGAAAAACCTCATAATAAACCGGATATGGCAGGACGCATGCACAGTATTGGAAGAGAAGATGAGAAACATCGTCGGTTTGGAAGACAGGAAACTACGAGTAAGCTGGATGGTAATACAAAACTTCATATAAGAAAATAAAAAAGAAAATAAAAAAACGGATTTTGAGATGTGTGCTTAACACCGATACTCAAAATCCGTTTTTTATTTTAGATAGCTATAAATATATCTTATAAATCAAATCCGAAATATCTTACAGCATTGTTGTATGAAATACCTTCAACAATCTTCTTTAATGCTTTTTCATCGTTTGGATATTCGCCATTTTCAACCCATCCGCCGATTAATTCACACATGATTCTTCTGAAATATTCATGTCTTGTATATGAAAGGAAGCTTCTTGAGTCTGTAAGCATACCGATGAAGTTGCCTAAAAGACTTAAATTAGCAAGACTTGTCATCTGGTTTGTCATACCAACTTTATGGTCATTGAACCACCATGCAGAACCCTGCTGAATCTTACCTACTGCCTTAGAATCCTGGAAACATCCAATAACAGTACCGATAGCTGCGTTTACTGAAGGGTTAAGAGAGTAGATGATTGTCTTTGGAAGTTCGTCTGTGCTGTTTAATGCATTTAAGAACTGAGCCATTTCAGCTGAGCAGTCATAAGTGTTGATGCAGTCATATCCTGTATCAGGACCGAGCTGGTTGTATCTTAATACGTTGTTATCACGGATTGTACCATAGTGAAGTTGCATTACCCAGTTAAGGCGGTTGTACTCCTTACCTACAGAAACCATGAATGCAGTCTTGAACTTGTTCATTTCTTCAACTGTAACCTGTTCGCCAGAAAGTCTCTTAGCGAAGATTGCTTCGATTTCAGCATCTGTATATGGCTTGTACATTACATACTCAAGAGCGTGGTCAGAAACTGAACATCCCATAGAAGCGAAGAATTCCATTCTGTTCTTTAAAGCATCAATTAATGTAGCGAATGACTTAACTTCAATTCCGCTTACATCTGATAATGTCTTTAAATAGTCGAGGTATTCAGGCTTTTCAAGGTTCATAGCCTTGTCAGGTCTCCATGCCGGAAGAACTTTAACATCAAAAGTTTTGTCTTCAGCAAGAACCTTATGCCATTCAAGTGAGTCAACAGGATCATCTGTTGTACAGATTAACTTAACATTTGACTGTTTGATTAAGTTTCTTACTGACATAGAATCTTCCTGAAGCTTAGCATTACAAAGATTCCATACTTCCTCAGCTGTATCACCGTTTAAGATACCTGTGTAACCGAAATATCTCTGTAATTCAAGGTGACTCCAATGGTAGAGAGGATTACCTATAGCCATTTCAAGAGTTTCAGCCCACTTCTGGAATTTTTCTCTGTCAGAAGCATCGCCTGTGATGTACTTTTCATCAACACCATTAGTTCTCATCTGACGCCATTTATAATGGTCGCCGCCGAGCCATACCTGTGTGATGTTTTCAAACTTTCTGTCTTCAGCGATTTCTTTAGGGTTGATGTGGCAGTGATAGTCAACGATTGGCATCTGGTCTGCGTAATCATGGAATAAATGCTGTGCAGTTGGTGTTGAGAGTAAAAAGTCTTTGTCCATAAATTGTTTCATGGTCTTTCCTCCTAAAATTAAAATTTTGTTGTTTGGCGTTTTATTAAATCAGCAGTGACAGTATTAATATTAGAAACACTGCCTCCACCTAAAACCTCCATAAGAAGGTCAACAGCATTGGAAGATAACTGTTCAACCTTACTGTCAATAGATGATAACTCCGGTTCGGTGCAATTTGCAAGTACCGAATTGTTATATCCGACAATTTCCAGCTCATCAGGTACTTTAATACCATGCTTATATGCAAATTTTACAGCACCGACGGCAAGTGAGTCATCGGATGTGAGTATTGCATCAAATGGTACATTTTTTTCATAAATAAAAGATAAATAATCATTTGATTTTGAAATGCTTTTTGTACATAGATGAAATCTGTCTTTATCAATATGTATGCCTGCTTCGTCCATTGCATCTTTAAATCCACGAAGCTTGTTCATTCCGCTGAAAGAGGTGCTTGTATAAAGGTATACAAAGTCACGGTGGCCGGCTTTAATCATGTCGGATGCAGCGTTGTATACAGCATCATGGTCATTGCACATTACACAGTAAATATTATCACCGGCAAGATAACCATTCACAAGAATAATCGGTATTTCAGAAGAAGCATCAATTATGTACGAGTTATCCGAGCCGGGACTGTTATTTACAAATTGTGAACCAATAAGAATAATTCCGTCAACGCGTTTGCTTAAAAGAAGTGACATATATTTTTTTTTGTTAATATAGTCATTGCCTGTACAGCAGAGCAGTGCATCATATCCAAAACTTCTTAACTTCTGCTCAACATAATAAACTGCATTGGCAAGATATGTATCAGAAGAATCAGTACACATTATTCCTATTGTTTTCATTGTGTTAAGACCAAGTCCCCTTGCAAATATATTAGGCGTATAATCAAGTTCTTTCATTGCAGAAATAACTTTGCTGCGTGTTTTTTCACTGACATTGTGATTGCCATTTAATACTCTTGAAACAGTGGCAATGGAAACGCCTGCTTTTTTTGATACGTCATAAATATTCATAGGGTTAATTTAGTCCTCCAAAATATAAAAATACGTAAATGTAAGCACTTACATATTGATAAAATCATTATACAATGGTATGATAATAAAAACAAGTGCATTGTTAAATTTTTAATTTTTATGTAAAAATATATTGACTTTGGTAGCCAATAAGGTTATTTTAAGGAATGTAAGCACTTACATAATGCACTTACAAACTTACAAGATGTCATATGTTTATTTTATGACATGGTACCGAAAGGTACTTATCTCAACTTGTTTTAAGTAAAAAAAGGGTATTGCCCTAAATAAAAAGGAGATTAATGATGCAAAGATTAAACAAGAGTATTACACATGCAGTTGACAGACCTGTAAAGGTTATGCAGTTTGGTGAAGGTAATTTCCTCAGAGCATTCGTTGATTACATTTTTGATGTTACTAACGAAAAGACAGATTTTAACGGTGGTGTTGTAATCGTTAAGCCTATCGAGTTCGGAACACTTGAAAGATTCCATGATCAGGAATGCCAGTACACACTTCAGTTAAGAGGTTTTGTTGATGGACAGCCTAAGGAAATCACACGTCAGATTACATCTGTTGTTGATGCTGTAGCAGCTATTGAAGATTATGATAAATATATTGAGTATGGCACAAGTGAGACTCTTAGATTTATCGTTTCTAATACAACAGAGGCTGGTATCGTTTATGATGAGACGGATAACGATCCTAATGCACGTCCTCCTAAGACATATCCAGGTAAGCTTACACAGCTCCTTTACAAGAGATATCAGAAGTTCAATGGTGCAGCTGATAAGGGACTTATTTTACTTCCATGTGAACTTATCGCTGATAATGGTATTGAATTAAAGAAGTGCATCATGAAGTTTATCGAACTTTGGGGTCTTGAAGATGGTTTCAAAGACTGGGTTAACAAATATTGTTCATTCTGCCCAACACTTGTTGATAGAATTGTTCCTGGTTACCCAAGAGAAGATGCAGCTAAGCTTTGCGAAGAATGGGGATATGAAGATCAGCTTATCGACAGAGCTGAAGTATTCGGTCTCTGGGTTGTAGAGAGTGATTCAAATCTTCCACTTGAACAGCTTGAAAAAGAGCTTCCATTTAAAGAAGCTGGTCTTAATGTAGTATTTACAAAGGATCATCATCCATATAAGGAAAGAAAGGTTAGAATCCTTAACGGTTCTCATACATCATTTGTATTGGCTTCATTCCTTGCCGGCAATGATAACGTAGAGAATTCTATGAAGGATCCTGTAATCAGAAAGTATATGGAAGAGACACTTTACAACGAAGTAATTCCTACACTTTCACTTTCAAAGGAAGATTGCGAAGAGTTCGCTAAGGCTGTTATTGACAGATTCCTTAACCCATTCGTAGATCATAGATTATTAAGCATTTCACTTAACTCAGTATCTAAGTGGGAAGCAAGATGTTTACCTTCATTCTTAGGTTATGTTAAGAAATTTAACAAGCTTCCTAAGTACCTTACATTCTCTATTGCAGCACTCATGAGCTTCTATACATCACAGACAGAAGCTGAGTTTAATGGCGGTATTGTATTAAAGGGTAACAGAAATGGTGAAGAGTACAATATCACTGATGATAAGGCAGTTCTTGATTTCTTCAGAGATAATTCAGGTAAGTCACCTAAGGAATTTACACATGCTTATTTAAGTAATACTAAGTTCTTTGGTGGTGAAGATCTTTCTAAGGTCCTTGATCTTGAAGAAGTTATTACTGAATACATCACAGATATCAGAGAAAGAGGCATGAGAGCAGTTGTTAACGATTTAGCTCTTGATGATTAATTAACAGCTCTTTTTGATGTTACAGAGCGGATGTTTTTATATTCATCCGCTCTTATTTAATATTAAAATAGTGGAGCAAAACAAGGAGGCTAAATCCTCTGCTCCTATAAGGGCAGTCGCATTTTGCTTCGCAAAACAAGGAGGCTAAATCCTCTGCTCCTATAAGGGCAGTCGCATTTTGCTTC